>Ga0179593_1496215_pt1 | contig 21634 bp, 41 predicted proteins | sample CZODoug2_1_08_16_FD_185931 | JGI IMG/M metagenome (GOLD analysis project Ga0179593, IMG submission 185931) | Vadose zone soil fungal communities from Angelo Coast Range Reserve, California, USA - CZODoug2_1_08_16fungal (PacBio error correction) | ecosystem: Environmental > Terrestrial > Soil >...
AGGCGTGACGTGCTGCGGTAAGGGGATAATGTTCCAAAGGCATGGGGGGGGAGTCGCAGTTAAGTCATGTTTAGAATACTGACTTAAGGAGGAGTGGTATTTGAAGAAAGCGGGGAACTTCGAGGGAAGTGTACTCCTGAGAAGAACCTAAAAGTCAAGGTTACTATAAAGGGGACTTTTCCAGCTCCCGAAAGCGTAGGGAAAATCGTGAATCCGGAGGAGAATTAAAATTTCTGTGAAGAGAAAAGGTCTCTTGTGAACGAGCAGGGGGTTAGGGGGGGGGGGGGGGAAGTTCTGTCACCGAGGGATTACAGTGGTGGGAGATTCTGACAGGTAAGGGTAGAGGAGGGGTGGGGGAAATGAACTGGGAGGGGGAAAGGAAAAGGGGGGGGTTGCGAAAAATACACGACGGAAAATGCCAGAATCAAAGTCGAAAAGGTTAGGCCTATGATTAAGGGTCCTCGGAAGGGGGGGGAGGAGGTGGAAAAGGAAAGGGGTCGACCTAAGGGGCTAAGGCATCAATAGTATGTTAGCTCCAAGGCAGTAAATGGGACTAAGACCGAAAAAAACAGTTCAAAAGGCAGGGAAAAGCGGAGAGCGTGGATAATAGGAAGGTGAAAACGTTTATATAAGGAATTCGGCTAAAAGGAAAGTGGGGCAACCGAAACAAAAAAGGGGGGAACATTTCGAGGGGGGCCAAGAAAATGAAAGGCGCTCGGACATATCTCTATCAATGAGGAGGGACTGAAGTTTGTCAGCCTGGTAGGGGGGGGGGGGGACCGTTGAAGAAGGGGGAAGAAAAACAGAGGAGAGAATGGGGGCGGCGAGGGGGATAGGTAGGAATAGAGAGTGGGGCTGTCGGAGAGGGTGGGCAAATGAGGGAAACGTAATTGTCACTGTCGGTAAAGGGAAGGAAAAGACGACGGTGAAGGGTGGCCCGGTCGGAAAAGGGGAGGGAAAAGGGACGGGATAAATGAAGGGGTTAAAAAGGAAGAAGACGGACAATGGGGGAAGGGGTAAAGGAAGAGGGGAAAAGACGAAAAAGGACAGCGATGGAAAAAGGGAAGGTGGTTATCTCTGGACGGGTGGGGGAAGAGGTAATATTAAAGGTCGGAGGGGAGGATAATAGTTCCAAAGGAATAGATCAGAGGAAGGAGGGGGAAAGGGAAGGGGGGGGGGCAAAAGTTCTGCTTGAGTGGAAGGGGAGGGAGATGGGGTGGGACAGCTTTGAAGGGAAGAGGGCTTGACGGGGGGGGAAGGTAGAGGAATAGGAAATGGGGGGATCAGAAAGTAGGGTAAATGTACGTTTCAAGGGAAAAAAATGGAGGAAAACGGTGTGTGAAAAATTTGCGAGGCAGAAACCAAAATGAGGGAGGCGAAGTACAGGTTGGTCAAAGGGGTGACAATTCATATAGAACGTATTGGGGTAAAGAAGACCAGGGGGGACGAAAGGCTTCTGGATTGCCCTCAATAGAGGGATAGTCTAAATCAAGCAAAATTGGGGGGGATTACACAAGCGGAACTTGAGCGTGTTAAGCAAGGGGGGGGAACAAAAACCTATCGAAAAGTGAATGAAAAGGAAAACGAGTTGTGTAGGAAAAGGTGCCATGGGCGGGAGAAGTAGAACCGCATACGTCTGCGGTCTTCCATTTGAATGGATTAATCTGGGCCCAACGAAAATGGATCTCTTCCGTGCGAAGAGAGGGGGAAGAATAATGTCTTACGACATCCAGCATAGATTTACAAAGAATAGAGGGTACTCTTTATTGGCATTGGTGACGGGAAAGGAGGTCCAGCGTAAACATTTTCATAAGAAGGGAATGGCAACAACAAGCCTATTATGGGGAAGAACAGGATGAAAGCATGTATAGGTGATCAGGCAGGTTGGCCAATCGGGACGTCATAACGAGTCCAGAATCAAAGGAGAGGGGAGGAGGGGCGAGATAAGGGTGCAAGATGGTTTGAGCAACGTGCATCTGGTCCGAGAGAAGGGGAGGTGAGAGATAGAGGGTGGGGCGGAAGCGAACTGGGGCAAATCCTTCCTTTAAAAGTCGAAGAGGGGGCTCTAGGTGACGGGGGGGAGGTCGGCAGTGGTGAATTGGACGGGAGGGGCAGGTGCAGGTTGAGCAAGGTGGAGTAGAGACCTTTGCAGGGCACTGATGCGGGCAGGGGCGGGAAGGGAGGTATGGGGGGGAAGGAAAAAAAGAGCCGAGGGGGGGGGGGAAGGGAGGGGGGGAAAGAAAAGGGTGGGGAGCGTGGGAAACAGAGAGGGTGTGGGTTGGGATGGGTAAGGGTTCGGGCAGGTTTTAGGGGGTAGAGATATATCAAAACAAGAAAAAGGACGTGAGGGTCACGTCGAGGGAAATGTGATAAAGTTAGGAAATATGGACAGTTCTACGAAAAAAGGGGAGTGTCCGAAAACAGAGGTACCTGCAACGGGGACTTGATTAGGCGAAGGAACCAGGGGTCTAATAAAAAACCGATTCAGAAAAGAAGGAAATCAGTTAACCGACGAAGGAGAAGTTGGAAAGGGAGGGATGTAAAGTGAAAGGTAACAAAAAAATAGGGTCGAGGAGAAGGTCAAAGACGGAAGGAGAAACCAATAGGAAAGAATAGGAAATACCACCGAGAGGGGGAAGAAGGTAGGGAGAAAGAGTCCTCTTCAGGATAAACAGGAAAGGACTGGACTGGACTGTGGGGGGGGGGGGGTGTGTGGGAAAGGGAAAAGAAGTATAAAAGAGGTTGAGTAAGAAGTGGTGGGGTTCTACACATCAAAGGGGGGGTCGGAGCTGAAAAGGATCTAGGGGGGGCGGTGGGAAGTTTGTGTGGGTAATTCCGATTAATCAGTCGGGGCTGGGAGGAGAGGAGAAATAGTAAAGGTAACCGGGAACAAATGAAAGAAACGTAGAGGATGGGTCTCGGGGCCGGGAAAAAAGAAGGAAGGTTAAATAAATTAAACTGAATTGAAGTGGTTAAAACCTAAGGGAGAAAAAGTAAGAGGGGGAGTTCCGGGGAAGGAGGATAAAAATGAACACACAAGCAAAGGGAAGGCTACACACTCCGGGGCCCAAACGAAGAAAAGGGGAGATAGTAATGAACTGGGGTGAGAGTCAAAGAAAAGAAAGGGGGGCAACGGCTTAGACCAGAAATATTTAGGTGTATGTAGGTAGCTATAGCCTTGCGGGTGACAACGCGGGTAACTACTCTATACCTGCCGCTGAAATGGGAAAGGGGACGGAAAAAAACTTGGGGGCAATGGCTTCCTATGGGTAGGGTGGGAGTATCCCTTGCTGGGGAAGTCTAAGAAAAAAAGGATCCTGATAAAAAGGATAAAATTGCAGGACAGGGGGAGAGTGATAGATCGCGGGGAGTGCTTAAATGAAGACGGGATGAGGAGCAAGACCGAAAGCTAATTGGCGTAAATCAGAGGAAAAGGAAACAGGGGAGGTAGTATTGAACGGAAAAACTCCTCTTCGAAGAGAAGATGGTACAGGGGGCAACGTGAGACAGAGAAAGATGGTTGACAACTAAAAACGACGGGAACAAGTAGGTAATTCTAATGGGGCTGGCGGTGTGGGTGCGGCATTGTTTGGAGTCCTGAGGAGCGGAATCCAAACCTCTGAACAAAGGGAGGAAAGAAAAAAAGAAAAGGCATCCTTAAAGACTGAAAAATCAGTAAAGGGGGGAGGGAAGGGAAAGGGAGAAAGAAGAAGGAAAAAACCGATTCCAAGGCCTGTGCTAAAATCGACGGAGGTGCGTGGCAATGGGGAAAAATGCTAAAAATGCTCTCGATAGTTGCCGGGTCAATAGGGGAGAAAAGGCAAATGCAGGATAAGTCAAAATCGGGAGAAAGGGGAAGTTAGTATAGTGGAGAACGGGCAACGGTGGTTAGGGAGAAATTGCAAGCCTAGGGAGGACAAGGTGGCATCAAGACATAAGGGAAGGCAGGGTGGTACGAAGGGGGATGGAGAATGGTAGGGGGACCGAGATCTAGAGAGAAAACCTGATGAAGAGACGGATGTTTCATCCCATTAGGGAGGTCTAAGGGTTAAGGCCATATGAAAAACAAATCGGGGCAGACGGTCACTTGGGAAGAATGAGGCAGTGGGAGAGAGAATAAACAACTGAAAATATGAGAATGGACGTAAAGGAAGAAAAGGGTCATTGATCGGAGGTGCTTGGTCGACAGGGGGAGCAAAGTCACATAAGGTGTAGAAGCCGGGCGATGGGAAGAAAAAAGGCAGGGGCTGACATTCCGTCTTTAAGATTACGAAAATGGTTCGGGGTTTGGCGAAGTCGCAGGAAGGTCCTATTAGGAAGAAAGGGGAGAAAAGGGTGGGGAAAGAGGAAACTATAACGGGATGATAAGTGTATCAAATGTGGGTGAATGGAAATGGAGTAGTAAAGGTCATGAGATAGGGGAAGGGGGTAAAGTAATCTGGTAGTCTAGAACGCGAGTCCAGTGGGGAGAGAAAAGGATGACTTTTAGGAGGGGAGGACGGGTCACGGGGGAAGATATGGGAGTACTGAGGGAAGATAAAGGTGTAATGCTGGCGCGGGGGGGTGTAGTAGGGTCGATCTCAGGGGAAAAAGGGGCCTTTAAAGAATGAAAGTGAAATGAAAACTGGGGGGGGAGTTGAGAGGGGGGTCTGATTAAAGGATCCGTCTGAACGACGAAGATGGGGGGGGTAGGTACCACTCCTGTAAGGGTGTGAGGTGATCTCAAATGTCGGGAAAGAAAATTTACGTTGCTGATTGGGAGGAGGGGTCTGCAAGAGAGGGGACTAGGGAGGAATCTAGGAGAGGGTCGAGGGAGTCCGGGGAGAAAGTGAATATAGAAGGAGGTGGGTTAGTCCTAGGAAAAGTAGGAGGGCATGGGCTACTAAAAGGAGGAAAGGGAAGGAATACTCACACGGTCGTGAGGGGAAACTGCTAATAGGCGAAAGAAATAAGTCTACAAAGGAGGGTCAAACATAGGAAGGAACAAGTCTTGTTTTGGTAGAGGAATAGATTGAATATCGGGGCACGGGAATCAGTCCAAAAGGGCGGGTGAGAAAGGGTAGGGAAGGGGGGGGTGATCAAAAAAGAAAGGAAACGTCAACTAGGATATCGGGAAAGCATGAAAATGAAAGAGTAAAGAAAAGAATCTTCGAAAAAGGGAAAAAAGTGTAGTTAGCGAATAATGGGTGATTTCCAGGGGAGTGAGTTCTGGCTGAACGAAAAGCAGGAGAGGGGGAAGAAAGAAAAGGAATAGTGTGTAGGAAGGGGCAGCGTGAGGACGCCTGGGCCCGAAGTGAGGGGCTCGTACTAAGAAGAAAAAAAAAGTCCCACTATAGGAAAAGTGATTCGCACGCGGGAAGGTAACTCACCTTTAGAGAGAAAAGTCATATGGGAGAACAAACCTGATTGTAGAAAAACGGGTTGGGAAGGAGGGGGCAATAGAGAAAGGAAGACTGAAAGATCCGAAAGGAAGGGGGAAGTATTCTGCGGGACGAAGAAGGTTTGGTTCTCGGGAAAAGGGGCAGGGTAGGGGGCCTCTTAGGGTAACGTGAAGCAGGCGGATCCGAGACGGGGGGGACGGGATATTCTTGGGCCTGGGTCAGGGGTAAAGGAGGGTGGGGAAAAGTCAGCGTTTTAGATGGAAGGGGTACCAGGGAAGATGGACCAGTTAAAACAATGGGTAGCTCACTTGCCCGGGGCTATAGGGAGGCTATCTCACAAAAGGGGAGGATTGGGAAAAGAAGAGGGAAGGAAGAAGGGTTCAATAGGGCTATGGAAAGGGGAAGGAAGATGGAGTTAAACATTTGAAAGTCCAAAAATGGGAATACGTGGCTAAAGAAGAAGCTTCGAGTCCACCAAGAGGAAAAGGGGGAGGGAGGGGAAGAAAAAGCGGAAGAACCGCGAAAAAGAAGGGCAAGGAGAAGATCTACGTCACCGAACAGAGGACGAAGAGGGGTGATGGGTGACGGCTATCGGAGGAGGAGTCCCTTATCGAGAAGGGCAAGCTCAGGGAATCAGGGGAACTAGTGGAGGGTCACGGAGGGGGCGGGTACTGCTTGTTAGGGCAGGGGGAGTCAAGGGAGGGGGAGATCGGGAAGGGAAATAAGAGTGTGGTGGTCCCAACAGGGGGGGAGGCAGTAGGGCGTAGGGGGGGGGGTGTTAAAGGGGGAAGGGAGCTCGCAAGAACCGGGAGGAAAGAGAGAAAACGAATATAGTTGGGAACTACTTCCTGAGCAGAAAGGGGGGAAAAGTGCTCACGTCTTGCAAGCCTGGGACACGAATGACCAGAGGGGATATAAGAGCGTGCGGGACCGGTGGGGAGGGAGAAAAATAAGTAGGAGGAAACAGTCAAGGGTCCTGAGTATAAACAAAGGGGGAAGCTGGTGGAAGAGAGGATTCTTTCGCGGAAAGTTATCCCAAAGGGAAGAGAAGAGTAGGAAGAGGAAGGGAATGCATTCGAAATTGATAAGGAAGCAACTAGGAGGTCCGTCGGAGTGAAAGGGAATAGTACCACCAGGGGAGAGGTCTGATACCTTGGAGGTCAGGGCGGGGGGATCCCGGGGGGGGGGTTGGTTAGGTGGGAAGGGAAGCTTAAGAAAAGGTTCAGAAGTCTCCGGGAAGTAGTAGGATATTAAGAAGAGATTAAATAGTGTGAGGAGTATGAACGGAAAAGGGGGGGAATCTGGACAATCGCAAACTGCATAAGAGTGGCTCGAACTCATAGGGGGGGGGTAGAAAAAGTAATATATCAAAAAGAAATAGATAAGGGGGAATCCAAGGACAGGGTTCCTTCAGAGGGAGTCTCGCCAATTTTTGGCGGATGTGGAAAGGATAAGGAGGGGGGGGAAAAGCCGGAGAAAAACAGGTTATTGTAAAGGACGGGGGGGGGGGGGAAAGACAGGTTCCTTTCTTGGGGAAGTGGAGGGAAGTTTTACAAGAGAAAAGCAAGAAGCTAAAGCCCTTGCTTGGGAAGGGGGACAGGAGTGTCAGAGGAAGCACGGGGGGCATTTTGAGCGGAGGGGGAGGGGGGGGGGAGGGGGCAGAGACCTTCAATCTTTGGGGAAAGGCCGAATTTCAGTCTTGAAAGAGGGGGTACTGGAAATGAAGGTGAGCCAGGGTGTTAATGACCCAATAAAAGGGGTGGGGGGCGGCCAGGGAAGAATGGACCTCCACAGGAGGAGGAAACTGTGCAAGAGTGACGAAAAAAAGGGGGGAGGGGGGGAATCGGAAAGTCAGGGGGACGTTGAGAAGGTCGGAGAGAAAAGTCGAAAGCGGGGTATTAATTGGACAGAGGGGGCTGTTTAGATCTCTAGAAGGAAGAGGAAGAATGAAACCGCGATTCTTCGCATAGTGGAAACTGGTGGCTGTGAAACCAGGGAGGGGGTAAGGGTCTCATTGGGATTCCAGAAGACTGGGGAGAAGGGATCGAATCAGGAGCAGGGTTCCCTTGAGAAAAGGGAAGTGCATAAAAGGGGGGGGGGGCCGTGGTTAGAGTTTCCGTCAATCGAGGAATAGAGGGTAACTGTGAAGTTGGGGGAAGCAGTATGAGGTGGGTGTTAAACAACTACGGAGGAAGGATTAAGGAAAGGTATGCCTGGTGAGCGAAGTGGTGGAGGAGAACGGGTTTGTGAAGGGGGGGGGGAGGAATTATGGGGGTCTGGTTCTGGGGAAGATAAGAAGAGAGGCTTATGGTCATTGGCTAGGTTTCGAAGGGGGGGGCAAGGCATTACCAAGATGAAATTCCAGTAGGAAAAGGTCAAGTTATAGGGGGGGGTCTGTCCTCAAGCTAAAGTTCTTACCAGTCAGACCAAAGAGGAAGTGTAAGAGTTAATATCATGGCTACTCAAAAATCCTCTTTACTAGATTAAGTGAATAAGGTAACGGAAGTGAGAGTCCATGCAGGGTAGGGAAGTAGCGGAAAGGGTCGTGCTAAAGTGGTGAAAGACCCGAGAAGGGAGGTGGAACCATTGTGGTTAAGGGGATGGAGTGGGGATAGCGAGGTGAGTGAAGGGCTGCACTCGTGGTATGAAGAATTAAATCATCTTCAAGATGTTCTTTTGTTGAGTTTTATTTATGGGGAAAAGAAAAGACCAGTTGGAGGGAAGAAAGGAACGAAAGGGGGTTGGATAGGTGAACTTGAAAATAAAAAACAACTGCTCTCGGGGGGATCTGGTCGGAGGCCTCGAAGGTATGAGAGGAAGGAATGTGGTTCAAAGGAGAGTCTAAGGAGAGGGGAAGAACCGGTTCACCCTATCTTCTCGGTAGGAATGTAAAGAGGGGGGAAAGGGTAAGTAACCGAGAGAGGGTGGAAAAGAGTGTTACATGATAACACAAGAAACAGATAAACACAGAATGGGAAAGATTCGCTTTTGCTTGAGAGATTATAAAACTGAGATCCAAATGAGGGGAAAGAAGGGGAGAAGATGGGCGGATGCAGGGGGAAGAGGTTTGCGGGAGAGGTATGAAAAGAATAAAATATTGCATTGGGGAGTAGAAAGCCTCTTGTGAAGGCGGGGAATGAAGAGGACCGGGATTTCCGTGCATACAGGAATGACGGTGGGCTGGAGGGTCCACTACACTAGAAAATGGAACTAGGGGTGAAGTTCCTTTTGATGGCGGAATAAGGGAGGGAAACAATGAAGGTTACATAAGGTAAGCGCTCCTGGCCCAGGAGAATAGATTCTGGTGATAAATCGGCAGGAATTAAGTACCGACGGGTGGGTTCATGGGGGACCATCCATGGGGCACTCACCAAAAATAACCATAGACAACAGGTTGGACAGATGGTAGGATCTCCTATCTACGGGGAATGAAGATGTGGGGTCCGAGAGGGAACATGATGGCGGTAGAAGGGAGGCGGGCTGAAGGGTCGGGGTCAGGGCTTCATCGTGGGCGGGGGGGGGGGTGTTCTCAGCTTTGGAAGTTGGAAAGTTGGACGTAATCCACAGGAGACCAGGAATGAAGGAAATGAGTAAAGAGGTGTAGAATCTTTAACCTCTGGTTATTAAATAAGATTGACACAAAATGGGGGGAATCACAAACATGGAGTGTTAGCGCAGGGGAAACCAACGGAAATTGGAAAGAAGTAGATGGAGTTGGGGGAAGGGGGGGAAAAGGATAGGAATGTATTAAAGAAAGTGTTTCAGAGGGTAGGCAATCTGACCAGCGCTTCATAGAAGGGGTCTCCCAGTACGTTATAAGGGCTATTAAGGGTGTATAGTGGTGGAATATAAGGGACTGGAGCTTTGAACCCTGGTCGGATAGGGGAGGAAGAGGGGGGGGAGGAGAGGGATGTCGGGAGTGTGGGTACTCGAGAACAGATGTGGCCAAACTTCGAGGGGAAATCTTCTCCGGGCTAAGAAGATGAAAAAATGTAAGTGGGACAATGGAAAGAGGGGTAAGGGGAGGGTCCTGTAAAGAGCCACGAGAGGAAAGGGGGTAAGTGGGAATGGAATCTTACGATGGGTTCTGCTGAGCCAAAACAAAAAAAAGGGGCAGGCTAGAGTAGTCGGGAGTGAAAAGGGGGGAATTGCTCTTGATAGAAAAGCCGAGACTTGGCGGGCTCCTAAGACACTGGGGCAAGGTAGCTAAAGGGTTAGTTACAGGGAGGGGGGCAATCGCTTGGCGGCATATGTTAAATCCTGCAGGACCAAGGAGAGAAGGTGGGTCCGGGAAAAGAAGAAAAGCCAAGAAGGCGGTCCTGGGAGGGGGGGAAAGTCAAATAGGGGGGGTAGGGAATGCGACAGCCGGAGAAATAAAGGGGGGGGAAAAGGGAAGGATATGTGGGAGACGAACTAGCGGACCATACTCCTCGAAAAGTGGGCAGAGAGGCTCACGAAAAAAATGAAGCTTTGTGGAATGAAGCAGGGATAGAGGCGGTATGGGAGTTGAGAGGGGGGTATTGTCAAACATGAGGGGTGGTGAGGAACCGGAGGTTGGAAAAGGGGGGGGGGGAAGACCCGGGGGAAAAGATTATAAAAGGTTCGTCTGCCACGAAAGAGGGGGGAAGAAACTTCCCTAGAACAAAGAAAAAGAGGGGAATCGTGTGGGGGAACGAACGCTACAATATGTTACCAACTAGAAGCTGCAAGGTTACAACAGAAGAAGCCTGGACTAAAGAAAGGGGGAGGGATAGATCGTTGCAAATACAAGGTATGGAAACTGTTCGGGTAACATCAGGTAGAAAGGCATTCAGGGGGGGTGTCAGAGGTGGGGCAGAGGCTCGGGTAAAGGAAGTGGCCCTAGTCGCTGACGGGGAGGAAGAAATAAGAGACAAAAAGTTAAACTGCTGAACGATACGGACAGGTGGTCTGGAAAAGATCCGATTGAGGAACCGAGAGGGCAGTTTGGAGGTATGGAGTGGCTTCTCAAACGATGAGGGGGGAAACATGAGGACAGGCGAACGCTAGTAGGAGAAAAGGGGGGGGGTCTCACGGACGAGCGGTGGTGAAGGGAAAAAATAACCCGACCGCAAAGCTGGGATTCCTAAAAGACCGAGAGGAAGAGAGTGTTTGTTTGGGCAGGGGGGGTTCTTCGAAAGAGGGAAAAAGAAAGATGAGAAAATCACTTCGTGCAGTGAGGAGAATCGGACTAAGGGGGACAACTAATGAGGTTAAAGAGAGGTGGACACCTTAAACGGGAAAGATTTTGGGCGCGGAGGAAAAAGGGCGGGAAAGACAAGAAGGGATGTGGGGGGAAAAGGAGGGGGGGGGAAGGAAGCAAGGGATGCGGGGGTAGAAAAAAGAACGAGAGGATCTGAAGCTGCGAGGAGAAAGCCTCGAAAAAACGAAGAGTATGGGGGGATGCCTCTAAGGTGTAGTACGGAGGAGGTGGGGAGACTTGGTAGAATTAAATAAGGGTCCTCGGATCAAGGAGAGAAAAGCTGGCGGAATGGGTAGGTCTAGGGAATGGAGACAAGAGCTGCGAAAGGGAAAACGGGCTATACCAGGGTCACAAAAAGAAAGAAAAGAAATTGGGGGCTATTCTTGGAGAGGGGTCGGGGTGGGGGGTCACTATCTTCGGAAAGGAAGGGGGAGGAGGGTCGAAACAGAAGAAGGCAGGTGAGTTCAGCATTCGCGTTGAGCATGCAGAGTAACAAAGTCAGGTCTGGAAAGCATTGAAAGAGTTTTTCGTGCAATGGAGGAATCTGGTGTAGAAGGACATCCTCAGAACTGTTTAAGGTTTCTGAAGGCAGAAAGTGTGATAAAAACTGAGGGAAAGGGCAGGCCTGAAGGGGAAGACTGTAATTAGGGTGAGGAGAAGAAGAGAAGGATGACGGTGGTGAACGGGCCGGGCAATGGGGGGGAGGGCTGGGATGTCGTAAGGCAGGGGGTAATGCGATGAAAAGATTCCGTTGAGTGGTATGGGGCGTTGAAAAAAAAAGGGAGGAGGAGAAAAGAAAGGGGAGGATGGGTAAAGCCCACGGGGGAAGGAGATAACTCCGGACTAAGGGGGCCTATTGCATAAAAAAGGGGGGTCAAAAGAGAAAATAATACCGATCGAAAAAGTCGGGGAAATAGAGGACTGACTTGGGGAAGTTGAAATTGGAAAGGAAAGGAGAGATTGGGGAGGATGCACCGCATGCGGGCTCCCGAAGTGAAGATGGGTCGGAAAGGGAACAAATAAAAAAAGAAAATCGGTCGGCAAAGGGGGGGCTAAAATGTCGTAAAGAAGGGGATAGGGGTCTCGGTCGGGAAGGGGAGGTGGGGGTACACCGCGAATGAGCCCTTAAAGTTACTGAGCCAGTGTATGGTAGGAAGGTTAGAGGGAGGGGATATGGGGGGTGTGAAAAAAAAAGTGGGGACATGCTGGGTCGAGGGACAATGTTCGGGCAGGCGTTGGGGGGGAAAAAAGGGCGGGGGACAGAGTAGGGGGGGGGAACAGGTCGGGGGGGGAGACCGAGGGAGGGTACACGACGCGGTGAAAGGGTAGTAGATAAAAGGAACTTTACCAACTAGGGAGTAGGATTAGGGCAGTATCCAGGAAGTGTGGGAGAATCTGCTCGGGGAAAAAAATTGGATGCTATTCAAGGAGGGGAAGAGGGGATTACGAAGAAAGAATGCGCACCGTGTAGGTATTGTGGGGGCCAGTCAAAGAGAGAAATCAGTAAATTGAAACTGGAAGGGGGGGGGGGGGGGGTGGACTCTTGAAAAGGAGCTAGCTTACATAAACTGCCCAGAGGTGGGACTCTCGGACCTTCATACCGTCTCTACCGGAAAAAAATCACGGTCCTAAAATGATGGTGAATTCGTCTATCTAGACAAAAGAACCCAAGGAAACATCCGTCCTTGGTTCCGGTAGAAAAAGAAGTGCGGTCTTGAAAAAAAGAGGGGGGTTACGTCGGAGATACTCTGTGAGGGGAGGAGGGGAGGTCATTTCCGCGCGGGTAACGCGACATGTGTGAACGTCGAGGAAAAAAGTCCTTAAGAAAGGGGGGCTAGTTGGTGCACTCGGAGGTGGGGTAAAAGGGAGCGCGCCTTGCAGGGGGGGAAGCAATCAAATGAATCTTGGAGGATAACCCGGGTGCTATTCTGGGTATCTGAGTACTAGGACCAACCACGAGGAAGGGGGAAAAGGAATAGAAGGATAAAACAGAGAAAGCCCCAGTTCTTAATGTCAGGCTCTTGGAAGGAGGTAATTACTGGGGGCTGTAAGATGGGTGTATCACTCAAGGGAACGGGAGGGCAAGTCCAAAGGGAGGGGAAAACAAGGGAAAGAAAAAGGGAAATCAATAGGGGGGGGAATAACGACGATCAAAACACCGCAGCAAGATAGTAGTAGGACCTAGATGTACATCTGGTGCCCGGGGAATAGGACACATAGAAAAGACAAATCCATTCTGCAAAAACAGCGCGCTGAGATTTTAAGGGGGGAAGAGGAGGGGGGTCCAGGGAAGCGACCCACCGTTTAAAAAGGAGAAAGCGAGCATTGGTGGTGGGGGAAGACACGCGTGGTTTTAAGAATGGAGAGAGACTCGGCTAACGCCGGTGAAGAAGAAGAGATCAAGATCGTGGAGAAAAAGGGGAAAAGTCCGAAGCATCTTCTGTGGGCTGTTCACTGAAGGCGGCAAAAGGGGAAGGAGAGTCTTCAACGAAATCTAAGGAAAAGTTAAAAAGAGACTGTCATGGCGTTGAAAGAGAAGGAAAATCCAAAATGAATCGACAACAGGAAGTCCTCTAGGGCAACGTAATTTGGGAGGTGTAGAAAAGTGGGTGAAATGCGTCTACTGTGAACACGGGTCAAAACACAGCCCTAGAGAATTCCAAAAGGAAAAAAGGGCGGAAGTCAAAGGGGGCGTCAAGAAAGAAAAATAAGCTGCGAGAGGGAGAGTTTGGATGGAACAGAGCCATAACACCGGGGGGGGGAAAAGGGAAGCAAGGAATAAAAGGACAAGACGGGAACAGGAAAGGGGGGAGAGCGCGGATGAGATTGTCCAAGAAAAGGGGGGAGAAATAGAAGGGCTGAAATGGGAAAGGGCAAGGTCTATCTGGGACACTTTCTATTGGGTTCGGAGGAAAAGGGGGAATCTTGCAAGGACTAACCCGAAAACAAGGGGGGGTGGTTCGCGCGGGGAAGAAAAGGCAAAAGAGTGAGTGTCTCGGCCCGGTCAGGGAAAGAGAAAAGAAAAAAAGAAAGAACAGTTGAGGAGAAGGAGATTGTGAGGTGAATACTACGTTAAAAGAAAGGGGGGTGGAGGGGACATGTGGGGGCCAAAGGGAAGGTGCGTGAAAAAGCGTTCCGGGCTGAGGGGGGACAGGGAACGCGTGGAGTAGATGCAAAAAGGCTCACCGAGGGAGAAAAATTTCGGGAGAAATGACACGTAAAAGGATAAGGGGAAAGAAGAAAAGTGAAACGCAGCGGACAGGAGGTCACAGGGGAGGGACGTCCCAAAAGGAATGAATGTCTTACTCTGGGGGGAGGGATCGGCGGAAGAGACACTTACTGATGGGAATCAGAAGCGGAAGGTAAAAGGGAGAGGGATAACAAGGAAACAGATATTGGCACACAATCGCTGGAAATGGGGTAGGGGGTATTGAAAAAGTCTGCTACAGGTCCGGGAGGTCTGTGGAGCAATTAAAAGGTAGTCAGTCGGATACTGCGTGAAAATGGGGTAACCTCAGTAAGGAAGGGTGTGAAGAGCTAAGGAAATCCAATCTATTAATGATAGGGCTATTGGGGTAAAGAGTTCTGGGGGAAAAAAGCCAGGGACTGAAGGTGATCTTAAAAAAAAAGAAAAAATAAAAGAGATGGAGTGGGGGATGAGAGGATTGAGTGAGGGGAGGAAAAGGTTGTTCTGGATTAGGGGGGAGGGTTTGAGGAAGAGTGGGGCTGCTATCCTCATAGGGAACCGTGGGACGGGAGTAGGAAGGGACGTGCGGTCGGAAAGGTCTAAAAAAAGAGGGAGAACTGGCCATTTCTTTGTAATGGATCTTTGGAATGCCACTGACTGGGGAAAAGACGCCTGACCGGGGTGTGGATCTGGAGGGGGGGTCAAGGGGAAAATGGGGCTCAAGTTGCCATCGAAAACAGGCGATAAGGAGGGGGGGGAAGAGGAATTAGATGGCCTTCTTCGGTTTGGGAAAACTAAGGAGGTGGTTGGGTTGAAAGGGGGGCAGGAAAAGGAGTTGAGTATCAGTTCGAGCCCGTATTGGAGACGTGCAAATTCAGTTAGGCCTCGGACTAAAAGAGAGAAAAGATCTCGGAGGTGGGGGGGAAAGGGCTAATTCTAGAGGGGAAGGAAGGAGAGAACGCAAATGGATAGGGACACGAGACCATTAGAGTACGAAGAAGCAGGGGGAAAAGGAAGCTTTGGGCCCCAAGGAAACGCCCCAAGATGTTTAAACAGAGCTAATGGGTGATTGCAGCTGTGAGAACGGAGGGGCAGAAGGAGACTGGGGTAGGTAAATGGGATAGGTTCGCGGAGGGGGGGGTCTTCGGGGGGGGGTTTTCTTGATGAAGGGGGCCTATTAAAGGATAAAAAAGAGGATGAGAACCCCTTCATAGAAAAATAGAAGCGGTTTCAGGTCAAGCAAGTTGCTATTTCCAGGGGACGGGTGAAGGACCAGGGGAGTCCCGCTAACGACAGGAAAACGGGAGAAGGGGGGCCGCGTGGGGTGGACGGAAGAGGAAGTGCGATGGTAGCAAAGGAATTGAAGGAAAAAGGTAGACGTAAAACAATTATAGTCCGACAATCGAAGGAAGACTATGGGAGGAGAGGGGGAGTCGGTTGTTTCTGCACGGGGTGTAAGGGGGGGGGGGTGGAAGACGGGATAATCGTCACATCGGGGGGGAAAAGAGGAAAGAAATAGTAACCCCTCGAAAAGGAGAATTGAGGGGAAAAGGCGTGCAATACTGAGGGAAAAAATCTCATTAAGCAAAAAGGGGGGGTATATACGGATCACCGGGAAGGAAGAGAAGGCTCTCTGAAATGGTAAGGTTGAGAGTATGGGACCTACAGAGAGTGGGATATATGATAAATTCTCCAACAGAAAAGCTCGAGATTAGGTCCCCCCCCCCCAACCCAACCCCGTAGGCCGGCGCGCCCCACATGGTTATAGGAGGGAAGGAGGAGCGGGCATATATTCTCGCAGGGGAGTTCCCACGAGGAGGCAGAAAAAGAAAGGTATTTCCATGGTAGAAGGGAAGTAGTAAAATCGGGGAGAAAAAGATTTGAATGGAAAAGGGTGTGGGAAGACCGCCCGGGCAATGAAGAATGAGGGGGATAAAGGGAGAAACTTGGGGAGGAGGGAGGGATTTAGAAAAACACTGATTACAGGATCAGTGGATCAAAAGTCGTGTGGAGGGGGAGGCAACAGAAGGGAACAAGGGGGCGAAAAGGGGAGGAGCGACACGGTCCTACTAACTCTGGCTGGGAGATATGGGTTATGTCTCTGACAAAAAGGTGAAAGTGGGAAACTTGGGTGCTGTATACAAGTCTGGAAAAAGGAAAAAGAGAAAGAGGGGAAAACACAAGTGAAGTTTGGAAAGCCGCCTGAGAAGAAAGGGGAAGGGGGGGGCGAAAAAGGGGGGAAGAGTCATAGCAAGGGGGGGGGGGGAGGGAGGGAAAGTGGCGCAGCGGGTCAAGAGGGGGGTAACTTGGGGCTTCGCGCAAACAACCTAAGCAAATCTTGAGGGGAAGAAAAAAGGGGCTCAATTAGAATGCGGCTATCGTGGGAAAGAAGGGGGGGGGGAATCAAGGAAAAATTTCCTCTTAGTTTCTTAAAAGGGTGGTAAAGATAAGAAGGGGGGGTGGACTTTCCAAAAGGGGTGTCATTCGAGGGAAAAATCAAAACACAAGGAGAGGGGGAGAGGATATGTAAATAAACAAATAGGGTGAGAAAGAAATGACCTCGCACTACCGAAAATAAACGGGAAACGCGGTGGCCAACGGGGGGCTAAGGGTCAGGGAGAGGGGAGGGAGGGTTGTATAGAGGTCTCCTAGAGAAGGCAGTCAAGAGCGGGATCTCAGGTATTATAGGGCTGAAAGAAAAAGAATAGCCAGAGAGAGGTTTGGGGGGCAAGTACTGGTGAAGGGAGTACGGGCGAGTGTAGGAAAATGCGAAAATATTACCTTGGCGGGGGGGTGTGCAGACAAAGGTGTGCTGTGAAGGATGAGCATTAGAGGGGGAAATACGCCTTTTGTGGGGGGAGCGCTGTGAAGTTGGAGGAAAGGTTCGGGGCCGGAAACACTAAAGATTTCAGGGAGCGGGGCGAGGTGAAGGGGTAATGGGTTGAACCTTCTTGGGGAGTAAAAAAAGGTTTAAAGAACTAAGGGGGGGGGTTCGACTAGGCAAAGAGAGGGGGGTGAAAACTAATAGTAGGGGGGAGGAGTGTATGTGGCAATGCAGGGCGGAACTTTCTATGGGGGATTGGAGGGTGGGATGCTGACCATCAACATGGAAACAGAAGAACAGCAGGGGAAGAAGGAGGGGCACTTCTCCTTTGAAAGGATAAATCGGGGGGGAAGGAAGCTGGCCATTCTGAAGTGAAAATGGTGTGGGGTAAAAACTGACAAGAAAGAAAAGCGGTCTCGCACCTCCTCGCTGAAACGGGAAAGTTCTCGTGCGTGGAATCCGGAAAAACCATGATTGTGAGTATTGAAGGGGGTAAGGAGTCCTGATCGGAGTGCAAAAGCACGGTTCTAGATGACCTGTGGAGAGGGGGGGGGCAGAGGAATCGACACCGAAGAAAAGAGTGGAAATGACTTCCTCCGGAGCGGGGGGGGGATAGGAAGGATTTGTGTTCACAGAGGAAAAACAAGGGGATCTAATTGTTTCAACTACAACGAAAAATATTAGCAACACCATAGAGAAAAGAACAACCGTCTCTCGTGGGAGTGGAGGATGGGAGGAGGAGAGGGGAGGGGACTTCAGCTGAAACGCGATGGAAAAACTGGGCATGGCATCTTCTCTGGATGGGGATTGGGTGACCATGGGTGAGTTGGGGGGGGAAAAGAGGAATAAAAGGAGACTAAATCTTCTGGGTTAAAGAGCGGGGAGAATCAGACGGCTTGAAAAGGGGAAAAAGAGGGGGACGAGATCACTTAACCGGGAAAGGGGATTAACTGTCTCAGGCGGAGACATGTACGCAGACGGCGTCGGGGATCCGGGAGAAGCGCTCGTTCTGACCGGAACCAGGTAACTCTCCTTTGGCTGCAAGGGGAACGGGATGTGAAAAACTTGTTTCTTAGAAGGGAAAAAGAAAGGGTAAGAGAGCACTCGCGAAGGGAAAAATAGAGGGGGCACAAAGAACTAATAATAAAAAGTGAGCCGAAAAAGGAAAAAAGCAAAGATAAGCAAACAAAGGAAAAAAAAAGTGTCGAGAAAACAAAAATCCAGATGTCGGGTGGGTCTGGGAAGGGAGAGACTACCTAGAAATATGCTTCGGATGGGAAAACCAAAGGGGTGCGTCCTCGGAAAAGTGGGGGAAAGGGAGGAAATCATCTAGGGAAAGGAATGTATGATCTAATGGGGGGAAAGAGACAAACGAAGGACCATTGGGTGAGTAGGTCAGGGATTCGAAGGACCAGTTGGCAAGGAGTCAAGCGGACTAATGCTTGGGGGCTAAGGTTCTGAGGTAAAGGAAAATAGACTAAACTAAATAACGACTAAGGAAGGGTCTACGTCCGCAGTTGTGAAAAAGCCTCGACGAGGAAACCGATGTTCTGGATTACTCAGTGTGTATCGCTGGGTTGTAATAAGACCTCTTGGATGAAAGGGAGGTGGGAAGGAGAAGAGCTCGGGGGGAAAAAGGGGGGCTGAGGTACAGGGAGAGAGACCGAAGTAAGACAGGGGAAAGAAATAGAGCGAGAGGGGCTGCTTTAAGAGAGGGAGGGGAAGAGAGAGGTGTCCATTAAGGTGACGGGTGTAATCAGGGCGACGAGTAGGTGACGTCTACTCTGATACGAAACTCCCAGAGGAAAACAACGGGACAGACCGGGGAACATAGAAGGAATGCGTATGGGATGAGGAAAAGGGAATTAGGCTTTTACTCTGGCCCAATGGGGTCAGGAGAAGAAGGTAGGTGGATAGAGGGGTGAAGTCCGGTTCTACAAAGCACGAAAAAAGGGGCTAACCAAGGACGTTCGGGTAGGTGGTGAGAGGTAGCGGGGGAAACTGAGTTCTTGAGGCGGAGATGAGGGATGGAGTGCGGAGAATTTATTGGGTAGTCAGCTCCAACTGGAAGGGGAAGGGTCGGGGAAAAAAAGCAGCGAAAAGAGTGAGGAAACGTAGTCCACGGGTAAGAAAGGGCTAACGGCCTATTCCCACAGGGATAAAAATTTATGGAACCAGGTATGGAGAGAGAAGGGAGAAAAATGGAGTGGGGTGTTAGGGAAAAAGAGAAATCAGATCTTTCTTCTGTAAGAGAAATAAACAAGTGTGTGTATGAAGGTGTAAAGAAATGACTAAAGGGGTGAACTCCTCACGGTGGAATGATAATGAAGAACAGAAGAAAAATTAAAGAGAGGGGGAGGAGGGCAGGTGGGCAGAAATGAACAAAAAGATCTTACGGAGAAAAAGCCGAAGGTGGGGGGGGTCTTGGAGAAATAAATATTAGGAATGAATTCTCATATGCGGTGGGGGAGGAGGGTAAACGGGGACTGTGCGGAGGGGGGGGAGGAAGTTGGGGGGGTTAAGGAAGCTTCTTCTTTCTGGTTTCTGAGGTAATGGTGTGACGGGGGGGGGGGTGGGGGTAAGTCTTGAGGGTGTCGGGAAAGGGGAACGGAAGATGAGTCTCAGTACCTTTCTAGGTCTGAGTGCTTCCGTCACCGGGAAAAAAGTGCTCTCTCTGGTTACAGGGGGGTTGCTACGGGGATCTGTGTCAATAAGACGTAAGCAGGACAGCGGCGTGAGCTACATTGTAAATGGAAAAAGTTCGAATTCAGGTTAGGGATCACGGGGAGGCAGTACGGTTCAAGAAGGAAAGATCTCGTGTCCTCGGAGGTGAGGGTCCTGGACTAGGGCAAATAGGGCAATACGTAGTGGTGGGTCACTTGCATCTGAGTGTGAAGTTCAAAGAAGAATTAAGTGAAAGGCCAAATGTGAAAACAATCAAATCGAAAAAAGGAAGGGGGTAAATAAACTTGCTTGTCGGGGATAAAAGCTCCAATCACCAACGAGGGGGGGATAACAGATGTTGGGAAAGGATAAGTAGGAGGAAAAAGGGGGAAACTGGGGGGGTGGCAAGGGAGGGATTTACAAGGGCAAAGAAGGGGAGAAGATGGGGTTCCGCCTTTACGAGGACAAGAAGATGTGCGAGGGAAACACGGCGGGCTGCTATGACCAGGGGGCTCCTGTGGGTACCTCGGGGAGGAAAAGGGTCTGAAAGGAAACACGCGGTCCATGCGAAGCGACTGCGGCCAAGTCTGGAAACCCTTTATCCTATACCGGCTCATAAATGGAAGGAGCCGAGGGGTCGGGGCTGAAAGGGGAAAGAGAATACAGCGGGGGGGGCTACGAGAATATTGGGGATATGTTACGGAAGGGAGGGGGGGAAGCGGGCTCGAAGAGCTAGGGGGGAGGGGGGTGTTTTACGAAGGTAGCAATGCGTTGGGGGGGGTGGGAAAAGGGGAAGGAGCTTCTGGAGACCAACATACGGGATCGGGTCGCGTGCTGGAGTCGGAACAAAGAATGGGGGCGAGAGTACTAGAAAAAAATAAGTACCAGCGATCATAAGAGGAACTATTCTTCATCTATGGGTAGAGGGTACCGGATTCACCAAAAAAAAGGGGGAGGGGGGACAGGGGGGAGGGGGGCATAAAAGGACTATAGGCTAAAGTTTTTCGACGGGGGGGAAAGTACGTGATCGAGGAAAAGAAGGACTAGAGTCCTCTTTTCTAAAACGGAGAGAAGGGTGGATAGCGGGCCGTGTCACTCGGGGGGGACGGGGAAAAAAAGCTCTGAGGACCCAGAGGAAACAATCTAGGTGATACCACAAAACATAAAGGGAAGATGCCGACATTCTACAGAAGGGTTGGGGAAAATCAGGGAGTGCTCGGTCACATTTCAAGGGGGGAGCGGCGTGTTGAAGTGGTGGGGGTAAGAAGGTCATTGGAGGAACAGCGGCGGGCTGCACAAAACGATTTAATAAAGATGCAGGGGGGTGTCGTTGGGTCGGGAAGGAGCCAAAGGGGGGGGGGGGGGGTGCCTGGTTTAGAAAGGAAGGGTTGGTAAAAGGGTGGGAAGGGGTAATATAGAAACAAAGGGATGTATCGAGAGGAGGAGGGGGAGGGGAGGGCAATTTCGCCACGGAAAGTCGGGGTTGGAAGAACCACGGGAATAGAGAAAGGTGAGAGAAAAGGATCACAGGGGGTGCCGTGTTGTACAGGCTAAGGGTGGGCCACGAGGGGTTGGAACCCGAGTCTGGACAAACCGAAAAGGGGAAGGTGGGGCAGGAAAGGGAAAAGTCTCATCTTGCTAGGCTCAAGGAAATGGGGGCTTCTTGGGAAGGACGTCTAGTCGAAAAAAAAAGAAGTTAAAGAAAGAAAAATTCCATGGTGAGAAGTAAAACATAGAAGGGGAAAAGGTCCACATCATGGGGGAAGGACTATGGAGGGCGACCAACAGGCAAATGGTCAAGGGGAAAAAAAAAGGGAAAGGGGGATGGGGTAGCGGATCAGGGGGAAAGAAGAAACTTTTTCTCAGGTTGCGGAAAAGACAGGTCGTAAAGGGGGAAAAAATATGGAAACGTAAAAAGAAGAAAGGTGGTTAGGGGGGGAGTGTGTCGATCTTGAGGACTTGAGGAGCCGAAGGAACGTTTCACAAGGGGGGTAAAGGTGGGGCCTCTTCTTCGGGCAGGGGGGGGGGGATACAAGTTCAGGTTCCCATGAAAAGGCGGTTGAGGAAATTCAGTCTAATTGATCGGGGGGCGCGTCTATGTACTGTTTCCGAAGGGGGGAAGCGCTTATGTGTGGGTGGGGGGTACCGAAAGCCTTCGCGTGTCTCGGGAAAGGTGCCGGAGCAGTGGGCCTTTAGACGGAGGGAAACCTGAAGGGCGTGTAAAATATCCCCAGGACTATATATTTGTTGAATACTCATGGACCTGGGTGTTGGGATTTAGGCGACCTTGTAAACGGTAAAATGGCGGAAAGGAAGGGAACAGGTGTCTCTATTGGGGGGGGGGGGGGGGGGGAGGG
>Ga0179593_1703536_pt1 | contig 21634 bp, 21 predicted proteins | sample CZODoug2_1_08_16_FD_185931 | JGI IMG/M metagenome (GOLD analysis project Ga0179593, IMG submission 185931) | Vadose zone soil fungal communities from Angelo Coast Range Reserve, California, USA - CZODoug2_1_08_16fungal (PacBio error correction) | ecosystem: Environmental > Terrestrial > Soil >...
TTCGTCTGAGGAATCTTCTTGGAAGACCACCAGACTCGAGGAAAAACTCTCCAGAAGACGAGATCACTAAAGAAAAACCTAGGGCCGCACGGGTCTTCTTAGGGAGTTCCCCTCGCGTACCCGAGCTAACCGGAAAGAGGGCTGTAAAGACCGAAGTAGAAAAGGAGGCAGACGGCATGACTTCGACAAACGCGGCCGTCGCCTCTCATCCGTGGGGCGGCGCTGATCGCGGTGAGGAAAGGGGGGGAGAGGGATGGAGACCGGAGAGAAGACCAATAGGATCCTACTTACTTGGAGAAAGAAATTCATCGAAGGGGACGCTGGTGGAACGCCCCGCGCGGGGGGAAAAACTAGGAAAAGGAGAAAGGCACAAATAGAGAGGAACTCGCATCGAGGCGCACCTCCTGGGAGGCGCCCTTGAAGAAAAGTGTGTCGAGAGAAAGAGAGGTTCGAGGAGGAGGCCGTCTACACAGGGGGGACGTAAACCCGTCCGGCAAGGGAGGTGCCGCGGGGTGTTGAGCAACTTGCCGGCATCGGGACCGAGAGGTATACGGCCTCGTTACCAAGCTAGCTGATCCTCAGTGACCCCAGGGCTTTACTAGGGGGAAAGTTTGGGGTCGTGGATGGGGAAATTATAGGGAGAATCACCTGTGGTTAGGCCGGGTAATCTTCTGTCGACCGTGTGGGGTAAGCCATTATCAAAGCGGCCGGCAGACCGGCTTTATGGGGATGCATGAGGGCGCCTGAGAGACGAGGGACGTCACACCGCAGTCCTCTACTCACGGCATCGGTCGTGATGGTCAGGCGGGGTGCCCGACGCTCTAGAAGTACGGCGAAAAAAGGCTTGGGGAAGAGGGGGGGGGAATAAGCCGCACTTGGCAGGAATTTCGGCCTTTAATCCATCGCCCTGAACGCTACCGATCGGTCTCATCGCCCTGGCCAAAAAACGGAGCGACGTATCCGTCAGGGTGGCTGGACATGTCACTAGTGGCGGGGCGGTGTTCAGAAACGGGCTCGAAAAAAAATGTCGGGACCAGACACTTTGCCTGGGCTCGGGCCCTCTCTCCGACTTTCCTGCTGGGGGGGTGAAAAAAGGATTCAACCACCTCCCAAGCGAGCTGTGTCTGGCCAAACGGCTGGGGGGGCAGCTTCCAAAGCTGTCTACTGTTCCATCGCAAGGCCGAGGGCGCTGGAAACAAGTGGGGGGGGTCGTGACGGTTGAGTGGCCTATCGGCAAGAGGAGGTCCCATATCTTAGCGCAATGGTGGTAGACGAGATTCGATATTCTAAGTAGTGTCCGCCTGAATGGGGGGGATGTACCCACCCTGGGGCGTTGGTGTCTGCCTCCACACTTACCCTTCCGGGGGACCGGGGAGATTCAGAGGGTTTAACGACCATATCTTTAGAAAAAAAGTTTGAAATGATTGATCTCAGGGGGCATCAAACCTTCTGGTGGGGTATATCTCTCAACAAAAAGGAGTATGTATTAAGAGGAAAAGGCCAACATCATTTTTATGAAAAATTCAGAGAAATAGAGCGCTTCTGCGACCAAGACTAGGAGGAAAAACGCGCATCCGCCAACCAAACTGCCGGGTAAGGTGTTGTGGAAGATCTCCACAAAGCCAAATTTCCGGGGAAGGCATCAGCGGAGGAGAGAGTCCGTCGAGGCTACTCCGAGGCCTCATCGGGATGCCCCTAAAGATATCATGTCAAAACCAGAAACATCCTCTCTAAAAAGCAACGCGAGCAGGGAAAACTTTCGGAAACCATTATAAGAAGACGAGATGCTGAACCAGCGTCCGCCAGTGACAGCACCTCGCGGGTGTCTGGTGGTAGGGATCATTGTAAAACATCGGAGGAGAAGTGCCAGGTGGAAGATACACGTAGGGAAGCAAGGGGGGGCCCTAATCAAGCTCGGCGAGCCACGTCGAAGGAACACTCTAAAATACCCTGCCCAGTCTCCTGACGGAAAGAAAGTTTGGGGTGAAAAGGAGGCTGAGCGCAGTCGGGGAGGGTCGGGAGGATTGACCTTAAAATACTCACCAGCATGGCTAGGCCGCCAGTAACGCTAAAACGAAACGATGCGCCTATGAGGAGTCGGAAAAAAAAAAGACAAGACAAAAAAAAAAGGTATACTTAATAGTCACGAAACTGCGGTGGGAGACCGCTAACTACGACCCTTCGCATCATCTTCAACCACCAGTCCCGAGAACGGTCCATGAAAAAAAGGCCCAAAATGGAGAGATAAAAGGAAAAAGGATGATAGACAAGGAAGGGGCGCCGACGCCTCCACTGTCATCGCCATGGTGGCGCCTGCGGCAGCTCGAGGGGCGGTCAAAAATCGAAAAAGCGTCAGAAGAGGAGACTGCAGAGAAAAAGGGAAGGGGGAAAGGACGACACGGTTCCTGTACCGCGGCCTTGGGACTCCGCGACACCGCTAAACGAAGGCTACTCCTACTCGGCCAGGAAGTATGGGGAATCATCAAGGCGAAAGACTCTGGGGGGGGTCCCACGGGAAAAGAGGAATCACCGCCTCTCTACTCAGGCCACCATCTGTCTACAATTACCGTGGGGGAGGAGTATGAATGGGGGGGGGACAGAGGTTGGGGGATCATGATCGCGGTCCTACTCTCATCCAAACTCAGACCGTAACCCCTCGATCAGCATCGTCCGACCAAGGATTACTATTTCTACTGCAATCAGGACATTAAAGACGTGGAAATCGAAGGAAACAACGAAGTGGAATGCGTATATTACCTCTCTGAGAAATACTCATAACACGTATCCTCTATTAAGGTTGGCAGGACACTAGGTGAGCGCGGGGGGGTTATTAAGTCAAAAACGGAGGAAGTTTTAAAGCGCGGGTCAGAGGATGATCTGTCCACTCTTCGAACATCGTCGATCTGGGGCGAGCCAAGGGGTGCAAAAAGGGGAGGGAAAAAAGAGCCCAAAGAAGAAAAGAGGATTGAAATGCAGTAAAGTGGCGCCCGTCTAAAGATTCTCATCCTCTATCACTAAACAGGTCGCGAGTGGAGGGCGCTCAGGGGGACGGGTGGTGCTCAAAACTCGAAGACCGACGCCGGGAACCAAGCACTAACGCCCTCCAGGAGTTTCGCCCCAGGTACGAACAGGGCGGCTCTTGCACCGGGGGGAGGCCAGGACCGGTCGGAAGAAGTAGGGAAAAAGAATCAGAGGAAAAAGGTTGAAAAGAACTGGAAAGGGGGGATCAGTCGGTCCGTAGCCCGGCGGTAGTCAAAACATCTCCGCCCGATATAGAACCGTCTCCGACGCAGCGGGGAACCTAAGAAAGAGGGAAGGAACTATAAGGGAGATAAAAAAATCCTTATAGGGGGGGCTTTCTGGTTGAAAAGGGTATTCGAAGTCAGACATCTCTTCTTTTGGGCCCCGCACCCCAAAGGACCTCAGGGGGGGAAAAAAAGAGCTCTCAGAAAACACGGGGGAGAGGAAAGGAGATACGACCTTTTTGAAGACGGCGGTGTAGTTTCAACGGGACTGGCGTGGCGCACCCGCGGGAGATTTGCTGAAACGCGTCTACTAAACCTGAAAGCAAAAGCGGGGAAGAGACGAGAAGAGCAAAGGAATGGGGGGGGTAGATAACGTGAGGTGGCTCGTATCGTCGGGCGTGCGAGCGGTGTCTACTACCCCCCTAGAGGACGGACCCTCTATCGTGCAAAATAACCGAGGAATCGAGAGGATCACGAACAGAAAGTCCGGAAAAATCACTTCCGGAGGTGAAAGAGCAGCCTGCTCTTTCTCGGGTGTCGAACGCGTTATACTTGTCGGTCGTCTTGTCGATTGGAAACCCTGGAAAGTTTGCGAAAAAAAAAACTGAAGAAAAAAAAGGCAAGAACTCGAGCTGGTGGGGGTATTTCCCTCTCCTCTAAAATGCGACGCGCGTGCAGGTACACTAAGATGGCAGGGAAGAACGCCGAAGAAATCCGGATGAACGTGCTGCCGCACCCTGGGCGCGCGCCAGCCAGATCGGACAATAGAGCCTCGTGGGCGAGACTACTCAAATGTCGGGAAACGATCGGGAAAAAATAGAAACACAAGGACATCTTCCCATAGCCCTACGCCTATGCCAACTGAGCCACCAAACTCTAAGTTGAAAACGGGGTCGGAAACAAACGAGAACCGGAGGCGGTTCTTGTTGTTCTTTTAAAGTAATATACGATCTCAGCCGGGGGGAGACATACGTGCCGACAAAGGCTCAAGTCAGAGAGAGGCTTTAACTTTTACGTGGGGGGTGGTTCTTATCTTCGGGGGGAAAGCGGATCCTGATCCGCGTCAAGCTGGTTCAGAGATACGGAGGGGAGGTAGGGGGGGGTGAGAAAAAATCTTTTTATCGGGGGTACTCCACCCTCGATTAGAGTAGCGATCGGCGGAAAGCGAGGTCGGTATAGGCTTCTTCGCAATCGGCGCCGGAGGGGTGAATGCGAATTTTGGGGGATGGCACCGTTGCGGCTCTCGGCCTTGGGAGGGTAATAACTTAAGAGACGCCTGTTGAAGGGGGGAAGAGGGTGACCGAAAGCGAGCTGGAGAAGCCAGGGTGAAAAAACTGGCGCTGACCGCCGGAGGGGTCCAGAAGTGCGCAGTCTTAATTAGGGGGGGGGGAGGTTCACCGGGACGGCAACGGGGATCGGCCGGAGACGACCGGACGCGGACCGTGGAAAGGTGATGTAGCTTTCAACTGCACCTGAGGCTTCGGAAGAAAAAAGAGCGTGAGGAAATCAGGGTGGGGGGGGGTCGAATTGGTCGGACTTTGGGTGGGCAGACCGACAGGCGGAGAGGCGCTCGTTTCGTGGATTGCGGTACTCGGCGGGAGGAAGGAGCGGTTAGGAACTGGGGAAAGCCGAAAGGACGCAAGGAGAAAATCGCTCTCGTAGGACCCCACCCAAATTCGGACTCGAGACCTGTACTCAACTGTCCGGAAGGAAGGAAACTGTGGGGGCGTGTCGCAAGAGTTACAGGGACAGGGGAAGCCACGTGAGATAAAAGTCCAATGCAGGAAGAGGAAGGGCCACGTGGGTAGGTTTCCACTGATCCCTCCAAAAAAAGGGGGGGCTAAAGAGGACGTGAATCGTGCTATGTACTTAGACTGTTCCACGCAAGGCCGAGGTTTGCTTTGTGGCCACATTGGTTAGCTAGAAGGGGGCGGAAAAAAGGAATCGAAAAAAGCCTGAGGAGCCAGGGCGTATCCCGGAAGGTCTTGCAGGGCGACTAGGGGAAGAATAAGGTTAAAAACGGCGGTCACTGACCTTCTTTGGTTATCTCCCCCCCAACGGAGCCTTGAAAAACTCAGTGAAAAAAGGGGCGGATATCTGAACTGTGCTCCCCTAGTTGGATCCCAGTTTGGCAAGAAGGTGGATGGGAAACAAATTAAAAGGAAGCACGGATTAACCAGACCAGCATGAGTCTCCAATTCGCGTGGAGGTATCACAGCTCGAGGTCACCTCTCGGGAAGAAAGGAAACGTGCCAAGGTGCGACAATTCAAAACAACATTGCGTGCAAAGAAATCGTCGCGATCGCATTCGCTCTACTTTGCCATCTCGTCCAACTAAATCCCAGTTAGGGAAAAAAAGCGAAGAAAAACGGGAGCAAGTGGACACCTCGCCCTTCTTCCGCTTTTTAATTATAAGCTCTATAGGAGAGAAAAAGCTGCCAAAAGCAGAAATCTCGCGGGGGGGGGGAGAGAAAAATTTCCAAGAAAAAGATTCTATAAGTGGCGCGCCTTTGGGTCATCAAAAGTGCTGCCTCGGAACGGAAAGCGGTATCACTCTCCAAGAACTCAAAGAAAGGGGGGGAGATGAGGAAATATCCTTGGGGGGGGGGGATTATTCCAGGGCTATAGTCGAGTGCTGAAACTGACGAGGAAGTTACATGACGAAAACAAGCGGGTAGAAGAGAGACACTAAACAGCTAATTAGTCCAGTCACGAAGGCTGGGGGAATCAACCATCGAAAAGCCAAAGCTGACGTATACTGTACCTATGAACCTGACTGCTTTTGCGAAGAAATAAGCAATAAGAAAAAAAAAAACTATCAACCGGCCTAAAGAACTGGAAAGGAGCCGTACCCACACTTCCTGAAAACTATTGACTGCGCGTCTCCAAATACCTTATCTCAATAGCTAGGAATGAAAGGATAGACCTCCTGACTCAAAAAGGGCGCCGGATCATCGAAGGGGGGAAAAAGATAAAAAAGGGGACCAAAGGGATTATAAAGCTGGATCTGAATCAACAATAGTAGAAGGGGGACGGGCGGAATTCGGACAACTTTATAAGGAGATAAAAACTCGGGGGGGGAGAACAAACTACCGCGCAAGTTGCCATGCTCACCAGTTTACTCATGAACTAGGGAGCTGCTAGATGATAAAAAAGATGGGAGGAACCGCCGGGGACTCCGGCCACACATCTTCCGAAAAATATGAATTATGAAAATATGAGGCAGCAGGGATAGAGGTGGGGGAAGACTTCACCAATCCCCCTCACTTAACCAAAGCCTCAAAAAAAACCACGGAGAAGGCCCAGAAATGTAGACGTCCAAGATGAAAACTTCTTAAAGGAAAAACCAGAAAAGGTGGACGGGTCGAGAGGGTGGCCTAGGTGCCCCCTAAGAAAAAAAGGGAAAAATCTGATTGGTGTCTGAAGGGTCCCTCAAAACTATGAGGGTTTGGAAATCGAGAAATTCGCAGTTGAAAGGGAAATGTCGTCGATCGACCCTCTGCTACCCGCTGTAAAGATGGGGAGAGTCCGATAAGGAAAAGGCAGAATGAAAGGAATGGGAGGGAGAATGCAGAAGACTCTAGGAGTATTGCCTGGGAAGTGCACTCTCCAGGGCCTGGAAGTACACGGAGAAAAGAACCACTTTGCCGGAAGACGAATTGGGGTTAAAGATTTCGCAGAAAGTCGGGGAAGGTTTTGGGGAACTACGAAAGAATACGGGGAAACTCGCAATCAGCGACAGGAAGTGTTAGCACTCTGAGAAAAAAAGGCGATCCTCTACATCGGATATTAAAAGAGTCCAGGGAGAAAAAAAGAGTAATCGAGTGAGTTGTAGAAGTCAAACATCCGAGGTTCCTAGAAAGCGATCATCTGTCAAGGAAGAGGGTAGAAACACCTAGACCTACGAAGAAAAGGAGAAAAGAGACACTAACGAGCGGAGAAAACACAGAAAAGGATTTCAGCAAAAATACTAGGAATTCTTTAAAGACAGGGGTGAAAAGGCGGGGTGCGCCCGCGGCGCGAAAAGACACAGCCTTCCCCCCGTGAAAACTTTAAAGGGACTCGAAAAAAAAACTTAATTAGGGAAATAGAGAAGATAACTTTTGCTTGGAAGGGGAGGGGGGGGTCTGTCTCGGAAAAAAAAAAAAAAAATGGACCGGTCATAAAGAACCCTGCACGCCCCACCGAGAACTAAGGCGTGCTCCTATCTAATTGAACTTGAGAAAAAGGGAGAGTATATGTTTTGAAGGCTACAGAAAAGAGACTTTCGTTGGATGACGGGGGTTCTAAAAGAGCTTAGGATGTGTAAAAGGAAAGGTGAAAAAATAGATGGGGGTGAAATCAGAGTAAGTGAAAAAACTCCTCGACGAAAACTCGAATCGGAGGGGTGCCTTGCAGTCGAGGCGTTGGGAAAAAGAGTTAAGTGAAAATTTCGATTGTGAGACATCTCAAAATCTGCGTTGGAGGAACTCTACAACGACAAGACTTTAATTGGAAGGGGGGAATTAGAAAGAATACCGGTGGGATAAGAGCCAGCGGGGAGGAGATGCAAAGTCCTCACACGTGGAAAGAAGAGATCTCTCATGAGAAAGGACGGACTAGAAAAAGAAAATGGGAAGGTCTTTAGGAGAAGGAAAAATTTTGACCAAATAAATCCGAGGGCTCAGGAACTATCAAGAGAAAAAGAGTGAAAAAATTCTACGGGTCTCGATCTTCTTAAAAAAAACCGGCCAAAAACCCAAGAGGGCCACAGCAAAAACCTCAGAGACTCCGGGTTATAGGCGTATTTTGGAGGCCCAGAGAGCAAGGGGGAGTGGAACTGGAAAGTGCTCGACAAAACGGAGGAACGTTCTCCCGCTTAACTTGGAGGAGAGAAGTCTTATCTGCGGGGGATGAAGGGTGCTGAGCGTAAATAGAAAAAAAAAAAAATTAGGTGAGATAGAACGTCCTCTACTTCCGTGAAGAGACTTTGGTGAGCACGGGGTAAGGCTTCGAGGGGGGGAGTGTGTAGGCCCGAAAAACTAAAACATCGAATAGCGATCAACGGACAAACCTCTGATGAAAGAACATTGGGTCCGAGGGGGAGCTCTCCAAGACTGGCGGCTTCGCTTAGGCCGCTACAAAAAAGCCTCGATGGTTGACAGGGAAAATTGTCCAAGGCCGAAAAAATGTTGCTCAAGAGGGAGACTCCAGGGTCGCGGGGTCCTCGTAGAGGTGACGACTCACTGAGAGGTCCGCCATTGGGGAGAAAAGCTGTACCGGGGGCCTTCGGAGGAAAAGGTTTCTAAAAAGGGGGGGGGAAAAGGTAGGCAGGGGGTCTTCCTTTTTGAAGAAGGAAGAATCTCCTGGACCGGCCGTGGACAGGCGGGGTGGGGGGATCTTCTAGAAGAGGGTCTGTTCTAGGGAAACACAGAGGACTTCGGAAAAAGGGGCGTCTAAAAAGGGTCCGACCGGAACTACTTCCTTCGCCCAGGTTGGTGGTTCTTCGGGGGTAAACTCGTCGCAGTCGCAAAAGGGATTGCGGGACCTGGAAGCGCCCGTGGCACATCTGCGCAGACGAGAGTATCTGAGCCTCACAGTGGCCCGAGTGCACTTAGGGGCTATGGTAGCATCGGAGGTTCTACCGGCAGGGTTGGGGCCGCCGTCCCGCACACGTGGAACAAGGACAATGCGAGGACTCGAGAACCTCGGGAAGGAGGTCCACTTGGGGGGGAGGTATCGAAATCCAAAGGGTCTCGCGAGGGGGTCTGGACATATAAAAAAGGGAAATTTTTCCGGAAGGGGAATATTGTGATCGTGTGTGACACGGGGTCTATGCCGGGTTTGCTGGGTTACGCATGAGAGGACCAACGTAGCTAAAGTCAGTAAGCCGAGCCTTGCTATAAAAAAGCAGAAGGGAGGGGAGGGGAGAGACTCCTGGGCCCGAAGGGAGAGGGTTCCGTCGGTCCCCAACTTGGTTGAGGGGGTGGACCTCCACAAAAAGTTTGGGAACTGGGGGGGCTAGAAAGGGTGCACGAGAATAGAAATCAGGGTCTAAAGAAGAAGGTTTATTCTCAGGGGGGGAAAAACTTCTTGGGGGGGGGAGAGAACACAAATTAGGAATATAGAGATTAAAAAATTAATTCTGGAAGGCGCTCGGCGGAGGAGAAATCGAGTCAGTTTAACGCGGGGGGAGACTCCACTGCCCGGAAGGGGGGGTGTTTCGGGAGGGGAAAAAAAAACCACCAGGGAGAACCGGGGGAAGGTGACAGCAGAAGGAGAGGAACGCCTTCTCGCTACTCCAAGGACTGACGAGAAGGGACAACTCTGGAAGAAAAGGATAAAGGGATCACCCGAAGGGGATCAAAAAGTGGCGCGCCACAAGAAAAAGGGGGGGGGGGGGGGGGGGGGGGGGAGGGGATGAAAAGAACATATATTGCTGGAGAAAAAAAGCGCCAAAGTAAGCACGCTCGCGAATATCAGGGAAAAAGGGGGGGGCGGCAGAAGGAGGAGAAGGAGCTGCCCTGGATCAGGGAGACCTCCTCCCGATCCCGGAAAGAGAAAAAAACTTCTAAATGGCACACCGAAACGACTAACGGGGGAAAGACCATTCACGGGGGAGAACTCATAGAAGCATTCAAGATTCGCGGGTGAAGAGGGGACCGGAAGGCCGAAAAAAACATCAGTGGTCTTGGGCAAGTCCTAAAGAGAAAGGAACTAAACTGAGCGCAAGAAGTATCACCTTCTACGGTAAAAAAGACATCCACTACCAAGTCACTCTGTCCAAAGTAGAACACGCGAACTCAGAAATCAGGAGACACATCCACACGAAACATCTCCGGGGAAACTAGTAGAAGGGGAAACTTACCCACACGGAATCCAAAAAAGACTAGCTCGACTCAAGGAAGAAGAGTCCCAAATATAAAACCCGAGTCCTAGAAAAGGAGTATAAGCTCGAGTTGAAAAAGAGCCTAGGATCCAGCTAGAAAAAGTCAAACGGATTATTAACCTACTTCGTTTAGAAAGAGTCCGGAAGGAAGTCTTCAAAAAAGGGAAAAAGTCCAAATTTCCGGAACTAACAAACCTAAAGGAACTCTGTAAAGGAAGGAAAAAAAGAGGTTCGCCATGATCAGAGAGGGAGAGACGCTCCAAATTTAAAACAAAAAGGGGTCTCAACGAATAAACGCCTAAAAAAGAAGGAAAAAATTATATTACAGTGACAGAGCTTCCAGGGGAGGGGTATGCCACCGGGATCGCGCGACAAAAAAATACAAGACGCATACCAACGGATGTAGAGAGGAAAAGGGAGTTTCGAGCATGATCCTGCCTGCTAAAGAGCTACTTCGGAGGAAAAGCAAAAAAGAATGTCCTGAGAGGGGGCGCTCGGGACAGTGATGTGGGATCTTCGGGGTACAGATCCGGGTGGTATTAAAAAAAAAGATCGCCGAACGTCGCGGGGTCCATGAGGTTCGGAGACTGCCCTCCGAATCGAAGGGAGCCAAGAGAAAGTCTCAAGAGGATTGGGAGGTGACGCTCCTTTGCGGGGACTCTCGGGGGGAGAGAAAGAAATATCTAGTATGCCCCCGGGGCATGAATTAAATCTAATTGGGAAATGAGAAGCACAGGGAGGTTGAAAAGGAGAGTCCTTAACGTGGGGGAGGGGTCGGGATCTCACTAACCAGAGGGATCCTCCGTGAAAGGAAGGAACGAACTCTCAAGTAAGGAAATAGATCCCCCCATGGGCTCTTACTTGAAAGGGGGGTAGGAATCTGGAAAAAAGATAGTGAGAAAGAAAGAGGAAGGTCCACCTCCTCTGAATTAGGGGGGGGGCACGATCAGAGGGGAAGGAGAACATGAGGGGGGGGGAACCACCTCTACATAGCTAAGCGTGAGAAAGAAACATGAAGGTCTCCACTGAAAAAAAGAGAGGAGGAGGAAAAAAGGGACGGAGGGCTGGGGAAAGGGGGATCCTACAGCGGCCGTAAGGGAAACCTCTTCGGGCATCGCGTGGTAAAGAAACAAAAAGTAGAGTATTAAGAAGAAAATGTTTTAAAGTCCGGTAGGTTTGGACCGGAGGGGGAACCAAGGGTCTCACCCTCCGAAAGGGGAGGAATGCTTCTACGAATAAGAAACGCCCTCGCTTTCCAGGGGGAAGGAAACGCCGGAGGGGAAGAGAAAGTCTAAGGAGTGCGAGAGGCTTTCTCTAGAACTGTGGGTCAAGGACCGCCTTCAGGGGATACAGAAAAATGGGAAAGCCCGTCCAAAGACTAGATCCCTACTAACTAGGGAAAAACGTGGAACCTCACGTCAGGGAAGCGGTGAAAGGATTCTCTTTAGAAGACGGGATACTGAAGGTCTTGCGAAAAAAAACTCGCGAGCCAAGGAAATACACTGTCCCGGGATCCAGATCCTGCCAACAAAGAGAGACTCGGGGGGTGGCCTCAAGTTCGACAGGTCAAGGAGTACTGAAACAGAAAATCGAACCAGATATATAAGAGAACCTTCTCTACCGGGGACTCTCCGAGGTCTACGGATTCCGGAAAAAAAAGACTCGCCAGACCCTAGGGCGAGTGGCCGAAATAAAAAAGAAAAGCTCCTGGCCCAAACAGTTCACTGGCCCGGCGATCGGGGGTTACTACCACCAAGGGCCCCGAGCGGGCCAGGGAAAAGAAGAGGTCCAAGGGTTATTCTTATGTCAATGCCAAAGCGAACCGGAACAACGGCGGGGTGTCTGTTGAGAAAAAAGGTATACGAGGAAGGCTGGGGGGTTCAGATCTGGGAGACCGAAGGACCTTTGATCGATGCTTAGGAAGGCGTTGTTGACTATACGTGTGGGCAAAAAGGGCTGAGAGAGAAGATAAGAAATCTGAATACGTACTACGTACTCACTAAGGGTCGAAGGAGTTACTGAGAGGCCGGCGTACAATCTTGGGAAAACACCGAGGGGGGAGGGGATAGGGGCATAGAACATACATGAAAAAATCCTTTTTGGGCTGAAGGGAAAGGAATTCCTCGTGGTCTGGCGTCACGAGACTTCTTCTTTCCAACGAGAAAAAAAGGCCCTCTGGGGGGGCCGAAAAACGCAGAATCCGGCATCTGGGTGGAAGAAAGTGTCAGGTCGGGGGAAGAATCCGTTCGACTTAGACTTCGGGCAGGAACGGGGCACTCGAGCTATAACAAACAAACTCATGGCGCACCCTGGAGAGCTCCGCGTGGAGGAGGGAGAACATGTCCGAATTGAAAAAAACACTTTTGGAAATCGCAAGTCAAGGGGCGAAATGATACCAAAAAAACCTGCCGCGACAGTCGGAGGGGAGGAAAGAGAGGACTTGAGTGCTGTCGTTATCGTCTCCAAACTAGTCGAAGAGAAGGGATAGAGGAGGGGTGTTCTGGAGATTGCGAAAAACAAAGGTCAACTAATTAGGAGAAAGTTTTCTTGTCTAGGAGACTCGAGGAAAGAGAAAGCACTTTCTACCGAAAGAACCTTGAGAAGAAAGATCGAATTAATACTCAAAAAGGACTTACTATAAATCAGTTAAGAAAGAAAACCTGATGCGCTGGTGCACTTTGGAGGGCTCCTGTGTTCGGGGGGGGAAAGAAAGTTTGAAGGGAGAGGAATTGAAAGAAGAAGGGGACCTTAGGACACGTTGTTTGGAAAAGGGGAATGATCTCCCCAAAAAGTCCACCGCGCATCGGGATCCGACGTCATCAGGGAAGAATTAGAAGGAAAAGGGGGGGGAAAAAAGGCTGGGCCAAAAAGGGAGCGATTAAGGGGTCGGGATTACCTTCTAGGACAGAGGACCATGGGAGGAAGGGAGAAAAACCGCTGAAGTCACTGATACTAACTAGGAAAGCTGCATCCAAGGTTGAGGGGTCTTCAAGAAAAGTTTGGAAAAGACTTACAGGAAAGGGATGAGAGAGGGAACCAAGGTCGAAGAGAAAAAGATCGCCTTGGAAAAAAACAGGAGGCTGGAAGCACCTGCTTGGTGGAGAGATAAAACATACCCAGGAGGAGATTAAAAAAAAACCACAAAGCGAGAAGGGAGGGAGATGAGATCTGCGTCTGACAAAGCGTCGGCACCGCACTCAAAGGAAAAGAAAAACTGTTTACGTGGGAGGCGATAAAATCCACCAGGTAATTGAAAAAAAATGTCTGGCAGGAAAATCGCAAGGGTCGAGATAATCCCTGAAAAATAATATAATGGAATGCCCAGAGAGAGGAAGTCATCACAAATAACAACGAAGAGCTCCAAAAGGCACTCTGCAACCTGTGTCAGAGAGGGGATGATGGAAAAAAAGATCGCCAAGAAGAAAACAAGAGCGAGGGGTCGGGTGGAAAAAGTCAATTAAAGAGGGGGAAAAAATTTCCCAGATCCAGGAATGTTCAAAGATGTCACGAAGAAAGCCCCAAGTCGAAGAGTCCCAAAAGGAGCTAAAAAGAAAAAAGGAGTACGTCCAAAAAACGGGGGAGGGTTTCTTTCCAGTCGCGAGGATCTTATGAGGGGAGGCCGTTGGTAACTCGGCTTCAAAAGGGAACCAGAAGAAAAAGATTCAGAAAATGTACTTGCCAACAAAAACAATAAATGACCACTATGAGAAGTATATCTTCCCTACTGGTTTTCTAAGAACGCACTCAGGAAAAGAAAAAAAAAAAGAAAACCCTCAAAAAAGGATCGGGAACAGCAAAAAAGAAGACAAGAGGATATCTCGTCAGAAAAAAAAAAGGGGATCGTCCAATCTTCGGTTGACTGCAAAAAAGAACTCCTCCACCGCGGGGCTCATCGAAAAATTTTTTTCGCCAAAAAAGGCGGATACGATATTCTTCCAGCGCGGAGCGGACTAATGGAAGGAAAAAACAAGTAGAAGCCACACGTTTCCTCACTCGAGGAAAGTTAGCCTGCCTAATACCTCTAAGGGGCACTAAGAGATGGCGCAAAAGTGGAGAATACCATTGTTCTGCAGGAAAAGAGAGGATCTCTCAGAGAATAGGGTTATTAAAGAGATTGCAAGCCTGACAGAGAAAAAAAGTTGGGATCCAGTATGAATTGAAAGCTGGAGGATCGAGCTACGGTACTGAAACCCCCACACAGCTACGTACAAAGCGAAGAAAAAAACGATTAGGTAACAAAGTAGGGTAGCACTCAATCGCTGAGCCGAAGGGGAGATTCTTCCAGCCCACAGCAACTTGTACGGGCTCTCGGGCAAAAAACCCTAAGGAGGGGATCGAGGGGGAAGGGGGACGGCGGGGAGAGGGGATATGAAAGGTTGTATTCAAAGAAGGAAAAAAAAAAAATCTCGTTGCCCATGCAAGAGGTTCCTGAGGTGATCGGATCGAGAGTCTATGAGGGATTCACCAAACCCTGTGGAGAAAAAGAGTACCGGGGGGCTGGTCGACTCATGGTGGACTCAGGAAAAGCTTTCCCTCGAGCGAGAGCGGATTTAAGAAAAGAGTGCCAAACTGTAGATCGGAAAAGGGATCCCCTAACCGTCAGGGGGGAAGGAATGTCGGCGAAAAAAAAAAGGGGGGGGGGTCTTCGTTGTGTGAGTGAGGGGTCTCAAACAGAAAGAAGATGAAACGCCTCAGGAAAAACTAACGCAGCGTTCGGAGGCATGAAGGGGAAAGAACTATGGAAGACCCGTTAGGCATTCAACGTAGAATCCCGACGGAGATCTTCACAATCATAAAAGACTTACACTTAAAGGAAATCAGTAAGGTTAGGGGGTAAATATAAGAAGAAATCTAAAAAAGGAACTCGGTGCGTAAAAACCAAAGAAGGGGGACTTTCGCACACCAAGAAGATCGGCTGCACGAACGTAAGGGCGTCTGGCTTTAAAAAAGATTCGAAGCGGAGAATCGGAGGATGGAAAAAAAGAAAGAAGGGGGTAAGCGTATCTCTCTCAACAACACACTGAAGAAGCGACCTTTTGTACTGACGGATTTTACAGAGAGGAAGGGGGTGCTCCACAACAGGGAAAGACCCGCTGTCGGAAAAAAAGCCGGTGATAAAGGCAAAACTTCTGAGCGGATCGGGGAGAAAACGTACAAAGCAGAGAGCTCGACATCGAAGGGAAGGGGCGCGTAGACGGGCAGAGGGGGGTATAAAAGACTAAGAGAGGTGCTGATCGGCACAGTAAGATCGGATGCGGTGAATCTCGAAGGGTCTTGACTAATCGAGAATAAGGGCCCGACCGAGAAAGTAGTAGGGGAAGGAAAAAAAGGGGGGGGAAGGGAGAAAAGACCGGGGGGAAAGGTAATTCGACGGGAGGCGGGCCTGGGTTAGAAGAGGAGGGAGGGAGGCCTATAAACAACAAAAGGCGTAAAGCCAAATCGAGAACAAAACGCTCCTAAATTACTGCGGGGGGAAGAGGTAATAAAAATAAGGTCTCTTTACTAGGAAACTTCAATACTAGATAGAGATATTGACCAGAAAAAAAACGGCTATAACAAAAAAGGCGCGTCTGGGAGAAACAAAAAAGGGACCTGACAACTATCTCAATATGGGAAATTTGCCCTTCATCGACCGCCAGCGAACTAACTGAAGATCTAAAGTCCGTGGGAGAAACCCCTTACAGTTGAACCTATCCTCTACTCCTGGAAACACGTAGAAGCACCACGAAAAAAGAAAAAGAAAGACTGGCAGCCGGACCTACACAAGAGAGGGGTGGAGTGGGGATACTTATAAAAAAGAACTCTGAAAGAAAAGAAACTCCTCAGGGATAGGAAGAGATGGAGACTGGAGAGGGGGGGACGGGTTACTTCGTTGTGGGAAATGATCGTCGGAGCAAGCTTATGCCTGATAGCCGACGAGAATCCAGGGAGAAGAAGCACGGAAGGGTTGGGGGGCGCTGGGACCGAAAGAGGGGGGCGGTTATTAAAATCTTGTTCTCTTAAAACTTCTATTTCAGCGAGCGGATTCTCCCTGCAGCAAACCTCCTGGGGTTCTGCACGAAAAGGAAAGGTCGTTAAAGGGTTCGAAAGGAGGGAGGGGCTAGACGTCTCAGGAAAAAACGTGGCGCTAAGCCTCGGCGGTGCTCAATTCGGGAGGGGAAGACGTTCCTCTGTCCTCTCGCTTGGTATATAAGATGACGCAGGAAAGACATTTCGCAACCGGGGGGGCGAGTGGAATGTGGGGCTGACTGAACTGCTTTGTAAGCATGCCTAACTTTCCTATCTCTAAACTATCAGGTTAAGGGGGGTCGTCTCGTCTAGTGTTCGGAAGGGAATTCACAAGGAAGTACCAGGGGGGGGGGGGGGGAGGATGAGAAAAGAGGCGTCGTTCGATGGCCAAAAAAAAGCAGTCGTAGAAAATCTAATACTTCATAGGGGTCGTATCGCTGGGGGAGGGAAGACCGGAAAGAATCGGAAGAGGAATTCGAGGTCCTGCGGCATCAGAACTGCTGGGGGGAGGGGGAGTTCCAACCTTGGAAAAAAAAATCCGCTCAAGAAATAGAAACAACAAAGTCAAGACGTAGAAAAAAACCTTTGCCTGGATGTCGCATTGCAAAGGGGAGAGAGGGGGAGCAGAAATGGACTCAGCAAATTCGGGGTCAAGAAAAGCAAGGGGGAAGAGAAATAGGAGGCCCCTTATAAAACGGGAAGTTTGCATAGGCACTGGGGGAAAAAAAGATCGCCTCCCAAAAAGAGAGGAAGGGATTTAAAAAGAAAACCTCCCTAAATTAGGCCTTCAAATTTCAAGCGGGCCCGCGGGTGGTGCGCGGTAAATTTTCTCCAGAGGCACTTGTGTGGGGAGGGGGGGGTACCGAAGGAGAGGGGGCTCGTATAGTAGAAGAAATATTACAACTGGGGAGGAAACAAGGCTGCTATGGGTACGACGCCGTCTTCAACACTTTTGCCGTCCGGGAAGAAGGGTCGTTGGGAGGAAAGAACCCCAACGGAGGGGCTAGGAAGCGGACGACGGCTCTACGGAAGCGAGAGGACTTGGCTGAAGAGGGGTGATTCAAAAGGGGGGGAATCCCCAACGGAGGGGGGGGGGGGGGGGTTGGAGGAAAAAAACTTAGGGGGAACATATCTAAAAAGACAACGGCCCCAGGTCTCCCATCTCTCGTCGATGAGGAACCAAAGAGCATGTTCAAAAGGACCTCTAAGGGGAAAACTTGGGTTTGAATCCCGAAATGTCCGTTACTCGACGCAACAGGGACTGAAAGGATTCGGAGAAGAAGAGGGGAAGTGGGGGAGGATCGAAGGAAAAAAACTCAAGAGTCTGGGAACTCTGACGGAATATCAAGTGGGGGGTGGGGGGGGGGGATCCCCCTACAAAAGGCGAGGGAAGTCAAGCGACACAACAGGAACCTGGAAAGGTAGAAAGGCGAAAAGATACCATCTCCATCCCGTTTGGGAAACATCGCTGTGCGTGGATTTAGATCAAAAAATTGGGGAGGCTATGGGAAAATTGGTAAAAAAGAACCCAGAAAGATCACGTCGATGATACATCAGTCCAAGGAAAAGCGCCTATCCATCACCGATTCTAAGAGAAGGGGGGGGTTTGCGTAGGGCCAGGGAGAGGGGGCGATCGGTTAAAAAGAAGCATTGAAAGGGCCAGGGAAAGGAGGAGACACAAAACCGAGTAGAATACCTGTAGAAACGGAAGCGACATCACTACCACTACTTTCCTGTCGTCCCTAACTGAGGCTACAGGGAGAAGATGAAAAAAAAGGACCCGACGAAAGCGGGGGGGAACATTTATAGCCACGAGCCCAAAAAAACGTCGCTCAAAGGAACCGTGATCGAGAATATTCAAAGGAGGGCCTGCGCCTCCGCCGCCAAGGAAAAAAAAGGTTGTCAAAAGGACCTCGAGGGGGGGGGGAAAAAAACTAAGCCAAGGGGGAAAAGGTAGAGGCGCATGAATCAAACACAAACCACTTGCCTGCCAAATCGCGTTTTTATAATGCGGAAAAGGGGAGTATATCAGATAGGGAGGGGGACCGACCTGACAAGGAAAAATCCCAAGGGGGGAAAAAGGTCGAGAAAGAAGTAGGGCCCCGGCAAATGTGGAAACTCCGCGACTCCTTCCACCAGCGAAAACCCCGGAGATTACTTAGGACATTAGGGGGATGGAAGGGAAGGAGCAACGTCGACAGACGCTCAACAAACCAACAAGAGTAACCATGCTGATCCGCGGCGTCTCCTCAAAAGGTTACATAAAAGACGAAAGGGAGGGCGTAGCAGAAAAGAGTCCAGAAGACGGGAAGGGAGTCAAAAAATCACGCCGTGTCAGTGACTCTCGACCTTCCCCTACGTCAGCCTGTCTTCCGAGGGGGGTTTCAGGGGGGAACCATCTGGGAAGGAAAGAAAAGGAATCGGAAAGGTTTAAAAGGGGAAAGGAGAGAAACTTGTTTGAGGCTTTCGGCTATTATCGGCCAGGCCCTCGATGGGACGATCTTGGCGTCCAGGAAAGACACGGAGAGAATCGCGCAAAAAAGTCCTAGGGAGGGGGGACTGGGAAACGCGCCCGTCGATTTACGCGGCCTCGATCACCTTCCCACCATCGGGCGGAGAGGAATTTCTCAGAAGGAAGGGGGGGGCTTAAAGGGGAGTGAGGGAGGAGAGGGAGAGATGCAGTGGGATGGTGAGAGGTGAAGGGCGAGGGGGGGGGGAGGGGGAAGAGGTGGGCGGTGAGTATGGATAGGGGGGGGAGACAGAGTGGGGGGGGCGGGTGGAAAAAGGAGGGTTAGAGGAGACCCAGGGTGAGGGGAGAGCCGATAGGGGGGGAGGGGGAGCGTGAGTGGGGGTTTAAGTTGGGGGGGTGGAGAGTGGGACGGAAGAGGATCGAAAAGGGGATGGATGGGGACAGGGGGGGAGCTTGGGAGGGGGGGGGGTATACGCCGGGGAGGGGAGGGGGTGGAGCAAGAGGTGAGAGAGGGAGGCAATTAGAAAAAATGATGGGGGCGTGGGTTTGGGAGGAGGTAACTGTGAAGTGTAAGGGGGGGGGGGGAGGGAGTGGAGGGGAAGGGAGTGGTGGTGCTGTTAAGAATGTAAGGGTGGAGGGGAGGGGGTTGAAGGGCTAATGGTGGTTGGGGTGGGGGAGTAGGTGGCGGGGGTAGGGTGGGGGGTAAGAAGGGTGGGAATGGAGAGGGGGGGGTGTAGGAGAGAGTAGGGGGGTGGGAGAAAGGAGGGGAAAAGGATGCGAGAAAATAACTCGCGGGAACCGAGTACACAGAAGGTTCCTATAACAGCTCGGCAAAAACCCCTTGACGGACCAGGAGGAAAAGTTCTTTATCACGGGAGAGAGGGAAGAGCAGAGCTGGCATCCGAGGGAAAGACACGACAAGGGGGGGGGTTAGCGAACACCTTTAGGCAAAAAAGAAAAAAGACGATCACCACGGAACTAGCGTCTGTCGGCCACGACTAAGGGGGGAAGGGAGTCCACACAAAGAAGAAAAAAATCCTTGGAAAAAAAAAAAAAAGGGTGTGATTGGTAAAAAAATCCTGGCGGGGGGAGACATACACCACGCAAATACAACGATTTCGTATCTCTCAGAACACCACCTTAGGAGCGAATCTATAGACCGTGGGAAAAGAACTTCTTGGGGGGGAAAGAAAAGTGCACAAAAAAGGGTGAACAAAGGAAAAAACCGCGGAAACACGCGGTCTCCGGAGACTCGGCTCGTGGGCGCTCTGGCTTTGTTGCGCTAAATCGTTGTCGGGGTCGCTGCAAAGGGATCTCTTCTGAAAAGTTTTCTAATCGAGAAAAAGAAATCCCAGTAAGAAAAGAGATGAGGGAGACGAGGTCTTTGCTACGCGCGGACACCCTACGGGTGTCACTCCCTTCCTCGGGTGCAAGAATCTTCTCGTGATAGGACCTGTGGGGGAGGTCAGGAGATCGGGGGCTCAGAGGGTTGGCTAGTTGCACAAATGAGAGCCAAATTTGATCGATCCCGACAACGCCTCCACGTGAGCGCGAATCTCCGGAAAAAAGAAAGTTTTGGGGGGAATGAAAAAATTCAGAGAACAGGTAGTAACAATACAGCTCTCGCGAGAGGCCCAAGATGTGCGAGAAAAGGAAGACCTAACCAGATTCTGGGAGGAGGCAAGGAGAAAAAATCGCAAAGACATGACCGAGTGCGAATCAGCAGGAACGCTCCTGTCCAAATCGACGGGAATCGAACGGGAAAACACCCTGGCCAGAAACACCTAGGACAAAGATACTCCTCATCGGGGGGAAAGGTTTATTTTCAACAAGGCTGTGAGGGGGACTATCTAAAAAGGATTTCATGGTTAGAGAGAGAGGTGGAATGGAGTACGCACGCCTTCCTACTCTTCATCCTTGATCTCTGCGTTATAGGGTACTGAATTGGGGGTTTTCTGGGAAGAACCGACCGCGAAAAGAAAGATCCAAAAGGGGGTACGAAGGCGAAGTAAATATCATTTTTGACTCTGTGTAACGTCTTCTGCGGATTCGAAAGGACCAATCGTGGGGGTAGGCTACGAAAGTAGGGCAAACGGGTCCGCAACTTGGGCCGCCTGAAAAGCGGTCGTCGGAGCGATCTTTCGTCTTAGACAGGAGGGGTCTCCGGCTAAAAGGAAGGAGATGTTGGGGAGGGACCTTGGGGAAAAGTCCGGAAGCATGAGGGAAAGTGGCGGGAAAATCCTCGCTTGGGGGGACTTTCCGGAGAAGACCCTGTCTACAAAGAGCGGGGTACGGAGAGAAGACTTGCCTATCTTTCGATCAGAAATTTATCTCGCGACGGAATAAGGGGACAGTGTCAGATGGGGGGGAAGGGGACCTTGGACAGAGAAGAAAGGGATTGACCGAGGGGTCCTTAGAGGGAGTTCGGAAAGGTTCGGATCTACGAAACTACAGAGAGACTGTGATGTCGCTTTTGCTCCGACAGAAGTTTGTAGTAGGGAGGAATTCGGGGGGAAGAGGGAAAATTGAGAAGTGAGGAAAGAGCCAGTAAGAGTCGATCAAGGTGCCTACGCAAAAAAAAAAATAAAAACTTATCCGTCCTAAAACGGGTGCAAGGGTGGCTAGGGGGGAAAAGGGGGGGGAGGGGGAAATGTCGGAGAAACGGCAGGGAAAGGGACTTAAGAAATTTGAGAGGGCCTCTACCTTCTCGCTCAGCCTCAACTTCTGGAAAAGTGGGGGAGAACTTATCGAAAGAAAAGAAATCCGGAAAGCTGGAGGAAACGAAAATTCTATAAAAGGGGCCTAGGTGTGCGCTGTTGACACAGGGGTAGTCGAGGAAGGGGGGGGAGGGGGAGGAAAAAACCTTCGACTGAGAAAAGGCATGACCAGAGAGGAAGAAAGTAGCAGGAAGAAGAGGACAGCCCTGGGTTCGCAAGAGGGGGGTGTGATCACTGACACCACGTTACCACCTTGGAGGGGGAGTCTCGAAAACTATCTTGTAGAAGCGCCCTGGAAGAAGTGGAGGGGGGGCAAAAAGCTGTG
>Ga0179593_1565345_pt1 | contig 21629 bp, 18 predicted proteins | sample CZODoug2_1_08_16_FD_185931 | JGI IMG/M metagenome (GOLD analysis project Ga0179593, IMG submission 185931) | Vadose zone soil fungal communities from Angelo Coast Range Reserve, California, USA - CZODoug2_1_08_16fungal (PacBio error correction) | ecosystem: Environmental > Terrestrial > Soil >...
CCTCAGAAAATGGGGGGGGAAAAAGAAAAAAAAACGATGTTCTGGGAAGTCTGCTCGATGGAAATTTGGTCTTTGTCAAAGAAAGGGGGAGGTCTCGGGAGGGTCTTTATTCCAACGAAAAAAGGGGCTCGAAACACTGACTATCTGAAATCGGAAACCATGAGTTCACACAGAAGAGGAAGGGGCTGCGAGGGAGCCGGTTACTACGTAAAGCAGTCGGAAGTGATCATCAGCCAGCGGCGGTCTTTCCAGATGGGGAGCTACGGTAGGGCCGGGGGGGGAAAACGTCTCCACAGCAGGAATCTTCTTCTCGATGAGGGAAGTCTCTTCAGCGGCCATTATCCTCCTATCTTGGAGGGAGGACATGAGACGGCTCTCTCCTCTTGGGGCCCGTTAATGCTCCCGACTCCCCGTAAAGAGAGTGATCTTCTGGAGGGAGGGTTCTCCTTCGGGGGGAGGGCGCGTTAAGAGAGGGCTACGTTTCCGGGGGAGAAGGGAGACGTCGTATTCTTGAAAGGCAAAAGATAAGGGGGAGTCTTCTATCCAAAGGCCTTACGCTGAGGAGGCGTGCAGTCGCTAGGGGTGACGCAAAGGGTTCTCTATTCCAAAGGTAGGCTCCAGGAATCCATTCTTAGAGGGGGCGTCACCGGTCTTTGTGGGGGGGGGGGGGTGGGGTGGGGGGGGGGGGGGGGGGGGGGTGGGGGGGGGGGGGGGGGGTTCGGGAAAGAGGGAGGGGCCCACCCTTTCAAAAGGGGGAAACACATCTCCACTAAAGAGCGTCTAGGTCGACAAGGATCTTCGTCCGGTCAAGACCTATCAAGGTCTCCTCCTTAAAAACACCATCTTAGCGGGTTTTCTGTTCCCTTTTCAAGGGGGGGGGTCCAGAGCCTGTAAATCGGACTTTGAAGAGGGGCTCCTCGAGAAGACCGTTGGGGGGAAACGAGGCAGACCACGTTCGGGTCCTCCGGAGGGCTCCCATCAAGAAAGGAAAGGTTGCCTCTAAAGAGAGACCATCTCTGATCGAGAGCTCTGGTTAGTCGAGATCGCTGTATCACTCTAGCTGCTTCGTATTCGCCACAAAAGTCTCAAAGACTTACGCCTCAGCGCCGTGAAAACCCAAATCGCTTCTCGAAAGGGGTCCTTTCCCGCCGTGTCAGGAGCGATGGCGGGCGTAGCGCAAGAAAAAGAAAGGGCCCCTTGCGTCTGGCGCGAGGGAACAAGGGACATGGAAAAAAAAACCAAACGAACGTATCCTCCTTCAGGGAGAGACATCGGAAGGAAAAAGGAGGTTTCTGTCCGCGAAAGGAGACCGTTCAAGGAGAGAGCCGCCTCTAATGAACTACAGAAGAAGAACTGTCCTGGCTCCTCGGTGATGGGTTCCGGGGGGGAAGGAAGGGAACTGGAAGAGGGGGGGGGTCATCGTCACCTTTTTAGGAGAAGAAACATTATCAGCGAGGAACTCAATTTTCCGATGGAAACAGGAAAAAAAAGGGTAATTACACTACCCAAGGGAAGGAGAAGGAAAACATTGGAGAAGACCTCCCTCCCTTGCGGACGTTCATGACCGCGTGGGAAATCAAATCAGACGCGCGCACCTGACAAACCAACCACCAAAAAAAAACCCAAAAAAGAAAAAAAAAAAAAAAACAAAAAAAAAACAAAGCTAAAATAAAAAAAAAAAAACCCCCAAAAAAAAAAGAAAAAAAAAACAAAAACACCAACCAAAAATCTCGGTAAAAGGAAGGGGTTCTGTCCTGGGAGGTTGGGGGCTACTTTCATGGACGCGCGAGCAAGAAAAAAACCCCACTCCACTAGGGTATTCGCCGAAAAAAAGAGCAGACCCTCTTGAAAAAAAAGGGAGTACCCTCCCACTCGTCGAAAAACCTCCGGGAACATGGATAAAGCAGTCCGCCCTCCTGGAAGATCTCAAGCGGGAAAAGGCTCTCAAACTCTACCTTAGTGGGAAGTTCTGGGCTGGGGCCTTGATCTCCCCCTCTATCGGGGGAGGGAGGGAATCCTTCTTTCTTCGAGCAGGTGCCGTCGAAGGGGGGAAAAGCCGGCCTTGGAATCAGTCTCAGACTGCCTAAGGGAAGGAACGCTTCTCTACTTTCAGGGATCTCACAAACAGGGAGAGAGATTTCGAAGGCGGGAGGATTTCCAGAAAAGCAAGAGGGGAAGAGGACATTCTTCCACTTAAGGGGTCATTCGAAACGCCGCATGGGAATCACGAAAGGGAAGGGGGGAAGGGGGGGGCCTTTCTCTCTCTATCATCAAACATCAGGAACTCCCCAGAGGTGAAGAGCCTTCTGAGATTATGGGAATATCAAAAACTGGAGTTGAGTCACCTGTCTGACCTTCTCCGTCTGTCTTCCCTGAAAAAAAGGAGGGTCCGGGGAAGGGAAATCCTTTTGGGATCGTGCAGGAATCTAGTGAGCGCGCATACATTGCTGGCCGGGAGGGAGGAATTTCTCTCGTCAGGGGGAAAAAAAAAAAAAGTCTAACACAGAAAGAAAAAAGACCCGCCTCCAGGAGAGAAAAAAAATTTTGCGCGTCTGAGTAGAAAACTCGTTGTGACCCCCTCCATTCTTAGGATCGGATAACCAGAAAAAAGGAATCGAGTCAATCGTAAAAGGGGGGGTCTGAAATGAGAGAAAGGAGTTTCTGACTATCGTAACCAGCGTCCAATCGCGGAGAATATGGGATTAGGAAAAAGGAAAAAAAGCAAAGGTTACTCTTATACGGAAAAAAGGAGGGGGAGAAGGAGGCCTCAGCGGAACAGACTTCTCCCTTCCTAAATCGCCGCCGGGGGGGGGGAGCGGGCTCTCGACAAAAAGGAAACGGTCTCCGAGGAAAACCTGAAAGCCGACCAAGGAAGTCTCGTACCTTACTTCAGGGAGGGGGGGGGGGCGATTAGGAAGGGAAGGGAGACCTCTCGCAACCAAAAGCAGGAACTGGAACGGGGATCGCCCGGCTCGGAAAAAAAGGAAAGGAAAGGTCTGGAGGAAAGGAAAGAGAGGTCAATCCTTCGACGACGAAGGGGAGGAGTCTGTCGGAGTAGATAAAAGAAATGTTCTCAAAAAAAAACTCGATCAAAGGGGGGGAAGAATGATCCATCTAAAAGCACTGCCCGGGAATCTATCTCTGATGGCTGGGAGCTTTTCCAGAAGTTACGGGAAAACGTGACCTCTGAGGGAGAGGGCGTCAAAGGCGAGCTAGGGAGGGAGAGGAATCCCACGCTCGCGCGAAACAAAAGAAAGGCACTGATGCGCAAACGTTCGGCTGGAACGAACTGGCCACGGCGCAAAAAAAAAAAAAACGAGGAAAGGGGTCAAACGGAGGAACCCCTCGGGCCCCAGAAGCGCGGCGGCAGCCGGCTAAAGCGAAAAACTCTCGGCAGTTAGAAGGGGGGTTTCTAAGAGGGAAAGGAAGGTTTTTCCCTCCTAAGAAACGGAAGAAAGAAACGGTGACTTCACGATCCGCAAGGGCAAGGGGGGCGCCTAAGAAAACAGAGCGACCAGGGTCTTTCAAGGAGGACTGACGCCGGGTAGCTTCAGCCGGGCCGTCAGATCGGCAGGGGGGGTCCCTCCTTCTCTTGGAGCGCATCCGGCCATTTCTTGCTCACAAAGAAGAGCACTTTATAAAAAGAACCCGAAAAAACTTCTCTACGAATCAAAAGCCGCAATGTTCGTGGTCCGAGGTAGACGGAAGATACCTCGAGCTTGCAGGGAAAGAAGGGCCGCATCCATCTAATATCCGACCGAAAGATACATCATCGGAGGGGGGGTTTTCTTCTTTCCTCTTTAAAGGACCAGGGGGACCTTCTCCGTTGGTGGAGTACAAACGGCCTACTAAAAAACCTAGGGGTGATGATCACCCTTGAAAAAGGAGGCCTGCACGTCACTCCAAATCGATGCCGGACAGCACCTCCGGGTCCGAGGGGAAGATCGTCATTTGGTGGGAAAACCGGCGTGCGGAAACGGTGGTTCGTCTAGGCATCAGAACACCCCGCCCATCTAGGGAAAGGAAAGGATCCCAAAAGAGAGGAGAGGAAAATCAAAAGAACTCCTTCGGAGGAAACCTTCTTGGAGATAGAAAAGAACACCAACAACGGGAAGAGAGAGATCAAAAAACGTTTTAGTACTGTCCGAGGAGGGGGTCTAGCATAAAAGACTCGAGGGGAAGGTTCTTTTCCAGGAGTCGATCAGGAAGGTTCTTTCAGATAGAAAACGTCTCCCCTCCTGAGGAGAAAAGGACTATAGTGGGAAAAAAGTACAAAAGTTCGGGAGCACTGGATGCGGAGCTGTGACGAAAAGGGCCAAGCCCGGGTAAAAAACATCTGGGAAGGGCGTAGGGTCAAAGGAGGCAACTCCCAAACGGGTCGCCCATGGGAGGACATCGTAGACCGCCGGAAAGAGAAAAAGTCTCGCGGGGGAGGGGGCAGTCTCATTCTTCATCCAGAAAGTGGGGGGGCTTCGCCTCTCGCGGATGTTGGAAAAAAAAAGAACATCGCTACCACGAAGGGAAGAGAGGTAGCGGAGGCATCTTTTTTGGGTCGGGGTGGGGGGGGGACCGTTTAGGGTACAAAGGCCTTCTCCTCCGGGGAGAGAAGGAAAAAGGTTCCATAAGCAGGAAAGGAGGGGGAGCTTCCTATCTTAAAGGAAACGGCCTGACGCAAGAGATCAAACAGGGATAATTCAAAAGAAACAACCCATGGTTCAAAGGCTTTCGTCGGAGAAAAAGCAACGTGCCATTCTAGGATCGGGATTCCTCTGGGTTTCGGGGAGAGGCTTATTCTGGAAAAGAAAGAACCACAACAAAGAAAGAACTTCTTCTGAAGGCGAATGAAAAAAAAACGTCGCGGGCGGAGACACTAAAAAGGGGTCTCCTCCGGGAAAGAAAATTTGGGGAAAGGGGAAAGGCCTTTGCCATTGGGGGACCCAAGAGCCAGAGAGAGGCTGGCCGAGAGTCTTGGGGGAGACGCGAAAAAAGGGGCCTTGCATAACCGATCAGTTACTCCAAGCCGCTTCCTTGTCACAGAGAAAATTGAGAGGGATCTCCGACGAATCTATGGAAAAGGCGCAAAGCTGGAATCAGCTACGGTTCCTGGAGGAGAGAAGGGTCGATGAAAAAAATCAAAGATCCTACCGTCCCTCTAGGGGATCAGACCCGGAGGAATTCCGAAGACCTGCCTGGGGAGCGAGATGGGCGTAACAACTAGATCAAAGGCCCTGAAGCCGAGGTAGGAGGCATATTACGCAACCAACAGAACCTTCGTACGCGACCATCTCGGGTCTGGACAGGCGCGAGTAGCCCGAGAAAAAATCCTCGCGAAGAAGCTAGAGACGTCATTGGCGAGCTCAAGGTTCATACCGGGCATTGTTCCGAAAAAAAGAAGAAAAAGGACCGTACTTTGCGTCTCAGTTCGCAAGGAGGAGGAGATGAGAAAGGAAGCGATGACGCGCGGCTAAAGGGTCTCGATAGTCAAAAAAAATGGGGATCAGGTTGAAAAAAGGGTACTATCTTACTCTATCCGGGGAGAGAGCCTAAGAAAGGGACGTTCAATAAATATGGAAGGGGGCTTCTCCTCAGAAAAAATGTTCTCAGGGCGGGAAGGCGTCGGTTCGCGGAAAAGGTGTTGTTAGGAAGGCGCGACTGAAACAGATATAAGGCCAAAGGCTGCCAGCGCATCTATTCTGGAAAAAACTCTTGCCGGAAGGAGAGGGATCATCTCACCGTCCCAGGGAAAAATCCTTTCCTGAAAGAGCGGACGACGAAGTTCTCAAGGGAAAAAGGGATCCGCCTCCTGATCGCATGAAGTGTCAACCCCGATTTTCTTTCTGGGAGGGTATCGAAAAAAGAATCTTGCGTGCTGAAAAATTGATGCTTTCCTTGAGAAAAGAAAGACAGTTTACGGAGATTCCTAATTGCATGGAGGGGAAAAGCGTTTCGGACAACAACAACTTATGAAGGAGAAAAATTTCGACCTTCTCGTAAAAAAGAAAATTCGCCAGAAGGGGGAAAACCACTCTTCGTTTTCTTCGAAACAACCCGTACATAGAGCGCAAGGGACTTCTATCGAGTGGCGAAAAAAGACCTACATCCCAGGGGGGGAAAGAGTTATTCTAGCGGAAAAAGGGAAACCTCTTCGTCTCCTTCGCAAGGATCGAACCTGAGGAGGGCCTTTTTATGTGATGATTAGGGGGGAGAGATAGTAGGCTCTCTCCTCATAAGAGAGATCGTAGGAAAGGGGAATCTCCTTCCTTAGAAGAAGATAACAACAACCGGGATTCCCTAAGGAAGGATCTCTCATCTACCGGGAAAAAATTTCTGAGGAAGAGGGAGCGCACTCTTTTCAGCGAAGCAACCAAAGTGAGGCTCGATCACCGTGGTTCCTGGAAAGTCAAAAGGGAAGATCCCTTTTTTAGGGAGAAAAAATTTCATATAGAGTTAACCTTTCGCCGGAAAAAGAGGGCTTACTAGGGAAGGGGGGGGAAAGGCCCCCTCCTCCACTTTTGAAAAGAGGAGACCAAGTAATAAAAGGAGAAAGTCCGCATGCGTTACCCATCCACAAAAGAAAAAAATACCGTTATCTCGGGAAGGCTTATTTGACGGAGGAAAAATCTCTGTTTTCAGAAGACGAGGAGTCAGCGCGCCCGAAAAAGGCGCAGGGAAAGCTGCTATACGTTAGGAAAGATGAGCTCAAGGCTTTTGCAGACAGGAACACGCGGTCTTCCAAGGAGGGGGGAACAGGAGGGGGGAGGGAAGAAAGGATCTATTCGGGGGATGCAAGAAGACGGCTCGCCCGATGACGAGTCGGGGCTTCTATTATATCTATTAAGGAGGGTGAGAGAAGGGGAAAGATTCATCTCTTAACAGAGCGTTATAAGAAAGCGGACCCTATCACCCAACCCCCCCCCAGGAAGAGGGATCCTATTCTTTTCGGGGGGTCGGACGATGAAATCTTCGCGGTAGCTTCGGGCACTAAAAGGGGAGGGAAAGTGCGGTGGCTTCTAATCGCGAAAAAACCTGGGAGGAGACTTCTTGCTCCTCATGGCTATACAAGAACTGAACTTTCCCGGAAAAGGACACAATAGAAAGTTCACGGCGGATGCCCCCAAAAACCGCCCCCGCGAAAGGCGGCATCCTTCGCCAAGCAAGAAGAAGTCCGTGGCGTAGGAAAAGTTGTTCAAGCAAGGAGAGCCTTCAAGGACACCAGCGGAAAGGGGGCAGGCTTTCATGGCGCCACAAATGCATAAGGAAGGTCTTGCCCTTGGAAAATTTGAAAGAAGGGAGGCTTCAGTCCGGGGAATCAGCAGAAACAGGCGCTGCTGCTGGCCCGAGGAAGTCCATGGGAAGGACAGGGAAAAACGTTTTTCCCGAAAAAGCCGGGGCGAAACTGATGCTTCTCCGAGAATCCTCGAGGGGTCTTTTTCTCTATTGAAAAAATAGTCAGCCTCCCTCCTGCCGCACAAAGCTTCAGTATTAGAAAAAAAAAGGGCTCTAGGCGTCAGCCTATCCTACTATGGGGAGGCGGTATCGGGACTACCATTGGTAAATAAGTACTGCCGTTTGGGGGAGAACACGGTGGTACCTACGAGGGGTCTTGGGTAGAGACCTGATTCTTTCGACTGTCGAAATCCCTTCTCCCAGGGAGGGATGGAATCCATCACAATCCTTTTTTCAAGATGTCCCTATGGGAGTTTGGGAAATCCGTCTTTGAGGGTGGTCGTCGAAGGAAAAAGCCCAGCCCTTATCTAACGCCGAAAAAAACTAACAATGCTTAGAAGGGCCTCAACAGGGGAAGGGAAACCAACTTAAGAGGGTCGAGACACGGTTGCGGATTAAAATAGAAAGTATAAGATGCATGAAGGGGGGGCGGGAGAAGATCCTCTTGGAGAAGCTAAGGAGAGAAATTTCTTTTTACTATAAAAAAAAGAAGGGCGATCTGTCGTCTGGGACCTCTCCTCCGAGGCTAAACGGCGCTCCCACTAATTATCTTCAAAAAGGCTCAAAAATTTTAGGGATTCAAGGCGATTGGGATAAAATTTTCAAAGGGCCAGCACGAAGGAGAGGTTATAAAAAAACCAACGGGAGGGCGTTTCGAGGGGGAAAAAACTTCTTGGAAAAAAACCGTGACGTTGAGCCCTGGTCGGAACGTAGACCTCCGTCGGAGGAAGGCCTCTCTTCTGAGGGGCGCGTCCTTTCGTAGAAACACGTAGGAAAGGATGCGGAACTGAGAGGGGGGACCGGTCATCTCTACCACGAGAGGAGTTACTTAGAGGAAGTGTCGCAGGCCGTTTAAAAAGAGAGAGAAAAGGAAAGAGAAGTTGCCTGTAAGCCGGGAAAGCGTCGGATGAAAGCTGTATCGAGGGAAGAAAATGAACTTGCCCTTCCTTAAAAAAGAAATGGCTGGAATTCCGCACGGCACATGAAGGTACAAAACTTCCGCAGGGGGGAAAGGATCGTGACCGTCACCGGGCGGGGGAGCGGGAAAAAGGGGCACACCCGTGCCCGTCTAAGCCACAGAAAAAAGCAGTCGTGCTAGTTCGAAAGAAAAAGGCTCGGTCTGAGAAAATAAAGGAGGGGGAGCCGTTCCCCATCTAGGATGGTGGAAAGGGCCAGTTTCTTGGACCATAAAGATACAACGTGCAGGTCGGAGAAGAAGTTCCTTCTCAGGGGCCTAGATGAGGATCAGAAGCATCCTCAGAAGAAGTTTACATCCCATATCCATAGGAAGAACTTCCTGGATGGGAATCCGCCCTCCCGGTCTACCATCGGGAAAGGATCTCTTCACTCTCCCTCATCGGGAATATAGAAATGATACTCTATTGCTCTGAAGGAAAAACATCCTCTCGAAAAAGACGCTACAGCAGCCGTAAAAGGAAGGGCGTTGCTGGCCGGAGGCATCCCTTCAGAGGGGGCTTTCGTAAGGGAAGAGGGCGATCCCCATTTTCCCATTCCTGGGATGAGCTAGGGGAGCCTTCATATTAGGTTAAAAAAAACCCCCCGAGAAAAGTTCACCTCCTTCATTGAAAGAAAAGTAAGGTGCGGAGATACGAATTAAAGGAAAAGAAAGTTCCGAACTCAAAGGAAACGCTCTAACGCCAGAAAAAGGGAGGGCGATGATCCCTTTCCTTGCTCAGTGGGTACGCTGAGGGGAAGAGGACTTGCGCATCAGACGGACCGGGGGGAGATTATCATTCCTTATGAGAGGCTCGGAGCAGGGGATAGTCCATAACAGTCCGGGGGGTGACGACCCAAGGGTACGGTCGGGAAAGAAATTGTGTATCGATCCCAGCGATGTGGGAAGTTCATGAAACTAGTGGCAAGAGAAAAAGAGGAAAGAGTCACAGGGGGGAGGATCCTTTCGGCGGTCGCTGGGGGGGGGGGTTGGAGAGTTAGGGGAGGCCGGCCTGCGTAGCCCGGCCACATCCTCAAAAAAGAATAGCCGGCTCTCAGAGAAAACTTGCAGGAAGAGAAGAAATCCCACGTCGTAACGAAAAAGCAAGAAGGGGGAAGGGCAGCCTTTCAGCAAGCGCAAGCTGGCCGCGACTAATAAAAGATCCAGGAAAAGAAAGGGTCCTGGGGGGAGGGTCGCCACCTCCTATCGAGGGGGACTGGATGGCTCTTGACTGGTTGGTAAGATCCTTGGGCTAGGCGTAATCCTCTTTAAACCGGAGGTCAGAAATATCCTCTGCACACAACAGGAGTAGGGGGAGAAAACGTCCTCTACGGGAAGAAACATTTCTTTCCTAGAAAGGCGGAAAAGGTTTGTCTTGAACGTCAAGTCATCTAAAGGACTCCGGAAGAGGGGATGTGTCCGAGGACAAACCGACAGCAACAAGAGACACGCCGATAGGGGTGGATAAAAGAGTGCGCTGCTGCCTGCGCGGGGAAGAAGAGGAGGGCTCAGGAGGGGGAGCCGCTTTGCCTCGTTCTCCTTTTAAGAAAAAAAAAGAGGGCACTAGGGGAGAGTGAGCTCCGCATATTGGAGTAGTCCGCTGAAGAAGCTATAGAAAAAAAATAAGCTACCCCCACCGAAATCTACCTCCTGCCATTATCGGCGACACAAGGGAGTAGCGAATCTGCTGCCACTAGTTGAAGGGAAGACTTCAACCTCCCTCATGTAGGGGTTCCGATAGGGAAGGAAAGTGGGTCTCTGAACTTATTCAAGTCTCGACCTGCCGTAAGAGTCATCTCTTACTATGGAAAGACTCCCGTGAAAGAAGGGGAGGGGAGGGAGAGGACATTCTGATTAAGAGCGGAAAAAAACGGGACCGGGTAGCTCGACCGCCGCTGTAGGGTTTCGGGGAATATCTAGGTTAGGGGAGTACTTTAGGAAATTTCACGAGCTCAAAATAAAAAACACAACACCCCACTCGGAAGGGGGAGGCCTGCGAAGAAGTTAGTTTTTTCTATAAACAGAGGACGGCTGGAAAAAAGCAGCAGCACTCTCCTGGAAAGGGGACAGGCTCTTCTAGCTATGCGGAGGGTGCACTTCTTAACTCAAAAGCGCCGCCTCGAAGGGGGGGGGATCTTCGATTATATCGGAGAGATTTTGGGGCATAGTACCTCGTATAGAAAATCTCGGAAGGGGAGAAAAAATCCAAGAGAAATGGTGCGAGAGGCTCGATCGCAGATAAAGAACTTTTCTACCTGTTAGGGCTTTCCCCTCTTAATTTGACAGGAAAATAGCGGCCGACTCTTCACGTGAGAGGCTCTCGAAGGAGACTTCACGTATTCTGAAGAATCTCTTAACCGGAATGGACCTTTCCAAGACACAATCTCTCTGGATTGTCAACACCCCCTCTTGGGGGAGAACTCTAAGAAGAGAGGGGACGGTCATCCTTCTCCCTCTCAGAAAGAGCTTTGTCTTAGACGGGCAAGTCACGGGGGAGAAAACGCCGTCACTATCAAAGAGGGACTTTTACTTTCACTGCTGGACGGAGAGAAGCCCCCGTCCTTCTACAGTGGTGGCGGGATGAAACTTGCCAATTTAATAAAGGGGAAGCGTTCAGTCCTTTCAGGGGGAGGGAAGATCCCCGCTTCTGACGCATCCAAGAGATTGGCGTTGCTAAACAAAGTCTCTGAGAAAGGAAACGACTAGATACCCGCTTGAAAAAAAGGATCTAAGAAAGGCTTGTCCAGGGAGGAAGGGAAAAGAACCTCTCCCAGGAGGACCGCCAGAAGATCCAATCTGAGTTAAAAAAATCAGGCTAAACTCATGCAAAAGGTTGGGGGGGGGGAGTACGTTGCACCGAAAAGACTTCTCCGGGTTGTGGGTGAAAGACAACTAAGGGGGGAAAAAAGACCTCAGGAGGGGTGTATTATCACCCAGGGAGGATTTTGGAGGGCACATTCAAATCGAAAAAAGGTTTCGAAAAAGAACTGGGTTCCTTGCAGACCAAAAATGGGGAGGCCTGAGGGGAGACGGTTTTTTGGAAAGAGGAAGAAGAAGCCCATCCCTGATTCCTCCTGAGAAAGAGGAGAGCATGAAGAACAAACACCTCGGACGAAAGAAGAATCAACTTCCTTGAACGGGAGTAGAAAAAAAAAAGAAACGTAGGAGTAATTAAATAGATATATAAATCATACTTTTTCGAGCAGGCTGTCCGATCCAGCTTCTCGGGAAGGGGAAAAGAAAATTAGGGAGTGCTGGCGGTGGTTATGGTCCTCTACTAAAAGCACCGGAAAAGACATTACTATCTGACCCCCAATGTCCAGGCTATGTGTCGAGAAACAAGCCTCCGGAGAAAAGGGTGATCATAGCATCTGGGGCTGGAAGGTGGACTCCAACCCCTAAAGGGGAAGAAGGGTCGGCCAAGAAGAGGCACACAAAAAAAGAGAGGGGATAGATGAGCTTCTCTCATTGGAGGACCTCAGCTTGAAGAAGGTCTTCTCCGAGCGCAGGGGAAGGTTCCCGAACACGGAAGGGCTGATACTCTTTCCTCTAGAAATTCGAAGGGAGCTTCTTTCATCAACCTGGGAGCTGTACAGGGGGCCTCCGTCCATTACGCAGGGGAAAACATCAAGCCTTTATCTCTTTCCTAAGGGACGGTCCGGAGTTCAACTTCCTCTTGAAAAGGTCAAGAAGTCTCGATTCGTTCGGCCTTCCATTAGGGGGAGGAGTTACGCTTCACCGTAAGAGCTGCGTGACGCGTAGAGAAATTTCCTCCTCCAGGACACTAATGGAGGGGAGGGACGACTTCTTTCCTCCGATAAGGAGTCGCGGGGGGGAGTCACTGTCTTTGGTCTAAGGATTGAAAAGCTTTTTGGGGGATCCTGGGAAAAAAATCCTTAAGGAAATTCTCTTAGGAAAAGAAGCCTTTCATCTCAGGGGGACTCGCTCTATCATGAAGGGTTCAGAGAACTAGCCCATCTACACCGCGAAGCTTAAGAGGGAGAAAAGGAGGTCTACCAGCTCGACTCAGGGAAAATAGATCGAAACCCCCCAACTACGAAAGCCCATTCTATAAGAGAGAAATGGGCTCTGGGTCGGAAAAATCATATAAGAGATATCTCGACGTGAAGCCGTCAAGAGAGACCGCCGTCGTTGCTTTGACCAGGACTACTCTCGAGGGGAGGGAGTCCTGGGAGAGAAAAGGGACCAATTCCCTCTTGAGAGAGGGAAACGAAGAAGGCGCATCTCCAAAATAACTGGAAAGGGAGTTCCGAGGAAAAAAAAAGGCTTTTCTGAAGCGAAAAGAAACCGTCCTCAATCTCGATAGGGAGCTAGAAAGTCCTTCTTTTATAACTCGAACGAACATCTTGGAGGGTCCTCTTCAGGAAAATGTAGGAAACCCTTTGTAGGAAAACCTTGTGAGGGAGGGAGAATTCCTTATTAATCTCGATTCCGATATTCAAAGGGAGAGTTGAAACCAAGGGTAAAGAGGGCCATGGTGATCTAGCCTACAAAATAGTGGTGAATGAAAACAGGAGTTTGGCGCGAATCAGAAGAGGGGGATCAACCGGGGGGGGAAAAAAGGACGAGACCTTCTGCTGTCGCGGGAGGGGGAGTGCGCGGAAAAAAAGACCGGCCGAAGCGCAAGCCAGAAGAGGAATCGATCGAACCCTCGCAAAAAGCTGTCAACAACAAGAAAAGAAACTCCCGCCCCAAGACCTGGGAAAAAAAGAGCCGCCTTTCATCATCTCAAGAGAGAAGCACTCTATCAGGAGAAGGGAATTTAGCTTTCAGGATGTCGGAGGAAACCAAGATAAAGGAGAGAGGCGCTATGACGGAAAAACACTCCAGGAAGGGGGGACCGTAGTCTCTTCAAGCGGCTGGCAGGACGCTACGGTCGAAGCGTCTAGGGAGTAGGAGAGAGATAAAAAGGGTCGAGAAGGGAGTCCCTCCTTCCTTAAGGAGCAAAAGTTCTGTAAACGCTGAGTCGACTGCAAAAGGAAATATCATCAGTAAAAGGAAGCCTTTACTGTTGAGGAAAGCCTACACCCAGTCCACGCGGAAAAGACTTATCGAAGGGAAGAAGAGTCCATCTTTCGAAAAGGAGGAGAATGCGAGGGAAAGGCACGTCTTCTTTTTCCCGGGGGGGTTCGCAGGGAGAAAGGGGGATGTGACTATTCTGCATGGGAAAAAAGAGGGGAGATCTCCGCAGAAAAGAGGAAGAGGAGAGGAAAAGTTTCTCTCTCCTTCCTTCTCGAAGTAAGAAAAAAAAAGAAACCAAAAAGAACCGGAGACGCTCTACAAAGGGGGAAAAAAGGAGGAGAGAACTCTCCACTCTGGAAAGTCAAATCTGAAAAAAAAGAGATCACCCATTTTCAAAATCGGAAAAAATTGGGGGTCTTTAACTGAAACGGGGGAACTATCTGAAGAAGCATGACTTCATCTCTTACTAGATGGGAAATGCTAACAAAAAAGTTACTCATTATGACTACTTAATGGGAAGAAAGGGTAACCCCGTGCCTTGATCCCGGAGGTATCTCTCAAGCCTTCTGGAGAGGTAGAGAAGATATCGAGGAGGTTAACTTTGAAGTTAGCCTCGGGAAGAACTAACCGAGCTTTTCTGGAAAAGGGGAGGGGGGAGATACTTTCGGGGGTGTCGGGGATTCATGCCTTCGTTCAGAAGGTCTCTGGGAAGGAACTCGTTCCTGGGAACTTTTTCTACGAAAGGACGCCCTCAAAAATAAGGAAGAGTCTTTAGTAACTGAGGAACGTAGGTCAGGTACTTCTTCTTAGAGGGGAGTTAGATAAGGAGTACTTTGGGTAGAACCTCTAACATCGGGCGCTGCTCCAGAGACTGTTTTCTCGCCCTCGAAGCGCTCTCCCCCCAACTCGATCTATTCTTTTGAGTCCCTGGGAGAGGGCTTTCCTCTGGAAGTCTGGGAATATGGCTAAAAAGGCTGGATTGAAGTGGGTCTTCGATCTCAAATCCAAACTGTATCATAGTAGTTCTGGAACCTAGAGAAGTTTCGTGAAAAAGTCTAGGAGACTTTCAAACAGAGCAAGCAACGAAGAGAAGAAAATTGTCACTTAAGTATGGGAACTGTCGCCTCCCCTCGGGAAGAGTTCTTCATCCTTCGCAAAGCCTCTAGTCTCAGGGGGGGAGGATGTTGTGACGGCGTAAGAAGGAGCTCCGGAAAGAAGAAAAAATTAACTTGGAAAAACAAAGACCCCTACTGACGCTTTCATTTCCTGCCTGCCCTCCCTCTCTAGGGGAGTGCCAGGGGACTGAAAAGTGGGAGGGGTAGTTCATTCTGGGAGGATCTTCAAAAGCCTTCTGATGGAGTCCTCCTACTAGGAGGAGGAAAAGAGGGAGATCACTTTTAGGAGCACGACTCTATACAAAAAGAAGGAGAAAATTCGCTCGAAAGAATAGCAGGGTGAGGGAGAGTACCTTTAACCTCACAGCTTCTCCGTCGCAAAGACTCCAGAAAAAAATCTTATTCTAAGGAGAGAGAGAGCATGGCGGGAATACTATTTGGTGGTAAAGGGGGGAGGTGGACCGGGAAAATGTCACGAGTTCTGAAGGGGGATAACACTACTTTTACCGAAAGACAGGACGGGGGGTATCACAAGCGACTTATTCTGGTAAAAGGGGAAACACATCCGACCCCTCAACAGGAGGGGAAATACTCACCTCACGATGGTAAGAATTGTCAGTGTTCGAAGAAGGGGCGTGTCGGAGCTCCAGAACCAAGAAAGAGATCGACCTCAGGACTGGGAACACGTAACAAGAAAAAAGAGGGGGAACACTACCCGCACCAACTAAAAAACGGTACTGCGGAAGGCTCAACAACAACAACGGTATTAAAAGGGGGGAAGACCGAAGGATGGCTTCTACAGGGTGCGTTAGGCTCGAAGGAGGACGGAAGCCCAAGGTCCTTGAGTTGCGGTTCTTTAGGGGGGGTACCAAAGGAGGGACCCCTCCAGGAAAAGATCTTGCGGACCGCCCTGAAAAAGGTTCGGAAAAGGCTATGGTGATGTACTACCTTTGGACGTCCGAAAGAGACCTGGGTTAGCCTCATCCGATCTTCAAAGGAATTTCTAGTTCCCGGACGCCCAAAAAAAGAGACTCGAAAAAGGTACTTCCACTTAATACCGAAAAAAACGAGTCTGAGTAGATGGAAAGGGAGCAAAGTTCTTCTCTCCTACGCAAGAGGGGGGATGGGTCAGGTCTTGCGAAAGAAGCTTGAGGGGGTGAAACTTTCATCTAGAAATGGAGGGTTATCTAGAGAAGAGAGGGGGACGCCGGTGCCCAGATCGAGGGTGCATCACCTGTACGACAGTGCACTTTAAGAGGGGGCCGGTCCTCAGAAGGATGGAGTAAAGCTTTCCTATGAAACGGGGGAAAAGGGCCTACTCTGGGGGAAAGACTTGGCAGGAGCAGGAACGCCCCTTTCGCGAGGAGTCCGGAGCACGAAGGAGAAGGCCATTCTTCTGAATGTGACAAAAGTTCCTTCTTGGGGGGGAGGCGTAGCAGGACAAAAAAAGGCGCCTTCACCAAGAAAAAAACTTCTAGCAAGGAGCAAAGGCGATTTCGAAGACCACTGCAGGAAGGGTTACTTCTCCTCAAAGGGGGGGACTGCCCGGGAAGAAAAGATGTCTGGGCGGTTAAAGTCTGGAAGGAACCTCTAACGTTGGAGGAGGAACCTTGAACTTCAACGGGGTGGCTCTCGCTAGAAGAGGTTCAGAGAGGAAAGATACTTTACTAGCTAGAAAAAACTGCGCCGCTTGAAACAGGTAGAAGCGGCGAAAGAAGTCAGAATCTCGTTCCGAGCAATCTTTCGCAAGTTGGAGGGAATTGATCTCGAGGTCGCCACAGATCGATCTGGCCCGGAAAAAAAAGGAACCGGGGGCGTTGCTTCAAGCCAAAACGGCCGACTCGCTATGGAAGATCCCAAGAAGGGGGGGGGGGGGGGAAAGACGTGCTGCTGTGCGAGTTAAGGAAGATTAGGAAAAACGACTTATCCGTACCGTAAAACCGGACCAGCTGCTGGGGAAAAAAGGGTCTGCTCGAAGGAAGGCTGACCTTTTAAAACAGCGCTAATGGAAAGGGGATATAACTCCTCCATAATAGTGAGATAAAAAAAGGGCGCAGCGTTATGGGAGAGTAGAAAGTCAGAAAGGTCGTACTTTGCTTCATCATCGTAATTGGGAAAGGGGGTGCCTTATTTCTCTATGTAATCGGGGCGCATTGGGAGGAGAAAAAACGTCCTGGGATCAGGGAAAGGATGGGGAGGAGAGGAAGAAGCCTTACCACATGTATGTGGGGGGGGGCATACGAGGGAGAAGAGCTCCTCATACAAATGGGGGAGAGGGAGTCGTATCCTTGAGTAGTTGGGAGGGGGAGACATTATCGCTACTTAAGTCAAGATCAAGAGCGGGCCAGCGCCAATCCTCAAAAGGGAAAGAGAAAAAAACTGACCCTCGTCACCGGGAGAAAGCTCCCAGGGAAGACCTGACCTGGCTTCTCACTCAGACCGAGAGACTTGCCTCTCCTCGATCAGCGGGGGGAAATAGGAAGGCGGTCCCTTCAGGGAGGATCGGGCTGAAGGCTTAAATCTTTGGAGTCGGATGACGGGTCGAGACCAACTCCTCCTTTACTCAGGGAGAGAAAGGGAAGGGCAGGCTTGACCTCTTCTCTAAGTCATCAGAAAAAAAGGGGGGGGAGGGGGGAAAGAATAGAGATTTCTAAAGGGGGGCCTCGGCAGAGAAAGAAGGGAGGGAATGGCTGCGTTGTCTTTCGAGGAAAAAGGGAAAAAAAAATTCCGCCTTCTCAGGTGGCAAAAAAACCCAAAAAAAAGAAAACCGCATGAGAAAGGGAGGAGGAGACCGCTTCTAGGAGGGAGAATTCGCCGGGAGAAGGGCGTGCCCTTTTCTCGTTCCAAAGGGTGAGAAAGAGGGACGGCCCTATTTTTCAAGGCATAGCTGTCGAGGGGAGAGGGTGCTCTGGCTCTCTCCTTCCTGAAAATGGAAGTAGAAACACAGAAAAAGCCCTCCATGATTCTCTCTACCGAGGTAAAATTAAGGGGAGCCGTATCTCTCCACTAATCGGACAAAAAAAAAGTTCTGTATGCTGCTAGAGTGGTCCGGATCTGAGGAAGAGGGGACCCTTGTTCTTTAACGACCCACTGGAAACTTCGGGCCGCGAGTAAGAGGAGTCATCTCAACAAAGAAAAAAAGGGAGGAAATAAATTAAGGAGACGCAGCGGACCAGAAAAGGAGAAAAGACTCTACTCGGCCTGGACGTAGTGAGAAAGGGAATCGCTCGGATTTCTAACTGGAGGAAAGCCAGGAGACCTACCCTCATATGAAGAGGCACGACGTATACGTGATGCGGAGAAAAATGCTTGCATACCCGAAAAAGCGGTCCTGGGGAAAGGGGGGCCAGTCGCTTCTACAGCCATCGAGGGATCAACGGAGAAACGGGAGATGGGACTTAGGAGAGATAGGGGGGGTGCTCATCGACCTGAAAGCAAGGAAGGAGGTCCGCTACTAAAGCGCAGGGAAAGAAGCTCTATCGCGAGTCTAGGGAGGAAAAAACTGTTTAGGGGAGAAGCTGAATCTTCTGGAGAGAAATGTGCGGGAAAAGGGGGGGGGCGCGCGTCAAGTGAAGGTCCCAAAGAAAGGAAACGGGAGGAAGAGGAGAGGAGATGTACCTCCTCTTAAAGAAAACTTGAGGCTCAAATCCCTCGGGCCTGCTAGCCCTCCTCTTAGGGAAGAGAAAAGCAGAAAGAAACTTCTCCCTCTCCGGAGTAAGAGAGGAGCTTTTGCTGGGACGAACAGAATAAAAAGTAATCATCACCCCGACGGATGTCAAAAAAGAGGGCTTTCGCGGAGGGTCTCCTAAGAGAGCTAGGAGTTCCCGTAGGTACGTGAGGGTGGATCAGAAGGAGTGAATGCCTGGGGTCAGAGAGGAGGAAATCCCGGAGATTCTTGGGTCCTACTCACTCTGGACTGTGTCGCCGTCAACGTAGGTTCCGAAAGGAGAGGAGATTCTGGGATAAGGCTCACTATACTCAAGGGGGAGCGGATGACCGTGAACCTAAGTGCCGACCAAGGAATTGCCGAAGAAGAGACCATGCGCCGAAGCTCAGAAAGGAATCCGAAGGGGGGGTTGACTACTTGGTACCAGAAGTCTCCGCTTCTAAGGGAAAACTACGTAACTCCATCCATCCAGGAGGATTATCACCCAGGGCACTTTCGGGGAAAGCCTCGCCCATAGGCCGCAATAAGGGTTCCACTATTCCCGAAGTGGGAGACGTTCCTTGTACGGTCTGCCTAGGAGAAAAAAAAAAAATCCCATCCCTTATAATAAGGGATGGGAAAAGACTCGCTGATCATTCGATCCAAACAACACCTCTTCTCTCTCCTAGAAAAGGGGGGGGGAATATCAAAAAAAAGAAAGGAGGGAAAATAATATATATCCAGAGTGGGATCGCTACTCAAAGGGGGGGGGGGGTCTATGCATCTTCTAAGAAGAATCATTCTCGGGTCCTATCAGGGTCGGGAAAGAAGAACCACTCTCTTCGAAAAAGAACCAAAGGCCATCTTACTCCCATTATTGTCCTGCGGAGATTTTCGAGGTAATACCGTGAAAAGAACCTCCAAAGGTATCATAGTATCTTCGGTCTTGCGGGGAAAAGGCCGTGGACGCCCACACGGTCCCTTGTCGTGAGGAAGTGGGAAGGGGAAAAAAAAAAGTCTTATCGAGAGGGAGAGGCTGCTCATTTCGTCGAGAAGAAAAACGTTCTTGTGGGAGAGGAAGGGGGAGGAGCTCCTGGGGGGGGGGGGGGGGGGGGGGGGGGGGGTGGGGGGGGGGGGGGGGGGGGGGGGGGGGGGGGGGGGGGTGGAAGGGGGGGGGGGGGGGGGGAGAGGGGAGGGGGGGGGGGGGGGGGGGGGGGGGAGGGGGGGGGGGGGGGGGGGCTTTAGAGGTTCCAAACCACTCCCCAACAAGGGGAACGGATCTCTTTATCGGCTAGTAAGGGGAGCCGGAGGGGGCATCACCGTTATCTCGGGGCGAAGGCGTACGTGCTTCGTCAGGAGGGTCGAGGGAAGGAGGAACTGGCCCGGCCTTAAGAAGGATTCAACGCGGAAGGGGGAAGGCCTCACCAGGGAGTAGTGCGGGGTCGGCCTCAGAGGCGTCTGAGAGGGGAAAAGAAATTTAAGGTGCTGAGGTTACGGAGGGGAACCCTTGCCGCCTCTCACCAAAGGGGACACTACTGGGAGTCTTCTTCTAAAGAGGGGGAAGCGCGATTAAAGGGTCGTCCTTTTCTTCGGCGTGGAACTTCCCTATCGAGAGGGCTTCCAAAAAAATTCTTTCCATATCCTGTCCTAGAAAAAGGAATACCGTTCCGTCTCCGTTTTGGCAAAACGAGCAAACGGGCAGCGCGCAGCGAGGAAAAAAAAAGCGCCGCTTCGTCGGTGCTCATACAACCATGACTACAGAGGGGATCGCCTCGCGACGAAAGGGCGCCCAGTAAGAGTAATCTCGGCCGAAGAGGGGACAGAAAAAAAAAAGTCTCCGCGACTCTCAGCAACCTTCAGCGAAACGTTGCCTTTAGGTCCCGTGCGGAATAGGAGAATTGCGTGCGTAAAGGAGAAAAGAAAAAGGGCCCTCGTGCCGGGGGGGGGAGGCAAGCCGGCATAGGGAAGAAAGAGCCTTCATTTCCTCGGAAGGTAGGGGCGGAGAATTATCCTCGACGGTTAAGTCCTCGCGATAGAGCCAGAAGCCAGCAGGGAGCGAGCTCAGGTAGAATGTTATGGGGAAACTGCGGAATAAAACTTTCACGGAAGGGGGGGTCAATCAGCTCACCGGGGGAGGGGGAGACATTAGAAGTGACTCTCGTCTCATTTCAGCAAGAAACAGGCAGGGGGAACGACCCACCGTGTACAAAATGGGTTTAGCGGAGGAAAGAAAAAAGAGGGGGGGTTGCATATTGAGAAAAGGGGGACGCTATCTCTCCTGACAGGAAAAAAGGGTGACGCGGTCGGGAGGAGGCGTTCGAGGGGGGGCGGTTGGTTTTCGCCGGAGAGAAGGAAAACCCGTCCCTCCGCGGGCCAAGGGAGCGTCTCCTCTCGACACTCGGGAGATCCCACTACGAAGGACTGCACAAGCCTACCTGGAAGGAGGGATCCTTTCATCAAAAGAGGGAATCTAAGAAGGAAGAAAAGGACCTATTTTCTTTCCTGTTCATTCGGGCTTTAGAAGATCGATCTAATTCTTAAGAAAGTGGAGTCCTACTACAACGCCTCCTGTTTGAAAGTAGGAATGCTCATTTACCTCCGGCTAAAAGGGAGAAGAGTCTATCACCAACAACAACTTATTATGGGAGAAAGTAAGAAGTACCTCCTGCCTTCGGCCTACAGGCGGAAAGGTCTTCTACCGTGGGAGAAAACGAAAAGCACGAAAGTCTATTTGGCGGAGAAGAAAGAAAAACAAGAACGCCATCGTGACACGCCGGAGGGGAGGAGAAGCTTTCGAGGAAAAAAGCTTCTTCTCAAAATAGCAGAGAAGGCGTTCGTGGGATCTTTCAGGGGGAAGGGTGGAAGAAAAGAAAGAGTTTCGCTCTAGGAGTCCATAGCTAAAGGTAGGTCCTTGCTAGGAGAGCCATGAAAAAAGTAGAAAAAAAGCCACCGAAAAGTACGAAAGAGCGGAAGGGGAAACCAAGGTTGTCTCGTTCGAGGCGAGCGCAAGGAAGGAACGTCATCTGCAAAAAAGCACGATCACCCCGGGGGGAGAGAGTAGATCGGCGGGGGGGTCGTGAACTGATCCCAGGAGTATCGGAACCTGAAAAGAGTAAGATGACTAATCATGAGATACCTCCCACGGTGAGAAAGGGAAGCCAAGTGACAGTCCTGAATGTTACAGTAGGAAACCAAATGGCCCGAACTTTCCCTCACGAAACCCGAAGGGGGATTTCTAAAGAGAGCGTCGTTATTTTTCGGAAAAGGACTCTGCGAAGGAACACGACCCTAAAGGAGCTTACAGGAGGGGATACGTTCGTGTGGCGAGGCGCTCCGGAAGGAAGGCAGACCTCTCGCCAGAAATTTACCCGGGGGGAGAGGGAAAGGGGCGCTTCTACTCAAGATCTATTCTCAGTATGAAAAGGATGCCGCCTATGCTATGGGAAGGAGGAGGTCGTTCTATTATAGGAGGAGGGAGGGGGGG
>Ga0179593_1615673_pt1 | contig 21629 bp, 37 predicted proteins | sample CZODoug2_1_08_16_FD_185931 | JGI IMG/M metagenome (GOLD analysis project Ga0179593, IMG submission 185931) | Vadose zone soil fungal communities from Angelo Coast Range Reserve, California, USA - CZODoug2_1_08_16fungal (PacBio error correction) | ecosystem: Environmental > Terrestrial > Soil >...
AGTGAGCAGTAAGCTCGCACAAACAGGGGAGGGCTTACAGGAATCCCATTCAAAGGAAAAAGACTGCCCGAGGGAAAAAAAGCCCAATGGGGAGGAAAATAAAAGAAAGCAATTTTGTCTATAAATCCTGAAGACAGGGATAAGTCCTGATCTAGGGAAGTTTAACAAAAATTAAGCTCGATGAGAACTGAAAAAAAAAAGGATCCGACCAAGGGGGGTTACGAAACGGGAAAAGAAAAGTCCTTGGCAAACGAGACTGACCTATTCGAAAAAGGAAGGAACGAATGAAAGGGAAAAAATCGGAACAGGAGGTGAAATAGCCGCGCTCACCAGAAGGGCTCTCCAAGAACAAAGAAAATCGTTCTTTAGGACCATTCGCGGCATCAAAAGGAAGAAGAGCATCTCTGAGGAGGAAAAAATGAGGAACAGGAGGGGGACCATTTTTCCAACAGTAAAAAAGAAGCTTAGGAGAAAGAACGCCGCTCGCAAATCTTGATCGAGGAGGAAATCCGTCTCAACTTTTTCCTGGAAAGGATCCCGAGCACAAGCGAAAAAAAGAACTTCAAGGACGGACAGAAATTCATTAGAGGGGGGCATCCGTAGAGAGAAAAGTACCAAATATTCGCTAGACAGAATCGATTTCTCCGAAAATAAAAGGGAAAAGTGTCATCGGAAGGGGGGGGAATCAAGGAGCCAGCTTCGACGCCAAAGGGGAGGCGCCAACCGAAACAAAAGGAAGAAGATTGGGGGGTCTCCGACGAACTTTGAAAATCGTCTGTTGGAAAAAAAAAGGAAGATTACAAGGGAAAAGAAAGGGCAACCGCCGTCCTAACAACCGGAAAATAAAACTTCCGTTAGAAAAAAAAAAAAAAAAATTAACGGAGGGAAAAAAAAAAACAACTTTTTCCCCATCGTCGGAAAAACAAAGACCCAACCCGTTTTCTCGAAAGAGGGGGGGGGGAGCGCCAAAGAAGAAAGACTTTCCAAAAATGGAAAAGAAAGGGAAGCTTTCCTGGAAAGACCAGATAGATGAAAAAAAAAGAAGGGGGCATCTATTCCGAATGCCTCTGGGAGGACCGAGGCAATTCGCGTCAATTTCAAGGCATAAAAAGGAAATTTTATCGGGGGGGGAAGAGAGGAAGTTCAGACTACTCGGCAAGCGAAAAAACGGATCGCGCCGACCTCGAGGATGTAAAAAAAAAAAAAGGGCTGCCTCGCTCCAACTAGCCGTATAAAATGAGGAGAAAAAAGGCCGACGCAAAAAGACGACGAAAAAGGAAAGAACGAATGAACTCTCTAAAAAAGGAAAGGATAACTTCATGGGAAAGGGTTTTTCGGCCGGAAAAAAGGAAAGGCTTTTTCGCGTCGGCTTTTGAAGGTTGGCTACTGAAGGGGGGAAGCCGGGGGGGGGGGGCGCTCGGCAGGGGGAAAAAGAACCAAGAGAGGGGGGGAGAAAGACGGGGAAGAAGGGGGAGCGTTCGAAATGAGAAGAGGAAAAAGAAATAACGGTCAGGGGCAACGGAAAGTCCCTTGGGGGAGAAAGGTGAGAGATGAAAAAAGAGGGAATCCGACTAAGGGGGGGGGGGGGGTCATCTATCGATGGAAAAAAAAAAAACAGCCCCTCATGTGTAAGAATGACAATTTTTCACCTCTTCTAGGCGCTTCAAACGCTGTTGAAAAAAGAGAGGAAAGGGGTGGGAGGAGGGGGAAAAAACGAAGTGGGGGGGGAGAGTTTGTGGGAGACCGTTACTAAAACGGCGAATCAACGGAATTATTGGTTTGTTGTCGGACCGAGGTGAAGGAGTGGAATCTAGGGAAGGGGGGAGTAAGGTATAGAAGAGGGGACAAAGGTTGGAAAAGGAACGGATCGGAAAAAGCATGGTCTTCTTGTAGGCGGTGGGCGGTGATAAGACGGCCGGGGCAGAGGAGACAAACATGTTGGAAAGGGGAATTCATTGAAGGAAAAAGGAGGTCGATTTGGTGGGGGGATATGATACTGTTGCCACAGCCAGGCCACTGGACCTCGGGAAAAAAAGGACAGGAAAGGAGGCCTGAGGGGGGACTAAGGGGGATCATCGACAAGGGAAGACGGAGACAAAAAAAAGGGAATTGTCTATCGGTCGAGGTATGAAACCCTGAAGCTGAAACGGCGACAAAAAAAGGGAAGGAAAACAAAGGGGATTAATTAGAAAACTGCGGGTTGAAATCTAATCCCAAAGGAGAGGAAACGTCGAAGTGATCGTCGAGAGGCGAATGAATGTGCTAAAGAGGAAAAAAAGGAGGGAGTATAGAGGGAATCAACCACTTCGAGTGCGTCAGTCTGCCGGGGGCAGATTTTCGTGAAAGGGGAAGGGAGAGGAAGCTGTGGGAAAAAAAGTCAAGGGGGGGGGAGTGGGGAGGTGCAAAAAAAGGAAGGCCCCAGTTGCGGAAAACCTTGCTTTTGGCGGAGCCCAAAGTTTTCATAAAATACAGAGAAAGGGGAAAAATCGTGAAGAATATAAAGCATCGAGAAAGGGCGCACAGGCTTAATCGCCAAAAAAAAGGGGGAAGTCGTCTTCAGAAATCCATTGGGCGGGAGAAGGAATTTCGGGCAGTGAAAAAGGAAAGTTCCGAGAAAAGAGGGACTTAGGAGGTGGGGGGGGGAAGCTGGAGAAGATCGACAAAAGAAACTTCATGAGGAGGTAAAATAGAGAAAGTGGCCAGCCAAAAAGAAAAACAAACATAATAGAGGATGGCAAAGGCACCAGAGTCTAAAAAAGGGGGGAAAAAAAAACTACCTGTGATCCCGCCAAGGCTGCAGACGACTCAAAGAAAAAAATTTGCTCAAAGGAGAGATAAATCTCCTGACAAAGACATCCCTATGGAAAAAAAATTGTCTTTTAGGAAAGGCGATCGACCAAGCATGAGTCCAACTGGACGACACGGAAAAAGGGAAAAACTTGGAAAAATAACTAGTGGGGGCTTCCCCAGAAAAAAGTCACAAAATCAGGGGACGCACTCGAAGTGGAAGAAGGGAAATGCCGGTGCTCTCTCAATGAACGCGATCTTCCCCCAAAAAAAAGGGGAAACACTGTAAGGAGAGAGAGGAAACTCTTCCCGCAGCAAGATCGGGAAAAATGAGGCCCACAGGCAAGAGACTCCGGTGGGGGGGCAGGAAGGGGGGACAAAGTGAGGCTTTGTCGGCAAAGCATTCAGGGTTCTGCACCATCCTAAAAAAGGAGGGAGGGGGCCTTAACTCCGGAGTAGGAGGGACCTTCAAGAGGAAAAAAGCCACGCACGCGAAGGCCTCTTCGGGCCCGCGAAGATAATTTCAGCCTTGGCTTGGCATCCAGAAAAAGAATATGGGGGAATCGAGAAGAACCCCCCCCCCAAAAAAAAAAAAACCGCCAAACCAAAAAAAACCCCCAAACCCCCCAAAAAAAAAAAAAAACCCAGCCAAAAAAAAAAAAAACCCAACAACACACAAAAAAACCCCCAAAAAAAAAAAAACCCCCAAATAACCCACCCAAAAAATCCCAAACAAACCACACACAAAAGCGCCCAATAACTTCCCCGGAGTTATAAAATTTTTCACTCCTCCTTTCTAAAAGGGGGGCCGTCTTCTCACCCAAAAAAAAAGGAGAAAAAGAAATACCATGCTCAAAAGGGAAGCACTGTCCCCCAAAAAAAATGTTGCATAAATTCGAAGAAATCCTTTCCAGGAAGAAGACCCTCTTCTTACTCCAACAATAAAATTAAATGGATTCGGCCGTCTCCAAAAATGGGAAAAACAAACAAACTCTCACCAAAAGGGGAAATCTCTGAAAAGTTGGCATCTATATATTAAAAAAAAAAACATATGAGAGGGAAAAGACATCTGTTTTCATCTAACGGGAAAATTGCCTTGATCATCAATCACTTAAAAAAAAAAGTTTTTTTGGGAAAAGGGGAACGACCGAGGTTGCCGCGGAGTTGCAAAAAAGGAAAGGGGGAAGATCGTGGGGGAGGGGGGGAAGCCTTCGAACTCTCCTCTCCCTTGCGGAGACTGCGCCCTCATAAAAAAGGGAAACAATGGAGTAAGTTAAACAACTCTCAAGAAAATACCAAACTATCCGAAAAACCAAATACGCCGCACGCTGAAAAAGCCCCGAGGAAAAAAAACCATTCGACAAATCGTCAAAAAGGGAAGAGAAAAAACAACGGAGGAGGAGGGGAAAAAAACATGGTCTTTGCCGGATTTCTTAGAAGGGGAGGTGGCTTGTGCGCGTCGAGGGAGGGGGAAAAAAAGCTACGGAGAGGGGGGAAAACCTTTTTGCTATCGGCGGTTTGTGAAATGAACGCAAGTCGGAAAAAAACGGTGGAAAAAAAGAGGGAGAAGTCCAAATCGGGAGGCAGGGGTTTCCCTGAAAAAGGGGACGTCGAAGGAGGGAGAAAAAGAGGTCCTTCCTAGGGAAAAAACTGCGGTTTTTCATAGAAAGGAGGGGCAAGGAAAAAGGGGGAAATCGAAGTGAAATATAAGTAAAAAAAACGCGGTGCGGGGGTTTTTGAGTAGGGGAGAAAAAAAACGTGCGCTTTGGAAAAATTGGGGAAGGTTTTTTGGCACAGAGAAGGAGACTGCTAGGGGAAAAAAACGTTGGAAAACGCCAATGTATGGCTTGATGGGGGAGAGGTCATGAAACCGAAAAAAAGTGTCCCAATGTTGGACAAAAGGAGAGGGGAGCAGGGGAGGGAGCGGTTGGGGAACCGGACGAGGGAAGAGGGGGGGGGCGAAGGAGGCTCCCACCAAGAATGTAAAGTTGTCCGAGAGGTCTGAGAAAATCAAGGGGTTCGCTTACGGGCCGTAATAGGGGGGAGTGGATGATACGAGTAAAAAAAAAAAGCCACGAAATTTATTTCGCGCGACAAAAGGGCTTTCATTTAATCAAAAGAAGGAGGAGTTGGGGAGGGGGAGGGGGACCTGGGAATCAAAGTCTTCCGGGGAAGGAAATCCAGAACCAGGCGATCAAGATTGAAAAGAAATAACCTGAGCATGAGGAGAAGAGAGTGTACACATGGGGATGCAACAGGGTTGAAAAGGAGGCAGAGGCGACCAAATAAATGGCGAAAGGGGGGAAAAGGATTCCTGCGAATGGCGAAGAAGGTAACGATTTTAAAATAGAGGGGGGGAAAAGAGATCACGGAGGGAACCTCGTGAAAAAAGTCGAGTGAGGGAACAGTCTGGGGGGGGGGGTACTTTTGGGAAAAGAAGGAAGCCGCTTGGTCAGCCACAAAAAAGCGAATTTGCCACGAAGGGAAAAAGTGCAAAAGTCGTCCTTAAAAGGGGGGGGGGGGGTCAGGAGAGGGGTTTGTAGATAGCGCTCGACGAGAAAAAAAAAAACCTCGGGATGTGCCGTAAAGGGGAAAGTCGATGAGATCAAAAAAAACAACAGCGGCTGGAGAGGAACTGGTCGATGGAAAAATAATAAAGATGAATGAAAGAGGCGCGAAGGAGGGGGAAGTGATCACGAAAGGTGCCGAAGAGGGAAAAAAGGGGTAAAAGAAACTATGTGGAGGGGGGTCTATCTTGAATTCTTGCCAAGATCAAAACACCACAACAACGAAAAGGTATACTAGGGGGGGAAAAAAGGAAGAAAGAACAAACAATCAGGAGGTAAATGGTCCTCTTCTTCAAAGGGAAAAGGCGCGAAATCAGGGAAAAAAACGACCTTTATCCCGAAGGAGGGAAACGAACTCCGAAGAATGGGGAGAAAAAAGAGAAAAGTTATCGCGGAAGAGTCTACAAATGACAAAAAAGCTACGCGAGGGGGGGGGGAAAAGAAAAACGATAAGGGAAAGAAAACTCTTCCCGAACTGGACGAAACGGAAAGGTGCAATCAAAGAGGGAACTGAGGGAACCAAAAACGCGGAAAAAAGTCAAGGGAAAAAAAAAAAAGTAAAAGGCATACTGCCGAGGGTTGAAATAGCGAGAAAAAGGGGGAGGACTCAAGAAAAAGAGAGAAGAGGATCGTGAGGGACTCACAAAAATACGGAAGAGGGAGGGACACTTCGGGAAAAAAGAGGCGCAGTTTAAGGAAAAAAACTTCCACGCCGTGTGGCCTTCGTGCCAAAGTGAGCTTTGTCGAAAGGAAAAAAGGGAATCCCTGAGGAAGAGAATCGCTTAGGGAAAGAAAAACAAGAAAACCAGAGCAGATGCGCCCGGAGCCCAAAAAAGACTCTTCACTTAAATAGGGTTGGGAAAAAAAGAACTTAATTTCCGGAGGCGGGGGTGGCATCCTTATCATACTGAAAAAAAGCTTCAGAGGAAAGAGAGAGGACAGAATGAACAAAAAGGGGGGGGACAGATGGTCGCAAAAAGGGAAAAAATCTCGAAAGGCAAGAGAGAAAAGACCGCCACCGAGCACAAGAATACCATGCTCAATCAAGGAGACAACCGTGTAAAAAAAAGAGGGGGAGAATCAATTACTAGGAAGGACCCAAGGTCCAAGCCTTAGAAGAAAAAAATCAAATTCGTGGAAGGGGGAAAACGCATGTGGGGGAAAAAAAAAAAACAAATTTTTCCCCATCGGCGGGTCAGAAGCGCCCCCACCCGTTTTCCAAGTAAAAGAACAAGGGGGGGGAAAGAGGAGAATGGGTCCATGCGGGGGTCAGCTAAAGGGGCATCATCAAAACTGAAGAGAAGAAAGGGCCGTTTTTTTTCATCTATTCAGAACCGAGGTTGGGTGGGGCTGAAAAAAAAAAAGCAATTTCAAAAAAAAGGCCAATTCAAAGGTATTGAGGGCAAGGAAAGGGCTGGAGCGTCGAACTCTAAAGAAAAAGTGCCTCGGGGCAAAAGAAGATGGTTAAGTGTGGAAAACAAAAAAGGGGGAGGGCCACAAAGGCACCGCAAAAAAAAGAAAAGAGACCGTAGAAAGAAGCCCGAAGGTTCGAAAGAAAAAAAATCCGGCAAGACGGGACGTGATGAAGAAAGATGAAAAGAAAGGAAGCAAAGGGGGGTCTTGACGCTTTTCGTCGATGGTTGGGGGGGGGGACCGCGAACTTTCGGAAGGGGAAAAAGGTTTCTCAGAGATAGGGTTATCAGGTGTATCGGAGGGGGGAAAACACTTAGTTCGGCGGGGCGGGAAAGAGGAAAAAAAGGAGTCCGAAAGCGCGGAGAGTTCGGGAAGAAGAAAATGGAATGCGCACCGTAAGAGGGGGGGGGAATACATTAAGGGGGGGGGGCGGAAGCCATGCGGGGAGGGCAAGGAGGAAAATCAGATGAAGTTTTCATCGATAACGTGTGAAGTGATTGATGAAAAACAACACCATTTTTGCTGAAAAAAGGGGAAAGCGAGTCTGTTGCAAGGAAAAAGGGGATTGTCGCGCTTAAATTCAACGCCCGGATGGTGAACAAGGGGTGGAATTTCCCCTCTTGGGCTACGGAAAAAACGGGAATTTTCTGGGGTGGGTTGTTTATTTAAGGGGGGAAAGAGGGGGGAAGATGATTGGACTTGGTTGAAAAGGGTCAAAGGTTGGTCCACGTGTGGAGTTCTTTAGGGGGGGGAAGGGGCGAGGGCGGTGAGAAGACGGCCTGCGGGAGGAGATTGCCTGACAAACTTTGAAAATTGTGACAGGAAAATTCCGTGAAAGGGTAAGGGGGGGGACAAGTATTATACGAAAAAAAAGAAATTGAAGGAGGCAGGCTTTCAGTACGGAAGGGCGCTTGTCCTGAGAGAAAAAAAAGATCATCTGACCAAGGGGAAGTGTGGAGAAGACGAAACTGAGATAAATTGCGAGAGGCGAAAAAAAGGAAAAATGACGGCGAAAAGAGAAAGGGGGAAAAACTTGGAGGCAACACCTTCGTGCGCCTTTTGCCGGGAGACGTCAATCCTAATAAAAAAATGGATGTCGGATGCAAAAATGGCTAAAGAGGGGGGGGGGGAAAAAGAGGCGGGGGATTAGAGGGGCAGGTCCGCGCGAGGGAAACACTTCGGAGGGGGGGAGGGTGCCGGTCGGGGCAGGGGACGCCAGGCCGTCGTGGTCGGAAAGAATTTGCAAAAGGAGAAAAAAAAAAGGCAGTTCGCCCGTGTGTCGTCAGAGAGGAAATGAGTCGCCAGGCGGGGAGGAAAGGGGAAAAAATACAATAGATAGGCGATCCCCCGAAGGAAAGGGGAGAACTTCGATCTAGATCAGGACACGCTATACTGTCGCAAATGAGCCCCATGAGGGAACATTGCTGGTCGGCATAGAAAAAAATGGAAGGGGGTCGGAACAAAATCGGCAGGGAAGGGAAAAAGGGCGTATCACTATTTGCCGAAAAAAGGTAAGCCGCAAGATATGAGGGGAAGAGAAGGGGGCCCAGCTAAAGAAAGGGGGGGGAGGAATATAGAAAACCATCCTTCCGCCGGGGGGGAAAAAAAAAAGGTCTTGCTGCTTACCTGAAAAAGCAACCTTCTTTATAAAGGGAAAAGGGAAATGCCAAGGAGAACCGCCATGGGACTTAAACAAGGGGGCCGAGGAGCAGCTTGAAAAGATCCTGATCAGAGGAAAAGAGGGGGGTCTCCATCTTGAACGGCCCTCAAGGGAGGCGAAGCGATCTTGTCTGAGAAACTTAAAAAAAAGGCACTATGCACAAGAGGAGAAAGTAATTGTCATGAAGAGGGGCTTACCACGCAAGGGAGGAAGGAATCGAAAAGGCAGACTTACGCAACTAGGGGGAAATAGCGCGCCGACACAGAAAGAAGAAAACCCTCTGATAGGAAAAAGGGAGGTTGCAAACCTCCAAAAAAAAAATAGAAGATCACTGGGAAAAAGGCTCGCGCAGTTAAGAGAAAAGAGCCACGCCGGTGGCCTTCCCCATGAAAAAAAAGTGAGCTGTTGTCGCCGTCATAGAGAAAAAAGGAACTTCTACCAGGGCACGGGGTCGATCAAAACGGGAAGGGGATCCCGGACCCAAGCTAAAAAAATTCACTGAAGCGGGGGGGGCCCCGCTAACTTAAGGGGAAGGGCTGTTTCATCCGTATCATACTAGAACATATTTCGGCAGACAGGGGAGGAAAGATAGAGGTCGAACCCTGAAAGAATAGGAGAGCACACATGTTTTAAACGAAGCCGTCTTCAGAAAAGCCACCGGGCCAACAAGAAACAAAAATAAAATCCGAGGCAACCGTGTCAAAGGTCGTCGGGGAGAAAAAATCAATACGCATCAAAAATAAGAAGCAGGAGAACCAACAAAAGAGGAAAAAAGGAAAAACGGCTGTGGCCCACACAACTCTCCCCACAATTGGGGAAAAGGGGGAGGTGTATAAACCTACTCCAAAAGAAGGGGGGGTAAAATAAAAGAGGGAATATATGGGTTGGGGAAGTCTAACATTGATTGGCCCATGGGAAAGCACTTCCATCGGTAAAAGGGGTTTTTTCATCTATTCTAGGCCGCGGGGTGCCGTCGGATCCGCTGAGGGAAAAAAAAAAAGGGAAGGGCAGGGACACCAAGGAAAAGGGGGAAAGGTGGTATGAGGTCTAACCTCCAGAGGGCTAGGCGAAGAATACCGGGAAGGGGACGATGCTTGAGTGAAAAAAAAAAGGGAACAAAGGCGCCGCTCTCCAAACTAGCCGTAGAGGGAAAAAAAAAGTCCGACTCGAAAAAAAAACGAAAACATTCGAAGGAAAAAAAAATCTCGCGACAACCAACGGAGGAATCAAGGAAGTCTAAGGGAATGTTTTTTTGGCGAGGGAGAAAGGGGCTTTTCTCTTCGGCTTTTTCTTTCATCCGCCTTTTTCAAGGAAAAGAGAAGGGGGAGCGGAGGAAGGGGAAGTGGGGTACACTGAAACGAAAGAAAGGGAGGAGCAGAAGGAGACGAAGCTTCACGAAAAAGGGGGGGGAAAGACCGATAATAACGGTCAGGTGTTTGAATCCCTTTTTTTGAAGGGGAAAAACGACCGCAGAAAAAAGGGGAAGCAGAAGAAAAGAGTGAAAACGATGGAAGAAGGGGGAAAGGCAAGAAAAAGATGAAATTTGGCACCAGGAGAGAGGAATTAAAAACGCGGTTCTGTGGGGATAAAAAACGAAAAATGTATACAACCTAAACGAAGGGGGGGGAAGGTTTTGGGGGAAAAAAGAACTTGCTACAAAAAAGGAATTTCGGGGGGAACGTGATGGGGTTGGAATGAGGCAAATAGGATTGTGAGACAACCGACGAGAAAAAGGTTGTCTCGGAAGTAAGGGGGGAAAAAGGTCTTGTGCTCGGTGGCGCGGGGCGGGCGGGCCTTCTCGCTGGAAGAAGGGCGAAGAGGCAGGCCTTTAAAAGCGGATAGGAGAAGTCCGAGGGAGGTTATTATAACGGGGGGAAAAAAAAAGGGGACAGCCACGGCAATTAAGTTTGAAAAAAGAAAAAGCTTCATTAAAAAGAAGAGCTGGGGAGCAAAGCTGGAAAGGAAGTTCAAAAGAAGAGGGGAGAAAAAGGGGGCGAAGGGGACGCAAGCTCACAGGTGAAAAAAAAGGGGGGCACACCGGCTTGGCAAGACTTTTTTCCGAAAGGAGATATATTCTATAAGAGGAGATTGACAAAGGAAGAGAAAGGGAAAGAGGAGCGGGGGGGGTCGCGCGCGGGAAAAAAATCAGACCACTTCGAGTGCGTCAGAAGGGGGGCTATTGTTCGTGAACGTTTACGTGGAGGAACTCCATATGTAAGAGAACTTTAGGTCAAGAAAACCAAATTCAGAATATAGCCCTGCTTGGAGGGGCCTAAAAAAAAAGGAAGAAGATCACCTCGTGGTCCGTTCAAAAAGGAGAAAATCGAAAGAAAGGACCGCTATCAGGGACGCAAGAAAACCCAGTTCTGTCGGCGGAGGGGGCGGGATCCAGGAGGGAAAAGGAAGGTTTCGCGCCGAATTTCCGAAGAAGGTTGCCCGAGAAAGGGTAATGATTTCGTTGAAGAAAACTATAGCTCCCGAAAAAAGAGAGAGGAGAGGGGGAAACCCGTCGCTCGAAAAAAAGAATCCTTGCAGGCGGGAACCGGGAAGGAAAAGGGAAGGGTGATCCTGTACAAGGAGGCAAAAGGGGGACAATGAAACGAAAAAAAAAAGGAGGGAAGACGAACGAAGGAAGCCGCTGTGCGAAAGCTGATCTCGATCGAAGTTAAAAAATTGAAGCCACTACAGAGGAGGGGGGTCTTTTCTGGACAGATCCAAAAAAAAGTTCAAAAAAGGAAAAAGGATCACTTTGGCAAAGAAAAAGAATGCATCGGGGAAGGGATAATGCAAAGCAAAGGGAGAGTCCTACTGACAAGAGAAAAGGGGAAATAGCTCGCTACCATGCCGAAAAAAAGACACCACGCTCGATAAGGAGTAGCCCTTTCCAGAGAAGTCACGGAGGCTATCAGGAGAGTGTAAGTTCTCGGCAAACCGGAGAACTGTAAAGAAAAAGTTTTCAAAAAAGGGAGGGGGGGAGAGAAGCTTCAGGTTCTTCACAAAAAAGTAGGGAATCTTTATCGCAAAAAAAAATGTCCTTGGTAAGAGGAGGATGCGTAACCATCTACGATGGACAAGGGGGGGAAAATCGGGGGGGAAACCTAACTTAAGGGAAAGGGGGGGGCTTGGCTGTGGCATCCGGAAACATTACCACATACCAAATATAAAGAAAAAAAAACTATCGAGTGAAGCGGATGGAAGAAGAGGGAACACATGTTAAACCACTCGAAGGGGAGGGAGACCCCTCGCACCGATCCCAAGAAAAAAAGAAGACCGAGCACCCGTTTCCAAAGAAAAAAATAAAAGCAGGAAAACAGCAATTCAAAAAAAAATTAAAGGACGCCAACAAAATAAGCACTCGCCCAGGAAAAGAAAGGGGGGGGAACCAAACAAACCTCCCCACAAATTTTTAAAAGAGGTCTGTGTATAAACAATACTAAAAGGGAAGATAATTAAAAGGGGGAAAAAGCCACAAGAATAGGGACAAAGAAGGAAGCAGAAAGGGGGATGGGCAAAGGGAATATCCATCGAGAGAGGAAAAATTGCATCTATTCTCGAAGCCCGTTTGAAGAGGAGGAGGCCAATTCGCCGTCAAGGGGGGGAAAAAATGACCGTGAGGGAGGGGGGGAGGAAGGTTTAGGACTGGCAAAAAAAAAAATCAAAAAAACCTGGGATGGAAAGGAGAAGCATACAAGAACGATGCGGGGGGGGGGAAAAAACGCGATCTTCCCCAAAGTCGCCAAAAAAAAAACTATCCGGACGCTGAAAAGGCGGGAAAAAAAAATTCGACGAAGAAAAAACCAAATTCGGGGAAATGGACTAAAAAACAAAAAAGAAAGAGGAACGTCCAGGGAAAAGGGGGGAAAAGGGGGTTGTTTGCAGGAGGAAAAGGGGAAGGGCTTTTTCGCGTCTGCTTTTTTCCTCAGGAAGAAAGGAGCGCGGGCCTGGGTGGGGAGAGAGATTTGTCAAAAAAAAAAAGGTATGGCAGGAGGCGAGAACGAAAACCGAAAGGCAGAGGAAAGGAGGGAAGAACATAAAATTATCTCACCGATAATAACGTCAGGGAACTAGTCCGGGGGGGAAATTGAAGGCCTGCCAAAGAGGGAAGCGGACAAACGGCGGTTTGGGGAAAGGGAGAGAAGGAGAAAAGCCATCCCAAGGATGAATTTTTTCAAAGTAGAATCGCGCTAAAAACGCGGTTTCTGGTCAGAGACGGGGGGTGGGGGGGAAGTATGGGAAAAAAAACAATTTGTGGGGGGAAAGGTCAAAAAGCCGGGGACAGAAAACACAGTATGTAAGAAAGGATGGTTAAAGGGGGGGGGAAGAGGCAAGGATGATGGTAAGTGTAATATGGGGAGGAACAACCGATTTTTAAAAAGAGACGTGAGTCAGGGGGAAAGGGGGAAAGGGACTGGTGCGCAGAAGAAAAGACGGAAGGAGATCTGAGGGCGAAGATGAAAAAAGGGGAGGGGCCAGATTCGGTCGGAGAAATCGGGACGACGGACGCCGATAGGGGGGGGGGGGGATGTATACGTAGGGAGGAAAACGAAATTGAAACAAGATTTCAGTGAAGCTGCGAATCCGGGATCATCTGGAAGCGGGGGAAAGGAAAAAGAGACTGATCTCCCGACCAGGCGATCAAAAGAGGGATGTTGAAGACCCTGAAAAAGGGAAAAAAACTGGACAGTCAAAACCAGAAAGAGGGGGCCCGATAAACTGGGGAAATAGAGAGGGGGAGAAATAAGGCGAAGTTCTCGTCTAATGCCAAGAAAAAGTTGAAATGTGCTCAAAGAAAAGGTGAATATCGAGGAGGGTGAAATGACCGGAAATGGGGAAGCAGGACTATAAGAATGCGTCAGTCAGGGGGAAAGGGGGCGAGGGGTCGTGACTTTGTACTTCGTCAAGAAGATGGGGCAGAAGGGGGAATTTTCAAAGGTGGGAGGGGAAAAGGACAAAACCGGGAAAAATGGCGGAACGGACTGGTCGGGGGAAGTTGTCCAGAAAAAAAAGAGGAGGACGCGATCACCTGTGAGGAAAAGCTGCGACTTCGATCGAGAAAGAACGAGATAAAGGCAGGGAATAACGCCCTAAAAAATGGAAGAACAGGTGGGCGGGATCACTGTCCAATTTCGCCCGAATTTCCGGATCCCGTAAAGGGGGGGAAAAGTTAATCCTCAATAGAATACGTTCCAAAGGAATCATCACCCAAACAAAAAAAAGGAAGGTTTGGCCACAAAGGTCATCTAGGGAGGAAAGGGTCTCGGCACCTCGTGAATCTCAGAGCTAAAAATCACTTCCCGAGGAAAAAAACGCCACTGGAAGGAAGGGAGAGAAAAAGAAATTGAGAAAAAGGATAGAAAGAAGAAGGGGAAAGATCGAGCGGAGGACCCGAGGGGTGGAGGAGGAGGATTTCTGGACAACTTAAACCCGCTCCGGGGCGGACTAATTCCTAACTGGGAAAAAGGATCACATTCCCTGGTCTCTCAATGGAAACCTAGAAAAAAAAGAAGAGGAAGGCAAAGTTCACAGGCGAGTGGTTGAAAAAAGAAGAATGCCGGTCTCTCTCATCCACCCGGGCAAAGCAGGGAGTTAGCAAAGAAAAAAGGAAGATCACTTCTCCAGGAAGGGAGAGACTGGAGCCAGACAGGGGGTCGAAAAAAAAAAGAAAGGGTGGGACGTCCCATGGCTTTGTCAAAGGAAAGAAAAATCTCATCCTCGCCGCTCGAAGGGGAGAAGCGGGATGAATCCGTCTTAGCAAGGAAAATAAGGATCCCGTAGCCACAACCCAGCACACACGCAGGTCAAGAAGGAAGATGAAACGAGAGAAATTAATGAAGTGGCATAAGGAGAAGGGAAAGACCAATATTCGCGTCATCTGACCCGAAGAGGGAAAGCAGGAAAAGAAATCAGAAAGGGCTCTCTCGCAAAAAATGGAACCTACAACCAGTAGAAAGCACAAAGAAACCGAGCACAGGAAACTCCGATCCAACGGGGGGGGGAAAAACAGTTTGGAAAAATCGTCTGTTTCCTAAAGACGATTACACTTAAAAGGCCATCCTATACACAATCGCCAAAGACCACAAAAGAAAACGTGGGAAGAAAAATAAAGTGGACAAAAAGTTTTCCATCGGACGGGGAGGATCCCACCCCGTTTTCAAAAAAAAAAACGCGTTTTAGTTTAAAATGGATTCAATCTACCAGCTGATAATCCACGATAATTGAAGTCATCTATGCGGGAGGAAAGAGGGGAGCGGATCCGCTTCATTCGCCGTCAAGGAAAAGGCCTGGTCAGGAACCCCTTACAAGGAGGGGGAATTTTATGGCGGCCAAAAAAAAAACTCGTCCAATTTCGGATCATAAAAAAGGAAGATGACGATGCGGTAAGTGAAGGCGCCGCAGCGAAAGAAGGAAAAAGAGAAAAAGCCTACGCGCAAAGCCAAGCAGGCGACGGAAAAACCATTCGACGAAAGAGAAAACAACAACTGAAGGGAAGGGGGTGACAGGTGGTTCAGGAAACGGAGGGAAGTAGGAGGACGGTTCGGGGGGAAAGTCGTCTTTTGAGAAGAAGGATACGTGATAGTTGGAGGAAAAAAGGGGGGGCCCGGATAGGGGGATCGTGGGGAAAAAAATCCTCGATGGCGGCGCCGTACTGGACAGAGAGAACGGAAGAAGAAAAGGGGAAGCTCACCGAGAGAAAAGTCCTTTTTTTGGGAAAAAAGGGGGGGAGGGGTTGCCTCGGATCCGCAGGCAAGAGGGAAGAAAAGAAAAGAGATGAAACTGCGGGGGGGGGATTTCTGATCAAGGCAAGCCTCAATTGGAGTAGAAGGGGGGGAAAGAAATGCTCATCAGGGTTCTTTGTCAGCAGGGAGAAAAAGGTGATTATGTTTATCCTCTACCTCGCCGGAGATAGTTTGTGGGGGGACAACCGGGACTTGAAAGAAGGGGATTGTAATGTTTTTTGGGGGGGTAATCGGGCAGGGGAGGGGGGGGTAAGAATAGTGAATTTTATGAACAGACGATTTTTGTAGTTGGAAACAAGGGGGGGGATCTTAGGAAGGGGCTTGACATGGCCGAACGGAAAAGAGCCTGGCAGAGGTGGGCGAAAGGAAAGATTCGTTCGATTAAATCTCTCGGGCGGACAGGGGTCAATTATGAGAGGAAAAAGAAAACGCCAAGGTAAAAAAAAAAAAAAAAAAAAAAGAGGGCCGGGAGAAGAAATGGAGCTTGGTGCGCAAAAGAGAAACGCTGGATGACACTGACAATTGGGTAACGACGCCAAGGAGGCAACCGAAGGCCTGAAAAGAAAAGCACAAGTTGGGGGTAAAATGGGGGGAGGGGCGTGGAAAGAAAGGGCCGATAAACTGCGCGAAAAAAAAGAGAGATTCTGCTCTCGGGAAAAAGAAAGGAAAGGGAGGAAGGATGAGAGCCCGGCAAAGAGGACTAATGTAAGGGACGTCGATTTCTCAAGTCTGAGGAGAGGTTCGGTGACTGGGGAAATGGTCAGCACCAGAGTATTAAAAATGGGGGAACAAAGAAAAGGGGAAAGGTGCGGAAAGGATTGGTCGGGAGGGGGGGGGGGGTTTTCCAGAAAAGAAAGAGATCACCTCGAATTTGAGAAACTTGCAGTGGAAGAGAGGGAACAAAGGATCGCAAAGTGAGTGAGAGGAAAAGCCATTTTGCGTATCAAAGTCGAGTTTTTCCAGGAGCGCCGACTTGACGGCACAGAGTTCGGGAAATGAAAAAGGTAGGAAGGGGGGGAGGAAAGTTAGGGGTCAACCCCAACAAGGAGAAGGGAGGGGAGATATATATTTTTGCCAGGCCGCAGCTAACACAAATCATCGGGGAAATACCTGGGTCCATCTTCGGGCACAGGCATCCGAACGCTAAAAAAGAAAAGGGATCAAGAAAAAAATTCAGAAGAACGAAAATGGCGATTACTCCCTGAAATAGTGAGGGAAGGATAGAAAGAAAAGCTTCCACTCAGAGGATCGGACGAGGGAAGGAAAAATGGACAACCGGAGAAAGGATATTCAAGGAAAAGGAAACTGGGCGAACTGTGCAAATCAAGTAGGGGCATTAGCGAGACCTGGGGAGGAAAACCACGCGGCCTAGAAGGCAAAGCCCGAAAGAAAAGAAAGCGAATTTTGGAAAAGAAAAAGGCCGGGCTCGAGAAAGAACAAAAGAGACGTTCTTTAATCACCATTCGCGGAATCAAGCTCTCTACTAAAAAGGTTCCGCAGTGAGAAAAAAAGGGGGAAGAAAAAGGGTTTTCAAAGGGAGGACTCAGTTCTCAAAAAAAAAAGGAGCTCGCCATCTTGATCTCCTGGGAGTCAGAAAAGGGGGTCCTTGAACGCTTCTCCAAAGGACTCAAAAACGTCAGGACCAGGGGGAAAGTGGGCCAAAGGGGCTTGGAGGGGGAAGGAAGAAAATACCACATACCAAATATAAAAAGCGGGACAACGATCGATTTCTCCGAAAGGAGGGCATCTGATGAACAAAGGGTGGAAAAAAACCTTCGCTCGAAGGAAAAAAAGGGAGAACAAAAAAAACATGGCTCACAATGAGGGTTGAAAAAGCGGAGGGGGCAGAAAAAAAGTCCTATTACCTTACTCATCAATCAAGGTGAACAAGCTTCATAACCATCAGAGAGCCGTGGGATTCACACAACGGTCGACCGGGGTAAAAAAGGGGAAAAAAAAAGAAAAAAAGGGGGAAAAGAGGCGAGGAAAAACTCTTTTCAACTAAGATGAAAAAAAGAACGTTTGTAAGCGCCACAGATGAAGGGGGGAAAAAGGTTCATCGGTTGGAAAGGAATGCTCATCAATCACGTAGAGATAGATAAAAGGGGGGGGGAAGCAGGATTCAGAAAATCCGCTGCAAAGGAGAAGGGGGAGGGAGGACTTTCCGGTAAACCCCTTGACCTTTATATCGTTGAAGGTATTCAGGGAAGCTTCGAACTGAAGAAAAGAAAACCGTCTCGCGAACGAATAGAGGGCGAAAGAAGTGGGACAAAAAAAGCCAAAAGGAAGCAAAAATATCCTTCGCGAAGAAAAACGCCAGAACGAGAAAATACAGACGGCGACTAAACCCCTTCGACGAAAAAAAAAGGGAAAGTAATCTCAAGAAAAAGAAATAGAGGTAGAAAGGAAAAACGACTTCGGGTGGGGGACGAGGGGAAGGTGGGCGCGTCTGCAGGGGGGGGGTCTCGCCGGATAGTGGTGTGGGGCGAAGGGGCGAGCGGCGGTGGAGGTGTTAAACACTTCACGCATCAAGGTAATAGAGTGCCGTGAAGGGACGAAAAAAAAGAAGGAGGATGAGATTTGAAAAGAAATAACGTCAAGGGGGGGGGGGGGAATCCGTTTTTTTGAAAGTGAGACGGCAAAAAGGGAAGGATACGACAGGGACAAAAAAAAGAAAGAGAACGGCGGTTTGGGGACAGGAGCGGGATGGAATGATTGTGATCCAAAAAAAAGAAAGTGAAAAGAGGGGCACAACTATTCGAAAGACGCGGTTCTTTTGAAGGAGAGGGGGGTGGGAGTTGTTTATAAAAAAAATGGGGACAAAAATTTTTGGGGGGGGGGAAACACCTTTTCTGCACTGCGAAGGAAAATGGGGGGTGTGTTGGCGGAAGGATGAATAGGGGACAAGAATGGGGGGAAGTGTAATAGTAATTTTTAGAAAAGGTGTTCAAAACAAAAAGGGTGGACACGGGTCCCGGGGGGTTATCATGTCTGCTGGGAAAAAAATTCAGGTGAGAATGAAGGAGGGGCAATTTTGGAGCCATATCGGAGGAAAAGAGGGTCGCTGCACGCCGAATATTTGGGGGGGGGTGGTCATGGAAAAACGTGGAAATTACAGTGCAAAAAAAAGATTCATGACAAAGGACGTGGAAGGGGGCTCCGGGATACATCAAAAAGAAAAAGAAAAGGTGATTCCGACTTCAGGAGATCAAGAAAAGATGTGAAGAACCTGAAGCGGACGGCGAAAGAGCAAATGGGGGAAGAAAAGCGTGGACTTGGAAAGGAAAAGGAGGATCCTAAGAGAGATGCTGATTAGAGGGGGAACGGCCGTTCCGCTAATTCAAGGAAGATTTGAATCGAAAAAAAGAAAGGAAAGACCCATTTCAACAACACGGGGGGGAAGTGGTCAGTCTTCCTTGGAGAGGGGGGCGGGGAAAGTGAAGCCCGGGAAACCACAAGTTGCGAAGAGGGGGAAGGGGGAAAAGCGCAAAGGAGGACTATTCGCAAGGAGAAACTGTTTTTACCAGGAACAAGAAAGACATATCCTGCGGGGAAGAAACCGTGCAGGAAAGTCGCTCAAGACAAACGGAAAAAGGGGCCGGCTTGAAATCGCCCCATTGAAGGGAGTTCGTCTGCAGAAATCAAAAGGAGGGGAATCACAAAGTCAAGGAAGTTTCATTAGGTAAAAACCAGGGATGCCCGAACCGAGGAAAAGGGGTAGGTTGTTTCGCAAAGGCGGGGGAAGGCTTGCCAACAAATAAAAACAAAAAAAGGGAGTGAGAAAAAAGGGGGGCCATCCTGCGGCTCAAGACACATAATCGACGAATGCAAGGGGTGACAGATGGTCACACGTCGCGAAAGCAAAATGAACAATTCCCGACCGTTATCCCTCCAAATGGACAGACCGAACTCCTGATGGGGTACTTCCTGCTGGAAAAGACTCCTTGAGGAAAAAGGAAAGGAAAAAAGAGTGACGGAAAGAAAAGAAAGCTATATTGGCAGGGGGCAACTTAAAAACCGATCCGACCAAAAGGGCGACTATTCCTAAAGGAAAAAAGAAGGGTGTCAAAATAAAGGTAATTGGCAATGTCTAATCGACAGATGGAACAAAATGAAAGGAAAAGCACGAAAAGGAAATCGAAGTGGGGGAGAGGCGACCATGCCGGGCTCTGAAAAGAGCTGAAAAGAGTTCTGGAATCGACGATCACTTAAGATATCACATCTCGCGTCAAGAAAAAGGAGAACTGGAAGAAGAACCCATTTGTCCAAAAGTGAAGAGGGGCCGTCCAGCTTCATGAAAATCAAATTCGCCGCTCAGAATGTCTGAATCCGGTCGACCCTTGGTCCAGAAGGCATATGAACACAAAAAAAAAGCCGCTTCACTGAAAGAGGGAAAAAACGACTTTAAGGGAAGTGTTGGCTGGGGCATCCGTATCATAAAAAAAATATAAGATTTTCTCCACCCAGAAGATGGACCATTTGAAGGGAGAGTCTCCAAGGAGAACTCGCCAGCTAGAGGCCGTCGGCTAAAAAGGAAAAAAAGAGCCCACAAGAAGACCATTCTCACAATTGAGAAAAAAAAAAGAAAAAAAACCTTGTCGCACTTTGGGGGAAGGCCTATTACAAGTAAAAATTAGAACCAACCAAAAAGAGCAAAGAAGAAAAAAAAAAGAATAAACTTGAAAAAAGTAACGGCAGGGGGGGGGAAAAAAGCCCCCACACATTTTTTGGAGGGACTGTCTGGTTATAAAAAGAGAAAACCGCGGGGTTTTTTAAGCCAAGAGAAGAAGAAAATGGGGGGAAAATGCTAAAAAAGGTGATGTGCTTGCAAGGCAAACGATAGATGAACAAAAAAGGAAGGGGTGGGGTATTCCTCGAAGGCCCTCTTTGCCTGCGAGAAAATGACTCGTCAATCTCAAAAAAGAAAAAAATATTCTCGGGGAGGATTAAGTTGGAGGGGAACACGAGGAAGGAAGAAAAAGGAAACAAGAAAAGACCGATTACGATACGCCGCTCGCCACCAAAAAGGGAGAAAAAACTATCCTTCGCGAAAAAAGTCCGGAAAAAAAAGAGAAAAACACACTTGAAAGGGAAAGGAGATCTTAATAAGACCGGTGAGGGAAACAAAAAAGGAGAAAAGACGAGAGAAGAAGAACGATTTCCGGCGAAGAGGGGGAGGGGGAAGGTCGAACTTTCCGGGCTTTTTTTCCGAGAAGGGGTTAGACCTAAGGGGTCGGGGGGGTTCTCGAGGCGCCTTAGCGGGGGGGGTGGAAAGGGTAAAAAGGAAAGGGGACCATAAAAGGAGATCGGTAGGTAGGAGGAAAAAGAAGGTATAGTTCGAAGCTTCCGCATAAAATTGGGGAGAGAGCGTCAGGGGGTGAATGAAAGTAAGGAAAGGAATTTGCCGGCAGGATGAAAAAGTGCCTTCGGAGAGGGAAGGGGGGTCATCTAGCGGGGGGGGGGAACCCATCATGTTAATAAAAAGAGGAAAAAGGGAAACCTTTCTCATCTGTGCGCAAAAAAGGGGGGATTTTTCATCTATAGATGAAAAGTGGGAACCCGACCCGCGATGGGGAAAAATGGGGGGAGAGGGGGGGGGGGAAAAGAGGAGAACGGCGAAGATTTTGTGTGGGAAGGACGGCACAGGGTGAAAGTGATTGAAATCGTGCAGGAATTGGGGAGGAATTTTTATTAAACAAAATTGGCACGTTGGACTCTGAGATGGGCATTGTGGAGGAAGAAGGGAAAAGAAGGAGAACTGGCGAGGAAGGGCGAAGAAGTAAAGGGAGTCCGATTCGGGAAAAAATCTGGTCTCTGAAAAAGGGGTCCGTTGATACGGAAGGAAAAAAAAAGAATGGGAAACGGAAGGAAAAAAAAGGTCGGCAAAGGAGCTTGCCTCCAGGAGAATAGTGGCCACGGACAAGTTGACGACGATTCAAGAAAACTAGACAAGATTTCGGACGCGGAGGGGATGGTGAATAACAGTGAAGGGGAAAGCGACGCAAATTAAAATGCAAAGGAAAAGGGGAGGACTGGGGGAAGAACGGCTAAAGAAAAAGGAAGAGGGATATCGTCGAAGTGATCGTCGAGGAGAATTTAAATTGCGGGGCGGGGGTAGAAACATAACGAAAAGGATTTCAATAAACCAGAAGAGGGAAAAAAATTTGACTTGGGAACGCGTGTTCAAGAGGAAAGGGCAGCAGGGGAAAAAAAGGACTTTGATTAAGGTTCTTCCGTGCAGGAGATGGAAGGTTTTGAGGGGAAAGGACAATATCGGCCAGGCGGAGAGAATTCGTTAGGGGGACAAAGGCTGGAAGGAACTTAGAGCCCCCTCTTAATCGCAACATTTAGGAAGGAGGAAAACAGAGGGGGGAGGGGAGCAAACGGTAATCATTGTATTTCGGAGCCGAGGGAAGGGGAGAAGGTCTATATGGACCAGGTACCGAAAGAAGATAGTCAAAGAGA
>Ga0179593_1651359_pt1 | contig 21629 bp, 45 predicted proteins | sample CZODoug2_1_08_16_FD_185931 | JGI IMG/M metagenome (GOLD analysis project Ga0179593, IMG submission 185931) | Vadose zone soil fungal communities from Angelo Coast Range Reserve, California, USA - CZODoug2_1_08_16fungal (PacBio error correction) | ecosystem: Environmental > Terrestrial > Soil >...
GGTTATCCCTTAAAGACCTCAACACCATCTAATATAAATTGGTAGCATAGGCCCAAACATTCCCAACCGCGGGAAAAAGTGACTTGCAAAAACAAAAGTAGGACACATTGGAAAATAGGGGGGGTGAGACGAATCCCACTTCGTTGGGAAATGATCCTTCGACAGTACCGTGGGAAGCCGGGGGGGACCTCACCCGGCCCGCCTCAGACAACTGGACAGGTCCATGCGCACTTGGTCAAAGCGGAGGAAGATTTCCAAAGTGAATGTGCCCGCCCAACGGAAAAAAGTTCCTGGGAGGGGGGGGGGGGCTAAAAATCCGCCCGCAGAAAAAAAAGCCCTGTTGGTCCATTAAAACTTTCGCAAGGAGCATGAAAAAGAAGCTAACATCAGTTCAGCGTAGAATTCGGGCGCGCTAGCGTCTGCCATAAACGTATGTGCGAAGCAAGACATAAAAATGTGGGTGAATGAGGCCTTTGATTTTGTTTGCAGAAAGGAATTAAGAAAAGGCGTTAGAGACCTAGGAGGTGCTGGTAGTCAAGGGGAAAAACAGTCCCGAAACTGTCAAAGGAATGGGAAGTCGGTACGGGGAAGAGCGTAAAAGACGGTGGGGACCGTGGGTACGAGCGCCCAACGTTGGGAAAAAGGGGTAAGTGTGTAAAAGTTTACCCTAGGGCAAGGGTCGGTATTAAAAAGGGGAAACACCCCAACCCCCCCAACCCCCAATCCAGCCTATCGAAGCCCCCGAAGGTTGGTTAAAAACTTACGGCCATATAAACAACTTTAAGGGAATAGGAAAAGATTGTTTCATCACGTGGGCCCAAGAATGTGGCAAGAAGACCGGGGACGAAGTTTAAAAGTTATGATTGTTCATAGAGAAAGGTTGAATGGGTTACAAAAAAAGGGGCAAACTTTCGATATCGCAGGAGGGACTTCCGGAGTACCTGAAACCAAGGTGCATCTCCGGTCGACCATCAAGCAAGTGCCAAGGCAAATCCGGGGAAGAGGTGTTAAGGAAAAAATAAAGCCAAAAAAAAAACCCTGACAAGGTCGAAACCCCTCAACACACCGATTCGGTTACACTAAGAAAAAAGGCTTGGGGTGCCGCCGCCTGTTCAGGGGGGACAAAATCCAAACGAGGAACCCGGATGAACAATTTCCGGGGTAGAAAAGCGCGGGGCACGAGGGGTGGCCACAACATTTGAAATTTCAAAGCTGTGTGATAAAATTGCTTCGTGGGGGGGGGTCCCAGTAACGGAACCACAGTTGGAACCAACAAGAAAAAGGGTCATCGATAGGCCCCGAACAATGGACAAAATGGGTACACTGAATAAAACGCGACCCATCGCAAAGACTGTTTCCACTTAAACAACCACGGTTTTACAGTCGGAAAGGGACAGTGGGCAGTTTTTGGTGGCCGACCAGGGTGGGAGAAAAACGGAAGGTGGGGGTAAGCGGGGGCGAGTGGCGGGTGGGGTAAAGTAAGTGCGGTACGAAAAACCCGGGAAAACCAAACCGAGTACAAGCAAAGACCCTCTTTGAAAAAAAAAGGGTTTGCGCAAAACGTTGGGAACTTGCCACGAGGACCACGGAAATCTTGGATTGCTGAAATAGCGATTTAACTGCAAAAAGGGGAAAAAAGAATCCGATGGGGGGCTCTCCTGAAATGAACCCGAACGGAATCTTACTGAATCAAGAATAAGGAATCGTGGGTATGGGCCAACGGGGGGAAACGCATCGGGAAAAAAGTAGGTTAAGTGTTAAAACCTCAAATTCTGGGGACTAACACGACAAAACAAGCCTCTACATATGTGAGGGGATGCATTAAACACTAACAAGGGGGGGCACGGGGGTCTCGTCTTGAAATCCATCCCACCAACCCACATCGCACGCTGACCTCAGGGACCAGGGGACCCGTAAGGAAGTTCAAAAAAAGAGTGGGGAATGGGGTGGGGGGGGTAAAGGTAAACAAAAAAAATCGGGGAAAAAAAATCCCCGCTTACCTGGCAGAAACCAAAACAACTTCCTGAGCGCAAAAGAAAACCTCAGTTAATTTTTTAAAGGGGGGAAGTGGGAAAAAGAAACGCCTGGAAGAACTCAGAAAAAAGAGGGGTGAGAAAAAAAAACCCTAGGGAAGAAGGGGGTTCGTAAACACGGCCATATCTTTAAAACAGGTACGAATGGAGAAGAAAAAAAAAAAGGGGATCCTTCACAAAAAGTTGGGAAAAAAAAACTTGCAAAAAAAATCAAGAAGACGCCCAAAAAAATATAGGGCGGAACAAAATGGGGGCTAAAAAAAAGAAAGGGTAAAAACAATTGCGTGTGAAGGGGGGGTTGGGTGGATCTTGGAAAAGGTCAAGAGCCTGTGGAGCCACCGGAGATAGTTCCAAGTAGTCGAGCAAAAAAAAAAAAAAACATAAAAAAACCAAGGGGGAAAAAAAACAAGGGTTCAGGGAGAGCAACAAGGTGGGGGGGGGGAAAAAATCGACGTGGAAGAGGGTGGGGGGAAAAGAAATTCCTGTCGAGGGCTTTTTGGGTCCACCGAAAGGACGAACCGAAACAAACTGAGAAAAGAAGGGAAAATGCTACAAACGGCAAATGAAAAAACGGGACAAGGGGGTGAGAACTAATTGAGAGACTGAAATTCCAAAAACGGAAAAAAAAACACAAAAAAAAAGACCTGCGAGTATGAGAGCTTAATAAAAAATCCATAGAGGCGGGGGATTGAGGAAAAAAGGGCAAAGGTTTGATACTCAATTTACAAAAAAGAGGAGGATAATAAAGAAGATAGGGAAAAAAAAAGAAGAAAGTTAATCGGGCGGAATCCCCCGAGGTCAAAAAGGATTGGCGAATCCAGGATGGGTATCATAAAAAAAAAAAGGTCTTGGGGGGAGTGGGAAAATCAAAGGGGAGATCATCCATCAGAAAAATGAACCTGAAAACTGCCAGCAAAAAAAAAAAGGTATGGGCTGGGGTTTGTAGAGCGGTATCCAGCGCCCTTATTCAGTCTGGGAAGCTAAAGGGGGGGAGGGGGAATTTGAGAGAGAAAAAACGATGTTGGGAGTTGACCCCACCGGACTCGCATGGTAACGAACAAAACGAAAAGGGGGGGGTCTATTTTAAAGAAGAGAAAGAGGGGGGAAAAAGGTTGGATGAAGTAAACCTGGCCCATGGGAAAAAAATCACAGGAGGCAATTCTTTCCAACCATAAAGTAAAGATGTCCTGATGGGGGTCAATTGAACTTTGGGTGCTGACTAGGGGGCTTAAAACATGTCAAAAGCTAAGTATTCGAAAATAAGTCAGATACGCACATCCTGAAAGAAAAACAGAAAGGACGGGGCTTTTGATAAAAAAACAGCAGAGTCTTTTGGGGATACAAATTGGCCTCTCAAAAAGCACGGAAAGGTTGCGAAAGAAAAGAAGGTTGGGTAGACAAAATCGCAGGGGTTAAAAGAAGGCATGGACCGGACGTTAACTTGCTTATTAAATGGACAGAAGAGGTCGAGGTGCGCGGTTTGGGGACAAAGGAAACATTGCATGGGGAATTTGGGAGGAAATAGTTTTATAAACATTGGGTCTCGCGTAGGGGGGGGGGAGATTAAACCTCATGAAGGACAGGGGGCCAACTCAAGAAGGGGAAAAACTTAGGGATTCATCCGTATCACTGAACGGGGGGGGTCAATTACGAAGGTAGCGAGGGGCGGCAAAAAAAAGTGTAAATAAAGAGAGGCCCCCGTAGCCGACCGAGTTTTTACCACAACCGTGACCCAGATATGAACGTGTCAACAAGGGGGGCAAAAAGGTTAACAACACAAAGGCTTCATTGCGGTCATGGGAGGGGTTTATATTGAAAAAAACGGACTGTTAAAAAGGACAACCTTTGTGTGGAAAAAAACGGGACGGGGGAAGTTGGTGGCACACAAAACCAAAAAGGGAAGTCCCAAAAGGGGCCCAATTTAGAAAATGACCAAAAAAAGTGGTTTATTAAAAATGGGCAGGGGTAAAACGATTGATAAAAGGGGGAAAAGGACTTGGATGGGGGTAAGGAACCAGGGAAGATGCTCAACGAAGTGACACGGTTACCGGACAGAGACCAGGGTCACACACAAAGGGAGTTGGAAACTGTAAAAAAGGCGGGGGGAAAAAGGGGCCACACGAGGGTCCAGAACTTGCAATGATGCACGAACAAGAGAACAGGGGGGGGGAGTGGGTTGTGAGGATCTGGGGAGGGGAGACGGGGGGGACGAAGATTAAAGGATTCCTTACGATCAAATGGTTGGGGACCGGATGGTCAGGTCAACCAAAAGAATCAGAGGGAATGCTTACTGGGGAGAGTTAGGAAAGAAAAAAAGGGGAAAAGCTTTTAATGAAACGGGAGATCCTACCAATCTAAAAATTGGGGGAAAAAGATGAGACACTGTTTCGCAACGGCGGGGACCCAACCAAAGCTACGTGCTGACTATTGGAAAAACGTGGGGGGGGAAGTCGCGTTAAGGGTGGGGGTGTCAGGGGGCACATGAGTCTAAAGAGAGGGAGGGGATGGGGGGGGGGGGAGGGGGTGCGGCCGGGGGGTTCTAAATCGAGAAAAAAACCCGTTGCTCGTCAAAAAGGAGAAAAAGTACAAAAAAAAGAATGGGGGGGAGGGGGGAGACACGTTTCGTCTCGTAAAAGGAAAGCACCGTACTCCGGGCGGTTAGTGTGGAGGAAAGATGGGAGAAAGGGGGAAAGCGAGAAAACTCGCATATAGTCTAACGACGTCCCAAATGTTAAAGTCCAGAAATGGCAGAAACAAGGGAAGGGATACATCATATCTGGGAAAAACCTGGGAGTGATGGGATAAACTGGTCAAGAGAAAAAGGAAGGTGTATCGGGAGCAAATAAAAGAAAAAAGAAGGGAGGGGGTGGGTAATGCAACGTTCAATCGGGGAACAAAAGGAAAGAAAGAAAGACGAAACAAAAATTGATAGGGGGCAAGAGTGATTTTAAAAAGGAATGGGAGAAGGGAAAAAGAGTCTGGAGTTGAGATTGGTTCAAAATGGAAAAGACGAGGGTGGTGCAACCCCTATTACCCTGGAAATCCAAAAGGGACGTTAAAGGAAGCAGAGAAAAAGGAAAGTGGGAACAACTTCAGGAAAATTACAGGATGGCACTGAAAAGTACGCGTCAACTGTCCGCCTAGCGTTTGGAACATCAAACTTGGAGGGGGGTTCATTATTCAGGGGGGGGGAAAAAACTATTCAAAGGGGAAGATATCATGAGGCCATGAATGGCTAGCAAAAAAAAAGTAGGATGAAAGAGAAGAAAGATGGTGGTTGAAAAAGACCAGGGGAGAAAGTCAAAAAAGCCAGAGGACCATGGGAACAAAGAGGAATCAGACCTGACGAAAAAGAAGGAGCATTGGATCAGCGCACGGCGAAACACAATGCCTGACAGGGTTGTTAGTCGAAAAGGTCCCCGTTAAAAAAAAAGGGTGCCTACAAAGTCGTGACCTCCGGTGAAAGGGGACCAAACAGAAGGACTGGAGGTGGAACCAGCCGAATGGGGAAAAAAGAACGACTCCCCGGTAAGAATCAGGATAATTGTTTGTGGTGTCATTGGGGGATGGGGGGCGGGGGGACCGGACCCTCCAAGATTTCAAAAAATAAAAAAGAAGAGGGGAGGGAACTCTACTCTCGTAATAGGGACTATTTAAAAGTAAAAAATCCACAAGGGTTCTTCTAGAAGAGGAGGCAGTCCTTCTGAAAAAAAACAATAGGCGGGACATAAAAACGAGAAAAAAAAATAGTAATGGGTCAACGGGGGGGGGGGTTGAGGGGGAAGGGCTTGCACTCAAAAAAAAAAGGATAAGATCTTTTCTTGTAAGTAAACTGGTGAGACCAAACAGGCAGAACGTTTCAACCTAATGGATGGCAAGGGGAAGGTTCGATGAGAACCGAATGACTGGGAAAGACAACGGCGTCAATACAAAAAGCTGAATTTAGGGGGGGACCCGAAACAGGAAGTGAAAAGGAAAAGACGGCAAACGACCCAAAGAAAAAAACAGAAACACCTATATGGGGTCATAATCCAAAAGAAGAACGTTTGGGAAAGGAAAAAAGGAGAGGTACCAGAAAAGAGAGAAAGGACCGTGACTTTGGAATGATCAATAGGTTGAGCAACGGGGGGAACCTACAATAAAGGGGTGGGTTAAAAGGTGAGAAAATGGGGAAAAAGGATGAAGGGATAGGGGTAAATATCTGAGACCGGGAGTTTGATGGGGGTGTGGAAGTTGGGGAAAAAACTGTCGTCGGGAGGTTCGAAAAGCACAAAGTATGAAATAAAACTGAAAGTCAATCGAGAAGTGAAATTGAAAGAAAGGACCAAAAGATAGAAAGTGAGAAATCCATTGTTTGTTGAAGGAAAGGTAGGGTACGCCAATCAAGCAAAGGGCAGGGGGCCTTCTACTCAACCCGAAAAACGAATACAAACACGAGGAAACGGAAAAGGACCAAGGCTGTGGCCCGTGCCAACAAAGCTTACACACTAGGAAAAGGTACGGGAACAAAAGACTCTGGGGAAAAAGTATGTTAGTTCAAGGGAAAAGGGGAAATTGGTAATTGGCCAGATTTGTGGGAAAAGGTAGGCAATACAGGTCAACACGATCGTGTATCAGGATGGTTAAATACAGCCAATCAATTGTGCACCAAGGAATAGGCAAATCAAGGGGGGGGTACCAAATAGACAAAAAAATGAACCTTGGCTTCAAACAGGGGGAGGAAGGGAAAACTCAATGGCCACTTTTGGGATAGTGTACTCCGCCCGGGGATTGGGTGCGCAACAAGAGGTAGGGAAAAAACTGGGACTCAGGTTGGTGGGGGGATTAGGAATACGATCCAAAGGAAGTAGTAAGCTCCAAAATAAGGGAAGGGGGGGGGGGGGGGGAAAAGAACAATATTGGCGCCGGTAACGTGTGCAGGGAAAAGGTGGGGACGCGAAAGGTCGGGGAAAAACTAGGAATCCAGTTCGAGTTACCGGAGTGGGTGAGTGAACTCCTCAGGGGCGAAGGCACCTAAAAATGAATAAACACGGACCAATCTTAGGGAAGGAAGGACCTGGAAAGGGGGATTTGAATTTCTCAATGGAAGAATGCGTAGAAAAGAAATTGAGACGACGCCGAGAGCAATGAGGATAAGGAAAGGGGGAGGGGTCGGAAGGAGTCAAAAAAAAGGGGTGGTACAAAAGTTCTCGGATGCCAGAAGAAAAAAAAACAAAGAGCCACACCTCAGGGGGATCAAAATAAAGGGGAAGGACGTGACAGGAAAAGAATTGGGGGGCACTAGTAGTGTTGGGATTTGTCACAGAGGGGCCGGACTGGGGGACAAAGTCAGATAGTCCAACAGAGATAGGGAGGTTGGGGGGAAAGGGAAAGTTGAGTGGCAAAAAAAAAAAAAAGCATTACCCTCAGAGGCTTGGGGGGGGGTTAAAAAACAATAACGGAGGGTGAAACAGGAGGTTTTTTTTCGGAAAATGGGAGGGTGCCCAGATTTCTCTCAAGGGGAGTATATGAAGGGAATCGTAAAGAGACACCGCAAAACTGGAATCGGGGGGAGGAAAATGGGAAAAAAAAGAAAGAGTAATCAAGGGGAAAAAATAGGGACGGCGAAAAAATTTAGCAGGGCGGGGGCATGGGGAAACTGAAAGTCATGTTCGGTCAAGTCCAAGGGAGATGTGGGGGAAAATCGGGACAAAAAAACCAGCGTAGGAACCCATTTAGAATAGGGAACAGGGTGGGTTCAAGTACCGAAAGTGGGGGAAAAAGTCAAGAAACCGAAGGAGGGCTTTGGGGGACCTCCGGACTACACCACTGCCTACGTACGGGAATGAACAGGGGGCATAAAAAAAAACCAAGACGGACGGTTTCAAAGAAAAGTGCAGGTGACGAAAAATTGGGAAATCAACTTGACCCCACGTCGGCCCGACCAAGAACCAAGGAGGGGATTGGAAAAAACCAATAAGAAAGAATTTGGAGAAAGTAAACTTTCTGAGGATGTACAACTAACAGAAAAAAAAAGGCATTGTATCAGGAGAAAAAAAAACACAAACCGGAAGGGAAGTAAAAGAGAGGAAATATAAACAGAAAAAAAAGGAAAAAAAAAAACTGAAGCGTAACACATCCTCGAAATATGAAGAGGGGGAGGTGGTTGGTCTAGTAATCTTTCGTAAAGCCCTCTGCCGGGGGGCAGGGAAGGGAAGCTTAACAGAATCGTCATCTCAAACCTGCAAAAAGGGCCTAAATGGGCAACAAAGGCTGGGTGGGGTGTGGGGGGGGTCACAGTGAGCTGATCTCAAAATTCGGAGGGATCCAAATACAAACGCCTGGGTAGGGGGACGGGGGGATATGCCTTAGGGGTTTCAAGGGACCACCAAAAACCGGTTTAGAGAAAAGAAGGTAAAGAGGGGGAAACCGTGTTTCAAGCAAAGGGCCGGGGCGAAAAAGAGAAAAAAATAACACAGGTTTGGATGAAGAAGAAAATAGAAGAGACAGACCACCTGTGGGAGAAGGGCAACTCCGGTAAAAAAAGGAAAGAGGAAAAAGGAGGCGATGGAATTGGGCCAGGAATTGGGGGAAATGGAGGGCTCACGGTGCAGGAACGAGAAGGGTAGAAATTCAGAAAATAAGGGGAAAATCAAAGAAAAAGAGGGAAAGAAAAAGTCCGAACAGGGAGGTTGTAGAAAAGGAAACTTGAGGCGGTTTTGGGAGGGTTGAAAAAAGGAAAAACAAAAAAAAAAAAACCGGAGGTGGGGGTAAGATTGGGGGGGGTTAGACGCAGGAGTGAAGGGGAAAAAAGCAAATGATCATAACAAGGGAAAAAGGGGAAAAAAAGCCAGGAAAGTCAATGGCAAGAAAAAAAAGGGATCGAATGGGGGGGGTGGGGAATGGGGAAACTAGACGGAGGACCACAGTTGGGGAAAAATGGGAACGCAATATTTATAGGGGGAAAAGGTGAAAAGTGGGAGATCCATGAGAAAATGACCGAAAAAAAAAATCTCGGGAAAGGGGTGAGAAGAAAAACGGGGGAGTAAGACAAGGGAGAATAATTAGGTGGATGGCAGGATGCTCGCAGCGGGAGGAGCCGGTACAATCAGAGCGAAAAAAAAGAAAAAAAAAACGCAGAAATTGCCGCCGGGTGGAAGGGCAGGGGGAAATGAACAACTCAGAAAAAACTCGGGGGGTGCTTGAAAAAAAAAACCGAAGTCTGCAGGGGCTGTGTGGACGAGGGGCTTGGGACAGAAAAGGGGAATTACACAAAGAAACCGTGGGAAAGAAAATGGAAAGGTTTTGGGGACCCACATCCCAAAAAACTTAAAAAAGCGGGGAAATGCGTGTCATGATTAAATGGAAGAAAAAAAAAAACGGAGTTTGGTGGAGAGGTCAGGGGGGGGGAAGGACAGTGGTAAAAAGAAGGGGATGGGGGGGGGGGGGGGGGAAAAAGGCAAGAGAGATGCGAAAGACTTTTGGGAAAAAAACGTTTAAAAGCAGGGAACCAGCAAAAACCAAAATATTTGAAAAAATGTTGGAAGGGCAAAAGAAGGAAAGGCGAGGGGGGAACCCAAGAAAAAAAAGTAACGGGGGGGGAAAAGAAGGTTGGAGGGGCACGGGGGGAATAACGGAGGGGAAAGTTAGTTTGCTGAAAAGGTGGGGAGGGAAAAAGGGGAAGTGCGGAAGAAAAAAAAAGGGGACGTAAGAATGGACGGGGAAAGTGAATTAAATGGGCCTCTGGGGGAAGGTAAAGGGAAGGGGGACACAATTTTAAAGTATCAAAAAAACGGACTGAACCTCACGGGAAAATTGGGAGAAGCAAGGGAAAGTTTGGGGCGGAGGGGGGAACACTTCAAAAAAAACGTTTCGGGGGTGGAAGAAACTAAAGTTAGAGCATGAAAGGAAACGAAAAAAAAAGCGGGGGAACCCACAGTCAGGGGGATCACGGCCTTAACAACTATTGGAGATTAAGGACTATGCTTAAATAGGAGGTGGGAATGAGGTCAATTCCTTAAACCTGAAAGGGGAGAGTCTGTTTCTGTTTAGGGGGGGGGGTGGGGGGGAATAGATGTGAAAAAAAAATGGAAAAAAGAAGGGGAACCCAGAAAAGAGGACAGAAGGGAACGTTTTTTTGGGGTGGGAAAAAGAAAAGTAGATACAGGGGGAACACGATTACCAAGAAAAAACAATCGTTGAAAAAAAAAAACCGGTTCAGGGTAGAAGTAAAGGGACCAATGGGCGGACAACCAGAAAAAAAAAAGGGGCGGGACAGGCAGAAAAAAAGGACGGGGGGGAGGAAAATAAAAGGCAATAACAGCATTGTCATTCGACCCCCCTGGGCGGGAAAAAAGCAAGGGGGCGTCGAGGGAAACGCAACAAGATGCCTGGTAGGGGAGGTGGGCTTTATGACTGCACCAAGAACAAGGGGGGGGTGGAGGGCGAGAATCTGAAGAAGGGCGGTAAAGGCAGAAAAGAAATCGAACACACAGTAAAAGATCTATCGGGGGAAAAAAAAAAGACAACTGGTCTGGCCGAGTAAAAAAAGAAAGGGACGCAGGTAAAGAGGGGTGCAAGGGAAAAGCGCCAGGGGGTCTAGGCCACAGCTTGTTCCCCAAAAGCAGAAAGGGGAAAGTCAGAACAACGGTCAGATGAGGGGCACGGCCGAGGCGCCTCAGTTCCAGCGGGTTGGGAGGAAAAAAAAACAGAGACGGGGGGGGCTGTGAAGAAGACTAAGGGGGGAAAGGGGTGGGAAATTCAATGAGGAACCCTGGGGAAAAAAAGAGGCTCAAAAAAAACAAAAAAACGATGGGGAAGGAAGTAAAAGGATATAAAGGAAGGGTGTGTTCCTTCGGGGGGGAGATCAACTCAAATGAAAAAATTTAAAACGTTTCAAAAAAAGGGGGAGAAACTCAAGAAAGACTTGTTACAAAAGAAAGGGAAGGTCAGAAAAGCAAAGAACAAAACCAGGGGGATAAAGAAAAAAAAAGAGGAGGGACCTGGGTTCATAAAGAAGACGGGGAGGGTGAGAAAAAGGGTTGGAAAAGAAAGCCCTTTTTTGCTATACAAAAATCAGAAGATAACACGGGGGGGAAAAGTAGACCTGCAGGTCGGGGTGGCAACTCCCCAGTATTCCGAAGGGGGAAGGGAACGTCCGAAAACGAATAAAGAAATGGGGGGTGGAATGTGGTAAAAGGGGCGCCCATCAAAAACCCGAAAAAACACCAAAAAAAAGAGATTAGACGGGAATTCAAAAAGAGGGGGGAAAAAAACGCTGAGGCAGGATAAAGCAAGTCGGGCCAGCGAATCGAAGCAGAACAATGCAAAGGCAAAGGGGAAAGGGGTATAGACCGCAGAAGGGGGGGGGGGGGGGGGATGGGCCGGGTGATTTGGGGGACGGAAAAAGGTTTGCACAACAAAGGGGGAACGAGAAAAAAACGTTCCCAGTATTCTACCTGGGAACAACAGGTACTACACGGGGGGGGGGTAGAAAAGAAATGTGTGGGGTAGGGTGATGGCAAAGCCTTGTCCATCAAGACTACGAAAAAAAAACCACGGTAGTGAAGGGAAATTGAGATGGGAAAGATTCTTGGAGGTGAACCGAAGCAAAGGGGGGGAAGCAAAGGGGATGAAAACCAACGCAAAAAAAAAGGAAAAAAAAAGAAAAAAACAGCGCCGGGGGGGGAAAGAAGAAAAAGCATTGTGTGCAGGACTATGTAAGCCTAAAAAAAAAAAAAGAAAAAAAAAAACAAGAAGACAAACGGAAAAAAGAACTTGGGGGAAAACAAATGGGATCAAAAAGTTAAAGAAACAAACAAAAGGAACTAACCAATAAAGGGGGGGGGGGTTCAAGGGGGTGAATTGGCTGAGGAAAAGGGGACTGGTAACAAAAGATTAGAGGGGGAAAAAAAAAAAGCGAATGGGGGTTAAATGGGGGCAAACAACGTTGGAAAACTGTGGGCCGGGGCTGGGGTAGGGGAAGAAAAAAATCGAAGGAGTAACCTTGACAGAAAAAGTAAAACTGGGGGGGAAAAAACTTCCATGTGGGGTGACCAAAATGACCTATAAGGAGGAAGTTGAGTGGAAACACGGGAATTAAAATGAAAAACCAAAAAAGAAGAAAACCGAACTTCAATTCAAAAAACACAACGAAGGGACAAAAAACGAAACTGCCGTATGGCACATTAAGGGGGGGGGACTGGGTTGCAAAAATCCAAACCAAGGAAAAACGGGGAAAGAACCCATTGGTGCCAAGGGGGTAAAGATGACAGGGGGGTTGGCGGGGCAGTTGGGGGGAACAAAAAAAAAAAAAGGATGGGTATAATGCAGAAAGGGGAACGGTCAACAGATTGAAAATCAGGGAAAAGCTAAACTTGCCATTACAAGAGGGAGAAAACAAAATGAATGAGAATCACTACCCTCAGGGAACAATCCTTTGGAAAGGAAACCAGGTACGGGGAAGGGGCTTCCCGATGGGGGGTAAACTTTGTTGGGGGGGGAAGGGGAGTGGGGTTCGCCACCAAAAAGGGGGAAAAAAACGACGGGTCTAAAACTGGGGAAGCTCCCTGGGGGGGTGGTAAAAAGTCCTTAAATACGAGAACACCCCAAAAAAAAAGCAGCAAGAAGAACACGAAGAAAAGGGGGGGGGGCACGAAACCCTAAAGGTCAATTAGTTTACAATAGTGGCCGTAATGAACCGCGGAAGACGTGGGCAGTAAGATCAGGGGTAAGGGGGGGAGACCCGCCCTAAGTCTAATCCCGTGAAAAAACCTAAAAAAATCTTACGAAGGGCGTCCAGGCCAAGGCGGGGGTAAAAAAAAAAAAAATTCCTGTGGGGGACAGGGATGGGTGAGAATAAAGGGTATGCGGAAAACATACTCCAAAATAGCAGGGGGGGAAAATATCGCTCCTAATTTCGGGTGTGAAGCGCAACAAAAAAAAAAAGAAAAAATGTTGGGAAAAAATTGTGTCAAAAAACAACAAGGTTCGAAAAATACAACATCTAAAAACCACGTGCACTGCGAAGCGATCAATTGCCCAAAGGAATAAGGGGTGAAGGTGGGGTAAAATGATCCGGGGGGGGGAGTTCAAAAACCGCTGCGTCAGGGCAAATTTCCTAAAAAACAACACAACCGAAAAAAAAAAAAACCAACTTGAACTACAGGAGTCATCAATCAGAAGTGAGGATTTTCAAAAAGGGAAAAAAACGACTAAAAAAGGGAATGGGGACAAAACAGACCGTCGGGGGGGAACGTTAACGTGAAGGAGGGGAAAGGGGAAAGAAAGGAAGGAAAAGTGACGAAAAAGAAAATTACCGATAATCGGTGGAAAAGTGGGGGAAAAGGAGTCCGCAAATAGCAGGGGGGGAAAAGATGTGTTTTGGAGAAAACTAAGGGGGCTTGGGCAAGGGTGTTGTAAATCGGGGCTCCGAGGGAAACATAAGCGGATAGGTTAGATCAAAGAGGCGAAACCTAGAAACCGGTAGTTTACCCATGGGGCGGGAAAGGGATCAACCCAAGGGTTGGGAAACGCCAGAAACGGGAAGCAATAAGTTCCCCAGAAAAACAGTAAAAGAAAACGGGACTGTTTGCAAGAACCTAAACCTGCAGAAGGGGGGCAACTGGATAAGAGCGGCATTGGGAAAAAAAAAAAAAGAAAAGAAACAAGGAAAAGAATAACGTTTTTCACAGGGGGGGGAGGGGGAGGGGGAATGGGAAGAGGTTCTGGAACTCCGAAAAACAAGAGAACTATTGGATACACAGAAGAAAAGGGAAAGGAACTAGACTTAGGGGGGGAGGGTGGAAAGTCAAGGAGGAGGTGTGGTAGACGAGCAAACAACAAAAATATTTGAGAAGGGAAGGAAAAGAAGTAACAACGCCATCACTGACTTAGACCAAAGACAGGCTTTTTGGGGCAAGGAATCAGTTGAGGGGTAAAGAATCTGGTCGGCGTTAATCAGAAGGAAGTCATGAAAAGAAAAAGTCGTCCCGCCAGGGGTCAAAAAAGGGGGTTTAAAAAAAAACGCAGGACGTGGCAAGCCCTAGCTCCCGGGGAAGGGGACGTAAAGACAAAAAAACAAACAAAGGGGGGCTGGGGAAAAATTCCAGTAACTTGAAGGGTTGGCACCAACCTTTGTGGAACGCGGATCCATGGGAAAGAGGGGGGGGGTGCTGCGAAGGCGGGATCTTTCGACCGTTGGGGGAAAAGAAACGAAGATCCCAAAAGGGCCGGGGGGCTAAAGTCGTCACGCAAACGACCCACATAGAAAGGAGGACGGCTATGTTATTGGTCAGGGGGGAAAGAAGATTGGGGGGGCTTCTTCTATACTGAGGAGAATTCAAAAACATCCCATCCATCGGAGTGAGAAAACGTTGAGGGTTACTGAAAAGGCAACTCTCAGGTGAAAAATCAACGTTGCGTGTATGGAGGGGGTTGATTTGCATCGAAACAAAAAAGACGCCAAGAAGGGGGTTGGGAAAGTCGAGGAAGGTTGGTTGGTAGAAAGGAAGACGCAGCCAAAAATTGGAAAAAGAAACGAAAGAGAAACTCTAAAATTTTAAAATTAAAACTGGAGATTGGATCGCTTCGGGAGGTTTGGGGGGGGGGGAGGACAATACGACCGTACTTTACAAAAAAGGGGGGGTCAAAAAAATGAAAAAGCAACCAGGGTATCCTATTTGCGATTCGGGGATCCAAGGTGAAATACCCTAACGAAAAAATCCACTTTGAAGGGGGGGGGGGGGGAAAACCTGAAACAGGATTCGGAAATGAAGGGGTTGAAGGGGGGTGGTTAGCACAGGAAAAAGTCGAGGGCCCCTATAACCATATAAAAGATAAAAAAACTATCCCTGACGACTGGACCGTAAATGCAATTCATAATGAAAGTCGCAAAGGAACCTTGGTAGGGGGAAAAAAAAGGAGGATTGCTTTACGAGGACGGGGGGAAAAGGGGCTTAACACTTAAGTAAACAAACATCTACCAATGGTTTGGACCAAAAAGGGGGGGGACCAAAGCCGAGAGGGAACCCAAGGGAAAGAGTCAGACCTGAAAGGGGGGGTTGCGGCCAACGGGGGAGGGCGTATTGATGAAAAAGGGTTACAGACTTGGGTAGTCGAAGGGATAGGACTCAAGGGGTGGCCCGTTGTTCACAGGGACCGGGGGGGAAAAATAAAAAAAAGGAGTTTGTGGAAAATGGGAATGCACTACTCCAAAAGAGGGAGTAAAACTTAAATGGGAATCCAGGGCAGAATTGTTGTGGGTTCAACTGAAACTGCCACATGAAAAGGGGGGTGTTCTTAGTGGGGCTGGGGGGACAATGGTGCGGGGTGTAATGGTCTAAGGGAGGAGTAAGGGAGAAAAAAAATAAATGGATTGTGAACGACAGGTGGAAGAGGGTCAACAAATGAGATGCATGATCAGAGGAAGGTCCTCCGTGAAAAGGGGTCGAAAGGGAAGAAGAAAAAAAAGGGGGTTGGAAATCCGTTGAAAAAATGGTCAAAAAACCAATGGGGTGGAACCTCTAAAGTCAGAGAAGGAAAAAGGTGTCCGCCCGATCTGGAACCCCAGTTAGGGGGGACGGGAAACGTTGAGGAAACACATAGTAAGGGGGAAAGGGGGAGGTGGAGGATTGAGGTGACTGGGGAAAACAGGCAAAGGGAGCAGGAGAGCTCTGTCTGGGGGGGGATGGTGGTTGGGTGCTCGGGACATATAGAGGACAGGAACCGTGAGAAGGGGAACAAGAAAGTGCAGACCGTTCCCCAAGAATCCAGTCAAATCGATGAACTATGAAAAAAAAAACGAAGCCCAGTCCGGGAACCTTTCAGGGGGGAAAAAATGGGGGCCGACACGGACGAAACAAAGAACTAGACAGGACAAGAACAAACCACAGTGCGCAAGACATGAAGTCACAATCAAGGCCATGACCATCAATGAAATGAGTCGTGGCCCCATTTTATTTCCATAAGGGGCGCATCCGATTTCTCGCCAAAGGGGGGGGGAAAGATGCCCACAAGTTGCTATAATGTAAATGTTTGGGTCGGGGAGAAAGGCACAGGTGCAAGAACCATCTAAAGGAGCCGAATCTTTATCGGAGCAAAATTTACTGGGGGGGAAAAAAGAGCGGGACCAAAGGCGCAGGGATCCATTGTTGAATCACGGGGCGCAAAAGTGGGCTTAGGAAAACGGCCTTTTAAAAACCAAGGACCAAGGCAGGGGCTGAACAAAAGGTCAAGAAGGGTCTGAAACCAAGCAGTGAAAATCCCAATGAGTCCTCACCTTGGGGAGGGCAGAGGGCTGTGGAATTCAAATGGGGGATAGATGGGGAGCAATTGGACCATGTCAAATCGAGACAAAAACAAAAAACGGGGGGGGGGATACATATATAGAATTGGGTTTTCAAAGAAGGTGAGGAAGAAAAAAACCAAAAACGAAAGAGTATTGTCTAATACCTGGGTCAAAGTCACGCTGACTTTGGGGCACTAAAAGAAAAAAAAAAGACGGGAAGGAGAAGAGGGGGAACCGAAATAACTGAAAAATCAAAAAGCTCACCCTGTTTTCCACTTGATAAAACCTTAGAAAAAGGGTGAGCCGTGTTCCTAGGCCACCAGAAAACGAAAGAAAAGATCCCTAAAGGGGGTGTCCAAAGATGACGAGTGCGATGGAAAGCGAGAGAAAAAGACATGGTGTGTTTTTAGGGGAAGCTGAGACCTCCGAAAACCAAAGAAAAGAGAAGAAGAATTCCCCAAAACAATAGGACTTCCTTAGGACCTGGAGGGGGGGGGAAAGAAAAGGGAGGAGAATCGTGCTGACCGAAGCCTGGGGCAAATACTAGCGTTTGAAAAAAAACAGGAGCAGTCTTTATGGCAAAAGATTGAGGGCCGGAACATTGAAAGACAATTGGGAAAAAAGATACTCGCTCGTTGTGGTAAAGAGCCACCAGGGTCGGAAGACGCACTGGTAATTTGTGGGACCTTGGATGAACAGGGTAGTTTCAGTCGGGGGACATCGAGGGGAAGGAAGATCACCTTATCCTTGCCAGAGAAGGGGGTACACGCTCCCTTTTGATAAAAAAATCTCAACAAAAAGGGGGGGAAAAGAGACACTCCACAAACCAAAACCCGCCCGCCGATAAAATATGAAGTAAGTACTACAGAAAGTGGGAAAAAACTGATCAAAAAAAATACAAAAGAGAACGGGGGGAACTCTTTTATGAAGGAAGGGGGGGGTTCCACACTTGCCCAAAAAAAAAAAAAATTGGGGGAAAGAAAAAGAGGCACATGAAAGTTTAAATTGAGTGAACTTAGATCCCAAAACTATCGTCTGACCCCCACAGGAGGCTGAGACCATGGACCTAGGGGGGGAAGGGTTACGATTGTCCCAAATGGACGAAAAATGATTCGAACCATTCAACAGGTAATTATCTTAAAAGGCACTGAAAAAATCTCAAAGGGCCGGACAAAGAAAGACGTAAAACCAATCCCAAGTTTTTGGTTAAGTCCAACCTTACCTTGCGTCTACGTCCAAACAAGAACCAAAAGGTAGACTCCAACTACAACTGAAGCTTGCCGTGTTATTCATGCTTTGGGAAAAAAGGGGGGGAAAACAACACCGCCTGACAAGGGGGAATTAGAAAAAAAGGTTACGGGGGGGCAACGCGTTTTGCAGGGGGTCCACATGGGGGGCCCCATTCTTTGGGGGGGGTAGAAGTGTCTGGTGTTCACATGGGGGGGCGGGAAAACGGGTCAAAAGTGAAAGGGAGGGGAATGAAAACCCGACCTACAAGAAAAGCAGGGGGGGGAAACTGGACAAGACCTCCAGAAAACTAAAAAAAAAATATCATTGGGGGGCGGGCAAAATAAATGCCGACTGTTGCAGCTTCTGAAAATCCCCTGTGGGTGGAAAATGGGGGCTTAAAACTAATCGGGCGGTGTGGGTCAGAAACCGCAGTATGGACCAAAAAAGCGCTCATTGGGGGGGGGAGTTAGAAAGAAAAAGCGAAACACTCCTAAATATAACAATTTAAAAGGGGGGGAAAAAAGAAACCATATTTCGGCAGGAGGGGAAGGTCATATAGGAATGACCGTCTGAAGTCAAAAGTAGTCCCATCGAAGTGTAACTATGGGAAAGAAAAACGTTTCGAACAAGGAGAATGAAAAAACCTAAGCTACGTGAAATGCCCACACCGAGTCTGGTCACCCGCAAGAACGAGGGGCGTGGGTCAGGTGAAGATACTGGTATCTAACCACTCCGAAGACAAAATCGAGCCAGAATGCGTGCTTCCTCGTCACGAAGGGGGGGGGGAAAAAAAAAAGAAAAACAGGTGAAAGTCCTGCAGCCAAAAAGTGATGCACTCCCCCCCACCAACGGGACAATTCCAAAAGGAGACCATTTACTGCAGGGGAAGGAAAGGAGGAGGGGATGTAAAATCATGGGGTTGTCACCCAGTCAGCTCAAGACCAAGCGTAAAAAAAAAACCCAACTTTGCGTAGCGGCAAAGGACAAAGGCCTGTAGTGTGAGAGGGCTTCAAAGGGGAAAAGCCTCCAACGAGAGGATCCCAACACACCGGATCGTCAGCTGTGGGGGGGGGAATAACGTTGCGTGCAGGATCGCAAAACGAGGTGAGGAGGGACTAATAAGACGCCGCACGGTTAGAAAAAAGAAGGGGGGGTAGAAAGTGGGGGGGAAAAATCAACCACATCACGCAAAACTGAAGCCGAGTTTCAACACCGAGGAAGGTCCTTTTGAAAAGTGGGAAGAGATAAGGGTGAACTCAGGCACAAGTAATAAGAAGTTAATCGCAAAAGGAAAAAGAGGAAAAAAAATGCGGAGTTCCAAATTTAGACCTAGGAGCCAAAAAAACAATGTTTGTTGGGTTGAGACATAGAGCGAAAGGGAAAAGAAAGAAGACCTTCCCTTCGTCAGGTCGCAGATTCCCCCTTACCTCTGTGGGAGAGGAAAGAAAATTCTCTAAAAAACAGAAGTCCAGAGGAGGTAGTTTGGGGTGTCCAGTGGATGAAGGTACTCCTACCATAAAAAACTCCATCGAATGGTAAACAGGCCTTTGAGGAACAGAAATCCAAAAAAAGAGGGGGGAATGAAAGAAAGAAAGGGAGAACATTCCCAAGAGAAGGGTCTCGAAACACAAACAAAGGGGGATGAGAATATATAACAACGCTCAGGAGAGGGAGCTGAGTGACGTCCTAGGTCTTGTTCAGATCGGGGGGCGGCTGTGTCTGTCGTCTTGGTTAAGGTCACGAACGCCTGAAAAATCACGGAAAAGGTGAAAGGGAGTTCCCGCATGTACGCAGCAAACTGATCAATTCCGCAGGTCCCAGGGGGATAAAAACACTAGGGGGGGAAAAATGGAAATTGATCTTCCTTGGAGGAAGAAAATGGTAGCCTCGTCGGCAGGGGAAAAAGGATGCTAGGTGGGGTGCCCCTAATTTGGAGGAACTCCGCGTTTTGTGGAAAGGAAGGGGAACGTATAGAATACAAAACCGTTGAGAACCTGTAAAAACTAACATGAAAAAGGAAAAACCAAACATCGGTAAGATTGGAGGGGGGGAAAAAGAATATCATTGGGCCATAACGAATAAGGGGCGCGTGCAATCTTCTGAGGTCGCATCATTGGTCATGACAGGAGGGGGGGGCAACATCCGTGCACGGGTTACGAAACAAACGCGGTTGGTGGTCACCAAGCAAAGCTGAGTTTTTCCCTTTGAAAGTCATCAATAAAAGAAAGTAGGGGGGGGGGAAAAAAAAAAAGGGGGAAGATTCATAATTTTGGGGACGAGAAAGGCAGCGGGACCGCAGGAAAATCAAAAAAACGAACTTCAAAAAAAAAAAAAAGTTGGCAAGGGGGGGAAAAATGGGGGGGAGGCCGCGGGTGGGGGGAGCTGAGACCCTCTGGACCACAGTTGCGCTTAGGGTGAAGGGAAAAATGGTCTCGGGAGTAGGGGGAAGGGCAGGAAGAAAGGGGAAAGAATCGGAACCTTGGAAATAAAGGGTACAACCCGGGGGGAGGTGCTCCTGATTGGGCGGGTCTGTGTTCCAGGAAAGGAAAAACTTCGGCAAGTGCGAGACAATCCAGGGGGTAAAGAGGAGAGGCCTAGCCCGACCGAAAGGAACCGCCCAGATTCAATATGGAACGTTCCAAAAAACAAACGGTTCGTGAAAAAACAAAGAGGAAAAGGCTGGAGGGTCGAGGCAAGGTTATCAGAGGGGAATACTGGGCAAGAGCCGTCCCCATTTGTTGGGAAAAAAAAGATGAGTTTTTGGGCAGGGAAAAAAAAAGAGGGTGTCCCCCCCAAAACGGGCCAAACAAGAAACTGAAGGGTGGGAGGAAAACTTAGTTTGGGGGGGGGGATGGTCTGAAAGGGAGGTTGGGTGGTAAAAACCCACCCCCAGACTTGATGGGGATCGCTCAATCGTGGTGCCCGGGGAAAAACGACCTGGGAAAGAAGTAATAAAAAACTTTTGAGTTACGGGGGACCACCTCGTGAAAAAAGGACCCCAGTTGAAGGGGGTCAAAACCACGGGTTTGGAGTCAGCCTAATAACGGAATTGTCAAGGTATTTTGTACCGAGGGCAGGATGTGTGGGTGGAGGGGGTAGGACGAGAGGGTATGCAGTTCAAGATTAACGTGCCATCCTTTTGAGGAAAAGGGCCACATGGAGATGCCGTCTCAGGGGGGGAGAGGAGGGCCGGACTGGGGATGGCGAGCAATTACCAGTTGTCGGTGAACACTGGAACAGACCGGGTCTGAGAGTGGAAAAATCTAAAGTGCCTATTGAAAAGGACTGAGAAAAGATTGAACCCCCACATTTAAAGGGGCACGGGAGGAAACTATTCGCATCCGTGTAAAGGTGTCTTTGCTTATCCGGCCTTGGGGGAAAAAAAAAAGGGAAGAAAAAAAAAGGGCGTGAAAAGGGCGCTGCTGTGGGGGGGGGGGGGGAAGGTGTCTCCCTGTCATTCCGCAGTAAAAAAGCCAACCACTTGGGGGAATAGGGGGGGGAAAAAACCAAGAAGTCAGCCCCGTTTCCCAAAATGGAATCCCCAGTCGTTGCTCTGATAAGGAAAGACACATTCCCAAGGTCGGGGAAGAGGATTGTTGTAGACAGGCGACTTACCGACGGACGAGTAAGGTTCCATTAAAAGGGTAACTCAAAAGAAATCAAAAGTACAAAAGAAGGGAGCGGGGTCTAACCCCTAGGGGGTAACCTGTTCCAGAAGACCATCCCAGGGGAGAAAAAAACCAAGGGTTGGAGCTGTATCCGGAAAAAGGCATGAGGAATAGATGGTGGAATGCGCTTGAGAAGAACGCGGGCGAAGACCTCGAACACCAGGGGAGAAAAAACAAAGGGGAATCCTTAGGAATTTACAGGGGGGGGGAAAATGGAAAAGGACCAAAAGCTCGGGTAGGGGTCAAATGCCAGGCACCAGGTGTCAAAAAAACGAGTGTCCACGGACGTCAGAGGATCCAGGAGGGGTAACGTTGCGATCACGGTGCCCGCTGGATAAAACGGTCTAGTGCAAGTAAAAAAGGCGACTGTCCGTGGGAAGGTGGACATTATTCGTTTGAGAAAGACAGGGGGGGGGAACCAGGGGGAAAACT
>Ga0179593_1539262_pt1 | contig 21628 bp, 28 predicted proteins | sample CZODoug2_1_08_16_FD_185931 | JGI IMG/M metagenome (GOLD analysis project Ga0179593, IMG submission 185931) | Vadose zone soil fungal communities from Angelo Coast Range Reserve, California, USA - CZODoug2_1_08_16fungal (PacBio error correction) | ecosystem: Environmental > Terrestrial > Soil >...
GGGGGAGAATTGGGGTCGCAAAAAAAAAAGAGAAGGTAAATTTCCGAAAGAGGCCTAATCTAAAAACAACGGAAGGGGGAACTGTTTGGTTTTCCAAGAAGGTTCGGGTCCAGGAAAAGGACGGATTTAAAGAAGAGCGTCGTTGGTGGGGAAAAGGAAGAAAGAAAAGAAGAAAAAAGTCCTTCATTTTAATCAAAAGTCCGCTTTAAAGCAGAGTTTACAGCACAGAAGTCTACAGTGGAGAGGAAAAAAGGGAAGGGCCAATCATAAAAAGGAGTCGGCAATGGCGGGGGACCCAACCATTAAACATACCAAAAGCCCTTCATTAAAAAGGAGCAAAAAATTGAGGACCGGTGAGAGAAGACCGGCTGCGCCTATAAAAAAAGGAGTGTACGAATCAAAACCAGGCACTCTATTGATGACGCCTTCAAAGGGAGAAAAAAAAAGATCACACCTCCTTACAGAAAAAGGTGGAACTCGAAGCGTGTATTGTTAGAAAGCCCAGGATTGCTCTTGGTTTTTCCTTTTAGTTTCAAGGTGATTTGAATTAGGAAGGGAGGACCCGACACGGAAGGGTGCGAAAATATTGAGACAGCGCGTAAAAACGTCTTTCAATGACCGCAGGGGGAGAAAGCCACTAAAGGAGGGAAGGGGGTGAACGGGGGAATGGACCGCGAACTCGAATAAAGGGAGAGGGGTACGGAAAGAAAAGGAAAAGACATGTGCAAACCTAGAAAGGAACTCGAGGAAAAAGAAAGCTCACGGAATGGGACAAACCGGATAAAGGGAAGGGGGGAAAAGCAAAAAAAGGGGGATAAAGAAAAAGTGTTCAAACAAATATGGGGGGAGGCTGTTTCATTCGATGGCGTGATTGGAACCGGAGAACCTTGAAAAATAGGCTTAAGGAGAACGGGTGAATGTCTCATTCGGGTTCAGGGCCTGAGAGCGCTGACCCGCAAGGGGGAGAAAGGGGGGGGCGTGCAACAGAAAGGAAGAGCCAAAGAGGGAAAATTGAGAAAAGATAAGGGGCAACTACGGTCGGATCAGACGAAACTTCGAGAAAAAAGGAGGGGAATAAGGAAAAGGGTAAGAGCAAATCATAACAAGGTGGAACGGATGCCCAGCAGGCGAACTCGGGCTAAACCGAAGTACGGAGACCTCGTCCAGTTCCACGGGGGGGGGGGCTAGGAGGGGGGGGTCTCACAATGGTGAAAAAGCAATAACAAAAACACCTTAGGGAGGAAAAGCGAGAGAAGAAAGAAAAAGCCGCACTCTAAGATAAAAAAGGGGTTAGCGCGGTTTTCGCTGATAACAAGGGTTGCAGCGCTTAGAAAAAAAGGTACATAAGTCTTGGGGGGGGGGAAGGACCTTGTCAAAAAGAAGAAGAAAGTACGGCTTTCTTAGTGCCACTTCTAAAGACGTCTGGGGGAAAAGGGCGGAGGGGAAATCTGGTTAAAGTCTCATGCTGGGGAAGAAAACCTATGGACAGCCGCTCGCTCAGACCCCGGGGAACTCAGGAGTCCCTAAAAAAGGGGGGCGATAAAATATCTTCAAGGGAAGTTCTACACCAAATAAGGGCTTATTCCCCAGCAACCGTCCCCATTACTAAAGTTTCAAAAAGAGGAGGAGCCACTGATGGGAAGGGCTGCCATCAGCTGCTGAGCTTCTCATAGCCCTTCTTTATGAGATAGCCGTTTCCGAAGGTAAAGGGGGAGATGAGGGAAAGGTTAAAAAGGTTTCAGAAAACCGGCGGAGGCATCGTTTGGAGGGACCGGACTCCGACGTGGAGGTTACACATTTCAACTCGGAACAGACTCTGGGGTCGATTCCCCGAAAAGAGTCAAAGAAGGAACCGCAAGCGGAAAACTCGGGGGGGGGGGAACCGGAAGCAAACAGGGACTAACAGCGAAAGGAAACAAGCGCCAATGCCTGAGGGGGGGAAGGAGAGGAAACACTCCGCAAAGGACTGGCGAAAGGGCAAACCGGCTGAAGAGGGGGGAACGTCAAGAGTAGAAAAGGCCTGGAATTGAACTGGGCGGGATAGGAACCCTCTAGAAGAAGGGAAAATATCGGGAAAGGGGCGCAAAAGGCATCAAAGGAGCAGAATCAACTGTGAAGAGTGGGTTGTGGAAAATGTTTTTCGAAAGGGAAGAGATCTGAAGGAAGGGCTCGGAAGGAAAGAACTGGGAAAAAACACGAGCCCCATCATGCTCAGCTCGATTCAAAGGACTGGGAACTGATCGTAATGAAGTGGGAGGGGGAAACTGAAAGAAACGGAAGAAGTCCGAAAGCAGGATGCGTAGAAGCTTGAACAGTCCCACTAAACAAAAGGTACAACTCCAGAGGGGGAGGCCCTGGGAAAGGGGGAAAAGGAATGAGGGGGGGGGGGGGGAAAACAGGGAGGGATTGACTGAAAAGGCCGAATAGCCAAACAAACAACGTTAAGGGGGAAAGAAAGATAGGGGAAGGGAGCTTACCAGGAAGGTTGAGAGGGACTTTTAAAGCCAGAAGAACGGCAACGGCAGAAGAATACGGGGGGGGGGGAAAAAGGGGGTTCACGGCGGGGGGGGAGAGCAACCCTGGAAGCTTACGTTCAAAAAGGATAACGAAAAAAGGGGACTTGTAAGAAAAAAAAGAAAAAAAGAGGGATCATTTAAAGAAGTACTGGTTATAAGCCGAAAGGCGGTAGGTGAATTCGAAGGCTGATTAGTACTCGCCACATCATCAGAAAGGAAGGGAAAGAGCAATGGGCGGCAATAAAAAGAAATTCAGCCGTCAGGAGCCCCCGGGGGGGATGCCAAAATGGAAGGGGCGCAGCCGTCTTGGACGCGATAGTCCTAAGGGAGAGAGGGGGGACCTATAAAAGACCCAGGCAGGGACCAAGAGGGAAAAGGACCTACGGCCCTACCGGAGGCCGCCTGATTGCAGGAGGGTTGTTCTCAAGGGGTCCGGTTGGAAAGGGTGAGGAGGGGAGGGTTCCAATCCGCCGGGGGAGGAAGGAAAGTCACACGTCAACACAGTACATAAAAGCACGCCGTCAAGGTGACCGATGAAGAAGTCTAAGAAGCTACAGTCCTGGGGAGGAAGTAATGCAGCAGGAGAAAGCGGGGGTGAAGTGAAGGTTTCCGCTTTTTGGGAACTACTCGGAAGAAGAGGGGTTCTGGGGGGAAAAAAAGCCAGTCAGTACGCAAACTCACCCTCTTCGTCCGAAACCTTCTATCAGAACCGAGAACGCCGAAAAAAGAAAATTTTACGCGCGAAAGAGCATAACCATTAATCAGCGGGGATTCCACTAACGCCACATGGGGCCGTTTAAAGGTTCATCTGGAGGGGAGGGAGGGGGGTGGAGAATCTGCACCGGAAAGGGGCGTCTTGCGAGACTAACTTTTTGCAGGAACAGGAAAGCTCGATTAGGGGGGTTATCAGGGGATGACCCGCAATGATTGGCTGAAGGACAGGGGAGCCAAAAAAAGTTCAATACAGAAGGGGGGAACTTTCCGAAAGGTGCACTGAATATCCGAAGGAGGGGAGGGCCTGAGGAGCACGGAAGACCCGGGCGCCAGGTCTCCGAACAAAATTAGTTTAAAACCGGGTCTTCAGGAGCTATAACATCGGACAGGGAACGAATCGCCTAACCAAAGGCGGTGAGGGATGGACGAAAGATTCTAAGAAAAAGAAACACTTGATGAATCGTACCCTTCTTCGCCACCAAACCCATCCCAGAAAAACCTTAAACGCCTTAGAAAAAAAGGGTCTGGGAAATTCAAAAGGGAAATCCCCTGGGGAATCTGGCACCTACCTGGCTACCGTGTTAACCATGTGTCCTTCTGCAGAAGGGGCGGACTGTATGGACTTGAAAGACACTTACTGGGAAAACGTTCAATGGGATCACCTTTTACCAAGGAAGAACGGAGATTCGAGCAGAGGAAGACAAAACGTTTCAGCAATAGAGCAAGTACGACGGCGAGATACTGAAAGTGCAAAAAAACCTTGAGGGTATGAACGGGAATAAAAATCCTAGAGTGAAATAAAAAAAACCACTCAAACGTAAGTAGGCCAACGCCTTAAGAAAAAGGGAATGGGGAGAGGGGGCGAAAAAGGCTTCAGTTTAGAAAGGCAGGAGAAAAGGACAAAGCTTCCCCGCCAGACAACTTGAGGGGGAGACCTTGCGGGGGAGATGGAGAGAAGCGGGGGAATGAGGAAAAAGGGGTCTCTCTGAGAAGGAAGAGGCGAAAGAGCGTTTTTGAGGTGACCAACCGCCGTTTGAAAAGGGGAATTAACTCCGAGGGGGGCAAAGGAAATCCTCTAAGGAAAGGAAGAACCGGTTCAGGGAGGGGGGACAATTAAATACTTGGGACGGAGCTCAAGAATGGAACTTCTTAAAAGGTTTAGTGAAAAAAGAAGAGACCGGCTAAAAAAAAAAGAACAACCAAAATGCCGAAAAAATTGGGCGACTAACCCTCCTTGAAAAAGGGAGCTACGGGACGGTACTGCAGAAATAGAAAAAAATCTTCAAGAAAAGGAAAAGGAAGTTTACGGGGGGGGGGCGGAAAATGGAAGGACGATGGGGAAAATCCGAGAAAAAATCAGGAAAACCCGGGGTGAGGTACAAGCACGGGAGGGCGGGGGATAGATGTTGTTGTTGTCAAAACTGGGGGAGGGTTCTAAAAAAAATTCATGAAACGAGAAACAAGACCGCAGGGGGAGCACCGGACGGCTCTCTTCCAGGAGAAAGGGGGAAGGCTAAAAGAGAGGGGTGTGAGGGGAAGGAAGGGGTCACAGGGAAAAAGAACGTTAGGATAAGGGGTCTTAGGTAAAAAAGGGTCGGGGAAAGGCATCGATGGAACCACAGACAGGTCTCGCTAAAAAAAGGCGATCAGGACAACAGTGTGTTCCAGGATTGTATCGAGGGCTAGCCATAATCGGGAAAAAACAAGCAAAGTCGGAAAGAAGAAATAGATAGAGAAAGGTGGGGAGGACGGGAAAGAGAGGAGGGTAAGGAAGAACTTTTAAGAGGGAAATCTCAAAGGGAAACCGCTGCGGAAATTGAGGGGGGAAAGGGTGGTTCGGAGGGGAAGCTTTAAAAGGAAAGGCCAGAACCACTGAGAAGTTGAAAAATGTAATGGAAAAGCTGACTTACTCAGGAAAAAGAAAAAGAGCGAAGCTTGGAGAACAAGCGGTTGAGAGAAAAAGAAGCTATTCAGGAAAACTCGGCCAAATCAGAAAACTTCACCACAACCAGGAAAAAAAATCCCGAAGGGGGAAAGGTCAAAAGACGGCCCAAGGGGCTTAAAGGAAGAATTGTAAGGGGTACAGCCCGGAGAGAGGCCTGAAAAATAAAGCTGGGGTCAAAATCAACGGACAAAGCCGGCGAAACAAAAAATCGTCGAAAAAAGAAGGACTTAACCAGACTGGTTGAAGGGGAGAACCCTGATTCGAGTCTGGGGAACGAAAAAATCCGCAGGCCGTGGCGGTCTTAAGGTGATTTCAGGTTCTGGAAAGGATTCGGGCTACGAAGTAAGGGCATAAGGGGGAGAGGGAAATTAGGGGGGAAAGAAGTGGGAAAACCCTATTACCATCTCTTCCGTAGAGACCGCTCTGTAGAGAGGTCAGGGGGGGAGGGTGAGTTCCCGGGAGAAACTAGCTCCTTCAGAAGGTGACTATCATCTCAAAGAGAAAAAGTTGCAAAGGAACCCTATTCTGGCGCGAGTCTATCCAGACCTTGCGAAAAAAGGTTGGGAAGGGGGAAAGGTAAGGGGAGTCGGGAAGAAAAGAGAAATCAGGAGAAGAGGGGACTAAACAGAAAAGGTTTTCAGGAGGGGTCTCGAAAAGTCAGCCCATCTCTATTGGATGGGTTGTCGAAGAAAAAAAGGGAGCTCGGGAGAAATAGGCGAAGTGGAGTCAGAGGATTCAGGGGGTAAGGAAGAAGCGGAACCTCAAAAGGGAGGGGGCGCGGGACCGACTCCTCGAGGAAAAAGAAAACCCTAATTCCTAAACGGCAAAAGTCAAAGTTAAAGTGGCACTGAATCAAAGAGGAGGAATCCAGGGAAAGAAAATGAAGGAAAGGTTAAAAAGAAGAAAAAAGGGAAAATTCACCCTTCCGGAAAAAGAAAGGAATTAGTCTTTAAAAAGGGGCGGGAAGTTTCCCAGGAAAAAAAACTATCAAAAAAAAAAAAAAGGGGTAGGGTCGGGCCGCAAAAAAAGAAAGCGCACGGGAAAAGGGGAGGATGAAGAATTAGTTAAGGGCCGGTTCAAAAAAAGAGGGGCATCGGAAAGGGAAAGAACCGAAGCTAAAAAGGGGAATGTGGTGGGCAGTGAGAAGGAAAATGCGAGATTCTGCGATTCCGAGGTCGGCACTTGAAAAGGTTTTTAGGGAAGACACATTCTAGATCAAAAACACAGACAATTAGCCTCTCGACTGAGCAAAACTAAGACGACAGAAAAGAGCCTGAAAAGAAAAAACTTGAGCGCCTCAGAGGGAGTCCAAGGGAGGGACTCAAACGGACAAAGAAGGACTGAACCAAAACCGGGACCAGAGTTCGTGGAAAAACTTTTTCCGAGGGGAGGACTCGGCGAGGGGGGGGAAAAAACGGCAAAAAGGGACTGACGGTTTTTGAAAAAAAGGTTAAAAGGAGGGGCCGGGCGATTGTAGAGTTTTAGAGGCTAATGTTCAGGAAAAAACGAGGAGAAGGCGGGTCGCGTTTTGAAGGGGGGGACCCGGAAAAAGGACTTCAAAAAGAAAAAGTATGGGAAAAAAAAGGTAAAAGAAAAACTTTCAAGCGAATCAATCGTAGAGGGGCGGAGGACCTAGCTTGAACGGCGACAAGCGGACCAGGGGGATAGCCTTAAAAGAAAAAAAAAAAAAACTGCAGAGAGACCAAAAAAGAAAAGCAGAAAAGACATTCGAAGAAAAGAATCCGGTCGGGAAAGGAAACACGGAAAGGGGGGAAAAAAAAGGGTTCGGAAGGGACTTCTTCGAAAAAAAGACCTTTAGGGGATATTAACAGAGAGAAATAGAACGAGGTCAAGAAAAAGGCGGGTCTCAAAGGGGAAAGGAAACGGTAGAAAAAAAAAAGGGGAAGCTCTGAAAAGGTATTGGGAAAAGGTATGGGTTGCAGGGGGTCCGAACAGAAAACAAATGCGCGCATAAGAAAAATCAAAAAGATAACAGAAAGAAAACCACCCCTCCAACCACCCAAACAGCCACCACTCCCGAGATTTCATTCTTTCCACCATGAAAAAGAAATAGCAAATCACCGGAAAAGTTCTTGGAACCGGAAACGCCGAAACTTCAAGCGAAGACTGAGCGAGTCCGGAGTTGAAGGGAACCTGGAAGGGCCCAACAACGGCAATAAAAGGCTTCCAGAAATGCTCAAGGGCCCGACGCTTCCCCTGAAAAAACGTCTTGAGGAGGGGAAGACCTTTGAAGTCTATGAAAGGACCTTGGCAAGGGAAAAAGACTTTACGAAACGCAAGGAAGCGAAGAAACAGACAAAAAGAAGGGAAGTATGCAAAAGACGAGAGGGGAGGTTGAGAGATCTGATACGGCCAATGAAAATTTCCTCGAATGTTCCGGGTCCAAAGAAACAGGGAACAGAAACCAGCTCGGGGGGAAAAAAAAGGGGTTTCAAAAAATGAGAGGGGCGGAAAAAGAGACTGTTAAAAGTGAGTGTCCGGTGAAATGTAAAGTGATTAACAATAAAGGTCGGAGAAATCAAGTTCCTCATACGCAAAGGGGAGCGAGCGTGATAGAAGTATTATAAAGGATGAAGCGATTATGGTCCTCCCGAATAGGGGTTGGGAATGATCAAGGATGGGGGGGGGAGGGCCACAACAAAAAAGAGAGACCAAAACTAACTTTCAGAGGAGGGCCGGCGGGAGGGAAAAAGTTAACTGAAGAGAACTCAATTTGCTAAAAAAGGAACTGAAGGCTAGGGGCCTATCCAAAAGTACAGAATCTAGGAGGGGGAAAAAAAAGTCCTAACCAAACACAACTGGAAAGGAAGCTGAAAAAAAGACGGAATTCTTAAAAGGGGGGGGGCGTCGCATGGGAAAGGGTTGAGGCGGGCTTTTGAAGAACTTGTTGCTTTTCTAAGCGGGCGCCATCCGCAAAAGGACAAAGCCCAACGTTAAGGTGGGAAAGGGGGGGGCCGGAGAGTCCCTCAAACGTCCTTGGGAATCGAGGGGGATCGGAACGCGAGAAGGGGGAGGAAAAAACGACAGCTGGGAAGGGGAATGTTCCCCGGGGTCCAGCCGAGGAAAAAAATTGGGATGGGGGAACAGAGGTCAAGAAATCTACAGGGGCTCATAAAGAAAAATCCTCAAGAGTTCATAAACAGCAGAAGACAACCGGGGGGAGAAGGCGGGCGGAAGCTTCGAGATCTGTTCAGCCAAAAAGTGAATGGAAGGGAACCCAAGAAAGAATAGGGGGCATAAGAAAATGTTAGGTTTGTGTCAAAGACGCAACCTTGCACCGCGTTAAAGGGGCACGACGGGTTGGAAGGAAAAAAAACTCTGAGGAATGGGAGTGCGATGAGCACAGACAAAGAAGGGGCTAGGGATGCGGGAACCTGGAAAAGCAGAGAACTTAAAAAAAGTCAAAGAAAAGAAAAAAGAATTGGAAGAATGCCTAAGGGGGAAGAAGAAAGAAATCTGTAGGTCACAGCCAAAAAGAAAAGGACGGTGAGCGTGAGGGAGGGAAGCCCGAGGGGGAAAGCCAAAAAAAGGTAAAACAACTGTAGGACTGACTCATTCCCTGACAGGGAATGATGGGGTATGTGAGGTGCAAAAGGTTCAGAAGGAAAGAAAAACCCCAAAGTACACGGGGAAAAATCGACCATTCGGAAAAAAAGGAATCATCGCCCGGAACAGGAAGGGAGGAAAAAACATAAAAGAGCCAGGGGGGTCGAAAAAGCTTTTGACCCGCCAGGGACTAACCCTGAGGAACAGGGGAAGGGGGGAAGTTCTCAAGGGTTATACCTGAAATGAGGACACCGTCTGAAAAGGAAGGAGTGGGACAGAAGGGGGAAAAAAAAAACTTTGACCGGGATATAAGGAAAAAAAAAAGGTGCCCTAGACGCATCCAATAATGGGCAAAAAAAAGGATCAAAAGCCCCTGAAAAGACGAGAAAAGACTGAGGCAAAAAAAAGGTTCGTAGAAAGCTGAAAAGAAACCCTTGGGGGACAACTACCTCCATCGAAGGGGGGTCGGGGAACACCGCCCTTCCACCTGAAGGGGGGGGGGAAGGGGGGGTTAAAAAAAGAAAGTCCGGGAGAAAAAAGCGAGGAATTTAAGAGTGGTCTCCAAAGGAGTTCTAGAGGAAGGATAGCGGACGACAAGGGGTTGGATGGGAAGCATGGATAGGGGGGTGAACAGCCAATCGTGGAGGAGAGGTGGAAAGGGAAATCCACCAGAAAAAAAGGGAAGAAAAATCGAGGGGGGGTGAAAAAACGTTAAAGGATGGGAATCCCTCAACTGGGGGGACAAATAAAATAAGGGAAAAACCGAGAGGCTCGGGTTAAATGAGCAAAGAATAGGAAAAAGAGAAGTCGCAATAGATCCACCTACAAACTTGTTAAAAAGGTTAAAAAAAACTAAAAGAATCCTGCTTAGGGGAGGCATTAAAAAGTCTTTGGAGAGTTTTCAGGATTCCCTGAAAAAAAGAAGTCAGGAGGAAGGAAGGTTCTTTATAAACCTACTGAAGTAAAAAGTAATGTCTCAAAGAGGGACGGGGAAAACCTGAAATTTTAGTTCCTGGAGTTGGATTTCCGTGTTGTGTAAGAAAAAAGTGGGAGGGGGGCATGCTGTCCCCAGGGATGGGGCGAGCCTATCGGAAAAAAAAAAGGACAAAAAATCTTGGAGCAAGAGATTCCGGGCGCAAACTGATGAGGAAAAAGCAGAGGAAGGGTCCCTGTTCACTGTACAAAAAAAGGGGGAAAGCAGGACAGCGGCTCCATTTTACGAAAAACACTTGCCCCGGAACGATTAAACTTGAACCATGGGAAAGAACCGTGAAAGGGTTTCTCGTCCTTTAAGGGCCAGGCCCTTCGAGGGGGAAAACTTGTACGGAGGGGCAAAAAACTATTAGAACGGAAAGTAGGTAAAGGGGGAAGTTCTAGGAAAAGGTGGCGCGCTCGGGAACGAGGCAAAAGGGGGGGGGGTTTACAAGGAAAGAAAAAAACGTGCCGAGAAAATCTCTTACTAGGAAAGGCGCGAAGAGTGGTGACCGTTGGAAAGAAAAGAAAAGGGGCAGGGGAAGAAAGGAAGAGGGAAGACTGGAAGAAAGGAAAAAAGGGAGGAAAAAAAAAGTGTACATGGGAAAATCCCCAACGGGCGGGCGAAGGGGGGCCGGAAGCTGGAGAGAAGGAACAACCGGGAGGAGATCGTCAGGAAACCAGAATCAAAAAGGGGGAAAAAACGACTCAGTGGGGTAGGGCCCACACACAGGCCAAGAGAAAAAAAAACGAGATTCGAGACGGCTCACAGGGACCGGGTAAGTGTGAAAGGCAGAGAAAAATAAGTCAAAGGAGAAACCATCAAAACCGGAAAGTCTCCCCTGTAAAGAGTCGGCGACCCTCAAAGAATCAAAAAAAGGAGGAAAACCAACTTTTGTCACAAAGAGCAAAGGAAGGCGTAGGGGGGGGAAAAAAGAAAAACAGGGAAAGGGGTCAGACATTTGAGGGCTTGAGACAAAAAAAAATGGGGAAAACGGGGTCAGGGGGAAGAAAGGGAGAGACCACGGGAAAGGGGGGGAACGCGTCCAAAGAGCCGGCAGAGGGGACAACTTGATCGTTGGAAAGAAAACAGAGCTGCCTGGAAGGGAAGGGGGGAATCGCCTCTGGAGGAGAACGGGCGGGTGGAAAAAACGAGGGGGAAAGATTCTACAGAGGGTTAAAATAAGAGCTGAAAAGGTGCATACGGGGGGAACCTCGGGAGGAAAGAAAACTTCTAAATAAGATCTAAGAAACAAAAAAAGGGGGGAGCATTTAAAGGACGGAAAGATGGGACTCCAATTAAGGGGAAGGGGGAGAAAGGGGGAAAAAAAAGGCACCATTCCTGGGAGGGGGATTCGGGGGGGGGGAACAGCGTATTGAACGCAAGGGGGTAAAAGGAGAGCTTCAGAGGAAATACTAACTTGAGGAAAATCAGGGATTGTGGAAGGGGGCTTAGCCATGACGTTGGCGAGGACACTTTCGAAGCAGCGAACTTCTCTCAAAAAAGAAAACCGTTTAGAGAAAAACCGTCAAGGCGTGGGCAAATAAAAACCGAAGATTCGGAACCAAGTCCCCTTCTGCATCAAGGGAAGAGACACCAGTAACCCAGGGCCGGGTTTTAGTGAAAAAAAAGGATAAACCGGCACCTGTGGGGGAGACTCAATGCCTGGGAAGGGTTTCTATGTTGGAAAAACGGTCGGAAGAGAGAAAAAACAAAAAAAAGAAAGAAGCGCCACAAACTAACTCGATGAGAAAAAGGCGGGAGAGGAGAAAACTACTTGAGAAGGCGCCGTGGGGAAAAATTTAGAAGAGTCTTCAAAAAGAACTTGGACGTGCGACGGGGGAAAGGTCCTTGCACGAAGGCAGATCAGGATTTCGGGGGAAACCACCGGCGTTGGTCAAGGGGGGCTTCACCGGGAATGGGTGGACGGAGGAGAACTTAAAAAAACTCAGCAAAGCTTTAGGGCCGAGCGAAACAGAGGGAGACTGCTCCTGAAAAAAGGGTCGGAAAAGGGAGGAGGGGAGAAGAGGAAAATTGAAACTCAGGAAGGCTGATACTCACTTCAAAAAGGAAAAAATGGGGGCCGTTCGGTTGAAAAAGGGGGCCAAGGAGTTCGGAGGAAAAGGCGAAAATTCAAAAAAAAACTTCTTAAGAGGGCAGGGCAAGAAGAATGGTTAGAAACTGGTAAGGTAGGTAAGAAACTCAAAGAAGGGGGGACTCAGAAAAAAAAAAAAACCTCAAAAGCCGGAGGTGGGGGGGGGTGGGGGGGGGGCCCCGCTTCCTGTCAAAGAAAAGGGAAGTCAGTCGAAAGGCTAGGAAAACCTCGTAGGAAAAAAAAAGGAGGCAACCTTGCTGACAGTGAAGTAGTCAATCAAAGCCAAAAAAAAACTCAATGTGCAAGGGAAAACCAACCAACAAATTAAGACAACATGTGAAATGAAGAAGAAAAAAAAGGGAAACCGAGGGAAGGAGGCGGAAAAAGTGGAGGGGGGGTTTCTTCCATACAGTACTAGAGGACATTTGGGCTGGGGGAGGGGATAGGAAAGAGAAAAATGTAAGGCCTGAAAAAGAAGGGATGAAAAAAGTTAAAAGACCCCTGGGAAGCAGATCCTTGAAAATTTGGATAGATGTGTTCCGGGGGGGGGTGGGCCGACAAAAATCGGATTTCAAGATAGGAAGGCTCCGCAAAAAAAAGTTCTGTGGGGGAGGCCGCGCTCAGAAGGAACGATTCAAAAAGAGGTTGGGGTAGGAAGGACTGAAAAGAATCCTCGTAAAAGAAGTATGAAGTTGAGGTCAACTACGGAAAAAGGTGACAAAAAGAACGTATTCAAACTGGGGGTTAGAAAAAAGATCTTGGGGGAAAAAGTGTTTGTCGGGATACAACATTTGGGGGAACGAGCAAATTGACCAGAAACTCCCTCACAAATGGGAGGGAGGAGGGGAAAAGGAATAGTTTAAATAGTGGGAGAAGTAAAAGAGAAAAACACGCCCAAAACCCTGGGGGCCAATTCCTGCCACTTCAAAGATTAAGAGAAAGGGTCGCGAATACTTGATGGAAAGGTGGCCAAGCTTGGAAAAGGCCAATGCGGGAACATCAGAAAAAGGAACTTATTTCCGGGGGTGGAACATGGTAACAAAAGAGAACTAGGATCAAGGGGAAGAAAGGCCTGAGGGACTTTGAAGTATGTGGAAAAAATCGAGGAAAAAGAAAGGGGGGGGGGGGGGGGGGGGGGGGGTGAAGAAGGGACGAGAAAAAGCCCAAAAAGAGGAAAAACAAAGAAAACGATTCTGAAAGAGTTTCAAAAGGGGGACTGAAGGCCGGGGATCGCTATGAAGAATTCGAGGAGGTTCCGAAACATAAACAAGGAAAAAAAGGGGAAAAAAAACTTTGCGACGCCCCGATGTTTTAAAAAAAAGAGACCAACTGCGGCGGGAGGAAAGGGACTAAGGGGTGGGCAGAATTTGCGCTTGGAAAAACTTAGAGAAGGGGGAATTTTCAAAAAGTGCCGATAAACAGGAGGTAACCAGGGTGACGGCCGTCAGCTAGGAAAAAGAGGAAGTTTCACAAGGCTTTCGCGTGGAAGAAAAAAAAAAGATGACCTAGGAGGACGGCAAGCTGCTTGAGTGTTAGTCCAGGAACCAACTTAGGAGGTAACAGCGGACTGGTAAAGTAAGGAGAGCCAGAAAAAAAATCCGAAGAAAGTCCGACTATCGGAACTTCAAACACAAAAAAAAAAGAAGAACGTAAAAAAAACGGGGAAAAAAGTTTCTTTAAAGAAAAACATTATAAATAACTATTTGCGTTCAACAGAACTGCACCTGGGGATGAAGATGGACATAACGAAAAAAATGAAAGGTCTCCCCACACCGTGGGAAGATGGCGGATTCCACGGAAGGAGGCAGACATAAAAGACAATGAAGCAGTCAGATGAGTCGGCGAGCAGCAAAATCAAGAAAGTATGGAGCAGTACCGGAAGGAAAGTAAAGGGACCACCATAGGGCCTTCGGACAAGAAAACGGGCCGTGGGGAACGGAAGAAAAGAAGGAGTAGGGACATTAAGGACACATCACCGAGCTAGCTGCCAGACTCAGAAAAAAGTCCTGCGAAAACGGGGACGCATAACTAAGGGAGTTATGACGTCGTTTAAGTGCCGGTGCAAATAGGGGGGAAGACGGGTAGAAAAACAACTGGAGATCTACAAAAAGGGTCCCCTTAACGAAAAAAAATTAAAGAACGGTGTAGGCCTTGGGAAAAGAAGGGAAGAAAGGGAGCCCGCCTTCGCATTTATGGAGCTCATTGATAATATGGCGGGGCCACAGGAAAGAAGTCGGTTCCGAAGGCTGAAAAAAAAAATGGGAGAATTCTGGAAAAAAAAAAATCCGCCTTGAACGGGAAGAACGAAAAGGGACGCCTCGACGAGAGGAAAGAAAGAAGTGCCCTACAAACGCCGCGGAAAAAACGGTGGAAACACCAAGCAGCTGCGGAGTAAGCAAAAAAAAGACCCCAGGATTGTTGCCGAGGAAAGACAATCTAAAAAGGCTGAAAGCGAAGCAACTTGGAAGGGTCTCCCGCTGGAGGAGGGAGGAAGAAGGGACCTATAGAGGGCGGACAAGAGGGGGCATGGATTCAATGGGAAAGACGATGGGAGAACCAAGAAACCGCTGGAGTTGAGAAGGAAAGGGGTAACCCAAAAGTAAGGGGAGTTCCGCGAATGAGGGAATCGTCGAAACGAAAAGAAGGGATCGCGATAGGAAGAGCTTGACAACCTGGGTTGTGAAAGGATGACCAAAAAACTTGAAACCTTACTAAACGGGGGGGGGGCACCACAAGCGCCATTTCCAAAGAAATGCAGAAAAAGGAAATAAGCGACTGAAAACATTGGGTCTCAGGAGAGAGGCCCCCGCTGCGTCACGAAACGGATTACTTGAGGGGATAGGGGGAAGGCGATCGCGTAAAGACCGCAAAAAGGGACGAACCCTTTGGGAGACTGGAAAGGTTGGATGAGAGGGTTTGTGGGAAACCACCCTTGCCGAGGGTCTGGTCATTGTGGCCACCAGGGGGGGGGCGAGGACTATGCAGGCGAGAACTGAGAAACCCAGGGTCCTTCGAGGGGAGAGGGTACTTAGGAAAAGGAACTCCTCGGGTGTGGGGAGGACACGGTACCTGGGGAAAGGGCATAAGGGGGGAACAAAGACAGGAGGAGGAAATTGCTCACGAACATTTTTGACCAGGGAGTTTGAGAGAGATCTTTGGATAAACTCTCACAGGGGGTGATTAAAAAGGAACTGTAAAAAAAAAGGAAACGATATGGGAAAAAAAAAGGAGCTAACTAGAAAAAAAGGGAGGAGGGGAATTTCTAGAAGTGTCCTTACCATAACTTTTGACAAAAGGGACGAAATTCAAAAAGAACTTTGCCTCTAAGGAATAAAGAGCCCATTGGGGCCGCCTGTGGTGAAAAACCGGGAAAAAAAAGAACTTCATCCTGAGCAATGCTCACAGGAAGGGGGACCTGGGGGGGGGGGGGAAATGTACAAGAAAAAGAAACCAACGAGAGGAGAGGAAGAAGGTCCGAAACTCTGAAAAGCACATAGGAGAAAGTCCGCCGATTAGTAAATAGTGGGGGTGGAATCATGAAAAATGAAAGGCAAGGGGGAGGGGCCCCAAAACATACGTCTGAAGGGAAAGATCAGGTCCGGGTAAATTGAAGCAGAGGGAGACGCCGATCGAAAATTCCAGGGGCGAAAATTCAAAGAGGGGAATCCCGGGGCAGGGGGGCACACGCCAAATAGAGAAGACCAAAGTAAACAGACTGTTTGAAAAAAAAAAGAAAAGGATTCTTGGTCCCAAATGCAGGGGGTTGGAAATAATTTACGGTGCCTGTGGCAATGCAGAGAAAAGAGTCAACACGCCATTTGTCTCTTGATAGGAGCTAAAAAGGTCTGGTAGAGAGAGTCCAGAAGTCAAAGAGGACCGCATGAAAAAAAGTAAAGTGGAAAGGGACCAGAGATTCGCAAACCGCGAATGTCGACAAGAGGGAAAGAGAAGAAGCTAAAAAGTACCAGGAAAGACTCACCCGGAAACTACACTATATCAGACCCCTGATAAATCAGGGGAAAACCGTAGAAAGTTGTAGGAGGGGAAAAAGCTGGAGCAGCCCAGGAGGTGCAGGAAATTCAGGGTGTCTTGCGTTATGGGCCTAAAAGAGGGGAAGGGGGGGGGGGGGGTAAAAAGATCAAAAAGCTCTAAAGTCCTAAAAAAAGTGAGCCTCCGCAAAAAAGATATTTTTCGAAGGAGAGGAGGAAAGCAAGGCGATTGAGGCGGCCTCCTAGGGGATCAAATTGAAGAGCTGTCCAAAAGAGAAAAGTGCCGACGGGGGGGCACAAGATCTGAGGGAAAATTCAAACAAAAGAAAAAAAAAGGAACGACGGCGCCGCGTGAGGGACAATCGGGGCGAAAGGCGCTAAATGAAGGGGGGCCAGACAGGAAGGTTAGAAGGTAAAAACGGGTGACAAAGACCAAACACCAGGAGGGATAAGGAAGAGATCTAAACCGGGTCGGAAACCCGTAAACAGAAAGGACGACGAGGGAAAAAAAAAAAGCGTCGTTAAAAGTCGCAAAAAGGAACGCCAGGGGGATCTAAAAAAAACCTTGAAGGAAGACCTTGATGGAGTGAAAGTCACAGGGGAAGGGGACCATCCGTCGGAAGCCTGGTTGAGACCTCTGGGGGGGCATAATTCTTAACCGTACGCAGTATCCCGCCAAAAAAAAAGGGCGAGCTTCGCTCAGGAACTGGGAGGACTGCTAAGGGCCCGCCACCGTGGCTTAAGACAATAAAAAAGGGTAACCAACGCTACGGAAGGGCGAAAAGGAACTCCACCGGCCAGAAGTGGTGGTCGTAAGGAAAAATAGACACGCAGGGGCCCTCCGGTCGGGCAACTCAGAGGTCCAAAAAAAAATACAGGGGGGGGGGGTCGCCCGGTGATGTAGGAGGGATATAAAGAGGAGGCGGAGACTAGGACCTATCGTGAGGACCATGGAAAGACCGGAGGCGAAGTCGGGGGGGAATAAGGGGGGCTCCGAATTCACTGACTTCAGCTGGGTAGGGGGGGGTCCAGGACGGAAAAGAAGTACACTTACAGAAACCGTCCGCGGGAAAAAGGACCTGCTTTGAAAGGCACCACAGACCTGGAAAGGGACTCTGAAAGGCTAAAACACAACCGGAACGTAAATCGAGAAAAGGCCTCAGGAGTTGGTAAAACTCAAACACCTGCGGATGGCGAAAAACAGGATGTTCCTTGGTCTTACGAGGCTCAACTGCTGGGAAAGAAGGCAGCCTTTTAATGGGATTGTCTGGATCCAAGAACTATAGTATAAAAAAAAGAGGGGGAAAGGCGTTAAAAAGGTTTTGCAGACTTAATGGGGAGGGTTTTTGAAAAAAGCCCCGTGCCGGGAATCGGATGGAGGATTCACTGGGAGGTTCAACTAGCGCAAAAGAAAATACTGAAAAAAAAAAAGCTTGTGAGAAGACGCTCGCGGGAAAACGTCTATTGACAGACCGCAAAAAGTTGGGTGATGAAGGAAAGGTCAAAAAACGTCACTCAGGAACATGGAAAAATAAATAGGGGAAAAACGAGGGAACTAAAAAAAAGGTTCAAAAAAAAAATGGGTGCAAAAAAGAAGAAGTGGCGTCGGAAAAAGGGCACGATATGGTAAAAGAATGAACGATCAGAGAGCAAAGGGGAGGGAGGGGAAAGAGGAGGGGGTTGAAGAGAGTGCCAAAAGGGTAAGTTCCAATTTGGCCGAGAAACCTCTGCCCAAGACAAGAAAGGAAGGGACAGGGGGAGGGGGAAAAGCTTTAAACAGAAAGAGAAAGGGACGTCATACCGGAAGAAGGACTGAGGGGGGGGAAGACATTTCAAGGAACACACGAGGCGGAATGATGAATCAGACTCCACTTGAAAGGAAAGGGGACAGAAATTGAAGTAAAAATCGCCCAGAGAAAGGGCATTAAGGATGGTCAAAGCACCACAAAAAGAAAGAAAAAAAGACCTAAAAGATCCGACCTGAAAATGGGATTTAGGGGGGAAACTGCAAGGGGGGGAACCTATAGGTCTCATCTGGAAAGTCCCAACTTCAAGGAGGTCTTAAAAGCCTCGGGAACTCGAAAGAAATAAGAACAAATCCTTAAGGGAGCAGCTGATTCGGATCTCAGGGAGAAGAATTCGCTTGTTGTCTGAGAGGGTAGAGGATTTCGCCGGACGAAAATAAACTACTGAAAAAATCAGCCGAAAGGATCGCCGAGGAGGGCCCTGGCGAGGGGGAACGGAGCCTCGAGTTGAAATGGCTGAAAAGACATGAGGAAGGGAGGTTTCCCCGAGGTGTAGGTAACTTCAACTAAGCAGATTCGTAAGGGACTTTGAGAAACATCATCTAAAGAGACACCCTCTGGAGAAAGAGACCCTTCTAGCACTAAAGTCACGACGCTTAAAGGGAGGGGGCTGGGGAAAGCTAGCTGTGAATCAAAGACAGTGGACGAGGAGAACGGAACCAATTAATGGTGGAAGGTCTGCTGGAGAAAGCCTCGAGAGTCCCAAGAGGTGGAGCAGGAGACTTTCAGGAAGCGGCAGGAAGAATAACGGGGCCGGGCTTCTCAAGAAGCATTGAGGATCTCGGAGAAGCTTATTGGGGGAGCCCGGTCGGAAGCAGAGAAAGGTAGCACACCAGAAAGGGACCATCCTAAAAAAGGCCTTACGAAAAAAGGAACAGAAGGGACCCTGAATGGAGGCCGGGACACACAAGAAGAAGAAAAGGGGAACACTTGACGGAAAAAATGGGATAAATAACCCGGAGAAGGGACTTATTCTTTACAAGTCTCATTGGAAGGGGCGGAAAGGGGATAGGTTTCAAAAAGGGGAAAAAAATCTCGAGCAAGGATGAGGAAAGACGACCAGAGGCGGAAAAAAAATCCAAAAACGGGTCCGAAAAAGGTAGGCAAGTTTGAGTGAAGGGATTAGAGTAAAGCTTAGGCGGAAAAGAAGGGAAGGAGTGGGGAAAAATTGGAATGTTCGGACTGAGGACCACACAAAAGGGAGCGGGTCAAATGAAAGGTGTACCAGAGGGGGATCAAAAGAGGCCGAAAGAAGAGTCCTTCGGCATAAGCCCCTTGAAAGAAAGGATGTCTCAGGTATTATGCCGGTCAATAAATTCAAGAGAAAAAAAAATCGGGGGACAACCTCATACAGAGTGAAAACCATAAACACATGAAGGAAAATCAGAGTCCTGGGAAAAAGATGCTTCAAAGGCAAAGTAACTCGTTGTGATAAGGTACGAGGTCTTATAGAAAAGAGGATCATAGGGGACATACAGGTAAAATCGAAAAGACTAGTTGGAAGTTCCAGACCTGACCGGGGAACCCTTCGAAGGGGAAAATCAGCAGGTTTGGAAAATCCACAGCGGGCAAAATCGGGGACACTCTCCAGACGACCTCGTCGAGGGCCGTTCCAATAAGGCTTTGAAAGGCCAACTGGCTGACACGGGGAATAGAAAGAGAAACATCACACGGAAAAAACCAATGAAGGAAAAAAGGTGACTCAACAAAAGGATCTCTGCGGAAACAGTACGGCAAGCGGTGGAGGTGGTGGAGGGAAGTACAGCCGGCTCTCCGACAAGGGGGGAAGGGGTTTAGGGAATGGGGGAAAAATATCCAAGAAAAAGGGAAGAATCCCCTTGGCCGCAGGGCGAAGGGGGGGGACGACGTCCGGGGGGGGGGGGTGGCCCAAGTGCCTCTGAAAGGAGTGCAACATAGTACGAAAAAAAAAGAACCTCAAAGAAGAGGTTCACCGAGACGGCTCAGAAGGGACTTAGGGGGTATTCAGAAAAGAGTTTTGCACTGGGCACCAAAAGTCCTGTGAGACAGGAGGACGTAAAAAAAATCAAAACGAAAGGAAAAAACGGGAGGGGAACCAAGAAAAAAAAAAAACTTAGAACCTTGTGATCGAGGGTAGGTTGACCTTGGGAAAGGACACGAGAGGTAACGATGAATAACAATCTCTAGAGCCGAGATAAAAGGAGAAAAAAAGAAGGAAGAATAGTGGGAAAAGATTTTTAAGGAACACTGGCCGGGGCAACTGAGAAGGAGCATCGCTAATAATGAGTGGAACCTGTGGGGAAAGTACCGAGAGCATTTAAAGGTAAAGGGGGGATCCTCTTCGGACTTGATTGCGGTACATGAAATGGGAAGGGGAAAAACAGAAAGAAGCGAAGTCTCAAGAAAGGGAAATCTATCTTAGCGGGGATAGGGGAACTTACCGAGAAGCCACAGAGAAAGGGGTGAAACATGAAAATACGGGGCAAGGGTTCCGTAAAGACATCTATAAGTATTCGTTATGAAAAGTTGAACGGAAAAACTCTTTGGGGGAACGCGTCTTAACCTTCAATCAAGGGGAAAAAAAGTCCATCCAAAAAGGGGGGAAAGCCGAGGAGAAAAAGCTTGTCCGAAAGCTCCCAAAAACATCAGGGGGTTTTGAGAAATCCGCCTATCTTGAAGGGGTTCGTAGCAATTTCCAAGGGGGTCAAAGAATGGGAGTTCTCTGGAAGGGGGACTGTTCGAGAGGGAGAAGGTTCCTGTCATCCAGGGGAAGGTCAAATCGAGAGAGAAACTATTGTTCACGTGTTATCTTTGAAATCGGACGATTGAAATGGAGAGTCTACAAGGAACCAAGAAGAATGGGACATTTTGGGAAGAAAAACCTCGACGAAAATCTGGTGGATGGTATCGGGTCAATAGGCCATACGATATAGGAAAAGGAGGAGACCCTCTTAGAAACCACAAATTTCACGCAGGGGAAAAAAAATAAGTGTAATGTGGTAAGCGCAGGAGAAAGAACGTTGTGCATGGTGGCACTAGAGAAAAAAAACTTCAAAAAAAGGGCCGCGTCTGGGGAGAATGTATTGGAGTGGGCACGCCACGTTACGCTCGGCTATTCAAAAAAAAGGGCTAAAATAAAGCTTGAAAGTGTCACTCTAAAAAGAGGATTTGCGCGAGCGAGTTTCGGGGAAAAAAAAAAAGATACCAGGGGGATAAAAGTCAAAGAAAAAAACACAAAAGTCATTCCGAACATGTCAAAGGCTTCGAAGGCCACTACAAGGGGAAGGGTCTCCTGGGGCAGTGTGAGCGATAAGAAAAGACCGTTTCGGAGAAAAGTGAAAGAATTAGTCGAGTAGTCTTCCGGGGCGGGGGAAGAGGATGATAGAAAGGGGAGTAGGAGCTCTACCCGGGTCCGGAGATGCGGTAAAAATTCGGGCCTGGGGAAATTTGATAACCCGGGGGAGAGAAAAACGCGAGGAAAAAGTTTGGTGGGGGGGGGAGGGAAGTCTCCTGGTGTCTAATATTCCAGTGAAACCAGGGGGCGGGGAAGGGTAAAAATTCAAAGGAGGAAAGGGGTCTAATCATCGGCTGCTGATCCAGGGAAGAAGACAAAAATGAAGGAACACAACGCGAAAAAAGACTAAGAGGGACTGCTACTTACTTTCGGAAAAAGGGAAAAAGAAGAGGGATTAGGGGGGGGGTGCAAAAAACCACTAGTCCTCGAAAAAAAACGCCTTAACAACAGGGTTGTCAGGAAAAAATCAAGAATAGGAAGTCTTCCATAAAAAAAACAACCAGAAGGAACCTTTTTGAAAAAGGAGTGAGGTCGAGAAGAGGCCTAAGAAGTTGAAGGATATGAGGTATTACCAGACGCGGGAAGATTCTCGTGGGCATGACAGAAAAACGACTAAAACTTGTCACAAGAAGGGTGGTCCCACCGGGAAAGAAATATATGTTCCACGGAGGAAAAAAAAGGCCTTTCTGAGAAGGTCTGGCCGATGACAGTGGGATAGACTTGGGAAGTCAGACAGGAACATCACGGAAA
>Ga0179593_1586907_pt1 | contig 21626 bp, 30 predicted proteins | sample CZODoug2_1_08_16_FD_185931 | JGI IMG/M metagenome (GOLD analysis project Ga0179593, IMG submission 185931) | Vadose zone soil fungal communities from Angelo Coast Range Reserve, California, USA - CZODoug2_1_08_16fungal (PacBio error correction) | ecosystem: Environmental > Terrestrial > Soil >...
GGGTCAAGGGGGAAAAAAGGGTTAAAAAAAAACACAGAAAAAAAAAAAACAAAAAAAAATCCAACCCCGTGTTCGTGCAGCCGGCTACGATAAGCCGCGCAACAGTCCAGAGCTGCGCAAAGAGGGGAAAAAAAGGGGGGGGGGGAATAAGGCAGAAAAAAACACAGGGGGAAAGGGAGCCGTGGAAGGAAGAGATGCCTTTTGTGGAACCCTTTTTCCCGGTTGCAAAGAATACTCCGGAGGAAAAAGTTGAAAGAAAAAAAAAAAAGAGGGTTTTTTTGGGTTGTGTTTGTTGTTGGACGAAAAGGTTTGAAACCCTTCTAATAAGGGGGGCATCACAACGGAAGAAAAAATGACATATCGAAGGGTCCCAAATTCAAGTCTTAAAACAGCTCAATAGAAGGACCAGGGAAGGATTGGGCACAACAAGCAGGCAGATACCGTGAGCGGAACTCCGATCCATTTCGTTGTCCTTCGGCCAGCAATAATTGGGGCAGAAAAGGGGGAAAGAAATTGTGAAAAAGGGTACAAAAACGGGGGAAGACTCACGCGGGTGTCGGCCCCGAGGGCCGCTTTCACTGACAAAGGATAGAAAGCGAAAAAAAAAGGGGGGGGGGGGGGATAGAAACAGGTCACATTTATAAAGACGCCTTGAGGGTTCACGAAAGCCGATACCGGTGGTCAAAACCCGGAGGGGGGAAAAAAAAACCGGAAACCGGGGGAAAAAAAAAAAAAGGTTCGAAGACAAGGGGGTTTCTCGTACCCAAAAGAAAGACAGATATAAAAGAAAAAACCGGGGAGGTACATGGGAGAAAAAAAGGGAAACCTGCCTGGGAGGTCATGTGCGTGGGACAGTCATAACAGGGTCGCGCAATCTCGGCGTTGGGGTTATGACGGAAAACCGAAGGACAGGAAGGGATCCCCGCAAAACGATTCAAAAGTATATTCATAAACACTTGGAGACGATCTGAAGGTAGGACAAAAAGAATGTTTGAGAACGGTTGCAAAAAGGGGGGACGCGTTAATTTTTTTCGTAAGCTCTGTGAAAGCACGGCAGACACCAATAGAAGTCAAGAGAAAGGAAAAGGTCCGCGCAAAAGTCGAGAAAGAGGGGGGCACGTCATAACTTTTCAAGCAACAAAAAGTGTGAAAAAGTTCAAGGGGGGGGAAGGAAAGGGACTTTGAAGGTGGTGTCCATTTCGCATCAGTCCGCTCCATCCAACGAAAAACACAGAAACAGGGAACAAAAATGGCGCCGGGTAAGAGAAGGAGATTTCCGAAAGGGGGGTTGTACTGCGGGGGGATCCATTCTGTTGTATGGCCCGGCGAAAAAAATCAAAATCGGCCAGGGAAAGGGAAGGTGGGAAAAAGGGGGGAATGCGGGAAAAGGCATTGGGGAAAGGGCAAAAGAAAAAAAATAAGGGAAGGGACCCCGCCGTTTCTGAGGGAAATCAAAACGGCGTTTTCCTCAAGTCGTGCACCGAAAAATGAAAAGGGGGGAATTAAAAAAAAATGGTCAGCAAGAAAAGAAAAAACACGCCGGAAATGAAAAGGGAAAATTCGGAAACAGGTCCAGAACCCTGCCTTAGTAATGCGTAAAGGGGCCAGCCGTGGTCAAAGGAGAAACAAAACTCGGGGGGGCAGAAAGGGGAAACGCGGAAGCAGGGAAACGGGCGGGGGGACTTCTTCAATAATCAGAGAATCAAATACTCGAAAGCGTGTGATCCATTGAAATTATCTCAATTACCAGGAGGTAATCATAAGTAAAAAATCCACCCACGAAGAGAGACGGGGGGGAAGAAGGGGGGTGAGCCAAGGTAACCTGTTGGCACGTGAAGGTATCGCGGTGGAGGTCCTGGAGTTGGAAAAAATCAACAAAGACGGGGAATTTGAAAAATCAGGGAAAACTCCATCCGCCTGAACAGTCCAGGCCTACCCTTGGGGAGCAGGTCAAATCACCACTAGAAAAAAAAAAAAAAACAGTCAGGGGGCGGAAGAAAAAATTCACGTGCCAAGAGGAGGGACAAAAAGACAACTCGGCGCCATCACCAAAAAGGTGCACCCTAAAAAACTTTGAATTGCATGATGTGGGTTTTTGGGACGATAGCAAGTCTCAAAAAAACAAGGGAAGAAAAAAGCAGGAAATAAAGTTGGATCGGAAAGGAACGATGGCGCCGAGAGAGCTAATACCCTTTTTGGGACACCGGGCCAATAACTGGGGGGACAGGATAGGGGGGGGTTCAAAATAGGGGGGAGGGGCAGAGAAAAAAAAAATGTCAGAAAAGGGAATTCCTTTGAACTGATTCTTTCCAATTACACTAAATGAAGACAAAAAAACTTTTTGGGGGGTCCGGGGGGGAAAATATATAAAAGAAAATAGAATCAGGCGGGGGCCAACAGGGTATTCGAAAAAACCCGTAGGGTATTGGAAGTCAATCTAGGGGAAATGGGGGGTGGGGGATGGCATGATGTCTGAAAGGAAACCCGCCGGGGACAGTATATGAAATCAATTGACCCAGCTTTAAAGAGGGTTATATAGGACGGGAAGACGACGCCGTTCCCCTACTTCAGCACCGAATTAGGGGCCGGACGAAATTTGAGGGGAAAGTGGGTGGGAACCTGCACCACCAGACACGCAGGAATCGCATAATGCGCATCCCCTGGGAAACTGGGTTTGGACTAGACGGGGGGGGAAACAAAGGGAAAAAAGGGGGTGGTTTGAAGGGACAAGAAATGCGTTGGGGTTGCGTCTAGCTTGCAAAGAATCCAACTGGACAAAGGGGGGCGGGGGACGGCAAGAAGGGGGGGGGAAGAAAAAAGGGCCTGGCCTTGCATAAGACGCCCATGGGGATTATCGGAGGAAGGAAAAAAATGTGAAGGGTCCCCAAAAGGCGAGGAAAAAAACAAATCAAAGGAGACCGAGGTAATCGAGGGCAACACTGGCAAACAATGGAGACATGGGTAAAAAAAACAACAATAAAGTCGAATAGTCGGAAAGGGGACGGCCGGAAAAGTCGCCATACTTTGAAAAATTGTTTATCGGGTCGTTTTTGGATGATTGAAAGATGAACCAATAAAAGTCTCGTTGCCACCAAATTTTCAGAGATCGGAAGGTGGTGGGGAAGGCCGGGGGGGGAGATGGACCGACATTCCTCGGGAGTTGCGCGACGCCCAGTTTGAAAACTCCAGCAGCGGGGAAAGCTTGAAAAACAGTGTGGGGAAGGCCAGGGAAGGTGACAAGGTAAAATGAGAATCTGAGAGACAAATTGATACCGACCTAAACTTAACCTTAAGAAGTCGACAACGAAGACCTGGTGATCCGAGACAGATCGATCAGCTTAAGTGAATTGGAATGCTTAAAGGGGGGGGGATGCGGGGAGCCGGGGAAGGGAAGACGGAAGAGAAGCACATCAGGAAAAAAATCAAAACTGGGGATAGTACTGAAACCCACAGAGAGAAGCCAGGGAGCTTAATTTTCGGGGGACCCCTCTGGGGGTAAAAAAAAAAGAAAGGACCAAGGGGAACGTGCGAGGACCGAACAGTCGGTCTGGGCGGAATGGGAAAAAGTGTAAAAAAAAAAAGGTACGGCAAGGGAAAGATAAAGGAGTACGGGTCTTTAAACATCTACTGGGGGCGTATTGTATAAAGCAGTTTGTAAGACGAGAACCAAACACAGTTGAGGTTTAACAAGCAAAAGCGGCCGAAAAATCGGGCTTGAGATAGTAAACACAACACACAAACAATCAATGGGAGGCTAACAGGGGGAAAAATTAGAAAGGGAGGGGGGCATCTCCCAGAGATTTTCAAATGAGGGGTACTCGAACAAAGCTCTTGGCAGACACAAATGGGAAAAATGGGAGGAGGTGAAAAGAAGAAAGGTTGGGGAACCACATCGATGCAGTCACCTGTTGGGTGGGACAGTGGAAGAAGCTTGTTAAGGGTAGGAAAATGGCTTGGGGGTCAAACCTTAGCACATCCAGTCTTTTGGAAGGCTAAAAGAAAGAGAGGATTCCCCAAAAAACTCTACAGAAAGGTGTTAAACATCCTGCAGAAAAGGATTTACAATCATGAAAAAAGTGGGATGAGGGGGGGGGGGAGACAAAAACGCTGGACGTGCCGCATCGTAAAATCGTAGGGCTTCAACAACGCAGTGGGGGGGGGGAGGAAAAAGGGGGGGGGGGGGGGTTTCTTTTTTCTTATGGGGGGTGTGCTGGGGGGGGGGATAACCTTGAAAAAAATGGGAAGAAGCAAAAGGAACAAACAACCAACAAGAGGAGAAGAGAAGATCTTTTCAGGCAAAAGGGTTATCCAACAAAACAGACCACCAAAGAAGCTTGAAAAAAAAAAAGCCAAAGTAAGTGGGGGGCACAGCCGGAAGATTTAAAGGGCTCGCCAACGGTCCAGGGACTGCGCAAAACCAGGGAGGTGAAGATGAGGGAAAAGGTGGGGGAAAAAAAAAAAAAATGTGGGTCGAGCGTGGTTCATAGATGAGGGGGTTTTCGGTGGTAGAAATAACGAAAAAAATGAGAGGAAAGACATGGGAAGCAGAAGAAAAGCGGAACGGATAAGCCAGGGCATCAAAAGTCCAAAATGACTCAATCGTTGTGTCCCAAAAAATCGATGCAAAAAAATACCAGGGTGACTTGGGAAACACAAGGGTTGAAAAAGAACTACCTGGGACCGGGTGGGGTGGCTCCCCGGAAGCCCTTCGTTTTGGGGGGGGGGTCTGGAAGTCGGGGGGGATTAGTGGGGGGGGGAGTTACTCCGGACAGCTCTCACACTGTCGGACACCGGCGCCTGCTTCACAAAAAAAAAGGGCCAGGAAGAGGAATACAAATTGGAAAAGGGAAACCGAAAAAACTCGGCAAGGGGGGGGGAAAGACGCCAGGGTCTTCACGACCCGTATACATTTTGCAAGTCGCCAGCCGCGGTGCTGTACCCATTCCTGTGGGGGGGGGGGGGTCCCGGAGAAAGGCGGAGGAGGAGGAGGACAGCACAAGGCCAGGGAGGATTACAGCGAAAAAACTATGCTCCGGCTTTCTCGGAAAAAGTGGTTGCAGGTGAAAATTAGGGAAAAGACAATACTAAGGTGGGTGTGGAAGGGAGAGGAAGCATTGACCGCCTTGGCATGGCAGGCGCCAATTTCAAAAGAAAGATTTCATGAAAAAAACTGGATATGACGTTAGGAGGGCCAACAATGGAGAACTGTGCCGCCAGGAAGGAGGTTTTCACTTCTCTCCGATTTTACATGAAGCCAAAAAGGCGGACCCAGAAAAAAAAAGGGTAGAGGAAGTTGAAAGGGGGGAAAGAAAGGCGAGCGCAAAAAGAAGCTGGGGGAATTCAGCCGGTCTCCCAAAACGATGGGCCCACTCTGGGGGTGAAAAAGTGGGATGGGGGGGAAAGAGGAGGCAAAAGAAAATTTTACCCCACATCCCAACAACGAAACGATCACATTGGGGAAATCACGAAGAAGAAAAGGAGAAAGCTGACGGAAGGGAAGGGACAGGGGGGGAAAAGAGGCCTAAGAACTTGTTTTGCGGTGGTCCTTCTATCACGGCCTCCAGGGGGGTTGCGACGTAAACGGAGGTTCAAGGTTGGAGAAGAAATGGGGGAGACGAAGGGCACAAAAGTCATCAAGGAGGGTTCCTCACCCAGGGGCAACCCCTAAACAAAAGGGTAACTTCTTAGGGATTCAAGAGAAAAGCATCCAAGGGGGGGAAGGGGGAAAATGGAAAATTCGGAAAAAACCAGGTCCCAGACAAAAAAACCTTTCCGTTGAATAATGTCGTGATTTGGAAGCAGGGGGTAAAAAGGGCGTGGGGGAAAAAAGAAGTAGGACCGGCACGCGCATTCCGAATGTCTTCCATCATGCGGCGTAGGGAGTTCAAAGATACCAGATGTCAAAAGAGAGAACCATTTGGGGGGGAATCAAACGAAAGGAAGGGAAAGTAAAGGCACAGCCGTACAATCAAGGGGGGCGCACAGCCTCGATGAGGTATTTGACTTGAACGGGTTTTGGCACCATAACCGAAGGAACCGGGAATCAGATGGCGGAAGCAAAGGATTGGAGGAGCAGGATCACCAGGAGTAATTTAGTGCCTCAAATTGGCCAAAAAAAAACCCGCAACCACCATGAAGGAGGGTTAGAAGGGAACCCCCACCGGAGGAGGGAAAAAAAAAGTCCAGAATATTGCCCAGGGAAAAAATAGTTATTCGAGAAAAAACCCTTCGAGCCTCCAACTTGGGACTGACGATCACTTGGGAACGATGTTAATGAGTACTGAAGATCAACGTAGGAGGAGGAGGAGATAAAAAAAGAAAAATCATCAATGAAAGGTGATCGTGGGCTCACGAGGTCTTCTAAGTTCGACGAAATACCTATTTTGCACCACAATTATCAAGGACAGGAGAAAGCACCGCAGGGGGCTTTCAGGAACTAAAAAAAGGAAAGGCAGGAAGTCCTTTGGTTTCTTGGAATCTGTGGGAAAGAAGCCTAACAAAAAACCAGGAAAAACCAAGGGGGGGGGGGGAACGATCAAAACTTATAAGAAAAGCCTCCAACAGGGTTCCCTCAAACAAATGGGAAACGGAATCGAAGTGACGCCGTTTGATTGTAACTGGTTGCTTAATTAACACCGGAAAAGGGGGCAGGAAGGGGAGAGGAGGACGGGGGAAGGGGGGGGGGAAATGGGGATCGAGGAATGGAGGACTCCCTCACACCAGTTCCCGATGGGCAAGGGCGGGGGGGGCGGCCACAAAAGGCGGTTTACGACTTTTGAGTGTTTTGAAAGTGAACAAAAAAAAAAAAACTGAAAAAGGAAGGACAGGAAAATATACGAAGAAAACCCTGGGAAAGGGTTTTTCGAAGAAGTTCCATGCCGTGGGGGAGCAAAGGATGCGTGGGGGAAAATTCTCGTTCGTTCAAGGATGCAAAAGAAAAGTAAACACTTCATTTGGTGTGGGGGCACGGACAAACGTAGGGAACTTGGGGCCACACGAACCAACAAGGGGGTTCTTCTGAATAAACTTGAAAAAGCGGGAAGCGGCAGGACAGTTTGGAAAGGGGAAAAAATTTCCCAGGATGGGGCATAACCGGCAGCACAAGAAAGGGGAAAAACAAGTTCCCAGGGGAAGGAGAAAGAAGAAGTTTGTCGGCCAGGGCATCGCACAAAACATGATTTCAAAATGTGCTCGGTGGGGGAGTGTTGGAGAAAGGAAGGGGACTAAGAAAAAAAAAAAAAGGCGAAGCAAAAAAATGTTTAAAAAGATCCCGTGACCTCGTTTTGGGGGCTGACCAGAGGCTGACACCAAAGGTCCGGTAAAGAGAGGGGGGACCCGGAAGGAAAAAAAGGAAAAACCAGCAGCAAAGCCTCAATCGAAACAACCTGTGGTTGCGGTTATGAGGCGGCAACAGAGTAATTTCGGTGTTGGGAAGGAATGAAAAAAGAACCCAAATGCGAAGGGGGGGGGAAACAAAAAATAAAAAACGGGTGTTGTTGCCGTACAGACAGAATCGAGCCACCCATGCTGGGTGAAATGAGAGGGGGGGCCGCCCAAAAAGGGCGGGGGGAAATTCAGAGAACCCAAAAACGAGTTAGGAAATAATACCCTCCAAGAAAAACCCTTAAAGGGAGAGGGGGGAGGATTCAGGGGGGGGAAGAGACGACACGGAAAAAAAAACAATTGGGACGCCTGTCAGAGGGAACCGAAAAGCGTGGAGGAACAGGGAAAACAAACCAGGAAATTTTTAGGCACCGGGGGACTGAAAAAAATAAAAAGCTGTAAAACGTTATTGGATAAAAGGGGGGGGGGGCAAGTCGAGGGAAACTAATTTAACTTACCCGTTTTAAAAGGTGGGATCCCGGACAGAAATTCGACCGAAAAGGAGGGAAAAAAAAAAAGTGGAAGACAGACAACCTGAAATTGCCACCGAATGGGGATACCAAAAAAAAATCTCCGCATAGTGGCAAAAGGCAATGGTGGCCGCCCAATCCTTTGCCAACAATTTTACTTAAAATTGTGATCCACTGGGTGGAAGAAAATGTAAAGGGGGGGGGGGTTGTAGGGGGTGGAAAAGAAAGGGGCGGAAAAGGGTCCAGACGGGCTATTCCAAAGAGCTGCGTATTCTCAAAAAGGGGTACCAAGGAGAAAACGGCCCGAAAAAAAACAGCTCTTTGAGGCAAAACAAGGGGAAAAAAAAAGTCACAAAAAAAGGAATGAAAAAAAGGACGGGGGGGGGGGGACAAATCGTGAAAGCAAAGCTGGACCGTGCGCGCTGCAAGGTATCCGGGGGAGGAAGGGACTGCCCAAAAACGAAAAAACAAAGCGGGGGGATTGCCGCGTTGGTGTTTTCTTTCGTGTGGTGGAAGTGTGATGGACCCGGTCTCGACAAAAAAGAGGAGGAAGGAATAGAATCTTCATTAAAAAAAGGTTGGAAAACGCAAACAAAAGGAACCCACAAGGAAAAAAAACGCGAAAAAAAGAAGTGTTAGGAAAAGCTTACGCATAAGAAGCGCCGAAAAAGCTTTCTGAAAACACGAATTTGACCAGATTTGGTCATGGAAGGGAAGGCGGGTGGAAAAAAGGGGAAAAACGAGGGGGGGGGAAGGAAATTCAGAAAAAGATGTTTCCCGTTTTATGCCCGGGGGCAAAGACTACTACAACGAGTTGGGGGAGAAAAAGTTGGGAAAGCGGGAAAACAAGAACACAGGGCATCAAAAATCCAAAATGAAGGAGATGTGTCCCCAAAGGAGTCTTAAACAGCTCAATTGCGTACGTCCATGGGAATGGGGGGGGGCAATTGAAAAGAGAAATGAAGGGGGGGAAGAACGGAAACTCGGGGGGGGAGACGGAAAAAAAAAATATTTGGGGGGGCCCCTCGTTGTTTTCGTTCTCTGCACAGCGACGTCTGGGGGAGCTGGAGGGGAACGGGGGGAATTTCAGGTTTCCCTTGGGCCGAGCTCGATAAAAATGTATAAATCCCGCCCGTGGGCCACGAAAGGGGTCAAAAAAAGGAAAAAAAACGTGGATTAAAAAAAAGTCAGGGGGAAAAAAGTTTGAGGACGCGTTTTCGGGGAAAACATCTTTCCATCAGGCCCGGGGGGGGTCGGATACTCGAAAGAAAAGAGGAGGGACGCAAGGGTGGGGGAAGGGGAGCAAATAATCGAAACCAGAAAAGGGTTGGGGGGTTAGGATGATGAGCTACGCCTTCAGGCATGTGCTCCCGCTCATTCAACAGAGATGACATAGGTACAAGAGTAGGGGGGAAGCTGGGGGAGGAAAAAGACAAGGTGCCCGAACAGGACTCGGTATTTCCAATTTGCTAGTCCGAATTCCACTGTGAAGACAGAAAGGACCACAAAAAAGGGGGGGAAATTGGGAATTGGGGGGGCCAGGGCGGGAAAAAGCGCCAAATGGAAAGAAGCTTGTGAAGGAAAAAGCATTTTCATCCCAAAGGCCCTGGGGGTAAGAGAAGAAAAATGGGGGGGGGGGAAAAAAGGGTTGGGGATGTGGCTCGGTCGGCAGCCAGGGGAAGCCCATTCCCAACAAAAAACACTGATCACATTTTTGAAAATATGGCGATGCCCCCTGCACAAGGAAATGTAGAATCCTCAAGGGGGGGGGAAAGTGCGGGAGAAAAGCGGGGGTTTTTTTGATTGCCGCGATGAATCGGCCTCCCTGAGGCGCAAAAACTGCAAAGGCCAGGGAAGATTTCAAGAGAAGAAGGGGGGAAAAAGACCAGTGAGGGAAAAGGCCAAGAGGGAAGGGTTTTCCGAAAAGGAAAAACGTTGCCCGAAAATGAAAGGGTGGTAGTTATCCCTTGGGTTGGAAACAGACGCAAACAAGTCCCAGGAAAAGGTCTAAAAAAAAAAAGAAAAAAAAACTGCCGTATCTCAAAAAAATTTCAGCGTGGGGGGGTACTTTCCCCGCACGGGTCAAAACTCAAAAGTCTTAACCAAAAGCGACGGGGAGAGGGGGGGGGGGGAAAAAAAAAAGTCAGGGGAAGGAAAAAGAAAGAGAAAATGACAGACGCGAAGGGGTTTCCCCATTGAAAAACGCCTTTACCGGGCCTTTTCAAGTCAGAATCGAAAGGGACAAGCCAAAAAAAAAAGAAAACTGAAAGGTATCGAAACGGGGGGGGGTGCGCAACATAACTGGTTCCGCATGAGTGAGTAATTCAGTTTGTCAGGGAATTGGAAGGTTAGGGATAAAAAAAAACAAAAAGTTAAGTGGGGAAAGAATCATTGGCCCGGAACGCCCGCAAACTGACAATGCCTTCGAATGGAAAGCAAGGGAAAACCTGAGGGTGGGGGAAGGAGAAGGAAAAAAAAGGATATTGCCAGGGACAATAGGGTATTCAAAAACGCCCCCTCCTTCTCATATCTTGGACAAAAACGATCAAATGAAGGTTTAGCGAGAAAAACCCAACGGGGGGAAGGGGGAAGGGGAAAAAAAAAGAGAAAGAAGAAAACATCAGCAATCAATACGTCACGCCTAATGGGACGGCACCGATGCCTCGAACGAGACCTATTTTGAACGGGCAAAGTAGAGAGACCTAATGGAAAAAACCTAGGGGGGAGAGGGGGGGGGGGGGCGGCTCCCAAGGAAGGGGGCCTTGAAGTCCAGTTGGAGGGGATTGCGGAAAAAGCAAAAAAAAGCCAACTGGTCAGGGTCCGAAACCAATGAGAGCAGGACCGGAATCATCAAAGAATTCTACTCAGGCACAACCCAGTTTAGGGAAAAAGAACTTCAAGGAAGTGAAAGGCAGGGGAGGCCAAAGGGGCATTGTACTGAGGACAAACAAAAAAAATCGTAATGAACACCCGAATATAATCAAAAAGTAAAGCCCGCCCTGTAAACGCGTTCCTGGGGAAACTCTATGATTACGAGACCTGACGAGGCCTGCTGGCAAACAGCGCAAAAATGTGAGGGCGGGGGGAAGGGGGAAGGGGGGGTTTTACGAGTTGAGGAAACACCCGCGGAACAAAATTTATAAAGACTCATTCTTGGTCGCTGGGTGTGCTGAAAAAGGCACCATAGGAAAAAGTTGGGGGGGGGAAAACGAAAAAAAGAGGGGAAATTGGACGTCTAGCAAAAAAAAAAAAAAACAAAAAAAAATTGGGCGTGCCAAAAGGAAGGCCGACTACCTAGGGTTTGGGGGGGAAAGGACAAGGGGGTGGGAAAAAAGCCGTGGGGGCCCTTGCAGACGCGCCCCCTGTATTAAGAGGAATAAACCAAGAAGCGGCTGGGACAGACAGTTTAAGGAACAGAAGGAAGAGGGACGGCAAACGAAAAAAAAAAGGGAGCAATCGGACAACAATTGCTGGAAATTGAGAAGCGGGAGGAGGAAATTTGTAGGCAAGGCAAAAGAAAGGCACCCAACAGGGAAAAAAAGAGGTGGGGAGGTGGGGATGGCCGGAGTGGCTGCTCAGAAAAACCCAGAAAGAGTTCGCTTACACCCAAAAAAAATTTTTCCAGAATCGTCCGGACCAAAAAAAACCGTGTGGAGGGGAAACTGGGAAGGGAACTGTCCCAGCAGGAAAAAAGGCATTTGCGCAGAAAAAAAAAAGGGGGGCACAAAGCAGCGAAAAAAAATTCAATCAAAAACTTGGTGGTGGAGGGATAGCCTGCTGGAAAGAGTAGACATGGGGAAAAAAAGTGGCCGGGGAGGGAAAAACGATCTCAAAAAAAAAAAAAAAAAATCAAGCTTGTTGAGCTACCAGGTAAAAGGGGGGGGAAAAGACTCTGTTTAAAATTCGCCCGGGATGGCGAATGCCAACGGTCACAACGAAGTCATCAAAAAACACGGTCGAAAGGGGGAGGAAAGAATAAAAGGGGGCACCCTCACGCAACCCCAATTATGGTAACGCGAAGGAGGGGGTGCCCAAAGAAGAGGAACGAAGGGGGGAAGTGGGAGGGGACGCCTGCGAAAAAACCGAAACTCTTCTTAGGAAACTGTTTTTAACAAAAAAGGAAGGGGGAAGGGCCAACCCGGGACCCAGAAAGGGAATAAGGTCCGAATCGTTAAAAAAAGAAGGGGGTCAAGAATTTATGGAAATTTGTATAGCGAGATCGGAAAAGGAACAAATTTTGGACGGTTGAAGACAAAGGGGGGGGTGGGTAGGGGAGAAAATCGTGTAAGCTGAAACGAAACAACACAACCTAAAAAAAAACCGAAAAGGGGGGGAAAAGGAAGAAAACGTAATGGAGACGGAGGCTAAGGAGATGGAAAAATTCTTTGGGTGAAACCTCCCAATAACTTTCCACTCCAAGTGGGGGGGGAAGGAGCGGGGGGGGAAAAAGTTGGGAAAACATGAAGGGTCAAGGGTTTGAAGTGTTTTATTCCGTCTTAAATAAGGCAAAAAAAAGGATATTAAGGGAGGGTCGGCAAAGGCAAAACGGGAGCTGCCCTACGTAGTTGGTTGCCAGCCCAAACCGGGAAACCGTTAAACAGAACGAGGAAATGAAGAGGGAAAAGGTGGTTCCCATCAAAGGCAGACCACTGAAGCATTAAAAAAATCTGGGGACCAAAAAATAAAATCTGTGGGGAACGCCTGGGAAAAAACTTGGACGCCTCCAAAATCCCAGACGTGCCGCGGACCACAAAACAAACGCGGTTGGTTTAAAGGAGTTTTTGTGTGTGTGGCGCGGTGGGGGGGGGGGGGGGTGTGGGGGTTGTGATAAACCTTTTAAAAAGAAAAGAGCAAGGAACAAAAACAAAAAAAAAAAAAAAAAAAAAAAAAAAAAAAAAAAAAAAAGAAAAAGAAAAAAAAAAAAAAAAAAAAAAAAAAAAAAAACAACACGGAAAGGAGGGATCTGGGGCAGCTGGGTCTGAAAAACCACCAAGGACATCAACAACAAACAGACGGCATTCCACAAGAGTGGGGGTAGGCAAATACGAAAAGGGGGAAAAGCGACGGTCAAGCGTGGAAAAGGGCGCACGATTGACCAAGTTTCATGCTGAATGCATTCTGCAAAAAAGGATGGGAAAGGGAAAGCCGTGGGGGGGAAAAAGGCGGGGGGAAGCCGGGGGTAGGGGGGGAAAGACTCGTAGATCGGGTGAATAGCATCATTAAAAAAAAAACTAATAGAATCTTTTGAAAGGAGGAACAGGAGTCACAACGTCCAAACGTTGATAACAAATCTTAGGAAAAGCAGGCAAAAGGAGGCAAGAATTTGTCTTGTGACCCAATCCTTGGTTGCAACATCGACGGACCTGAAAAGGAAAAAAAGGGTCGGGGTGTTCTTGACACTGGAAAAAAAAAAAATAATTGGGAAAAGTGCCCTTCGGGTTTTGTGGGTCGGGGAACTTCAAGAAACACGCAGGAGGCCGCCAAACGGGAGGGTCAGCAAGGGGAAGAAATAGAAAAGGTGTGAGGGTGGGGTTCCTGAAAATTCCTATAAAAAAGGTATAAATCCCGCGGTGCGTGTCAAACGAAAAAGTCAAGACAGGGGTACCAGCCCGGGGGAAAAAATCGGGTGGGGGGGAAAAAAAAAACGGAAAAGAGCAGGGAAAAGGTCGGCAAGAATCATCCCAATAAAAACGTTGTCGGAGACAGCAGAGCAAGACGAATCCCAAAGGGGAGGGTGGGGGAGGGAAAAATTCTTGACAGGGGAGAGAAGGGTTTTTGGGGGGGGGTCGATGCAGGGAACCGCCTCCGGGCCATGGCACGCGCATCAACAAAAAGAAAAAGCACTTGAAAAAGGGGTAGAAAAAAACCAGAGGGGAAAAAGGTGAGAGAAAAAAGGTGCCCCACGCTGTATTTTCAATTTGCACATCACGGAACATCAGGGTCGAAAACACAAAAGTGGGGGGCAAAGGAAAACCTTCTAAGGGGGCTGGAGCACGGAAAGGCTCTCAAATGCGAGAATGCTGGGAAGTCAGCCGGGAAAAAGCCCAAAAACGCAAAGAGAGAAAGGGGGGGGGGTGGGGGCACAAAAAAAAAAAATGAAAAATGGGGTGGTGAAGAAAGGCGCGCCCCATTGGGGAGCCCATCCCCATAACAACCGACACCGGGCACCATTGGTTGAAGGGGTCCCTCAAGGGGAAAAAAGAACGGCTCGAGGAAAAAAATCAAGGGGGGGGAAAGGCTGCTTCAAAAGGGTTGCGTTGCCGCGAAAGAAGCCTCCTTGTACATCTCTTAACTGCGGGAAACCTCTTGGGATTCCAGAAAAAGTTCGCCAGGGGAAAAAGCGCCAAAAGGGTGGAAGAAAAACCATCGTCCAACAAAATGAAGTAGAAACCTGATCCTTAAAAGAAAAAATAACGCACGCACCGTGTCCGGAAAGAAAACAAGCGTTAACAAAACAAAAAAAAAAATGTTCACTTCAGGGGAAGGGCCAGCGGGGGGAAGGGTCCACGCCTTGGAAAAAAAACTTCAAACGGGGAAACCGCCGCGCCGAATGGCGTCTTCTTCAAGACATTCGGGGTCGGGGGGGTCAAGGAACAAATCAGGGAAAGAAAACTTGTTGAAAAAATGGGAAAATTGGGAACTGACCGGCGGGCTGTTTCATAAAAACCAGTGAGGCGTGCACAATGCAAGACTGAATTTGAAGTCTGGGGGTTGCCTTCAACACTAACTTGTTGGTCGCCGGGAGAGGATCCGGGAAGGGGAAAATCAGGTGGAAGAAAAAAGGAAAGGAAACAAAGGGGGGGGAAGTAATTTAGTGCTGAATTTTGAAAGCATCCGCCAAGGAAGAAGGGAAGGGACCGGGGAATCGGAAGGGAAAAAGGAGAAAAAAACCAAAAACCGGTGTGGATTAGTTAGACTTCCCCTCCCGGGTATTCCAAGGGGGGAAAAAAAGGGGGTAAGATCCGCCTCGGCTTCCCGCGACCTCGTGCCGGAATAACTGGGTGCCGGGGGGTTTGGAGGTCTAAAAAAAAAAAAAAGAGGAAAAGAGAGAAAAAAAGGAAAATAACATCAAAATCAATTTGAGGAGGAGCAACTCCGAAGGCGAACGAGCTCACCTCTAAAGGGGGCAAACCAAGGGGAAAGAGGGGAAAGTTAAGAGCAGCTAATAAGACAAACGGAGAACAGGTGTTCGGGAAAGTTGATCTCCCCAAAAAATGTCGAAGGCCGGGGAAAGTAAACTTTGGGATGACGGGGGGGGGAGGGGGGGGAATTAAAGTTTTAACAGGGGGAGAAATCCCATGGTGCATTACCGCAAAAAATCACGGATAACATGAGAAAAAATGAGGGAACCTCTAGAAAAAAGTACACCGAGGCTGGGGGGAAGCCAGTTGTGTAGGGAATTCTGTATTCTGAATGAAGTCCTCTTGCCAGGAAGGAAAAGGACCCCGTTGAGTCTGTGAAGTTAGAGGGAGGGAAAGCGAGGTCCGCGAGAAAAAACAGAAGAATTGCCGAAGGCTGCGGTTACAAGTTTTATTGGGGGAAAAACAGCTTTTACAAACCCAGAAAACAACGCGGGGGAAAAGAACATTTAAGGAAAAGGGTTGAAGAACTAGTTTCCAATTCATGGGGTTTTGTGGGTTACCGTCCACTTAATGCAGTTTTGCTTCTCCTGAGTGGCAAAAAGGGAGCCACGAATACCCTGGCAGTTGGGGGGGGCAAGGGTGAGGGGGAAAAAAAAACGAAAGGGCCTTGTGAAGGAGGCTGCCCTAAAGGGAAGTCTTTAATGAGATAAAAAAAGTTGAATGCGGCTGGCACCCGAATGGGGGAAAAAAATCGCACCGGAAAAAAGGCCGAGGAGAAGAAAAGCACAAACAGGATGGAGCAGGGTAACCAAATTGCAAAATCTAATCTAATGGGTAAGTTTGGCCGCGGCATCGCCCAGGATTGTCAAAACGAGGTTTCGGGCGGAAAGGGGATGCGGGGGGAGCCACGACAAAAGAGAAAAGTCCCTTTTGCAAAGAAAACCACCATTTTTACACAGAGAGAATCAGGAAGGAAATGCAGGGTTGTTTGGGCTGCGGCTGACTTCCAAACAGAGCGCCCATGGACGCGAAAATGTGCTCAACAAAAAAAGAAAGAGAAAAAAGAAAAAAAAGGGGGGGGGGGGGGAGGACGGGAGAAATAAAGGAAATCAGGAAAAGTGAAATCCTCGGACCAGTTGGGCTGGAACGTAGTCTCAAAACATCATTGGGGGGGGTGGGGAAAATCCTACTCATGAATAAAGGAGCAAGTGGCTTGGGGGTATCTTGGGGAAAAAGAAGGGACCAAATGGGGGGGAAAAGAATGGGGTCCAAAACCAGCATCCAGAAAAAACCCAACACGGGATTTATTCAGGAAATAAGGCCATCAAACCTTCACCCCTGGGGGGAACGAAAAGAGAGAAAAGGTATGTCTTGCTCGACCGGTGAATCCGACAAAAAAAGGGGAAGGGGGAAAAATGGAAAAGGGCCGAAAAAAACTCTCACATGTTTTGTTTTCAAACCAAGTAAAGGGGGTAAAGGAAAAGGGGGAATGGGAAGGGAAATACGAGTAGTGAAAACAGGCGGAATGGTTAATTTTGTATCTCTAAGAAAAAAATCGGAAGGGAAACCACTTTTTCTAATTGATCAAAAAAGAAAGAAAGGGCGGCAAAAAAAGAAAAAAAAAAAAGGAAAAGTAAAAAAAAACAAAAAAGGGCACAAATTAATTTTTTGCAAAGAAACGAATACAACTCAATGTCAAGGGGATGCCGCTCCAGAGATTGTTGGGCAAAAAAGGGTACCGAAACAGGAACAATGGAGGAAAATTGGAGGGGTTAAAGAAGGGGGTACACATCGATGGGGTCATTTGAAATTTGGTGGACGTTGTGAATGCATGATTATGAGGCGGGTAAAAGAGGAGGAAAAAAAAACGGAGAACAGGAAGTAGTCCCCAGGGGGGCCACCGGCGCGCCTAACACAATCCCTCTCTGATTCAACCTCGAAACACTAAAAAAAGGGGGGTAACACAATCACACAGGACAGAAGTTACAGCAATGAAAAGATTGGTCCAGACGTGTCTCCAACGCTGGGGGACCCGTGGCACGTTCGCAACAGATGCACGAAGCGGGTTTGTGGGAGCTTTTTTGGGGGGGGAATGTTTTTTTCTGCTCGGTTTGGGGGGCGGGGGGGGTGGAGACTGGGGGGGGGGTGGCCCACGTGACAGAGGATCGAAAAAACAGAAAAACGTATTAGTAGGAAAAAAAAGATAAGATCTTACACGGTGGGAAAAAGGGAAAAAAAAACACACCGGAAAAAAAACAAAACACAGAGGGAAAAAACGCGTGTGTCGTGCAAAAGATTACTGAGCTCAAAAAGGTTCGCGTTCTGCCAGCACCACGGGAAACCCAAGATTTGGTTTTAAAGGGGGGGGAAAAGGCAGAAGGGGGAATGGGGAAAAATGTTGGTCTAGAAAGGGGTAAATTCAGAGATGCTGTTTGTGGGTAAAAGAAAGTGGAAAGCAAAAAGAAAGAAAAAAGATAAAGTGTGTGAAGAGCAGGGGCGAAGAAGAAAAAGGACCTGAAAAACAGGTGCATCACCAACGTCATTACCAATCGATTTGTGGAACCAAATAAAACGGGGGGGGAAAACAGCGCAAAAAAGAACTTGACCAGGGAGGGAAAGGGGAAAAGGGTCGGACCAAAAGACCCCAAACATCTAACGGCCTCCCGAAAGTCTTTTTGGGGTGTCTTCCCACCGGCCAGCAAAAAAAAAGGGGAAAGGGCCCTCGGGTGTGGGGAAAAGTGAAAGAAAAAGCAAAACTAGTAGAAGACTCAAACAGGGGCAGGGATAAAGAAAGTGGTTAGTTCCCGGCTCGCAGAAATTATAAAGGAAGCCACGTGCTGTGGAACGAAAAAGCCGTATTCCAACAAGACAGGAGTGAAACCACTTCCACGTGAAAAAAGGTAGAAAGAACGCTTTTTTAAAAAAAAAAAACAAAAAAAAAAAAAAAAAAAAACCGGGGGAAGGCGGCAAGGACCCAGGATCGACGATAAAGAGGAAAGTACAGGGGCGCCGTAGGGGTGAGCCGGCATATTCAGGACCCTCCAATCAGAAAGTTTTTGGGTTTCGAGGGAAACATGACCGGAAGGGGCAGGGGAAGAGTCAACAAACAAAGAATAAAGAAGTGTCGGTTGCCGTAGGATCCACCATCGTGAAAGGTGTGAGATCCGGTGCCGACAGAGATTGAATTAAGCGATTAGAGGACCAAACCACCACACACAAGGGGAAAAGGGGGAAACTTAAAAGCTGCTGAAAAACGGTCTTCGCGTCAAGGACTAGAACTGGGAAAGGACCGGGAAAAAAAAATGGGGAAGGGATTCTGAAAAAAAAAAAGGGGGGGGGGGTGAAAGGGAAAGTTAGGGGGGGGGGGTACCGAAAACGGAAAAACCCACAAAAGTTCCGCCCAGACCCCAACAACGACACGCGATCATGTGTGGGGGAAAAGGCGGGAGGAAAAAGGGACCAATAGAGGCCAAACTGGAAAGGGGAATTGGAAGCCAATGGGGGGTTACCTGCTGCCAAAAAAATCTTTTTGCGTTGAAAAAGGGGCCGATCCCTCGCCCGAAAAAGGGGAAGTGGCGCACCAAAAACCTTCGGGGGGGGAAAGGGCCATTTGTCGGAAAGAGAGTACGAAAAGACAGGTTCTGCAACCGCCCCACGGCGGTTCAAGGAAAAAATCGTGCCCGAAACCAATGAAGGGTTTACTCCGGAAAAAGGGGGACAAGAAGGAAGCCTGCCTTTGGAAAAAAAAGGCTGAAAAAAAGTAGGGGAAAAGAAAACAACCCATGTTCAATAAAACTGCTTAATCAGAGTCGGAGGGGGGGTAAGCGTGCTGGAAAAAAATCGGGGTGGAAAAAAAAACTGTGTGAAAGGAAAAAGAAGCAAAAGGCCGGGGCAGCAGAAGTCCGTCTTCATAAAAAGCTCTCGATCATAAGAAAAAGAAAGACGGAAAAAAAAAAAGGGGGATGGAAGAGGCGTATGTTCAAAGGCCAGAAAAAAAGAAAAAGAAAAAACTGGGCAGCCCTCGAAGGATTGTAGTCGACGGGTTTGCACAGTGGAAAAAGTGGGGAAAGGGGGGAGTCGTAAAGGGAAGGAGGGTGCCCATGTGTCCAATTGGAGGGGACCCAAGGAAAAAAAAAAAAAAAAAAGACAAACCCACGTGGAGTTAGTGGGTGCTAGAGGGGGGGGCCCAGAAAAAATCAAGCGAAAAAAAGGAAAAAGGACTACTACTTGAGAGTAAAAGACACCAGGAGTGTGAGAGGAGCAAACTTCCAGAATCTTGCCCGAAATAGTTATTTCAAGAATTTCGCGGCCATCGCTGTGGCGACGAGAACGGAAAAAGGGGCTGATGTGAATTGGGAGTAGAGAGAAGAAAAAACAAAAACACGGAGGGGGGGGGAAAAAAATATATATCTAAAAAAAGAACATCATCAAATTAAGTGAATCGTGAACAAGCGGGGGTTCAACGAGAGACTAAAAGGAAATCGAAAGGTGGCCATTATGCTGGAAATACGAAAAAAAAAAGGGAAAGGGTGGGGTTGAAAGGCTCCAAGTCGAATGCCCCTGGGACTTGCGGCGGGGGGGCCTGAGAGCAAGAAATTACTCACGTGGTGAAAATTCAGGGATATGAACTCAACGAGGGGGTAGCATCAACGAGGGGGGGACGACCTCATTCCGCAATTGATGTGGCTAACAGCAGTAGAAAAAATTTAATAGAGGCATCCATGTGTGGGTAAAAGGTACTGTAAAAAAAGGGTTTCTGGGGGACAAGCCTCCGGCATTTAGATAACAAAATTGTGGAAAAAAAAAAAACCTTCGACGGGAGGTGCTTCGAGTAAAAGGGAAAGGAACGAAAGCCCCTTCCCTGGCAGCAATGAAATTGGGAAGGGACGGAAGTGGGAAAAAAAAAACTGGGGAAAGGGGAAAAGAAAAACGGAACAAGAGGGGAAAGAAAGACATGAGGGAAGTCTGGAAATGGTTGTCTCCCGACTTTCCAACCAGGGGGGGGGGGGGTGAAGGGTAAAACAAGAGCGGTAGGGGGGGCAAATCCGACCGTAAAATACATTTTTGTTTGAGGACACTGATGGTGAGGAAAAAGCCAAAACGGAGGATTGCCAGAAAAAAAAAAAAAATAATTAGAAAAAAAACACAACGGGAAAGGACGTGGACAAAAAAGCGTTTCCAGAGGGAAAACTCAAAGGGGGAAGGGAGTATCTCCGAAAACTCACCAGATTAGGGCAAAGAAAAGGAAACAAACATGGGGGGTGGTTCTTAAAAAGAAAAGGGGGAAGGGCCCACGGGACCTGGATCGCGAAGGGTACAACCAATGTGATCGGTCATTGTTGGGGGGGGGAAATTAAATGGAAAAAAATGCGAACTGGAAAAAAACCTAAAAGACCGATTGCAAGTTTGGAAAAAAAACCGGTGAACCAAGGGACGTTTTTTTTTGGACACTGCTGACCTAAGCCTTCAACTGGTCTTCGATGGGGGGGGGGGGGAACGCGGAAAAAAGAAAGCTGGAAAGAAAAAGGGAAAAAGGGGGGGGTGGTTGGAGAATGAAGCCTTCGGCCACAAATTTTAAGACAGGAGTATCAATTGAAAAACGCGTCACTTGGTGGCGGCCAAAAACCGGAGGAAAACAAGAGGGGGGGGACCCTACAAAGAGAAAATTGGGGAGGTAGGTAATCTCTGTTTTAGGGCAACGCGGGTATGCCAAGGGGCAAGAAGCGGGGGGAAGCAGAAAAAAAAAGAAAAAACCAAAAAACTAAAAGGGAATTTGAATAAGAAGCCTCACGAAACCTTTACGACGCAAAGGGAAAATTTAGAAGTGGGAATATGGACCCACAGCGCTTGTAACATCCGAACAACGAAAGGGGGGTGAAAATGCGCAGGGTCGAAAAATACACCTGAAAACGTGCGGACTTGGAATTTTTGTGGAAAAAGGGAGTGGGAGAAACCTGGTGTTCACTGGGGGAAACTTTATCCTTGCTTAGTGAAACAAAAACGGAGAGAGAGTACACCATTTGGCGGGTAAACCAAATTTTTGGGGCAGAATTTATATCCAAGGTCAATTAAGCTTCGCAGGAAAAAGGAAAAGAAAAAAGTACGAGTGGGAATAAAGAAAAAAAAAAGAAAGGGCAAACCAAAGGGGGAATTCTCTCGCCTGGTGAACGAATACCAACTAATTGAGTCCTTTAAAATTCCGCCACAGTGAGAGGGGTGGGGGTCCAAGGCATGGGGGAAAAGAAAAAAAAGAATCAAAAACAATGTTCCAAAAAAGAAAATGAAGAGGGTAAGAGAAAGTTTACACATCGAAAAATCAGTGGTTCATTTGGACGTTGGGGTGATGCAAGGGAAATCGAAGGACAGGCGATACGAAAAAGGGCCCAGGGGTGAAACACCTTAAGAACCGAGTAGTCCCGGTGCCCACCAGAAAACGGCCCTAAAAATCCTCTGAATTCCAAAAAAAGAAAAAGGGTTGTCCAAAGCAGACCCAAAAATACAGCATGAAAAAAGGGGGTCAAATCTGGAAAGCCCCAAGCACGGGAGGGACCTTGACTCCCTGTACGTATCAAGAGGGAACTGAGAAAACAACTTGGGGGTGTTTATTTCCGAGTGGGTTTTTGGGGGTTCACCGTGCGGGGGGGTGGGAGGTTTTTGTGGAACCTTTTACACGCATTGGAAAGAAGACGAG
>Ga0179593_1416043_pt1 | contig 21624 bp, 25 predicted proteins | sample CZODoug2_1_08_16_FD_185931 | JGI IMG/M metagenome (GOLD analysis project Ga0179593, IMG submission 185931) | Vadose zone soil fungal communities from Angelo Coast Range Reserve, California, USA - CZODoug2_1_08_16fungal (PacBio error correction) | ecosystem: Environmental > Terrestrial > Soil >...
ATGAGAAATCTCCCACACATCCAATCCGGCGATGGGTTGAGAAACCCAAACTCACTGGGAAGAATAGCGTGGGGCCACCAAACCCGGTGGACCCAAAATCTGTGCCGCGTTGGAGAGAAGATCTAAGGGGGACCAAGCAAAGCTAACGAAATTCAAAAGGAAAAGGAGAGTACTGGGGCGAAACAGGGGGGCGCACTCAACAGTACGCTCAGGTGCTCAGACCACGAAGACTGCCAAGCGGACAAGCACCCGATGCGTCTAACGTTTGAACGAGCTCCATCTCAACTATATCTTTTACGTAAAAACAAGTACACCCCCCCAAACTACACATCAAAACAACTTTAGTGTGGTAAAAGGAACAAGGTTTTGACGGTCTTGCACAGGGGGGGGGGAAAGGGCAGGGGTGGGGGGAGAAGGACCAAAGTCGGGGGGGTGGGGTGGGATGGGGGGGGTTTATGAAAGGACGTTCTAAAGTGAAATCGTAAGACACGGGAAAGAGGGGTCGCGGACTGTTGTGGGGTGGCGCTGAAGAGTGGGAACAAAAAAAAATCAATTCTGCTTATGACCGTCCATCTAGGTGTGTATCAGTGGTGTGGGGGTGTTGTCATTGAACTTGGTCCTGTTAAATAGAAACGTAGGAACAGAGAGTAAGCTAAAACGGGAAACAAATCGGTCAATGGTGCGAGGGCCTCGGGGGACTTTGAACACAAGGAAAAAAAAAAAACCCGGGGAAAAGGTCACGTGGGGGTAAATAAAAGGGAAAAAAATAAAGCAATGCGGGAAAAACAAAGGCAGAAATCTAGGGGGGTTAGTTTAGGGGAAAAAACGTTGAATCAGGCCCACGTAGCCATCAAGGGGCATTTCAGGGGTGGGTTGGACGGAAGGGGCAAACATGGCAAAAAGAAAGGGAAGCTGTCGACAGCAGGAAGAAGAAAGAGGCGGGCAGGACAAAAAGGCAAGTACAGGGGAACGAAAAGGAAAAGAGGGACCTAAACGGGGGGGAAACGGGGGGGAAAAAACAGAGATGCGGAAGCGGAAAGGACTGGGGGCATCATTCTGGGGCGTAAAAGGGGGGGGGAAAAGAAGTAAGGAAAAATTAAGCATGAAAAAAGCGCAGGGGCGCAAGGTCGTAAAAAAAACACATCGAGGGGGGAAAAAAAGAGCTACAGAAACTTAGATCGACGGAGAAAAGTCCAATTTGCTGCTAAATAAAGGGTGTGGTCAAAAACAGTATTCACCTTTTCCTCACCTTTGAAATGAAAACCACTCAAAACCCCGAAATAATCCTCAGGGCTGGTACACGCCCAGGCGGCAATCACAAGAGGTCGAAGGGAAAAAGACGCAAAGCGAAAGAGCGCATCACTAACCACTTCCAAGCCCTGCCGAAACCTTTAACAGAATAACATGGGGTCACAGATGGGGCCAGTGGAGTTGGAGACAGACAAGCACATGAGCGCTGGTAAAAAAATTCACTAAGCGAAAGTAAAGCCCCAAAAGGGGAAGGGTTTGCGGCAACTGTGAATCAAATGACAATGGATGGACTCCCCCACACGGGGGGGCCGGGGGGGAATGCACGGGTGAAAAAAAAAAAAGCTGCCACATCCTAGAGTGCACACTAGGAGAATCACCGTAGAAATGGGACGGAACCTAAAAAAAAATCCGGCAACCTACCAAAACCGTCAGCAAAATTCATTATCGGATCCAGTCAAGGAAATTGTGCCCCCTTCTGTCCCCCGCTTCAATCCCGTCAGGCTCCATAAAGGAATGGTAAGCAGAGGAAGCCAGTAATCTCTCAGTAAAAAGAAACAAGCCAGAGAAAAGAGAAAAAAAGTTTGGGTGAAGTGTCAGGGGGAAAAAAACTAGACCATGGACTAACCGCCTAATGGAAATGATCAACAGGAAAAAAAGAACTCCCAAAGTATAAAGGGGTAAAAAAAGGTATTATAAGGCGAGTCTGCTCACTCAAAAAAAACAACAACATAAAAAGGAAGGAAGGATAAAAGATATATAGAAAATGAAAGGGAAAGAAAAAAAAAGGTACGGGGGGAACGTTCAGGATTGTGCCAAGGTTGCTGACATAAAGGGGGGGGGGGAGCTTCTAAAACGCTACACCGGGGCCGGGGAAAAACAAATTGGTGTGGGAGGTGAATTATTCGGGGGGGGGGAACCGGGGGGGTGAACGAGAGATTGGGGAGGAGGGGGCAAGACGCGTTCATAGGTGTAGGGCCAGGAAGGAGGTTGCCACGCGAAAGGAAGTGGAACATACAAAAAGGGGGAACAGGGACGGTGGGTGGGGATGTAATCGATAATAGGTCCCCAGGGAAGACGGGTTGGAAGGGGGCCTGTAAAGAACAGGGAGATGGGAAAGGATAAAAAAAAAAAAAAAAAGGGAAAATTAACGACAAGGGGTCCCGACGGGGGTTCCAAGGGGAAAAGTGGTGGGAAGGGAGGGGGGAAAGAGGGAAACTTCGCAGCGGGGCCACTAAAGCACGTTGGAAAATTTTACTCTCAGTCGTTTGACTTGGTGGAAAGCCATATGTGGAATTCGTGACCTGGATAAGGTGCGGGGAACAGTTGTGGGATCAGGGGGGGGAGGGGGGGCCGTTTTCCAGCCCGCGTCCCAGGGCGAAAACGGGTTTTTCCAGAGTTTGGGGGGTGGGACTGCCGCAAGGGCGGGATTTTTGTAAAAAAAGGCGAGTGGGGGCTGTTTGGGGATGGGTTACCAACGAAGAATGGGGGGGCCATGGTTGGAGAATGAACTGGCGGAGGACCGGGTGACACATTGAAAAAAAAGGTCAAAGTGGTCGAGGTACATTTTGGAGGGGGGTTGTTTTTGGGGCACGGAGCGTTTGTTTGGGTCACACGGGGTCCCCCCCAACGGGGAAATCTTTCCTCAAGGAATAAAGACCGGACAACTTTCCCTGAAAGGGCTGCTGCCAGAAATTCGAGGAAGGTAAAACGCAAAAAGTCGATGTGGGGGATGGGCAAAAAAACATCCAAGAAAAGAAGGTGAAAACTCAGGTTAAGTTTTCTGTAGTAACGGACTGGAAAAAAACTTTGGGGGAACGCCGGCCTGGACGGGGGGGGGTTACTGGGGGAATTACGGATGCGATGAACAGCACGGGACAACGGGTTCAAAACTTTGGGGGGGGTCCTGACCGCAAGGTTCGCGGGACGTCAAAAACCATGGGAAGAGCGATTGACAACGTGGGGAAGGGGCAAAAAATTTTTGGTGTTGGGGGGACACGGAACGCACGAATTGGGAACCAAAAAGGGCCGGGGGTCTATGGGGGGGGGAAGGGGGTGTGGAAAAAAAGCAAAAAAGGGCAAAGTGTGTAAAAAAAAAAACCGGTTTTCGGGATGTAAAAATGAACAAGACAGCAAATTGGTGGGGGACGGGTTTGTGGACCGGAAGGCTCAATCAGGAACAGAAAGGGGAGGTACGGGCCATACGTGTAATTGAAGGGCAACGTCCAGCAGAAACACGATTGGGGGTAAAAAAGTCGTACCACCCAAAAAAAAAGGCAAACGAAGCTGAAAACGGGCCGTTAACGTACAATTTTTCCGTGCCGTTGGGAGCACAAAGGGGACGAGAACACAAAAGACGCAAAAACCAGGTGCGGGAAACCAAACAAGGGTGCCTCCGAACACGGTGATAGAAGATTGGGCAAAAGTGATGGTCGCGAAAAATTCTCGTTTGGAAAATGAACAGTGTGATGGTCCTGTGATGGAAGCATCAGGTCATGGATGGGACCGGCGAGCTTGGGTGGGTAGAAAAGCGCTTTTCCAAACCATGGGACAACGCACCGTGGTCGGGTGGGGGTCTTCTTCAAAAATAAACACTGGTGTTTGGCCTGGGAGAAATGTTCAGGTCGATTTCCGCTTAAAACCCCTTCTTGGGGGTCGAAATCACGAAAAGAAGCTGGAAGCAATAGGCTTCACAGACGTAAAAAAACATTCCAACGGGGACAGAAAGTTACAACAGAAAAAAAAGGGGTGCCTAACTGGAGGTAATAAAAAAAGGTGGGGGGTGGGGGCTGATAACAGACAAAAAAAGTGGTATATTAAACACAAACACATGCTCAGGGGAAAAAAGGACCTTTTGGGGGGGTTGGGGGGTTTGGGGGGGGGTGTGGCAGTGTGCGTGCGTGGAGCTAAGGGGTCTACTTTTTTGTGGTCCAACATGAGGTGGGAAAGAAAATGCAACAAAAGAAAAAAAGAAAACGAGCGAAAAAAAAAAAGCAAAAAGAAAAAATCGAAAAGGGGGGCTGATGAAGTTTGTCAAAAGAAGGAAAAACGTGAGTTGGAGGTGGAAGTAGGAAAAGGGAACGGGGCACTGGAAAAAACATGCCAGTTCAGACATTTGGACCGGCCGGGGGAAAAAAGGTGGGGGAACTGCTTGGGGGAAAAGTCCGTGTCGCCATGACTACCGTGAGGCGCGTGCGACGTGAGCGCAAAGGGTTGACTTGTGTTGGGGGGGTGTTTTTGGGGTTTTGGGTGGTGGGGGGGGGGAGGTGGGGGGGTGGGGGGGTTGGGAGGTATTGTGGGGGTAGGGGGAACGCGGGGGGGGGGGGGCCTCAATTTGGAAAACGGGGGAGGGATCTTCTGAGCCAGGCCAGGGCTCAATAGGAACGTTAAAACAACAAAAGGGGGGGGCCCCCTGACGAAAAGATTGATTAGGTAGGTAGGACACACCAAATATTTTCGACGGGAGGGGTAAAAAGAAATCCAGTCACAACAAAAGGGGGTTGGAGGGTCGTGACAAATCTGAAGGGAAAAACGGTCAAACAAAAGGAATGTGGGTTATAAACAGTTGGCCCTAGCAATGAAATCGAAAAGGTGCAGTTAAATGTAAGGGGGGCGACGGGGGGGGGGGATACCAACGAGAACCAACAATTGGGGGGGGGGGGGAGCGTTGCGCAAACTCAGTAACGAACAGGAGGGAGCTTTCTGGTTCAAACGTCGTGGGGAAGTAGTGGGGATGTAGTGGAAGGTCGTTTCAGTTTCAGAAAGACACGGAACAAAGGGGGGGGGGGGCTGGGCGGTGGGTAGAGGAGCCCCGGGGGGGGGCGGTGAAAAGCAAACGAAAAGGAAATTGAGAGCACGGGGTAGGGTACGTTGAGGGCATGGACATCAACAGAAGGAGAACGGAATGTGCATCCGAAAAGGAGACAAAGTTGCGCGCAACCCCCCCCGCAAAATCCAAAGGGAAAGTCCTCATCGGAAAGAAAAGACGCGGGGGAAACTAGGGTCAAGGGGGGGTAGTGAAAAAGAAAGCAGGGGGAAAACAACGGGGTCAGAGATTGAGTTGAACTTTCCTTGACAGCAAAACAAGATAAGGATGGATGGAACAAACTCATTCCTTCAGGGGTCCGGGCGCAAAAAACACCGGAAAATTTGAAAAACGCGAGAACGAAGCAATCTGCACACAAAAGTAAAAAAGGTGAGTGAATACGCAGAAAAGGGGATAAAAAGGGGGCACAGACGCAGGTACTTAGTGAAAAGAAAACAGAAAAGTCAACTCGCTTCCCAGGGTCCAAGGAACCCTTCAGGCTCACGTAGGAAAGAAAAGGGTCCGAAAATAGGGGGGGTACACTTCTTCAAGGAAAAAAAATCCGTCCAGAAAAAAGGGGAGATCAGGGGCGGAACTCTTCGGGGGAGTAAGTAAAGCCTGAGGGGTTACAAAGGAGCAACAAAGAGTTCACGGTCAACAGTCAAGGGGCCGAGGTTCGGAAAGTCTGGGGGGAAGGGAGGAGTTACTCTAACCAAATAACACGGTTTTGGGGAAGCCTGAAGGGCCAAAAGGGGCCGTTGAAAAAAACTCCCCTTTGAACAATGGAACCTAGAAGGGAAAGGAGGAATTTTTTGTGAACAAACTAAAACCGCTGGGAAAAAACCAAAGGCAGACAAACTCTTCGTCCAAAAAAGCACAAAAAAGGGGGGGAAGGTAACGGGTCGACCGAAGGGGGACCTAACTAAAAACTCAAAAAAAAAAAAAGGCAGAGGAAAAGGCGTTACCGGCCTTCATCTTTGGAGGGGGGGAAATAGTACAGGATCTGGAGGGAACAACAAAAAAAACAACGAGTATTATTAAAAAAAGGGGAGGAGGGGCCCAGGGGATTAGAAATAAGTAAAAAAAAGCCCACGCATAAAGAATTGAAGTGGGAAACCCTCAGTGGGGGGTTTGTTAAAAAAACTAGGGGCAGGTTTTTGGTTATTACATGTGTTGCGTGGGGCGGCAGGATCAGGGAAATGAATTGTTTTTGGGTTAAAAGAACGGAAGATGTATCTTGTGGAAAAGAGGGTGTTAGGTTTTACAAACACGTAGCTCGCTTCGCAAGCTTAGGTCCAAGGGGGGAGTAAAAACTGCTCAAATACTAAAAATGCAATTGTGTTGGGGGGGGGGTTAGTAGGAAAGGGCAACTACCCATAATCATGAAAAGAGAGGGACTCCTGGGAAAAAAGGGAGATGGTTAAACAAGCAGAAGCTGTTAAGGAGTTTAATAAGAGTAAGCGGAAAAAAACTCCAAAAAACACTGCATGGCAAAAATGATTGACAAGGAAGTTGTGAATTCACACGTGTATGGAAAACTGGGATTTGGCATGACACAGATGCGGGGGCCGTTTTAAGGAGGAAGGGGGAAAAAAGAAGCCGCAGAGAAAATTAAGGAACGGCGGAGGTCCAAAAACAGACCAGCGACAAGAAAAACAAAAAATAGATGACTCCAATAACCGGTGCACTAGGTTTCTACGGAGGGCTGGGCAGAGCAGGGGGGGGGAGGGGGGGGGGCTTGGCAGAGGGTGTGGGGGGCATCGAGTCGTAACAAAATTTGGTCGGGGTTTGGGGAAGCCTAACGTGCAAGTGGCAATGCAATGGGGGTAAAAAAAAAATACACTGCGTAGGCGACGCCGTGTCAAGAAAAAAGCAGAAAGCCGCGAAAAAGCTTGGACACGCAAATCCAGTGGGTAAGGACCAACTATGGCCGAAAACTCACAGAAAAAAAGGATGTCACCTTTACAAAAAGGGGGCGAGAAAATCACCACTCACGCTGCACGGTTCGTGGTAGGACTGGGAAAACGCAGCAAAAAAAAACAGTGGTCCTTCGGACAGTCTAAGTGCTGGGACCTACTTTGAGTAAAAAAGTTGGGGGGGGTATCAGGGGGGACATGTACTAACACAGTGGCAACAATATTGCTACGGCACCGAGCCGCTGCTTGCAAACCACCGAATTTTGTGGGCCTGAAGTGCCCTCCCGACACGGAAATTGGGCACGTGAGTCGGAAGGCAGGGGGGGGGAGGAGGAGTAATTGGTGACAGAATGCTGCCACAGGGCCGATGGTGCGAGAGGGGGAAAGAGAAGAGGGAGGAGCTGGGAGGGGGAAGTGGGTAGGAGGGAGGGAGAGAGAATGGGGGGGGTGATGGTGGATAGGAAGCGGCGGGTGGGGTGCGGGGGGCTAACAGCGGGGGGTAAGTAAGACGCCGATTATTGAAAAAGTGCGTCGAAAAGTAAATGACAATAGAAACACCAGTACCTCTAAACTAAACTAAAGGAGACCCCACAAAAAGCATGCTGTCTAGGGGCCCGCTTCGTCTCCCTTCCTGGCGGAAAAAAAGACTACAAGAAAAAAAAAGAAAAGTTGCAAACTCTCCCGGAAAGAGCTCCTGGTGGAGGGACGCCTTCTCCGAGGGGGAGGTTCAACACTGGGCCTTGTGGAATCGAAAAAAAGTAAAAAAATGGGCATGAAAAGGAGCCCCGCTCGAAGCACTCTTAAGGTTTTTCCTTCCACGATTGGGTGGTGGGGGAAAAAACGTCTGGAACACTGGGGAACCGGAAGGTACCGAAAAGAGGTTAAAGCATGGCGAAAAAACCGCGCAGAAGGAAAGAAGAGTAAACACGGGGGGATGAGTTTATGGTCCAGGTATAAAAAAAAAATAAGGCCTCCGAAACAGAAACGAACAAATGGGAAAAAGTGGGGGGACATGTCACCGGGGAGGGCCAAAAGAGATTTGAAAGCCGGGTCCTAAAGGCGGACGCGATCGGGACCTGCAGGGATTGGGGTTGGGGGGGGGGGTACAAAGCAGTTAGACAAAGAAAGTGACAAAAAGAAAAAAAGAAGGAGAAAGAAAACACAAAACACGGCACTGTGAAAGGGGGGGATAAAAGGAGAAACCGGGGGAACAGATGGTCGCAGGGGTGGGGGGAACACATTCAACGTGGGGACCTTTAAAAAACAAGAAAAGTGAACCAAACTCACGAAGTTAACGCCTCCTTGTTTCTCTTTAGGGGAGGTCAAACGCGAGGGGCGTGGCATAACGTCCAAAAAAATAGTGGGGCAGGGAATAGCAACAAATCGAGAGGAAAAAAGACAGGTAATAGAGTGACGAAGATCAAGCAGGGTCTCAAAAAAAAAAAAAACAAAGAGGGGACATACAGGTCCGTGCGAAATGGAAAAAATGGGAAACGGAACGAAAACAAATGGGGGGGGTGGGGGGGGAGGAAGCCGTTTGAAAAATCCTCAAGTTCAGGCGACCCACACCAAAAAAGAAAACGTGGGGGGGGGGGACAGGGGTAGTTTAAATCATAAAGACGAGAAAGTAGCAGGCAAACCCCAACAGGTGGGATAAGAACTCCGGGAAAAAGCAATTTTGGGAAACTCAGCAGCACCATAACAAGACTCGACCGAATCAATGCGGATCTGGAAAAAATCAATAAAAATAAGCATCCAAAGTTCAACTGAGAAGTCAGAGCTCAAATGGGGGGCGGTGCAAACAATCAAATCAGGGGGTATTGGTTCAAACCAATGCGACAGCCCAAAGAGTGACCTCAAGTTTTCACAGGGATGGGAACCCTGTTGGGGAGGGCAAAAGTATGTTGCAAAGGACGGCCGCTGTCTGGTTATATTAGCAGAAAAAAAAGAGAAAAACTTCGATGAAGTCTGATCAGGAGGGGCTTTTGTGGTTTGGAAGAACGTAAAAAAAAGCATGGGGGACTGGGAAAAGATGGGGGCCGCATCAGGGCAAAAGCCGGAAATGAAAGGAAAAGTCCGGAAACGGCACACAATAAAAAAAAAAAAGGGGCAACTATTATCGGGCAAATAAAAATGGGAAAGTTATTCCTCCTAAAAAAAAAAAAAACCGCAACGGGAAAAGTCTTCTAAAGTGGTGTCAGAGGCACTAAAGACCAAGGGAGGGGCAAAATTACAGTGTCGACAAATTTAAAGCTTTACAACACTTATAATCAAGGGGCAAAAAAATATGGAAAAGGGGGGGGAAGAACAGGTAAAAACAATGGGGGCGTAAAAAGCCAACTAAGGTTGGGGGACTCATCAACATAATACAAAAATGGAATATAAAGGGGAGGTGAAGCCCAAAGTCAAGTAAAATTAAAGAAAGGGAAAAACTGACGAAGGGGGAAATACAGTGGGTCAATGTCATCAAAACACATGTTTTGGGACCCAAATCCACGAACGGAACTGGCAAAAAGGGGGGGGCAGAATGGAATTAGAAATGAAAAGTTGGGAAAGGGGGGCATGAAAAAGCAGAAGCGTCAAAAAAAAAAAAAAGTCAGGAAATCTACAAAATGATATGCCTCGAATGACAAGGTCCACCGTAAAATTCATAACTAACAGCTCATGAAACAACCTGGTACAAATAAAAAAAGCGGAAAAAGAAAAAAAAAGTGGTACTCGATGGGGGTAAAAAAGAAAGAGGGGGGGGGGGGAGTAAAGTAAAACAATCGAAAACAAATCTGACACGAGAAGCGGAAAACGGAAGAAACAAAACTGCCAGAAAAAAAAAACTGCAGGCAAGAGGGCGGGAACGAAATTCAATGGGCTACAACAGAAAGAACAGCCAATTAGGACGGGGCAAGAGGAAAAGAAGAACAAAAAAAGTAAGACCAAGGACGGTTACACCGGCGTTTTCAATTCAAAGTACGTGGGGATCGGGAAAAAAGGGGGTCAAAACTAAAATCGATTCACAAAAAAGGCCTCCTAGGGGTAGAAACCGATGCGAATAGTTACCAAAGATCTTTATAGGGGAAAACCTCTAATATCCAGAGGTCGCTAAATTTTCCTTCTTAAAGATAAAAAAAAACAATGCAAAAAAAAAATATCCATAAGGAGAAATGGCGCTGCCTCTCAACTTCCATAGGATACCCATCTTGCGGCCCACTTTCCAAACTAAAGGGACAATAAATCCAAAGGGGGGGGGGTGGGGTGGGTGTCACTGGGGACTAGCGTCGAAAAGCAGTACGCTGCAAAAGAAATGGTCAACCCAAAAAAAAAACTGAAAAACGGGAAAAAAACACATGGAATTTAATGGGTAATAGGACGTCTAACAAACAAATGGGGGGAGTAGGGAAAAATAGGAAGGAAAGATTTAAAAATGGACGTGGGTGGTCAGGGCTTGGGTGGGGAAATGGTGGAGGACAGGTAAAAAGACCTGTCAGGAACTTGGGAAAAGGCAAAGGACGGGACCCAAAAAAATTTGGCTGGGTGGATGGGGAGGAGGTTGTTGCAACGGGGGACAGCGAGAATGTGGGCGAGGGGAAAAAAAAACCGGGTGCTGGGTCAAGGCGGGAGTGGGTAAGTCCACTGGACCGTGGACGGATCTTTTGCGGGGGAGGAATAGTAAGGTCACAGGCAAAGGAAGCCCCTTCACTGGGAGGAGCAGACTCCAGGGTGACAGATTCAGTCCTCAAATTCAAAGGACGGGGAATGGCGGGGAGAAGTGTTGCTAGCGGCCGTGGAGGAACACGTCAGTAGACAACCTAAAAAATTGAAAAAATTGGAAAATCCAGCGTGCTTTTGGGGGCTACTGTACGTGGAAGCAATTGGAAAATAATTAAAAGAAAAGACAACTTGTACTGGGGCAAAAAGTCTGGAAAAACTGGGGGGGTGTAAGCAATGGGGGGAGACTCAAGGAGAGTGAAGCAAGGGTGTGGGACTACAGGAAAGTGTAAAAAAAAAAACTTCCGCTCGCAATCTAATAACGCACGAAAGCAAAAGTTTTGGGTTTTGGGGGGGGTGGGGGTGGAAACAAAAAACAGAATTTGTTAAATTGGTACGGGGGGACAACCAGAAACAGGAGGGAAAGGGGGGGGTTTACCGGGGGAGACGGACGGGTTTGGGGTGATGTTTTTACGTGACGGGAAAAGGGGGGTATGTACAAGAGACATTGGGGAAGTGGGGGGGAAAAGGAAAAAAACTGGGGGCGGTAAAAGGGTGTGTCCCATTGGGTAAGAAACGGTAAAGTGGGGGGTTGACCGAAAAACTTGGTGTTGTTTGTTGGTCTTTTTGGGGGGGGTGTAATGGTGGTGGTGGGTTTTCAGGCGTGCGAAGTTTGTTGGGGGGGTGGGTTAGAAATCAAAAACACAGGGGTGGAAACCGTGGCAAGAAAAAAAAAAACCACCCATAACTGCACCTGATGGATGGCGCGGGTCCGGCTGGTTGACGTCGCGTCTCAAAGCATTTCAGGAGTAAAAGCCAAAAAAAATCGATGGTGAGTGCAAAAACACCAACATCTGGGAAGAGGTCAAGTTGATTTGCATTGACACGGGTAATGGGGCCGGTGGGGAAAAAAAGGGGGGGAAGTGCTTAGATGGAGAGGGAAATTAAAGGCTGGGCTTAAACCGCGGGTTGGGGGGGAAAAATGTTTGGTTGCCAAGGGGACAGGTTGAGCTCAAACGTGGAATGAATTGGGGGTTTTGCTGTTGGGGAAAAAAAAAAAAAGTGGCGGGACGTTAAAAGGGGCCCATCAGTTGTGGGGTGGGGGTTGGGGGGGGTGTGGGTGGGGGGGGGAAAAAAAAAGGACACGAACTCAAAGTTGGGGGGCCCTTAAGGGGGGTACTGGAGGTGGGGGGGGGGAATGGGTTCAGTTCGGGACCGTGCGAACAGGGGGGGGAAAGGGGAAAAAACTGTCCGTTTGTGGGGGTCGGGGGGGAGGGGGCAAGGAAAGGGCAACCAGAGGGGGGACGAACCTTTCGTTGTGGGGGAAAGGGGCTGGGATCATGGTTTGACAGGGGGAGGGGGGGCAGAAAGTACGTGCATTAGCAGGGGAATCAAGTAAAAACAGAACCAAATGAGTTGGGGTGTAAACAAGTGGGGGAGGGTCTCAAAAAAACAACAGCACACAAGCGAAAGGCACATCATATAAGGCAATGGGGGGGAAATCAAAAAAATTTTTTGGGTCACAATTTGTGGTGGTTACAACAAAAACAAGATGGCGAGAAAAAAAAACCGCTCGACAAAAAGGAACACGGCTTTTGGGTGGTCAACTGAAAGTAAGTGTGGCAAAAGGGGGTGTTAAGACCTCAAAACGGTGCACCCGGAACATGGATCGTAGGGGGGTGGGGGGTCGAAAACGCAACAAAAAGAAATGGGAAAAAATTGGGGCTATCCCGCTGACCGGGAGAAGTGTGGGGGTGAAAGAACGTCAAGGGGGTGGGTTGGGGGAATTGCTTCTTCCGGACTGCAGCTAGGAGGTGGATGTGGGTGGGAAGTGGACTTCTGGGTACTCTTAAGTTTCTGGGGGGGGGTTACGGTGCTGGTGGTTGGGGGTGGGGAAATTTTGGTTCCATGCTGTATTCCGGTGTCGGATGATATGGTTAGGGGTAATAGGTTGGATTGAGAACAGGGGCAATCTACACTGTGTTTAGGGGTCGTACAAGGGTTTTTGGATCGGAAACAACAAAAAAAACCCCTGTCAAGGACGAAAATCGGCTGTACAGTAGAAAATGTCCTGACACGTGGGCTTGAGGAATATAGGCACTTGGTAAAACACGAAAAGGCCAGAAAAGGTTGGTGGTAGGGGAAAAACGCCGGTATACCACACATCAAGGGGGGGGCGATGGGCAGGGAAGGGTACAGAATTTGGTGGGGGGTTTGAAAAAGAAATAGGCAAAGGACTTGAAAAGAAGGAAAAAAGCGACTCTGAAGCTTTGTCGTTAGTGGTTGGGTTGTTTTGGTGGGGGTTGGTTTGTTGTCTGTTGGGGTGGGGTGCAGGGGACTGTGGGTTTGGCGATTGGTCGGCCCTACCAAAGAATGGGGGAACGAAGGGGGGGGGGAACAATCCTAAAAACGGAATCAGAAAAAGAAACGGAAGGCGGGAAATAAGGAAGGGGGTAACGGGGGGGGCAGGGGGGTTGGGTAACATACGAGGAGGTGGGAAGTTGGGTATGGTAACGTGGTGTAGTAGATAAAGCGGGTTCACTGGAAGTTATAGGGGTCAGGTACTTGGACTTTGTTTTTCTGACATGATGTTTGTTGACAAAATACCATTTGAGAAATGGAGAAAGGATCAAAAAGTATTGGGACCGGAACACAAGCGCCAAACATCATGAGGGGGGCCAGTCACAGTGCGGGGGTACCAAGTCCATCTTTGGTGTTGAATCGTGGAAAAAGTTGTTGTGGTGGGTCAGAACGGGCAAAGGTCTCGTGGACGGTTGGGTGTTTTGGTGTTTTGTGTTGTTGGGGTGCCCAGGCAAAATACTGAAAAAATGGGTGAAAGTGCGGCGGGGGGGTAAGATAGTCCGTAACAGCACAGGTCCCCAACGGGCACTCAATCGCATGGGTCCGTTCAATTGGACATCTAAAAAAGGACGAAATTTGAACACAAAAAAAGGGAAAAGCGCTAAGCGAGCCCTATTGGGGCTGAAAAGTAGAGCTAAACAACTCAAGAAGGGGAGGAGACGGCCGAGAGGGGGTCTATACGGGGAGGTGGGGGGGTTGGGGCTCCAGAGAAATGAAAACTTTGGGAACGTAAAAAAACCCTGAACGCGTACGTGTGCAGTAAATTCCAGTGGACAACACAAAACCGGGGTCGAGCGCCAAAAAAAAGCTTGGAAACGCAAGCCAGGGGGATGGGCCCGGAGGTTGGGGTGGTGCAAGAGAATGACGGAATGCGAAAAACGTTTCCGTCAAAAGGTGGCGGACAAAAGTGCCAATCCAACGATCAAGGGAAAGTGAAGTGGGACTCAATCGAAACAAAGGTGGGGGCTTCTTGGAAAAGAGGGGGCAAAGTCGGAACAGTGACGAGGTTGATGGGGCGTGCAAACCTTAAGGGTTCATTTAAAAGAAAAAGAAGCGAATGGGGGGAGGCGGGACGCGGGGGGGGGGGTAAGTACAAAAAAAAAATCCTTGACTCGGGGGGGGGGAAGGGGGTCTTGGGGGTCAAAGTGAATGTGACACAGGGGGTGGGAGGTCCATTGTAAAAGAAGGGACCAAAAAAAAAATCAAGTAGCAACCAGGATATGTCATCCATCAGAGACCACTGGGTGTTTGGTGGTTAAGGTCACGCCATAAGGCTCAAATCTTGCAGGACATTCACAACGGACTGGGGGGGTTTGTCGGAACAGGATTTAAGTCCTAACCGAAGCACGAATATCTCTGGGACTGTAAAAAAACCAAAAAAGTGGGAAAGTCAAAAGCATGTAGTCTTGCAATATACTTTCTTCCTGGGGTCAGTGCACTTTGAAAAAAAGGGGGGGACTTTTCCCAAAGAACCCCGGTAAAGTAGGGGAAAAACACCTGAGGGTGGGGGGGGTTGGTGGGCGTGCAAACACCCAAATTGTACTCGAGGGGCAAAAAAAAACTGACCCGAAAACAAACAACTCAGAAATTGTGAACGTACAAAGGACAAAACCGCCCACAATAAATCTGGTTCCGGAGTGAGTGGAACACCTTGTTCAAATCAAAGGCAGGAATACGAAGGGAGCGAACGAACCCCAAAACACACCCCAACCACTGCAAAGAGATCAAGAGACCCTACCCTATGCGACAGGGACCAACGTTTCAGGACTCGCCGTCAAAATGAAGGTGAGTGGGGGCCGGTTCTGACTTATGAACAGACTAGACTGGGTCCCTCTTGCGACTGGTGGTGGCCCGAGGGGGTCAACCCCCGAGACGTTCAAAAAAAGTCACGCTTTCAATGGCAAGAGGGATATCCAAAGCGGGACCTCGATGAAAGTTCATCAGAAGCCTGTGCGAAGGAAGGCGATACCTTGGGGGGGGAGATTGGAAGATTCATGATAAGTCAGGAAAGAAGTGGGGGTTCCACTGTTGTGACACACAGGTTTTTGCCTTGCTGGGCACAAAACAAGAGACGGGGGGTGATTCTGGGGGTTCCTTGCGACGCTTGGGTGCATGGGTGTTGATTGTTAGCACTTTGAAAAACGGCATGTGGAAAGTGGACATTTCAAGGCACTGAGGCATAAAACAGGCGCTTCTACTTTTGTGGGGGGTAAGACGGGTTGGAGGAATCGCGGCAAGGGGGGGGGGGGGGGGGAGGGACAAACTAGACAAGACCACAATAACAAGGTTTTGAAGGGGACCGGGGATTAAGAAGGACAGGGTTGAGCAAGACAAACCAGGGGGGGGTATTAACACCTATCCGGTCGGAAGGCAGGCTCCAGTTACTACCGATAACTCCAACTCCTTGTCAAAACAGTGAAAGAAGCAGTCACACTTAGTGACGGGAAACTGCAACCTAAGGTACCCTCAGTCTCGAGAAATGGCAAAGAAGACCGGGGACACTGGAAAAATCACTGGAACTCTAAGAATGTTTGACCAACAATAACTCAATCGTTGCAAAAGAAAAACAACCCCATACGGGAACCAGGAACCGGCTCCTGGAATACGGGAAGAGGGTTGGCAAGCTCCCCACAAAAAAACGTATAGAGTAAAAAAGAAAAGATAGATTAAACCGAAAAAGAGGGACCGGCCTAATGAGGCACAGGGAAAGGTGGGGTGTTTGTTTGGAAGGGGGTGGTTGGGGTAGTAGGGGGTGAGGCGTGTGAGGCCCGGCAGGTAAAATGGAAAAAAAGTTAATTGTTGGGGGGGGTCCAGGGACTAAGAGTTTGGGAAGAACAGGGGTGAAAAAGGACGGTGGGTGGGGAGGGAAAAATCCGGGAACGGAACTCGTCAGGGGCGTCGCAGGGCAGCATGGTAACGTTTAAAAGGGAAGGGTTGTTAAAAAAAACTGAGATTGGGGACAACGTTCGGACCAAAACAGGGGGATGGGTAGAGTGGGGTCCCGAAAAACCAAGGGGCCACAGTCAGTAAAGGACAGTCGTGGGGATGCTTTGGGGGGGAGGTGAATAGGCAAATGGGCCACAAAGGGGGGCCAACAAAGGTGAAGAAAAGAAAAAGGCAAAAGGAATCAAAAAGGGGGGGGACAACCGAAGGCTGACGGGCAGACGTAGGGGGTTTAAAGGGGAAAACACCCCGTGTAAATCACTCAACAGGGGGAGGGTTTGGAAACGAAGCGTGTGTGGAAGAATGAATAAAAAAAAAAAGTTGACTTTCCAAATACAATAAGACGTGTGTAGGTCTAAGACTCAGTAGGTCATCAATTCCAACCGTTTCCAGTTACGGAACACAGCGTTGGCCATTGTCAGGCGGGTTTCCTGAGAATCACAGGGGATGGGGGGGAGGGGTGCATAGGGGGGGAATTGTGCGGTGGTCACGGGTCTACGTGTTGGGGGGTTTTGTGGGGGGAAGGGTAAAAAACTTGAAAAGGGCATTACAGTGTTGAAAAAGAAGAGCATAAACGTGACTGAAGGGCGGTAGGCTTTAATACACGGTCAAAAGAAGCCGGAGACCACCAAAACCCAAAAGAAAATCCATTGGGGTGGCCACAAAACATTGAGTGGTTCAAGGGTGAACGAGAAAAATATTCTCGTTTCGGGGGGGGGGGGGGGGGGGGCTCAAAGAAAAAAAAAAAAACGATGAATCCTTGGGGGACGTTGGGATGGAAAAGCGGAGGGCCAAAAGAAAATGTGGGGTCAAGTACGAGGACCGGAGTGGACAAATCAAAATGGGACTGGGAAGTGCTGGTAATATAGGTAGCCAGGGACGAAAAAAAGGGTGGAACACTTGAGGCGCGCTACCTACTCTGGGGGGACACCTGACGGGGGGTTCGGAGCGAAACTAAGAGAAAATCTCCTGGTTTGAAATCGGAAGTCCACCTAAAATAACAACAACAAATCTGAAACTTGGGCCACTGGAACGACCGAAGCCGAAAAGTCCGCTGCGAGAGGAAAAAGGGATAAAGGGGGGGGGAAAATCGGGGGAATGGGCACTTTCGCAAAAATTAAAAGCATTTGACCGGAAGGGGAATCAGAAAAGACCACAGTCGTGTTGCCGTGGAACTCAGGGGAGGGGGTGCCTCTACGAAACCGTCAGGGAGTTTAGAATCTGAAAAAAAAAAAAAAGGGAAAAAAATCTTTACTCGCAAAGGCAGTAGCATGGGGGGGGAAAAAACGATATTTGGGGCATGACAGGGGGAAATCGACAGAAAAAGAGTCAAATCGTAGGGGTGTTTGGGGAAAGCGTGATCGAGAGGGTGGGGGGGGGTCGGAAAAACATTAGGCAAAAACCAGCGCCGGGAACGCATTTTGGGGGAAACATCAATGGATGGGTGGGGGGGGCACAAAGGCAGGGGGACAAACAGCCCAAGACTGAAAAAGAAACACGGGGGGGAAAAATGGACTTCCCAGTTACGGGGGACGGTCTAGAACAGAAACGAAAAAAGGAAGTAAGTCCTTAAACTCCGAAAGGACGGGGTTGTATTCTGGTGCGCAAAGTCTGGTAAGGACGTTCAAAAGGATCACAGAAGGGAAATCAAAAAAAAAAAAGTACGGAAAAAAAGCAGGGGTTCAATAGATGTGAGAAAAGATAAACTTTGCGTATCAAAAACCAACAAATCAACTGGACTCCAGCCGGTAGAAAATGATGGGGAAGGGTCGCGACCATGTCACCAGGGGGGGGGGACAAAAAAGGGCGTTAAGCTAGAGGTAAAAACAAACGAAGAGGAGGTGCATAATGGGGGGAAGAGAAAAAAAGTCAAGCAGGCAAACACTGTGGGGGAGAAGACGGGGCTCCAAGAATGTTTTAACTAGCCCACTACAAAAGGACGAAAGCAAACGAGCAACGAAAAATCAAAATAAAGGGAATCGCACGTAAGTGGGAAAAAGAAGAACTTCTAGTACTCAGTCAAAAGCAAGCTGGGGGGGGGAGTAATAACAACAACATTCGATAAGTGGGGTCTTAGGGGGACACCAAGGTTGAGTCGGCCATCACGGGACCGGGGGGCAAGACACGGACCAGGCAACTGTTGATAGGGGGCGTTCAAAAAAAAGTTGACAGAGGCTACCGAAGAGGGGGGGGGGATGGACTTGGGGTGGGGGTGGGGGATAAGAAATGTTGTTACAAAAAAGCAGGGGAGGCTTTCCTGATACGAAAAAAAAAGGCCTGGTAATCGACCCCTAAAGGGGACAAGTAAGAAAAAAGGACCCCCGGCCAAAACCGTTCAAGGGGTTCACTCGGGTGCCCAGTAAATTACAAACGAAAAAAAAACCGGACATTGACACGGGGTTCTACGTTGCGAAAGGAAAGCAAGGAAAGGTCCCCAAAGGGGCGACACGCGGGAAAGAGGTGTGAACGTTCGACCAGTACGGGTCAAAAAAGCAAAACAAGGGTGAAACACCGAACACTTGCTTAATGCCAAAGGGAGTACGGCAAGTTCAATGTATAAAAAAAAAAAAAAGCTAAGCAATAGGGGCCGCACAAAAAAAAGAGCGGAAAAAAAAAGAAACTCCTTGGAACCTACGAAAGGGGTGGGGGACTTAAGAAGTATCTTGAATCAAGAAACTGCTTGTGGTCCGAAAGCGGTATTAAGGTAATAGTTTGGGGTAAAGGGGAAAACCTGAAAGAAAAAAAAAAAAAAAATACTCGAGAAAAAACGTCACAAAGGTACATACGACAAACATAAAAGCGAAACTTGGCACCAAGGTATCTGGGACCGTCATGGCTAAAGAAAACCCTACCAAAGGGGTCCTAACCGTGTACAGAAACAAACGACCCAAACTCAACACCAGCCAGGTAAAAAAAAATCCGCAGGACCCTGGAATTCGTGAAAAAAAAAAAAAAACACCATCTACATTCACTGGAGCGCGCCCGGAACCGGCAACGGGGGAAGAAAAACAAGACAAAAGAAAATCGGAAAGCGGGAATCATTCCAGGGACCTTACACACAGAAAGGAAAAAAAAGAAGGTAGACCGATTGAGGGGAGCGGTAGAAAAAAAAGTATCAAAAGACGTTCCGTTGGAAAGGCCAAATTGTCGGGGGGAGAACGATGCCGAAGGCACGTGTCATAGAATGACTACCCGAGATTTACACGTAGCGGAACATAGATCCAAGGGTCAGGGAAAAGGAATCATTCTCAGAAGATCAATGTTGCAATGTGAAAGGGCTGCAAGAGCAAAGGAAATCACGAACATAAAAACGAAACCCCAGAAACCCCACTGGGGAGGGGGTCTGGGACAGCTTCAGCGTCGCGGGGCGGCAAACCTGTCAAAGAACATGCAAGATCAAAGCAAAAAAGGGTTTTGGCTCACTTCTGGGGGGATATGTTCACAAACCGCTCCAGGGTTGACCTCAACCTGCACACCGGAAAAAGGACCAGTCCTTTATTGGAGGAAAATTTTCATAATTTAGATACGTCATAAACCCACAACTGAGTTTAAAATCAGTAGAGAAAAGGTAGCAATAATAGGGGTCCCTTGTAGGGTTAATTTGCAGGTTTGGAACTATCACAGGTTAAAGGGAAAAACTGCGAAATTCAACAAACTTTGGTGGGGAGTTGGTCTGGGACTTTTTTACCGGAATAAAAGATGGGCCAGGCGAAAACGCTCTTTATGGCGGGGGGGAGTCTTTGCTCGTGGGGGGCGGTCAGCAAACGGATCGTGGGGAGGGACGCAGCTCTAGGGGGTGCGGGGGGACGGTTTCGATAGGTTTCGTGGAAAAAAAAAAGCGCGTCGGAGGGTGACTTGCCTGTCGACGAGTGACAAAGATTGAAGGGAAGAAAACGAAAGGAAACCGGGGAGGGGGTGGGCTGTCTGCTGAGGGAAATCTGGCTATACGAACTGGGAGGGAATGCTGTGGGGGGAAAAGAAGGGAAATTGAAGCTCAACGCGTTGGAAAAAAAGGCCATTTGGGCAAGGGAAAGCGTTACTGAAAGGAGAGGGGACCCTCCCAGGGGAAGGGGGGGGTGTTTCTACTTGGGGGGGGGGGGTAAAAGTTTCCGGACTGGGGGGACGGCTTGTGACCGAAAAGGGGGGGTCGTGAGTTGTGGTGGTGACGTTACTGGGGAGGACCAGGAAGCGTAGAGGAAAAGGGTCTGCTACCTGTTGGCCAGGGGAAAAAAGCGGAAAAAAGGGTCCGAAGGTCCGTTAGGGGTTATGTTGTTTTTGGTTGGTTGTTGGGGAGGGACTGGGTCCATTTTTGTGGGACACAACCCCGGTGAAAAAAGATTGCCGGAATATGCGGCAAGCAGTTGCGAAAGAAGGAAAAAAAAAAAAAAATCGTAAAAGTATGGGCGGGAAAACAAGCGTTCGTCACAGATGATGGTCTTTTACGGGGGGTACGTAGTACTTTTGGGGCCGTGCCAGCCGGCCGGGATGAAGGTACAAGTGCTTGGTGTGCTGGGGGGGGGACGATTCAAGAGGCCTTTCCTGGGAGTCCGGTGGTCAAAAAAAAAAGCAAATCCAAACCCTGGGAGCGGCTTGGCCGAGTTTAGAAAAACCGCCAGAAAGGGGCCCAGGCCCCGTTGTCGGAAAACTCAAAGAGAACTTTTTGCCACTTTCCTGGGGGGGGGGGGCTTTTGAATGTCCTTCTGAAACGGCAGGAACCGTCCCCAACAAAACTGTCCAACTTTTTTCGGGGGGGGAATTGTGTTAAAAGCAGGGGGGGGGGGGGTCAACAGTTACCGATAAAATTTGATGTGGGCCGGGGGGGACCTGCCAAATAGATGGTCGGAAGGAAGGCGTGACGGGGGCATGGGTCCTCCGTCACAGGCCCATGAACGGGGTGGTTCACATGGGGTAAACGTCGTGCACACAAAAAACAGGCAGCCCGACCAGCCGGGGAGGCCTCGGGCGAACTGCTTGGGGTAATTACGAATTTGGAAGATCGCGCCTGCGAATACACACAACGTCGGACAAAGGTCCAAAGCGGTGCGGAAGGGAAAAAAAAAAGGGCCATCAAACAACTTGTGGATCGGGTCATGTCTTGGGTTTACGAACACATCATTGATGGTGGTCGAGCATCGCCCCTTCATTAAACTTAGTGTTCAGTCAGGTCTTGTGGAGTGAAGTGATGTTCATGGGCGTAGTTTCTCGAGGATGTTGTGGCGCAGCGACACCTTTCTTTTGGCCGCGTTCCATCTCGCTTTTGGGGGATTTGACGGCGAAAAGTGGTCTGTCAATTGTCTGGTCGACAGATTGAAAAAACACAAAACAACAAAAAAAAAAAAAAAACACCACCATGCCCTACCGAGAGATGCTGGAGGTATCTCATGGAACGGATCAGCCCTTACCAAACGAGACGTTCCATGGGGAAAAAAAGGGTTTCCGGGCCACTTGAAAAGGCACCTGAACCCGGAGGTATCCAAAGATGTTTTGTTGGTGGGAGAGATCCGAAATGGATTGGGGGGGGATAGGGACTAATGATTGAACAATGGGCTTTTTTGGTTTTGGGTTTTGTTTTGTTGTTGTTTGTTTGTTTGGTCGTAAGAGGGTGGGTGGGGGGAGGTGTATCGACTTGCCAGGGGGGGAAAACCGGGC
>Ga0179593_1501827_pt1 | contig 21624 bp, 37 predicted proteins | sample CZODoug2_1_08_16_FD_185931 | JGI IMG/M metagenome (GOLD analysis project Ga0179593, IMG submission 185931) | Vadose zone soil fungal communities from Angelo Coast Range Reserve, California, USA - CZODoug2_1_08_16fungal (PacBio error correction) | ecosystem: Environmental > Terrestrial > Soil >...
GCTCCCGCAAGGAGAGGGGGAGGAGGTTAGCTCTGGAGGGAAAAATGAACAACACCAAACAACCACCCACAACCCCCCAAAACCCCAAAAAAACAACAGGACCCAGAGAAATCGGGCATGCATATCGAGAAAGCCGAGTGCCGGGCACTCGTCCGAAAAAAAAATGACTTTTCTCTAGGATAGTCTATATTCCTCAAAAGGATTTCCTAGGAAGGGGGGGGGAGGCCTAAGTGAACTCGTCCCCGCTGGCTGTTAAAGCGCTGTGGTGCTGAAAGAGAGTGGAACCAGAATGCTTGGAAACAATCAGGTATGGATTCTCAGGGGAGTGGGACGCCGCATGCGGGGGGCCGCTGAGCGGGGAAAAGGACGGTTACTGTCCGAGGGGGGGCGTTTCACAAGCCGGAGGGGGGGGATCGAGACAGACGGAGGGAGCGAAGAAAAGCAACGGCGTTGTCGGCCCACTGTTGCTAGGAAGGGAGGCAGGTTGGTGTAAGGAAAAAGGAGCAACGGGGTGTGGTTAATTGCCGCCTGTCCTAAAAGGGGGGAAACTCCTGATCAGAAAAAAGGACGCTTCTCTCGCCTAGAGAGAGAGGAGAGTACCGACCCGCGGACGATAAAAAGCGTCGGAATAAGAAAACTAACCGGGGAGGGGACTAGAAAATCCGAGTGGGGGACCTCGTGGCGCTGGGAAAAAAAACCGCCGTGGTTCCCCGCGAGGGAAGGGGGGGCAAGTGGGGGAGGACGCGTGGGGGTCGCTATTCAAGAGGAGCGGAAAATGGGCATTAAAAAATTTTCAGCGGATGGACGAAAAAGACCGGGGAAGGTGCTGAGGGCGGGGCGGCGTGGGTGCTTTAGGGGTGGGTTGTGCGAGGCCGCGGCCTGTGCCAGTGTGGGAGGGCAAGGAGACGGTGGGGGGAGAAGAATGTGGCTTGGACTCCGCAATTACGAAAAACGAAACGATCAACAAAAGGGGCGGCCATGGGAAGAAGAAAAATCCTACAACGGCAGAACATGCAGCGCCGGGTTGAGAAACGGGGAAATCCTCGATCGGGGGGGGGGATTGATCTCAAGGGAAAAGTAAAGGAGTGACGGCATGATGGCGGGGAAGCTTCCGCGGAGCGAGGGGGAGCGACGCCGTATGGGGGCGTGAGAAAAGGAGAAAAAACTCCCGCAAGGGGAAGAGGGAGAAGGGGCATTGCAGGGGGAGAAGTTAGTCAAAAGCGGGGGGAAAGGTTACAAGTGCCATCCCGGCGACCAAAGGGGAGAGGGGGTTGGCCAAAAGGACAACATTCCTGGCTAATTTGAAAAAATAAAAAAAGAAAAAGGTTGGGCTTAAAGGGGAATTATTGAAGATGGAGGAGAATAAATATCGGGTACAAAGGGGGAGCCTGCTAAAAGTTTGTTCGGGTCCGAATGCGGAAAGGAGGGGAAAAAAAGAAAAAGAGGGTACAGGAGGGAGGGAGGATCTTACCTGGGGGGTACGCGCTTGTGATGGGGAAAAAAGAGGGAGGATCATTAGACCCGTACTAATAAGAAAGAGGGGGATGGTAGTAGCATTGAGGAGCGCCAGTGAGAGGCGCCAAATAAATTTGAAAAAAGTTAACAAAGGAAATTTCATTCCGTGGGGGGGAAAAGGGAGAGGGGGGAAACCAAAGGGGGGGATGATGGGAAAACGGGGAGTTCAGGTAGTTTCGAGGAGATGGGGAATGCGAAACAGGTCTTCAGAGGGGGTAGATGTCAGGGGCCTTGGCTGAAGCACAGCCTCACTCGAAGGGAGACTTTGAAATAAAGGAAAAAGGAAAGCGCTCTCGGAAAAGGGGGGAATCGTCAGGGGAAAAGGACATTGAGTAGGGGCTATCGCTGGTCGCGGTCGTATAAGGCTCTCCAAAGAGGGGAAGAAAGGTATCGGGCCTTTAAGCGCGAAGATAGGCAAGATTGTTTAAGATGACCAAAAGCTGACGGGGGGGAAGGGGAAGTAGAACAGAAATTGCCAAGAGATCAGGGAAAGTCAGGGCAATTTAAGCGAAGATTCGACGATTAAATAGAAACCTTGACAGAAAGAGGGGAATAGAACAGAGAATGGAAAGCAGAAAAGTGGCGAAGCTTCGAGAGAGAAGACGCGTGGGGCGGCAAATAACGATGCCCGCCTATACCGGACGTCGGCCCCTCGGAAGGAGGGGGAGACCACGGGGGAGCCAACGTAATGGCTAGGTCGTCCACAGCAAAGTAAGGGGGGGGGGGGGGTCCCACAATTTAACTAAGAAGTCCCTAAGATCAGAGATAGGAAAAAATCACTGCCCTTAATGGGGAAAAAAAGTTGTACCACCTGAGGGTTTCTTCGCGGAAGGGAAACCTACGGGCTGGGAAACGATGTGCAGAGTCGCTAGCAGTGAGAAACCGAAAAAGCATATTGTTTGGGGAAAGTCATTGTGGGGGGGAAAAGGGTAAAATGGAAAAAAATGGTGCGTTTTTGGAAATGTGTCCCGCGGTGGACCAAAAAAAACTCACAAAGGGAGAGAGTGTCACATGAAAAGAAAAAGGCGGGTCTACAGGCAACAAAAAAAAAAGGGGGTGAGGTAGCGAATTTTTAGTAACCAGAATAACAAAGGAACAGCAAAACACTGAGAAAAGGACGGGGAATCGGTGGGCACTGCGGCTTGAGGCTTCGCGAGGGAAACTGGGGACAACAGAGAGGAGGTAACGAGTTGCGAAAGGGCCGCGTGCCATCGCGTGGAACAACAAAAGAAAAGGTTTTACACTCTCGGCACAAAAATGGAACAAAAGGGGGGGGGAGTGTTCTAGTACTGGACCACTTCGCAAAAGGGGGCAAGTATGGACTTAGGACGGGGGACGTGGCGGTGGGTCTCCCCACGGGGGCCTGTTCCTCTAGGAAGGCTTTCTCGGTAAATCTGGGTAAGGCAGAAAGGAACACACAGAAAGTTCCAAATAGTCAGAGCGTGCATGGGACGTTGTCCTTTACGAATGGGGTGGGCTGAAAAGAAGAGGTTCAAACTCCACGGGAAGACAAGGACTGCTCACAGTGGCTTTAAATGGTATTCTTTAAGCAAGCGTGCAGGTGCTGGGCTGAAATCCTTTGCGAAAGGGTAAAGATTTGATTGGAAAGAAATAGGCACAAGAAGGGAGAAGGGAGGGTCGGTATGATAGTAGCTTCAATCAGAGAAGGGGATTATCAACTAAAGGATATCTTTTTTGGTTAAGGGGGAAAGGGGGGAAGCGGTAATTGTTAAATCTCTAACCAAGCACGCTCTCTTCAGGGAGGGAGGGGTATTCCAGAGAGGTTTGTTAGACATGTTCTCAGGGGGGAGGAGGGAAACTACGGTTATGCTACGCCAACCAATATGGATGGTGGAAAAGAGAGTGGCCAACGGTCGCTTCAATAATTGAAGGAAAAGGGGAATGAGGCCAGAAAAGGCGGGTGATCCATCAGGTTAAGAGGAATTTGAGGGGAATCCGAAAGGACCAAATACCCAGTGCAAAAAAAAATTCTTTCGAAGAAGTAGGAAAGAAAAAGATGGTGGCAAAAAGTCAAGGCATCTCGAAAAACTAACGGCAAACCCAGGGGCAGCACCAGAACCGGCATCTAAAGACAAAAGGGTGATCTGGAGGAAAAGAAAAGGGGCAGGATGCGGTATTGCAGTTTTCCACGCAAAAATGGAAAAGGGTACGTCAAAAAAGTGAAAGTCGGGGAATGAAGGGGGGAGGGGAGAAGGACAGGCTTGGGGGGGGCGCTTTATTGAAGGAGTAGGCGCGACAAAGCTAGCCAGAAGAAACTGAGAGTGAAGCTGAAGGGTATCACCAAGAAGGGGAAAAAAAAGTAACATAGCACTAAAAAAAAGAGCGCTTCAGATGCGTCTATTATTATCGGGGAAGAACGGATGCGGAAAAAACGCTGGACGAATGCAGAATCCCACCTTGGGGGGAAAAAGGGCACACGGCCGTTTGCTGGAAAGGAAAAGAGAGACAGCAGTAACTATCGAAAGAGGGGGGGCATCAAGGACAACGCGAAACGGTTGGAGGCACAGGCACGTCCCTGGGTTCAGAGAGTCTTGGAAACCGGGCTTGCCGGGGGAAAGGGATGGGCTTAGGCAACCATGGAATGAAAAAAAAAACACTAATTAGTCCACTAAAGGGATAACAACAGGGATAAAGCTCTGAGAGGGAAAGGCTGTTCAGAAACTAAGGGGGTTGAAAAAGGAAAAAAAAAAAGCTGTCATGGAAAGACTCCTACAACCGGAAGGAAAAGGAGAAATAAAAGGGCGTTTGAAGGAACTGGAAAAAAAAGGGAAAAAGCTGCAGTATAGTACAGCACGGGGCAAAGAGTGTGGACATTTGAGGGGGAACGTGGTGGAAAGAGTATTGGTGGGAAGGGGGGTGTGCCTAAAATGAGGAAAGCGGGAAAAGAAACCCATTCCGAAACCAGTCTGACCGAAGGAAGGGGACAAATTAGAGTCCACACCGTAGCCGTGTGGAGGGGGGAAATGGAGCTTGAACGAGGGGGTCGGTTACAAGAGAACTGAAGGGAAAAGTGGGTTTCCAGTGAGAGGGAGCATCATGAAAAAAAAGGGGCGTGAAAACAGTGAATCTAACAGATTAAGAAAGGAGGAAAATAAGCATCTGATGGCGCTGTAAGAGGGGGGCAAGCGGGGAGGTCAAAGAAAAGATCAACAGTGTCTCCCGGGGAGATTCTTGGGGGGGGGAAAACTAAACGCCGCAAAAAAAACAACCCATCCGTAGTGGAAGAAGAAAAAATGGAACGAAGAGAGGGCGTCCGAAAAAAAGGAAGGCAAAAAAAGGCGCAATACCGGAAGGGGCGCAACCGGAAAGAAAAGAAAAACAAAATTTAAGTGACGCAGGATGGGTGCTGGCACAGGAACGGGGGGATGGTGGCTTTTCCCTGGGGAAGCTCTGAATTTGGGAAAAAAGACTTCGATAGTATGAAAGAATTTTGGGAAAGTGTATTATGGAGCTCAGGAAAAAAAAAAGGGTTTAACATATAAAAGTAGGGACTTTGGAAGGCAGAGAGCCCGGTAAAGTGAACAGAAGAAGACAGATGTGCGCACAGAAGGGGGTGATCTTGGGAGGGGGAGAAAGAAGCGGATGAGCACCAGTGTCTAAAAAGAGCACCAATAGAAGAATGGCCAGTGGGGACAGAAGATTAGGAGGGGACCTTTGTCGCTCTGGGGGGGAAATGCCATATGATAAACAGGGCGCCTACACCGGCAGGTGTCCCTTTGACGGTGGAAAGAAAAAAAATCACCCATTCCATGCTAAGCTTCGCGGGCAGGGAAATAGGGACGCTGGCCCTGAAGAATTGAAAGAAGCACCGGGGGAAGTGGCTTCACGCTCAAATGTGGGAAAAAGTATTTTAGAAAAGGGGTTAATGCTCGCCCGAGGGTGGAGAACCAAAAAAGAGGGGGCAACAACTTGGAAAAAGAGGGACTGCGTTTTGGCACGTTGTTCAGGGGAAGACGCAGGTAAACAGAAGGAAAAACCTCGAAGAAAAAAAAGAACAGGGTGTACCCATGGGAAAAAGAAAAATCAGGGAAAAAGTCGTCAGTCTATAATGGGGCTGGAAATTGGCGTGGCCGCTGGAGGAGGAAAAACGAAACATAAAGGAGTAAGGGGGTGCGAAAAGGTTATTTTTGGAAACCAGGATGGAAACGCGGGGGAAAAAAAAAGTACGCAAGGTTCTCTTTGGTAAGTGGACGAGAAGCGAAAAGGAAGAATTGGAAGACCGGTGGCAACGTGGAGGGGGGGGAGTTTAACACGGTGAATTATTAGTAAACTGGAACAAAGGGGGGGGGGGTGGGGGGGGGGGGAAAAGGAATTCACAAGGGAGTGGAAGGTTACAGAGAGGTTGGGGGGCAAAACTACTGAGAGACAAACACAAAAAAAACCTGGGGAGCGTTTAAAGCTAAAAAACTTGCGTTGTCGCAAACGGGTTACTGTTAGGGGGGGTCCCGAGAAAGAGAGTAAAGACAAATCAGGAACTGACTACCCGGCGTGTAACTGCACCGCAAAAAGAGCCGCGGGGGGAGAAAGAAAAATTCGACAAGGGCCCAGGGATGAGGGGAAGAGGAAATCGAGATCTTATTGAAAAGGGCGAAGTCAGGGGTGAGGGGCACCGTCCTTGAGTACGAAAGGGAGCATTAAAACCAAAAAGGCTGCAAGGCGGGGGGGGGGGGGGGGCAACCAAACTACCACAGGCCGTGTCCTACGAAAAAAAGTTAGAGAGAGGATCGCTTTTGGGGGCGGAAAAGATTTCTATATAACGAGATGGGCTGATAAAAAGAAGGGAATTGTTCTACTTGATCCCCCTTGAGAGAGGGAGAAGGTAGCACCAATTCAATCGAGAATCGCTAGTAAAACATACCTACCCCGTCCAAGCGAATACTAGGAAAGGCCACGCTCGTAGCTCCAAAGAACGTACAGAGAAATCCATCGGAAAAAGCGGGGGAAAAAAACTGGGCGAATAGAACATGACTCCTGGAGGGAGAAGAAGACAAAGGAAAAAAGATCCCTACTGAAACGGATCAAAGACCTCATTAAAAGTGGGAAAGAGGGGGGTACAAACTGAGCAAAAAAAGGGAGGGGGAGAAGCGCAAGCGTAAATGGGAGAGGATGAACGCCTCAGGCTCAAGTCCGAACAATCGGGGATCGAAATACCAAGCGGCTTGAGAACCAAAAATAAAAGGACCACTCGGCAAAGAGAAAACCCGCTAAAGGAACTACCATATCGAGGAGCTGGTTGGGAAAAAAGACTAGGCAGAAAGGGTAGGCATGTCGGGGTTGGAAGGTTAAAAAGGTTTTAAGGGGGAGAAGCGAAAGGAGAAGGGGTTGGCAATCGATAACATCCAGTCATCAAAGAAAATTATGGACCCCTCCGTGCTAACACCGTGGCGGAAAGCCCACTCGTTTCAAAAGGGAAGAGAAAACCAAGAAGAACAACGAATCTACGTAAACATATTGGATGTTGGGGAAACAGGACATAGAAAAAAAGGAAACAGTTAGAACAAAAAAGGGGGGGTGTGGGTGGAAGGGGCACTACGGGTGTGGCCCGAATTGTGAAGAAGAGGGAAGACCCAGAAACGCTAAACCGGATGGAAAAAACTTTGTTGAAAGTAGCAAATGGGAAAAGCCCAAAGATAAGCAAGGAAAGGGGCCGCTTTCATTGATAGTTATTCACACGATAGGGCCTAAGGTCAAAAAACGCAATTGGCCAGGGCATGGCGGGGAGTTATCGCGCGGCTCAGAAAAAAAAACGTCCAAGAGGGAGGCCAAAGAATAGGCTCTAGAAGTACAGCATTTAAGGGACTAGAACGAAAGAAGCAGAATTCAAAGCACTCTTCCAAAAGGGAAAGAAGATAAAACCGAAAAAAAAAAAGGATAGGAACCTAACAAGGGAAAGGGCGGCAACCCGAGAGAGTTTCCGGGAAGAGTAGGGAAGGTTATAAGAGTTTTAAATATGGAAAACACGCCGACTAAAAGAAAAAAAATCGTTCGTTCAAATATACGTAAATGCGAGACTCAAGCACACCGAACATCAAGGAGGCATTGTTTAAGGAACGAAAAGGAAGCTCAAACCCAAGAAAAACACAACCCGGGGAAAGCCCACCACGACTCAGAGCGATAAAGACACCAACCGGGGCCTCTTAATGCAAGAAAGAAAAAGGTTAAGGAATTCCCCCGAAAAGTCTCATCTGGAGGGGTCTCAACTGAAACTCCCTCCCCATTTAAAACCAAAAACACCTAAAAGGAGTTCATGGAAAAGCAGCCACTATTTCAAACGGGTCCGGGATAGCCCGGAAGATCAGATCAGTCCAAGAAGAAAAAGGGACAACGCATCGTCCCGAGTCTTCAGAAGAGAAGAGCCGGAGCGGGGTATCACGGAAAAGTAGGGTACTAACATAAATCGAAGAAATCTCCACTGGAGGGAGTGGGGGGACAGCCATAACGGAAAAAATCGCAAAGACAGAAATGAAAAAACCGTGGAGGAAAAAAGCCAGGCCTCACATGCAGAGCGCTTCTGGGAGAGGAGAGCTCGTGCTTTTGAAAGGGTCAACTATCCAAAACGAAAGCAGAACGAATGTCAGGCCCTAAGGACCATCCCACTGGGACAGAAGGTCCCACTCGCAACCAGCACAGAAAGGAAGAAGGGTCAGGAAGAGAAAACACGAACCACAGGAAGAAACTAAAGGTACGATAAATCCAACAACTTCGGCGGATTAGGGAAAAAATAGATCAAAAGGAAAACATAAGGGATTTGCTGCAGAGGAATTAGAAGAAAAAGGCATAAAGGAGTGGTAATCGGAGGAAAAAGGGAAGGAAGCAAGGGGGGGGGGAGGTCGATGTAAACAGGGTCCTCTTTTGGACAGAAAGAAGAATAAGAAGAACCACGCGGAAAAGTATCAAAAAAAGGGAAAAACAAGAGGAAGGAGAGAGATGCACGTCCAAGCGTACAGGCGCTTGAGCAATAGAGGGGGGGAAAACTCTTACAGACACGCCTCTCGCATGGTAGGAAAGTCCTGAGCAGCTCGGCCTCGGCCGCAAAATTGACTTATGGGGAAAAGAGCAAGATTAAGAAGAAAAAACTAATCATTCCTGGGGGGCTGCTTCTTCAACTGGAAATACCCTATTTAGGGGAAAACTGAACGGGGAGGGTTCAATCGCATAGAAGAGGACGCGTCTGCGGGGTTCTAGGGGGAACTGGAGCCTTTTCGGGGCTCATTGTGAGGAATGAGGGATGAAGTGCGAGGTCTGAGGAAAAGAGTTTTGGTCTTTTTCAGGGGCTAGGGGGGACGGTGACACAGGCCGTCGCTGAAGCGAAAAAAGCGTCGCGGCAGGGGAACGGACTTAAGTGGACAAAAAAAAGAGTAGCGGGAACAGAGGCAGGTGGTTGAAGGATGGTGGTCTGGGGGGAAATTTACTGGGCCTGCAGTGAAAACTTCGCTGGGATGGGTATACATAGGGAAGGGCTTAAGAGGAATAGGCGAGCGCGCTCCTCCCGCTGGACCGAAAAATGCAGTGAATGCTAGCATAAGAGAGGGGAATTACGATGCTCAGTAGACTGGAGAATAATCTTCACCGAGGTGGTGGATGGAGAGTACTTGGGGGAAAATGGGGGGCCCAGGTTAATCTCTGGCCCGCAAGGGGAATAAGCCTGTTCTATAAAGAGGGAAGAAGGACTTGGGCGGCAGGGCAATAAATGATGACATTCAAACTGATGGGACAGGCAACTGTGGAAAAGAACTGTCGGGGGGGGGGGGGGCTTCTGCTTCTGGCCGTGGGGGAGGGTTTTGTTTGGGGGAGGAGGTGCGCAAAAGGCGGGGGAGGGTAGAGTGAATCTGGGGGCTGAGGGGGAGGACCATTTGGAAGGCACGGTGGAGGGGGAAGGAACTATCTGGATAAGAAAGAGAACTCGAAAGCGCTCGAATGTCCTAATCAACATCGATCGATAAAGACAAAAATCAGAATGAACGCTGAGGGTCGGGGTGACGGAGGAAAGGGGATGAAATTAGAGCCGAAGGGGTCAGGTGGTGTGAAGTTTCCACTTCTGGCAGCGTTCCATTTCTTTAAAGAGTCGTGGCTGTTCAGGATTCTGTTGTATACAGTAAGAACTTCTAGGCGACCTCGAAGGAGAAACCGATTTTAATGGGGGGAGTTTCGGAAAAAAAGAAAAGATAATGACTGCCCTGAACGGAGTCCTCTGGAGATCGGTTTTTTTCTACGGTAGGGAGCGTCAAAGCAGTTGGGGAAGGAAAGTTTATTAAAAAACATTCCCTCGAATAAAAAGTGGCGTGGAATATGGTGGGAGGAAAAATTAAAAATGTCGGCGGTCCACCACTTTTGAAACCAACGAATCAAGTTGTTGCGGGGAATTTTGCACTGGGCTCGGGGAAATTCATAATTCCCGTGGAAAAGTCGTTGTGCATGAAAGGGGAAAAGGTGCTTGGAAGCGAAGGAACGGTGAAAAAATCCAAATGGGGGGGGGAGGAAAAGGATAGATGTAGAGGGGGGAATTGAGCAAAGGGGACCGCTGGAGGGAAATTCGCTTCTTCTTCCCCGGGACAAGAAGGGGGGAATGGAATATATGGTTATGGGAAAGAGAGGACAACGGAGCTCCCGGAGCGGAAAGTGGGAAAAAGTTTAAAAAACAATGAAAGTGTTCTTCTCTAAAAAAAATTCGGTTCTAGAAGAGAGGACTCAAAACTGAGTGGAATGTCGGAAGTAATCTGGGCGCTTTGGGGGGGGGTCGGTCCATCATGACGGAGAAAAAAGGAGAAGGGGAAAATGTTGGAAAAAAATACGTGTCTAAGGGGCCGAGGCGGGGTCGGGCAACCCTTCTTAGGGAATCCCGAATCGGGAAAGAGCTATTCAGAGAAACGTTGGGGGGGGGGAATCTTTCAAGCATGGGAGGGACTGGATTTAAGCTGTGATAGGAAGGGGAGGGTGCCGATCCTTCTGGCTTGAGAATAAGATGCAAGAAATAAATTAGGACATCCGGCGTAACATGGTAAGATAGAGAAGAGAAAATGCTTGACAAGAGGTCAGATATTGTGAATATATCAAGCGGGGCTCTGGGGAAAGGGGGGGGGGGCATAGGGGACATAGCAAACGGGCCTTTGAGGGGGGGGGGGGAAAGTTGCCGGCTGAGGGCGGAGGAAGGGTTAAATTAAAAGCGGTCTTGGGGGAGAAATCACAGGGGAGGCAGAGCGAAGGGGAGTCTAGAAAAGGTAGTCCCCCCTGCCTGGGTCATCATGAAAAAAAGAATAGAATATCCAAAAAAAAGGGCTTCACAGAAAATCCTCGAGCCCGGGGCGGGAGGAACATCGGAAGCGGTGGAACCTTGCCGACGCGGTGTTTTGGCGAGGCGGAACGGGAAAACCAAAGGAGGTGTAAGGGTAGCCCACATGGAGCGATAAATGGCAGTCGAAGGTGCAGATTCGATATCTTTAAGACTTTGAACGGTGCCGAAGTTGAAAAACCAGCTGCGTAATAGAGGAGGCCGTGTCCAGCGCCTAGCAAATGCCCAGAAGGCGACGGAGGGGAGAAGCCCAAAGGGGACATAGATTGAAAGATCAGGGTGCGCCAAAGGAAAGGACACGGGTTGGTGTATTAAACCGGGGAATTAAAAAGGCGTGGGTTTGGTAGGGAACAAAAACGCGGACAGCAACCCCGGAAGTGTCACAGTCCACCTAGAAAAAGGGGAATTGATTAGAAAAAAAGGGAGAACATCCTTTTGAAGTTTGACGTAAACGTGGGGATCAGACAGGGAAAGGGGGGGACCGAAAAGAAAAAAAAATTGTCATCGTTGGAAGGGGCGAATTCCGCTTCTGACTACGCACGACCTAATAGTGAAAAAGAAAGGAGGGGCTACTTTCCGCGTGAAGAGGGGGAGTTGGAGCAAAAAAGAGAGAGGGAGATCAAACAGGGGGGGGAAAAGGGTTAGTGCTTCGAGGGAAATGCATCCATCCGGCCAGGAGGTCAAAACAACTTATAACCGGACGAGGCAAGGATGGGCGGCGGGGTATCGAAAAAGAAAAACTGTTGCGAAGTGCCGCGGGTTGGGGAGGATGCCGCGGATGGGACGAGAGCTAGTGCAAAAAAAAAAATCTGCGCAATACGTGACGGCCAAGGTTGGTAAGGGGGAAAGAGGGGTCAAGGCGGAGCAAGCTCAAATTCAACTTCTGTCACCATCAGGAGGTTTAAAAAGGGGGGGCGGAAGGGCCATACAGGGGGGCGAAGCGTCTCCCGGTCGGGATTCAGATTGGCTGGGGGGGAAGAGATAAATGGCACTTCCAGAGTCGCATTGGGGGAGGAGGAAAGAGGTTGAGCTTAAATCGTTCAAAACGGGAAAGGAGAAGCAAGGAAAACTGTAAAAGATTCTATGGGGGTGTTGAAAGAGTGCCGGAGAAGTCAACCAAAAAAGCGAATAACCATACCGAAGTTTCTGTTGATGTACAAAACAAAAATGCTTGTAGAGGGGGGGGGGGACATGAAACGGAGAGAAAACGCCTTAGACCGAGAACAAAGGACAATCTTCTGCCAGCCTGAAGGGGAAGTAGAATCTAATGACTTCCACTGAGAGGAAGAGGAATAGGGGAAAGAGACGGTTACCGTGAATCGATGCACTGGAGACCAACGACCCAAAAGTTCAAAAAAATTCTTTCGACGGGGAAGCTGGGAGGTAGCTTCATTACCAAAGTCTAGACTCAAAGGGCGAAAAGAAAAAGAAAAAAGTAGCAAGCAAAACGCCTGTCAGCAACTCCCCCAAATTGGTTAAAGTGCAAAAGGAAGTTCATGAAGAAGTATTGGGACAATCATGTTCCGCGCAGGGGACTGGTAGGGGTCAAAAAAAGGAGAGGAAAGGTCAAAGAGGGGAAGGGGGGAAAAGGCCACGTTCAAACGGCCCGTTATGGGTTGATCAGGCTGGTATCGGCCGCCAGGGGAGATCGACGAATTCGTAGGAAGTTTGACCTCACCGAACGGAAAGGAAACGCAAAAATCTGTAGGAAGGCGAAAGGGAAATTGGGGCTCCGGTCGCATTAAAGTCTCAACGCTGGAAAGACATTAGGACTCATCAGTAAGCGTTAAAAAAAGGGGACGCAGTGTCGCTTTACAAGAAAATATCAAATCCCCGGGGCCCAGAAGAGAAAAGAGGTTATCCAAGGGGAAAAAAAACGCGAAGTGTGCGGGCACTCTTCATTCCTGGGTTGATGAAAGCATGGAGGGTGCCTTTCAACTGGTAAGTGGTGAGGGCGTCCAAAAAAGAAAATGGGTCAAAACAACATGAAACAGATGGCAAACGCGGGGGATTTCCAAAGCCACCGAGGACGAGTCACAGCGGGAGGGGTCAAGCTACGGGGGTCACAAACAAAGTGAAATTGCTCAGAACAAAAAAGGGCTTCTTCAAGAAGAAAATGGGCGGAAACTGGGAAACCCGGAAAGACTGGTCGCCGCACTAAGTCAAGAGGGTGCATCTTTGACATTGAGGTAGATTGTCTTTTTTTAAATGGGGGGGTTGCCTTCGAGAGATGGGAGAAAAAACCGCCATTGACCGAAAGGAGTGCCCGACCCGGCGAATGAACAAAAAGGAAAGGGAAGAGACAAGTCGACGTGGGGGGTGAGGGAAACCCTAAGAGAAGAGGGCGGATTTTTGTACATCTAAACTCCGGATGGGTGTTCGCCAGGGGGAAAAACACAACGTGAAAAGGTGAGGAACCTCTGCGCGTCCTAAAGAAAATGAGCGATGTCTTCAAAGGGAGGTTTGATACTAAGGAGGAGAGGGGGAGGATACGGCTGCCTTTGGCGACAAGAAGAAAAACAGAAGACAAGCGCACCCTCCACCAAGCGGGAGTGGTACGCGCCGCAAGACCGAGCTTTAAGAGAAGCAGCGAAAGGTCGCTTATACTTTCGGAAATAAGGGGGGGGGGAAGGGGAAGGAAAAACACAACCGGGGGAAAAATCCCAAAAGTTTTTGGGGGGGGGGAGGGCGCGGAATAGATGGGGAGAGAAAAAATTTCTGCCTGGGGGTATACCTGAGTGGAAAATGTGGTGCGATAAACAAAGTATAATACTGTCAAAAAAGAAGGGAAAAAAGGGGGGGGGGAGTGTGAGTGGAGTGATGTTGGTGGGGTGGCAGAAAAGCAAGGAAAGGAAAGCGAAGCGAAGGGGGGATCATTCAACGATGAAAAAAGGCCGGGCAAAAAGAAAAAAAAAACAAAAAGACAGTTTACCCGACAGTCAACAAAAAAAAAAGGTGCGTAAAAAAAAAGGGCGGACAGAAGTGTAGAGAGTCAAAACAAAAAAGATAAGGTCATTGTCTGTAAGAAAAGACATTGAAGCGAAGGGGGGAGGTTAAATTTATGGTTACAGTCAGGAAAGAAATTACAACCGAAATCTATGAGGGGGCCGGGGCCTTGGAAGGCGAAAGAGGAAGTCCATAGGTCCTGGTGCAAGATGGACCAAACTAATCAAAGCGGGTACCGGAAAAAAAACGGAAAAGTCACGATCAACACCTTACAACGATTGAATCACGCTAAACATTTTAAAACACATTGGACAACTTGGTGGCTACTTGGGGGAAGGCGTGGGTCGTCACAATCGTGAAGACCGCCCTCCCTAGAGGGAGGGATATTTGTTGCAAGTTCGGGAGTTTAGAGACAAGAAATCCAGCCCTCGAAGCAAGCCGGCACGACGAAAAGGGGGGTGAAGAAAATTTTTATACGCACCGCCGTCCAAAGTGAACATTCCGGCTATCATGCAAACTTGGAGTGGCCGAAGGGAAGGAAAGCACCAACACGTGGAACGGGGGGGGGAAAGGGAAGAGTGAATAAATGAGAGTTAGGTGTGGGAGAAAGCAGATGGAACGATGAGAGAGAGAGCAGTTTCGTGAGCCCGCAATGGGGAGGAAGGTGGGGAGTGTTTTACTCTACGAGACAAAAAGGGGAAGAATTAAACCGAGAACCGAAGTTTGGACGCGATAGTTAAGGTAAAAAGTGAGTCCTGGAATTAGGAAGTACCCTTAACAAGGGAGGTGGAAGGAGGGGGAAGCAACGAGGGAGGGGTGGCGGTTAAAAAGGGGGATGTAGGGTGGTACACGAGTGACAACCCAGCACAAACCAGTGTGGCGTTTAATAAAGAAGGTGAAAATGTCGCAAACCTGTGGAGGGGGCTGTTCACGATAATAGCGGGGGAGGAAATCGAAAAGAAAGCAAGGATTACCGCGAAGGGCTAGTCTGAACTAAGCTCGTACTTCTCCGCGTGGGAGAAAAAATTCGTAAATCGGGCCTTGAAGGAAAAGAAAGCGAGTGCAAGGGGGCGACGGCCGGCGAGTAAGTTGAATAACATCAAAAATGGGGAGTTTACGAAATTTATAATGGGGGCGAAAAAAAGAGGTCAAGTGAGAAAACGCATTTCCGTGGTTAACACAAGGGCGTTAGTCGAATCTTTGGGGGGAAACGAAAACAAGTGCGATGAAAGGAAAAGAGAGCTTCAGAGAGAAACTAAGGCATGGAAATTTGGGGGACGACTGTCACGACCCAAGAGAGGTTACGCAAAAAGGGGGGGGAGAAGGGGACTCCTCAGGAGACAGGCAAAGGCCTGAGCTACAAATACAGATAAGACGAAAAGTCACTCCTTCAACACGGCAAATCCTTAGGAGACCCGGATCTCACATCGGAACCGATTGGGAATCTCACCCGATCAGACAACGAAATGGAAATCGCCTTCTCGACAACGAGACGGGAAGGGAAGACCTAAACTCGGGCACAGCCGCAAAGGCGACACAATGGAAGAAGGAACCCAGGGGCTGGGATAAGGAAGAAGAGAGGGGGAAGGAAGTCTCTGAAAGAAGAAGAGAAACGTTAGGGAGGAGGGGCAGGCACCAATGCCTAACAGGCGAAGGGCAACCATAACTGGGGCTACTCTGAATGCACTCAAGACAGGAGACGCCAAAATCTACCTTAACTCAGAGCATAAAGAATTTTGTTAGAGAAGGATATAGTTAAGGGGAAGAAAATTTCTTGTGGGTTTCGAGTTTTAAAAAGGTTTTAGTTTGGCGGAGCGAGGAGTCGTCCGGGTGCAGTAAGACCTAAGAAGAAGCGATGATTCGGAACCCCGCGGTCTCAACCAAGGGGCATCTCAGAGCCCAAACGGGGTGTCACCAGGGACAAAGGGAACATACCCTGCAGAGAAATGCTCAAAAGCTTTTGAGTTTAGTCCGCTATAGGGAGACAACGAGTAGGCCCGGGTACTTTAAAAAAAAGACTTTGGAAAAAGGGATAGGACATTCCATCTCACTCCCCCCAATACTAAAAGGACAACATGGGGAGTGGAACGGGTTGGAAAGAGCCAAAGGTGGAAATGTTGACGGGGAACCAATAAACAAAAACGGGTTAGGCGCAGGCATGGTGTTTGCACCGCGTGAACCGGGTCTACAAATTTACGCCCTGGGGGAGGACTGCCAGGCGATGGGGATCGCGACGAGAGAAACTCACTCTACATCAGGGGTCGAAGAGACCGAAGGTCTATAACTCCATAAGGCCGTCGAAAGGGAAAGCAAGAAAAATATACAATCAGAGAAAGAACCCCGCGCGCGAGGCCAACGTTCCGAAGGCAAAAAGGCTAAAGGGGCAGGAAGGTCAGTAGAGAAGGGGTAGCCGACATGGCGGGCGCAGGGGGAGGAGTATCATGTGCGGTCAGGTCATGCAAAAGCAATCAAACCAAGTGCCTCAACTCCAGCGGAGGACGAACGCCCACTCATCTGGACCTCGGGAAAAAAAAAAAACAACAAAGAAACAATACGAAGAAGCGGGCCACCGCCAACGAAAAATTCACATGGCCAGAAAGCCACGGAAAAAGTTGGGAATGAACAATCCCCACTCTAAGCGATTAGAAGGCCCAGCCCTAGCCGCCCTGCTCGGGGGAGGAAAAACCTCCTGAGGCATGGAAAAAGTCGAGCACACAGAGGGTAAGAAAGATGCCTAGGAGATCCGGTCGCGCAAGAATCCAGGGACCTCGTAATGCAGGGTCTCCTCCATCTCAGGAATAAGGACAACTAAGAAGTCCCACTATTATCTAAGAGCGGGCGAGCCACGACCTCGAGTGAACATCATCAAGGTAATTCCAAGGCGGCAAATTTGGCAAGAAAAGACATTGCCGGGTCACACAAAGAACATACCTAGTCGCTCAAGGGGGAAACGGGGAGAAGCAATCCTGGGAATTTTCACAACTGGAAAGAAGCGCTGATCTATCCAGCTGAGTGTGAAAACTTGAAGCAACAGACTCCGGACACACGAAAAGGAGTCTGCACACTCAGGAAGGAAACCATCCCACACAAAAATTGAGAAAAGAAGGATCAGTTTACTCGCACCAAAGCAGAAAGGGCTGAATGTAGAGGGATCACTCAACGGGAGAACCAACAAACCACGGAAAAGAAAGTTTACGAAGCACCGTAGAGCACAGCCCCACAAAAATAAGATGGGGGAGGAAGGGAAAAGAAAAAAACGGTCAGAAAAGGGGAGGGAAAAAGTTCATTACTTAAGGGAGGGGGGAAGGGATGCCTTCATAAAGAGGGAGTATCGCGGCCTAAACATGCTTCTGATAGAAGTTGAGAAAATCAGATCGCTCCAAGAGGAACCAGGGGGAGCAGGTACATCTAAATCAAAAAAAGGAAGGGTATTAGAGAGATGGCGAAGAGAAACCGGGAATAAAGCTTGAGCGTATTGTCAAATCTGAAAGCGAACTCAGAGACTCGACTCTGTGGCGAAGCGCGATTACCGCACGAGATACACTGTCATAGAGGAAAAGCCCTGGTCACATGACTTATTTGGGAGCTGACGGCGGGGACGAAGGAATGAGGACGGAGGGCGAAAAACTGCACTTTTGACTCGGAGAGGGAGGGGGAAAACGGAAAAGGGGGCTGCAGGGGAGAGATGAAATCGAAAAGGAAGCAGCCTGCTGCTTTTTCGAGGCAAAAGCCCTGGGTAAATCACGTTGTGGCGGGGAGTGAGGGACCATGTCAAAAGAGGACGTTCAGTCACGTTGGGGGGAGGGCGGAGTTTCGTCGTTGAGGGGGGGGTTAAACCGCCGACGGGGAAATCATCAAAGAGTCGAGGAATCGAAGACCGGCGGGGGGGGAGAGCTAAAGTTGGAAAAGGAAGAGAAAAACCGTCGAAGCGGATTGGTCCGGCCGGATGGAGGGTCATTGCAGCCTGGCCTCCTTTGAAGACGGGCTGGCGGGTTCGACAAAAAAAGTTAGATCGCTGAGTCTAGGAGAGAAGGGCGGGGCTGCCGGACCAGGAAATGATAACGTCGGGGGCCATCAATTATCAACCTCAGTCGGAAGGAGTATTGCGAGAAAGTAAAAGAAGAGGGACCATGGTGACATCGTGGGAAAAGGGGCTGCACCCAAAGGGGTTTCCCTCTCTTGGCGCAAGGGCGGGAAAAGGGCAGTGGGTCTAAAGAGATTAATTCCGAGGAGCGGTGGCGACAGACCCGGGGACTGGGGGGAAATGCAAAAACTGTGTTCTTGGAGGTGGGGGGTTTGAGCAGGGGGGGTCTTCTGGTTGGGAGAGTGGTGGGGTTGTGGTGGGGGGGCGGAGGCGGCCTGGAGGCCCTAGGAGGGAGGAAGACATGGGGCGAGGTCCTTTTCCCGAGCGAGCAAAAGGGAAACCGAGCACTTGCGAGGATATGGAAGACATCCTAAAGCTCTCCTAATTACCTACCGCTAAACTGGAGCGGGGGGAAGAACGGGGCGGGGGCATGGTCGTTTGTTTAGGTCTGCGTGTAAGTCGGTGCCGGTTGGACGTGATGAGGGAAGGCTTTTGGCTGTGAGACCGTTAACGAAGGATTGAAGGGAGGAAAAAAACTTGTCTACTCCGGTAGGGGAAGGCGTGGGTGCGAATGAAAAAAAGGGATCGTACCCGCACTAGCTGTCGCTTCTGCAATTGCGTGGGGAAAAGGGAGGCTCGAAGATAGGGTGAATGAATTCACAGGAAACCGGCGAAATAAACCAAGGCAGGGGGGGGCTTATCTTTGGGGCGGCCAATTCCATGCTGCGAAGGTAAAAACATTTCCCAAACGCACACTTTTGGGGGTCTGTGAGAGCTGGGAAGTTGGACTCTGGAATGAAAGAAACCGGCTTTACCCTGAAGTGCAGAACCGTTGCAAAGGGTCTTGTCCAAGATCGGAAGGGGAAAAACTACCCAGAGGACGAAGTGTATTTATTTTTTGCGGGATATATGGACCTCGGCCGTTTCAGAAAGCGCGCTCACCCTTTTTAGCAAAGGGGAGGGGTGACAATCAGAATTTGATTGGGATTTATTTAGCTATGAAAAAAAACGGCGACGAACCTGGCGGGACCAATAACTAATTTAAAAAGTTTAAAAAAAAAAAAAACCAAAAAAATGATGGGTTCTAACAATGCGAGCCGCGATCTCACCACTAGGACATGCTCTGTAGTCGGTGTAGCGGAGCGGGGGCGATGCAAATGATGCGACTCACGAAGATGTAGGAAGGGGATTGTTTGTGACATCGGGTGGGGAAAGCAGAAGAGACTTTCATCAGAGCCGCTTTATCAGAATAGGAATACGTAGGAGGAGCTCTAAAAAAAAGGGGGGTGACCGGTCCATGTTTGGAAGGAAGTTCATGAGGAGGGAGGCTGGTAGCGGGAGGGAGTGGCGATCTCCTCCTGCTTTCATGGAGAGGGTTGAGGCTACAAGGATCGCAAATTTAGGACTTAAAAGCGGAAAGAAAGAGGGGGAGGCGCGCGGGAAATGACGTTTGACGAGGGAAGGGTGGGGAAATGTGAAGGGGGGAGGGGAAGGAGGGGGCATGGCGCAGCTGTAGGAAGAAAGTTCACAGGAGGGAAGGGGGGAGAAGAAACACCCTTGTAAAACAGGGAAGGAAAGGTTAGAGGATGGTAGAATTCCAACCAGAATGAGTCACTCGATCTTAGCCTCGAGTCGCAAAGCGATGAAAGGCAGCAAGTGGGGAGGGAGGGGGAAACATCAAGCGGGAGCCCTTGGGACGCCGAGTGTTGGGGGCGAGTAGTCGGGTTGGGACATGTTTTGAGGTCGTAGCCAAGACTTGAAAGAAAAAAAAGCACGATGATCTAAAGTGATTGGCAATCGGACGATCTCATTCTTGCACTGCCCGAAGGAGACCCAGTTGAGAAAGAGGCTAAGCTTCGGGAAGGGAATGACACCCGACGGCGCGGGATAAGGGAGAAAGGTCGGGACTATTTGCTTAGGCGATAAGGACCCACGAAAGGAAAGATTGTTTCTCCATAGGCGATTATTTTTGTAGTTTAAACCGGGAACACTGGGGTTTGGGAGAGGGTTTTGGCACTCGCTTACACAAAACAAAATTAAGGGGGTGAAAAGGGGAAATCTCAGTCATCGTCTGTTGATCACAGGGGGGAGAAACACTGTGACGTTTTAATCCTAATGTGAGACCAACGATAACAAGGTGAAAAGAAAAAGGGGGCCCGAAGCGGCCAAAATTCGTGTCATGTGGAATGATAAGGTCTCCTTCAAACATGACCAAAGGGGGGAAAAAGAAGCGGGAGGAAAACGGATTAGTATCCGCGGGCGGGGAACCAAATAGCAAAATTATAGAAGTCACAAAAACAGACACGTAACCTGTGGGTGACAGTCGCTATGCAGCAGGAAAAAGGGCAAAGGGGGTGGCTTTATAGACTGAAAGTAAACATGGGGGGGGGGGAGTAAGCAAGTTCAACAACGTAAGGGGGGGGGGGGATGCTTCGCCGGGTTAGCTTTGATGGAGACGGGGGATGGAAACTCCACAAAGCAAAGTTGGGGCCAATTGAGCAATAGCGGGCCTCCAAACGGTGGGGGAGGGAAATCGGGGGGTTTGGTTAGGCTCTATTTTCACCTCCCAGATGAAGAAAACGTCTTCAACAAGAAAAATTTAAAGTTCCAAAAAAGGGGGGGGAGTCGGGCCATACGTTGGAATGGCTGTCGTTAAAACTTTTAAATAAAGGGGCAATATTGTCGAAGGGCAATAATAAGGCAATTGGGTCCATCAGGATGGCTTTTCGAAAAGGATCGGGTCTCGTTAAAGGGAAGCAATAACCTGCACCTTATCCAATAGATTGGTATGGAGAGTGAGTTCCTTCTCGGGGTAAGCTGATAATCAAAAATCCCAATACTGTCCAAGAGGATTCTTTTCTGTCAAGCCAAAGGGATGAGTTGGGTGCGAGAGAGCCGGGATCACAGCGAAGGGTGATTAGTGCAAAATATTCCCATCAGCTTCTGAGGGGAACTTTCTTAATATAGCCGCGGAGGGGGGGGGAAGTAAGCAACTGAGCTTACGGCTCCTCTGGGGGGACGAGAACTTTCCTGGATGCCTTCCATACTAAAAAAAAACAAAAACCATTCTGACCGAAGAAAGAAAAACTTGTGCTGTAGCGGCACCAAAAGAAGTGAGAGAACTCAGGAGAACTAAAAAGGAAACCCAGGTGGAACAGCAACCAAGAAAATGAGGAATCGAGCAAAAATTTGGGGGGGGGGAAAAGGGCCTTGTATGAAGCGGTAGGAAAAGGTGTCAGCAGCAAGTGTAAACCAGGAGGGAAACGTGAGGGTCTTGACGGAAAACTTTCAAGGGCTGGGGGGGTTCGCGAATTGGCTGGGGAGGGTTCCTTCGAGGGAAAAGGAAGAAATGAGAACATGAAGAGACGTAGGCAGGTAAGCCCAAAGATCCAGCAAACGAACCGACTGTCAAAGGCCTCTTCTCTAGGAAGTGAGAAGGGAGCGGTCAATGCTCAAAAAACGGTCCCGCTCAAAATCCGGTCAAAGGTGAAACAAAATTGGAAAAGGATTCGCGGGACTACGTCCTAACCAATCTCCAACGTGTTGACAAAAACAAAAAAAAGAACGGGCAATCTTTGAGGGCGTAGTTCAGGCAGGGGACGGGCGTTTGCCGGTCCACTGGCGGCAAACGCAGCATTGAAATTCACCAAAAAAATGCAAAAAAAAAAGACACCGAAGGAACCGCAAGGGGGGCCAAATGCCAGTCCACAGTCTTGAACTAGTCACACAATTGCAAGAGAAAAGGGTCTTCCCAAACGATGCAGTTTAA
>Ga0179593_1343941_pt1 | contig 21618 bp, 18 predicted proteins | sample CZODoug2_1_08_16_FD_185931 | JGI IMG/M metagenome (GOLD analysis project Ga0179593, IMG submission 185931) | Vadose zone soil fungal communities from Angelo Coast Range Reserve, California, USA - CZODoug2_1_08_16fungal (PacBio error correction) | ecosystem: Environmental > Terrestrial > Soil >...
CGAAAAAGTCCCCACAGGTACCAGAACATTTGAGCGACGAAATGATCCACGTTGAACCCTATAGCCGTGGTCCGATCCGATTCAAAACGTAAACCAACTGGCAGTTTATCTTACGCGACGCTGGAGACACTGAGAAACCAGGTTAAACGAAAATCCTCACGGCATGCCCCTACGTCAAAAAAACGGATGAAGTCCGCAGCGAGCGGGAAAAAATTGGCGCCGCCAAAAGAACCGCACGACTCAACTTTATCAAGTGGCAGCAAGACCCCAAAAAGGAATCGCCTAGGGTGGCGGTGGCACATGTCACCCACAAACACATCAGGACTTGAGTAGTAAAGCTTCAGGGACTTGGGGGGACAAGCTATTAGCCTCCAGCCGCCTAAAGTCGTAACTCAATCTACACTATAACACTTGCGTGTCGCTAGAGCAAGTAGCGACGGGAGGAGGGGATGTGAAGTTCCGCTGTGGCTCGCTTTGGGCGAAAAGGTGGGGGGGGAAAAGGACGAATAAGAAACGATGCCCAGTTCCACGACCGGTGTTCGTCTCGATGCTGCGCGATCGTCGGGGCAAGACCCTTAAAAGTAGGGAGAGGGGTGTCAGTTCCCACCCTAACAGCTCTGAGACCGAATTCAGAACGCGCGATCAAAATCAAAGACTCAATAGAGGTCTCCGCGGACAAACTGTAATTTCCGAGTTGGAAAAGGGCAAAAGAACGAAGAAGACTGCCAAAAGGGTACGATTGCAGGGGATCAAGAAAAAGCGGTAATCTCAACCTGCTCAGAACCACAAGAATATCGAGCAAAAATCGCAAAAAACAGGTGCAGAGATCAGGAACGACTCCGGTTATCTACCGAGAACTGAAACCAACCCACGATCGAGGAAAAAAAGAAACTAACGCCCAGCAAACCAAAGAAAGGGAACGGGCGTATAAGGGAGGAGGAAGGGCGGAACGGAAGAACTCGAAGGTCGTTTGCCGACAAAAAACCTCACCAAAGCGTCGAGGGCCAGGAAAGGGGGGGGCAACTATAAAGGGAATTCGATCAGAAAAATCAGCCACTCCCCAAACCTCAGTCGCGTAAAGTACCGGGAAAGGGATCCACAGACAGTGACAAAACGGTGTTCAAAAAATCCGCCTTAACAATAGAGCGGAAGCAGGCACGAAAAAGCTCTTCCGGAAAATCAAAATCGCACCGGTCCCGGAACAGTGAAAAATCCTAAAGACAAGGGCTCGGAGAGCGCCCTCGAAAGCAAAAACAGAAAATCATCGCCTTGGAAGGGAAGGGGGGGGGGTTCCTGCATCCTCGGCCAAGAGTGATACAGGAGCACGAACAAAACTAGGCGTGATATATTGTGGACAAAAACACAATCGCTACATTCTGGAGGGAAAGGTAGGAAAAACAAGCTGAACACGCAATGACCATAAAGGCTAGAAAAAGGAGGGCTCGCCTTGTTTACCCTTCCAAACTACCACCTCTTTTAAAGTCAAAAAGGATCCGAGAAGTCGGCCGGAAACGGCCAAGAGCAATACTCGAAGTAAGCGGGAAGGCCAAAGACGAGCGATCTCTTAAAAGAGTACTCGTCGACTACATAAAACCCCGGGAAAAACTTAAGAGTCATTGGGAGCGAAAAAAATCCAAGCCGGGGAAGACAGACGCATTTTGAAGGATCAAAGGGGGGAAGATTCGCTAGGGAAAAGGGGGCTGCCGAAGAAAATGCCGCGAGTAGTTGAACGAAGAGGGGAAGAACGTAGGATCCCGGTAGTGAACTAAGGGTCAAGGGGGGGGGGGGGGGGGACTCAAAGTACATGCCATGGCGTAAAGGAAGAGGTCTAAAAATAGGGCCTAGCGAGAAAAAAGGACCTCGTTTGCCTTTGGTGCGAGGAGGAGGGTGGGGAAAAAAAATCGGCGGCTTCTGACCGCGATTAAAGTCGGGGGACTTTGGGGTCGGGGGGGGGGTGCGAAAAGGGTACAGGTCCATGCACCCGATAAAACACCGGTTGGGGGAAGACCTGGGGTCCCTATACGGTACGCAATCCTAGCGTCAAACCAGTAGGCGAGACATCCGAGACTACTTTTGGGAGAAACAAGAAGTAGTCTCGGTACTGGGTGGTTAACAAGGCAAGTGTGGCAGCAGGTTTAGAGCCCTAAAAACATACGGGAAGCTAGCGCAGGGGCGCGAGGGGGTCACAAAAACCTCCAGGGGTCAAAGCCGAGAAAGGGCGTGGGGGAACCATATCCGACCGCCGACAAATCTGGAGGCACCAATCGAGGAACCACATGAATCGGGAAAGGTTCAAGCAATAAAAGCTCCATTAATCGGGGTACGAGCCAAACGGAGTTGTCTCTTAGAGAAAAAGAGCGGAGGGCAAAATCGGCGACCCACGAGGACCGGGCTTAAAAAAGGGGGGAAATAGATCGGCGGCATCCATATCCAAAATCCTATAACATGAGGGGGAGAGACGAGAAGCGAACCCGTGGGAGATCCATTGAGAGAACGTCCAAAGTAACATCTTGCCACAAGCGAGAGAGAGTTAACGTTCTCCATAAAAAGAGAAGAAAAGAAGGCTAAAAAAAGAATTCAGCTGTGGGTTGGAATCCCAAAAAAAAAAAAATGACATGTGGAGGGGAAAACGTAAAATCCCTATTAAGGGGGAAGTTCTGAGGCGAGTTAGGACGTAGGGAAGGAAGGTTCGTTAAATGGGGATAGGAATATGCCAGTTGCTTTGGATGTTGGGGGGGGGGGGAATAAGGTTCCTATGTCGAGTGCTCTCTAAGAAAGACTAAGACCTCAACAGATTATGATGAAAAAAATATGGAGTAGAGACGCGAACTCAGTGCAGAGAGGCCTGGGGTCGTGGGTTGGTGGGTGTTTTGCCAACCCTAACCAACGCTGGCTATCAAAGAAAGTTGACGCCGTAAACCGCAATGGTTCAGGAAAAAGGACGCGAAAAAAGGAAAGCACTCGCGGGGGTACTAAACGACCAGGGAAAAAAAAAAAGAAGATTGGGTTGAGCGTAGAACTACGATGAACAACCGGAAGGACGTTTTTCGACGCTTCGTCGTGGGCGAGTGCGCAAAAGGAAAGAACGGCCCCACGTGAAAAAAAAAAAGTTGAAACGGGGAAGGTGTGAAACCAACGTGTCGACGGATTCAAGAACGACTATGGGAGGGAGGGCCCGCACTAGTCCTGTTGTGGGCGTGTGGCAATCGAGGGAAAATCGGGAGGAGAAAAATCAAAAAAAATTGGGCGCTTAGCAAGGAAAGATACGGGAGTAAGGCGCGTAGAAATCGTCGTGCTCAGTGCTATCATGGGTTCTAGCGCGGTCGAGAAAGTCATAGTCAAGAAGCTGTTTGAAAAAATCACGGCCGCTAGCACCGTCTAGGACACAATGGTCCAACTTGAATGCAAGACCACGCGAACAAATCTTCGGGAAAACGTAGAAAAGGTCGAGATCTGATAAAGAGTTATGGGCGTAAACGCAGAGACAAGGCTGCAATCTACGGTGGTGATGTTGGAAAGTAAAAAAGTCGAAAAAAAATCACCTAAGTAAAAGGCCTGGAACGGCTCGGGGGTAAAGAATAATCACAAAGGGCAGGGTGAAACAACTGCGAAGGAAGAATTTAAGGCAAGGAAAAAACGTAAGGGGCGAAGAGACGCGTTATGGGCCAAACGATCCTCCCGCACTCTATGCGAGACTCAAAAAAAGCCGGTCTTCTTTCTCTAAGGGATAATACCATGGCGATCGGAGTAGGAGGGGGGGAGGAAAGGGCTCGATCCAGACAGGAAACTCATAAAAGCCATCAGGGGAGATCACGAGAAAGGGATCGAGCTACTTGCTTTAACTAAAAAAAACGGGGAGTAGCTGGGACTGGGAAAAAAAAAGAAAAAACGTCCTGCACGGTCTAAAATCGTTTATACGAAGTGAATGAGGGCAGCAAACTGGGGTTCCTACGCAGAAAAAAAAAAAAGGCTCAAAACGTCGACGAGTCGAGAAAACTGGCGTCGGAAAGGGTTTCCGAGGGCTCCTGGGCAGACGGAAAGAATGACGAGCCAGGGGGTCACGTAATTTGGACGCGCCGAGGTTGAAAACAAAGGTTAAGAAAGGTGCGCTTGCGGCAATGGGGAAAACCTGGGGTTCTGAACCATCCACCGATGGATTGCGTGGGTTAAGGAGGGGCGCGAGAGGCCGGTCGGAAACCTGTAGATCCAACGAAGGGCGTTTTAGGCAGAGCTTATAGCCGCAAAGAATAACAAGACCAAGGGTGAGGGGGCGAGGAGCAGGAAAGTGGGGCAAGAAGACACGATCCCTGGGGCGTGGGTTGCGCAGGCATCAGCGCTCCACAACCCGGAGTCCGTTTCAGAGGGAAAAGGGAATTCGCCCGGCTCAGCGACGCAGTCTGCGTTTGGCAGGAGGGAAAGGCCTTAAAAAATAAAAGAAAAGATCTTGATACGGAGGTCAAGACCTACTAAACCGCGGGTAAAAAAAAAGGGGACGACCAGAGGACGGGACGTTCCGTACGAAGAGGAAACGGGGGCATCTTAAGGCAGGAAGCGAAGAGGGGTGGGGACCCGTCATTCGGAAGAGGGAGTTGCATCTCAAGGGCGAAACACAGGGGGGGGGGGGGGGGGGGGGGGGGGGGGGGGGGGGGGGGGGGTAATTGTTTCATGGTCTGCGACCGGACGCCCAAAACACTGAAACGCCACGACACCGACGCTCTCCGCATCCTCAGTTCGGGGCTAAAAACCGTATCGAGGGGCCCTCTAAAAGCTCGCCAGAGAAGGTGGCTAGGTCGCGTGCTCGCCAATGAAGACGAACTCGGAGTAAAAAAATTGTGTGGAAGTCTGAAAGGATACACGACGGTATCAAGGGAAAAATCTGAGGGTACGCGCAAGTAAAAAGGAGGTCGGAAAAGTTCATGAAAAAAGGGGTCGACCGTGAATGCGTTGGGGAATGTGAGAAAGGACGCTTGTCGCTCGTGGCACGACGCGCGATCGACAGGAAGGGAGCCCTGGTCTGCAACACAACAAAGAGAGAGAAATGAAACAAATAACCACGGAATAGCCAGACGGTCAATGGCAAAAAGAAACGTACCACTTTGGGAAACGCGCGACACACGGAATTCCCCCAAACGGGAAAAAGACAGAAAGCCATCTTGAAAAAGACTGCAACCGCGGCGTGGGATGATCGACAGGCTCGCACTCCCCTCACGACAAGAAGTGGCAGGCAAGACCAAGACGCGACTGATGTACAGAAAAGATGCTCGCATGCTGGAAAAAGGAATCAAAGCGGGGGGAAAAATTTGGTAAAAAGGGCAAATGATAGACCTGCGGATTTGAGGGCGAGGCGCTTGTCGATGATGTTACCACCGTAAGGAACGCCGGGGATCAGGCGGCTGACGCCAAGAGGACCGTGGACCAAACGCGCGTGAATTTTTTCCTCCCTCGGGAGGGAATGGCGGCGCCATCGGCGAGAGCAAAAAAAATGAACCCTCGAAAGAAGAAACGGACCAGACCCGAAAAACATCGCACCCCAAACCTTTCTTGAAACGTTAACCATTGGCACAAAAAAACAAATTATCGCACCGCTGGCATGTAAAAAAGATTATACGTCATATCGCGAGGGGGAGGGAGAGATCTTGTCCTTCCTTAGGAAAATCCGCGAGCATTAAAAAGACTCCTATGAATTGCACATCGTTAAAAGACAAGGAAGAGGAATCCACGCCCTCTAGACAGGTGCGACGGCCGATAGTGCTAGGGACGCTACGAGCGTTTAAAAAAAGTCCACCACATTTTGAACTCAAGTGGGAAACCGACAAAGTTTACCCTCAGCAAAAAAAAAGATGCAAAACCGCAAAGCTCAGACCGAAGGAACAGGCCAGCGAAGCAGGCCAGCCAAGCACACTCGTCAGGGGCGGATGATCCCCCAAGGGCGCAACTCGGAGCCGTAAAAGTACTGGAACCACTTCAGGGGCTAGCGCACACAAGCGTAACAGAGAACTGTGTGGCCTCCAATCGGAGGGTAATAGAGGGACACCGCGTCAGGTCATTCCGGCCTTCACAGAGTCAGACAGGCTGAAAAGGCATTTTTCGGCAAAAAAACGATCGTCCTGTGTCCGCTCCAACAAATGCGAAACCGGCTCCCGCGCAAAGCGGTCCAGAGAAAAACGCGAAGGTCTATTCACACGAGCACAAACCAATGGACGCGGCGGATGACCGACCGAACCAAAAGGCGGGTCATGTGCCGAAATCCAAGAGAAGCGCTAACCCTGCTTTGACGGGGAAGCACGAGACAGCAAACGGGGCGCGCGCCGCGAGGAGGCCGACGTTTCGACAGTAAACACAGGGGAACGGGAACTCACGAGTCACGGGGGTATGGCGTCGCCGCCGGCAGTGGAAACCTCGTAAGGGGGTTATCAGGGCTCCAACAAGGGGAGTCAAACCGAGGAGGACGATCACGGTTTCGGTGAACGGGAGAACGACTACCGGAAGGGCAAAGAACTCTCTCCGAAATAAAAAGGGGGGGGCAGCCTCAAATTTAGGGTTGGGAGTCCTTAGAAGAGTCAAAAGGTCGGTCGATACAAAATCGACGGTTAACTGGATCATTTAGGAGGGTCGGACAGCCAAAAAAAGAAAGCGGGTGGGACGCATCAGTGGGCTAGCTAGAATGAAGGCGACCGGAAAAAACGTATCGGGGACGCGGTGTACACGGGCGCTAATGAGACGCATAGCCCAAGAAGATGGACTCTGCACCCAAAACACAGCGTGGAGCACCGCCGCTCGACGCAGTATCCTCTACCAGACAGGAAAAAGAATCAAGTGAGGCTCGCCAGGAGCGCTGCAGTCTAGAACCTTCCTCAACCAGGAGGTCAGGAGTCGAGTCAGAAGGGAAGGAAGCCATCAGCCATCGAGAAAAAATGCAAGTAAAAAAGAGGGAGAGACAAACGAAAGATAGTGTTCTGGTTCCACTCACATCAGATTTTTAACCTGCGCACAAAAAGAGGACTGACGTAGCAGTCAGTCTGGGGGGAGTTCGGGGGGGGGGAAAGCTATAAAACCACAAAGCTCCCTGTACGGGGAGTAACTCACAAACACTTTGTGACATTTCTCTTTATGGAAGAATTAATCCTGGTTTCATTTTGGCAGTGGGAAGATCCCAAGGGGGGGGGTAACTTTTCTTTGGTGTTGGTCCGGTGCGAGGGGGTAAAATAGCGGAGAGCTGGGGGAAAGTATCGAAAAAACCAACAGGAAAAGAAGAAAAATTGAGTAGATATACTTCAGAGATTTCGATCGTTCAGCCACACAACTCGAGTCTCCAAGGACAAAAAAAAGTAAATCAAATTCCTTTCAAATGAGACATCCAAGGATCAACGCTCGGGGACAAAGTCGTCCAAAATGGACATCTATTTGGAAGCCGAAATCGATGACCCGACTTTTGGCGCTACTGAAGTCGATTGGACAGCTAAACTCGAAAGAAAACAAACTGGTCAACAGAAGTTGTCATGTCGAAACGTTGAAAAGGGGGAGGGGAGACCGGGCAGGATTCGATAGACTATAGCTTGCTCTGCATAGCTGAGCATCCTGGAACGAGCCGGGGGAAGTCGAAGGGGCAAGGGTCGGCAGAAAGCATCCGAGAGAACGCGGATGCCGTGGACAATCGCAATTGGCGGCGAGAGCGGGATGCTAAGGCAAGGCGGCGGCGAAGTGGGCAGATGGGGGAATGCTGATGCGCGGCGGAATTTCTGTTTAAAAAGGGAACCCGACGAGCTAAAGGTGGCGACGGAAATGCGGGAGAGAAAATGCGTCAAAAAAAACAGCAGTGACGGAGCAGGGGGGAGGGGCCGGATCGCAGGGAAAGGACGTGGGTAACACGGGAGGGGCGTGGATTGGAACGACTAGACAAGGGAAATCAAGCTAAGGGTAGTTGGGGGGGAGGAAGGTAAAGAAATGTCGAGCCCACACGCACACTCTATCCTCGATCATCGGTCGGCCGTTTTGGGGGGGAGGGGAAAAGGCGACCGATCAAAAAAAAAAAAGCAAACGGGGAAAGACGATAAAGCAAAACTCGATTAATCAAGGTTCTCTTGTTATTTGAGTCAGTGACAAAGTTAGTAAAAGAGGGGGGGAGTCAAATCCGAACATTGAGGAGAAAAGCGATGCGGATTAAGGAAGTAGTCAAAGACTAAAGGTAGTCAGGGACTTTTATCGCAAAAGAGTGAAATTGTAGAGAAAAAATGACTGAAAAACCGAGTGGGGAGGGGGGGGTGACTGACATTCTAAGCATCGATCGCATCTGGGTACAAGAAGTCCCCAAAGAAAATTGCAGAAAAAGGGGATTGCGAGTGAATGCGAAAAGGGGCGGGGATCAGTGAGGCCGGCAGTGTACTTACACACTTAGAAAGGGGAAAGAACTGACCTGACATGAGTTCAACAGGGATTCCCTTCGAGCACTTCCGACTGTCCGGGGAAAAAAACTATCAAAAAACTTATTGGGGCTCAAAGCGCACGCTAAACTCTTGGGAGTATTCTACACACACAGCTTCACATAATGGTTTTCAGGGGGATGGGGTTAATGAAAGTTCGCTCAGCAGGGAGTCCGGAAAGAAAAGCTGGAAAGACCGCGGGGTTGTGAAGGACGAACTCCGTTGCTCAGGACACTCTGAAAAGCTGGCGAGAGGTCACGGCGTGCGGAAAAAGTTTATTTGGATGCCGGGCTTCGGGGGCCGGTGCGGGGAGTGGCTATGAAAGTGGTGCTCGGGAATTTTCATCGGGGCGGGGGAAGACGCTGAGGAGCCGGGGGGTCTCCAAGCGACCAGAACTAATAAAAGTCGAGCCTCAGGATCGCTGTTCGAGACGACCCGGGGCGAGGATCGTGGGGGGCGGTGGTGCCATACTCGGAAAAAAAAAGAGTTTCCAGGCCACAGCTGCCTCATGTGAACTCAACGCGCCTACAATGGGCTGTTGTGGAGGAAGGGAGACTACTTGGAAGTCCCGGAAAGACCCGTATGGGAAAAGCACGCAGTCTTTTTGGCGCCGCGGCACCGCTCAGGATTCGGAGCAGGGAAGACGGTGAGGGCCTGAGAAGAGAGGGGGGTGGAAAAAAACATCCGGGGCAAGGGGGTTAAACAGGGGAGAAGGGCGCGAAACGAATAAAAAGTTTATCCATTATCTGCAGCCGAGCCAAGGGAACGCAGCTAACAGCACGTGGAAGCAAACGACAAACTCCAAGGAAGGCAGAAAGTTCTCAGGATACCTTTAACTATGGAGGCCGCGCGCCTCCTTCTCATTACGCATGGCGCAAGGGGACAGTACATAAGGAAGAAAAGAAGGCCAGTTGGGGGAAAGCCAGGGACACGTGCGTCGTGGGGGGATCCTGACAGTACGCTCTCATCACGTCCTGCGGTCTTACGGTCGAAGTCTTCACCTACAGGGGGCGGGCGAAAAAGAGGGTTGAAGGTGAAGGAAAGGGAGTTAAAAGGCTAAAAAAAGGGGGGACGAGGCGAAGGAGACAGGGCTGGGCGATGAGAGAGCGCCTGTTGACGAAGAAGGTCCTCTCTTCCAAAAAAAAAAACGAAAGGAATAAGTGCCCAGAATCTCCCACAAAAAAGGATCGCCGGGGGGGGGGGAAAGCTTCAAATGACAAAAAAACGTGTGACGAATCACCTTCAACAAAAGGAAGCGACGGCTTCACCACCAGGGCTTCCCAGTCACGAAATAAAGAAACTGCCATGAAGGGGGGAAAAGACGATCAAAAAGGATGAAAACCGAGGGGGCGCAAAAGAAGACAGGAGGTACGAAAACATAGACCCTTTTCGGGGGAAAAAGGGCCTCGCACACCAGCGGAGAAGAGAAGGAGGTGGACAGTCTAAGAAAAGACGTCCTACAGGGAAAAGCAGAAACGATAACCCTTTCGGGTTCAGGAATGTCTATGGGTCGTCGTGGCGTTCCAAGGACTGCTTTTTGGCTCTGCGGGGGAAATAAAGTCGTCAATAAGGCAAAAAAAAAGGAAAAAGGCGGTGTTAGATACTGTCGGGGGACCCTCTCAATTTGGGGAAATCGCACCTCACCGGCGCGCGTCAGAAAGGACAGCCCAAACACGACGAAGAAAGACGACGAAGAAAGAAAGGCGCAAAGGGGTGAACGAGACTCATTGCAGCGGCATCAAGAGGGGCCACTGCTAAGAAGAACAGAATGCTCTCAAGACTGCCTTACAAGAAAAAGGGCTTAAGACGGGAAAGGGACCTGGTCTGCTCTCCATGCAACCTAAAAGAGCAATAAAAAAAAAAAAAAAAGCAACTAAGAACTGCCCTCAGCTGGACCCAACCTCAAGGGGAGGAGGAGTTGCAACGGGGGATCTTCCTCTCCCTCCTCCCTGAGCCAGATACCTACTCTTAAGTGACGGAGAGAAGAATGCAGGGTACGACAACTTAACCGCACCACATATTCAGCTAGGTCCTACACACTTCTATCTACGAACGGCAACCGCAAAAAAAGAAGCAGATACAAGAAGAATTAGACCCCCTCGGGGGAAAAAACGGCCCCAGCAAAAAAAAAAAGTCCCGCGCCTACACGGCGCCAGTGTCCGTCCGCATACACAGGCGTCAAAACAGGGACTCCGAAAAAAATGAGCGAAGTTAAACAGATGCAAAAACGGCAAAAAAGAGGAACCGAAGCTTCAGTGTCAGGGTCAACGACCGAGCGTTTGAAGCGCAAAAAGAAAAAAAATACAGAGATTATCAGAAAAAAAAAAAAGAAGGGGGCCAATTTAAACTGCGGTCCGTAAGCGCAACTTAAATCCAGCTCCATACAGGGTGTAGAGAAAGCTCGCGTTGTGAAAAAAGTAACGAGGCACACAACGAGCGCTAAGAAATCAACGATCGACAGACAGTCGGGGTCGGGAGAAAAAGGAATTAAAAACGGCGGAGCTCGGTAACGAAGAAAAAAAAGGAGGAAACGTCATGGGACTCTCCTCCAGAGGCCGCTCTCCGACCTTATGAACCGTAAGAAAAGAAAGAAAGAGAACGTTGAGAAGAGGGAAAAAGGAGACCGTAGTGGGGACTCCGATAGCTACAGATCGACAGGGCGGGAACTTTGGGGACACCGATACGAGAATGGGAAGGACTAGGAGGATGTCAAGAGGTAAGTTTCAAACAGGAGGTTTGACTGTGGAGATGAAGGCTTTCCCAAAAAAACTATCAAAAATAAGCGATGAGGCGACTATCGGGAAGGGTGTTGAGAGTTGACTGGGGAAAAAAAAAAAAAGTCGTCACCGAAAGTGGGCTTGGGAAGAAAAGGGGAGGCGATGCGTTGGAAAAAAAAAAAGGAAGACAGCGTCAGGAATAAAGGAAGAGGAAATTTAACTCTCGTGTTTATAAAGTCAGAGCAGCTGATCGTCGGCGTCAGAATGGGGCTAGATTCAGTTGAGGCCCCGAAATAAAGAGTTACCCATTCAGCGATTAAATCCGGGCACCAAAAGCCCGTGGCTACTCAAAGGGGGAAAAGATCGAACTCGGATTATCCAAAGGGACCTGGACATCATATCGGAAAGCACCAAGCCGAGCTCCGAAAAAGCGGGAAGGACCGGTACGGAGTACCACCTGAATGAAAAAAAAAAAAGTTTCTCACATAAGAGAATAAAAGGACTACGATTTGGAACAGTCAAAAAGGCCAAAAGAAAACGATCGAGAGAGAGGGAAACAAAGGACGCAAGAGAGAAGAAATCGCATGAAACCGGAATTCAAAAAACAGTGCGCGAAAAAAACGCGAAGTCCTCGATGTCCAAAACAAAAAAGGAAGTCGGGCGGGCAAATCGGAAGAGCGCGGAGCAAGTATGCAAGAAAGCGTAAACTTATTCGAAAACCGGGACAAAAGTGGGGGGTGGAAAAAAACAGTGGCCAGATAGGTAGATGACAAAAAGACTCACCGCCCTGCTGATACCAATCCAGCGCTCGGGTGGCCGAGAACAGAAAGGCGAGGCAAGGGGAAAGGGCTAGTCCGGGGTCACGTGGGAGGGTGCGCATAGCTGCTGGGCAGCGTTTTTGGCATGGGGGGGCGGCCGGGAATATTGAAAAAGGGTTGGCGGCGAGAAAAAAGGGCGCAGATTCTACTTAGATACTACAAAAAAGGAGGGGAGAGAGAGGTGGGAAAGAGAACGATCAGGATTCACGGAAAAAGGTCCTATTCAAACAAACACCCGACCAGGCTTTCGAAGGGGAGAAAAGTGAATGAAAGACAAAAAAAGGGGGGTGCTACGGGCCTAACGATCCAAAGGAGACACCCAAAAAAGGCTCAGGGAACCAGAAACGACAAAAGAGAGATGGGTGTGGGAAAATCGAAAATTTCCCTACGCTTCACTAAAATCAGGGAAAGCTTTTGAAACAATTTCGCACGCAGAAAGAGCGGAGACTTGGAAAACGGGTGGGGGGGCTAAAGGGGAGAAGATTTTTGGAGATGGCAGAATTGCAATGTCACGTATATATACCGACACTATGTAAAAAAGGACGGTCTGTGGCACAAACACCGACGAGGGGTGGGGAAGAAGGGGGGGAGGAAAGTACCAAAAAAATTCTTATCGGGGCATTAGAGCTCTGGCGATAAGATTGTTATTCGGCTAACATAGCTGCGCGAAGAGGCGCTGGGGTATGCTGAAAAGAGAGGGCGCATTGTGGAAAAAAACAAAGGGAAGGGGGACGAGCAGCTTCAAGGGCGTCGTGCAGAGGAGCAACAGGAAGGGGGAGGGGAAACGGTAAGAAAGGCAAACGTAACACTAAACGTCGCGCAAGGAACGAAAAAAACGTGATGCATCCAGAACTAAAGTCCGTGCTTCTAGGACAGGAGCAAAAGGGGTTACGGCTTCAAAATAAAAAAGGGAATTTGACGGTTGTCTGACGAGCTAAGGGGAAACACGGTCGGGAAAGCCAAGGTTGTGGGGGATCAGGGTTGCCAGGGGGAACATGTCCTCCCCGCGTAAAACAAAACGGAGACGCTCGGGCAAAAGTCAGCAAAGGAAAGGGGAATCTTGGCTGGAAAGGTCCATCCACCACACCAAGGGAAAGTGGACGTGCCACCAAGGACATCGCGATGGGTTTGGTGGTGAAGAAGTACGCGTATTTAGGGAAGAAAGTGACCAGTTAGGGGGAAAGGGGGCTGAAACAGATAGGGAGAGCCACTCAAAAAGGGAAAAACACAGGCGCCGTTCTCAAAAGTCTCTTTAGAGAGTGTGAGAACATCCGGGGGGAAGAGGAGTCGGCGGGAAAACAGAGGAGAGCAGGGGGGGCAGCGGGGTGATGGGAGGAGCAAGCTCAGCATCCGCCTGATCGCATCTGTTTTGGCGCCTCCTCATAATAAAACGAAATGAGAGGAGATTGCGCTTAGAGCAGGGGCGCAAAAGGGAGAGAGGGAGCGGGGTCATGTAGCCGTTTTACGGTGCACCACCGAAAAAAAAGCTTAGGGTGAACGAAACGAAAGGATGACGCTGGATTCGGAGTCAAAGCCTGCGGGCCGGGGCGGTGAACTGGTCAAGAGAACGAAACATTGTTCGTAATACTAGGGGGGGGCTAAAAAACTAGGATCTCGTATTACAGTAAACAAGGGACTGAGAATTGACGCGAAAGGGGGGGGGGGGGACTCTTGAAAGTCGCTCCCGGAAAAGGTCAAGGAGCGGGCTGTTCCAAGGATTTGAGGAGGACGCGATGGGGAAATCCGAAAAGGAGACGTGAAAAGCGGCTGGGGCCGTGGGGTCATGGGAACACCGTGACTTGTAAGGCAGGGCTCCGCGACAGCTGTGAAAGGAGTGGAAGGAGAGGAAGGAAAGGTGGCTCAGAAAGGGGGAGATCGAAGAGGAGGTGGGTAGTGTCCGTTTTCACTGGAAAACAGTGAGAACCTCGAGGGCCCGACTATAAGCGAAAGCTTAGAAAAACTTATCGGAGGGCGGATGGGAAAGAGAAATGTGACCTCGATGGGGGGAGGGGGTGTTGCAGCTCTGCGGGCTCTGAGAAAAAGGAGGTACGGTTCAAGCTCGCGGCTTTTAAATTAAAGCGAAAGGCTCGCGAGGGCGAAAGAAAAGGGAGGGAGGGGGGTAAGGCATTTGAGAGAACAGCTTGGGGGGGACTTAGAAATGCATCGGCTATTAGTCCGTGAATGGTTCACGCGGACTCTAGCGAACTGTTTTCGCGAACTACAGAAAAGTCGGGACGTTCTGAGCGCTGAGTGGGGGCAGAGGAGGCGTCCGGCACAGGAGAGAGACAGGTGCTTTGGGGGAGGAAGGGGGACACACTTCTAACTGAAATGGGGGGAAAAGTATCGATCAGGGGACCACTTTCCGTGGACTGCATCGGGGGGAAGGTATTAAGAGTGCCGAGGGAAGTAAACAAAAAGGACGGGACTTAAGCAACTCCTACCAGAACGCTCAAAGACAGCAAAAGGTAGAGGGGGATTCTCCTACTGAAGGGAGGTAGGCCTAGCGGGGAACTGCTACTAACCGAATCTAACACAACAGGGGTCACTGGGAGACATGCACTGCAGACAAAAGGCGTGCAGGGGGTGGGAGTGCTGCCACGGAAAGTGCGGCATTTGCTAAGGGAGGATCATCGCTGCGAGGGATAGCCAGACTGAATCTTACTGTTGAAATAAGGGAAGAGGATTTGCGTTTCAAAAAGGCGCATCGGCTCTGGCGAAGAAGGAAGTTGCGGGGGGTAGGAATGGGAGGACACGGCGGACGTGTAAAACTGAGGGGGAGGAGATATCTACAGGTCCGATTGACGCAAGGGGGGGGGGAGATGGAGGGCTCTATAAAACAACAACAGGATTATGAGAGTATACAGATCAGAGAGCGCCCCCACGGGAGCAAAGAAGGGAAAAGGGCTGACGCAACGTTGCAAAGAGACACTCCGGAAGAGAAGACAAATTCACCAAAAAAAAGGGATGAGAATCCGGACGCCACGCGCCGTATGATTCCGAGTAGGTGAAACGAAAAAGCTCCTTCATTTCACCTTAACAATTCAGAAGGAGGTACTGGATGAGGCGACCGCGCCAAAAGAGAGAAAAAAACCACGACGCGCAGGGGGGTCAGCAGAAACAAAAGAAGACAACTGAGTGTTCGGTGCAACTTCTTAAACTAGCACAAGTTCGGCAAGTGTATAACTCAGAAAGGCTTGGAAAGAGATTCGGCCTCCATCCCCCAGCAGGTGAGAAAGGGAACGATAAAAAAAAATTGCATTCGCGAGCGCGAGCGGCTGGGAGTCTTGATGGCCAGTTCCAGTAGAAAGACTTTGGCGGAAGGAAGCGGCTTGAATAAATACAAACGTAAAAAAAAGGGGGCTTGGGCGTGGCAGGAGAAGTCTTGGAGGAAAAAAGAAAGCTCAGTTTTGAGGACTTTGTTGACTTAAGACCAAAAAACTCGCTTCGACGGGCAGCCAGGAGAAAGATGAACCCCAACAATCCCGAAAGAGAGGAGGACTTCGCACCCCATCAAGGCGTATGTCAAAGGAAAGGACCAATGGAACGGCTGGACGATGTGACCAAAGAAAAGAGTCGCCTCTGCAAAAAGGGAAAATGGGCGTCGTCAAGCGCAGAAACTGGGGAGAGAGAAAACATTTAGACATAGAGAGAAAAGAAGGGGCGACCGCCCGGGGGAAAAAAAGCCCCCATAGAAGCGCAAAGGGAGCTGGCCTGAAAGAGGAAGACCTCCGCCCTCGAACCAGCGTCTATAGAAGGAGAGCGCGGATTTAGCACTTGGGGGACGCAAAACGGCACATAAACCGAGTCGGGGCCCGCAGAGAACAGGTTCCAACGAGGCACTTCAGAGAGCTCCCGACGACAAAGAACAGCCCGCTCTAATCAGGGGGAAACAAAAACGCAATTCCGGTGGGCAGAAAAAAAGAAAAAATTGGACACCGCGCGCTCTAAGTTAAGGCCGGCGAGTTCTCGACTTCACACCAGAAGGCGGACCGCCAGAAAGGGGAAGAGCTACAAAGAGGAGGGAGTCCCGAAAAAAACAGGAGAAAAAGAAGAGACTTCAACCTTCATGTTGTAAACTCGGGCGAATCCTCGGAAAAAAACGGAGGGATTGCGACGAAACAAAAATCACTGTGGGGGGGAGACTCTCTAAGGGGGGGCAGGGCCGGAAGAAAGAGGCCCGGAGAACGAACGTCGTCCACCGGCATTCAAAGGTCGGAGCACCCCTGAACAAGGCCACCGTCTCTGAAAGGAAAAAACTCCACGGGACCAAAAAAAGAGATAAGCAGACTCTCTTACGGACTTTTAGTACGAGCTCAAACAAGTCGCGGTTCGGGGACTCCGGAAAAGGGACATCCCCGGGAACCTTCTTAGGAGAGAGGAAGGTCTGAGCGGAAAAGAACGGCTCCCTTATGGGGGGAAAAGAAAGGACAGACCTAGAAAGCGAGACTACTTTCGACACAACACGGGAAGGGCGGATTTCAGAAAAGAGGGTCTCTAAGGGGATTATCGACAAACTAAAAGTCACAGGGGGGAAAGATCAAAAGTAAAAGACCCTTTTGTATCTCAGGTCATGGCAACGCGCACGGCAAAAGAGCTCCTCAAGGGGGGCCTTGTGGGGGGACGATGAGGGAAAAAAAAAAAAAAAAAAAAAAAAAAAAAAAAAAAAACGGCTGCGGAGAGGAAAAAAGGGGGGGGGGAGGTTAGCGCGATCGAGCGGTTAAGGGGGTGAGGCAAGGAGACTCCAGGGTGTACTGCAAAAAACAAACCGGAGGGAAGACATTGGTAAACGAAAGCGCCTGGAACCGGCAACTCAAGTCTCGATAAAACCGGAAATCGCTTAATGGAGCGGTTGGTTACAAAAAACGTCAATCAAAGGGGGGGGGGACAGTCTGGGAGAAGACAGTTTGGAAGATAAGGTTCAAGGCCGAACGCAGCACTGGTCGGGCGCGCCAGGGCGTAATTTGGGAAATGGAAAAAGAAGTTGAAAATGAAGACCATAAAGACCAGCGAGCGACCATCTTCTGTGCAAAAATCGGCGCACGCATGCAGCTGGGTTAGATTCGAAACGCGACTCGAGACTAGCAAGTCGAACGAGGTTGAAACAACCAAAAAGGGCCAAAAGTCGCGCCGATAAGCATGCAATAGATCGAATGGCGGACCGAAGGGAAAAAATCAGGAGGGAAAGGGAAGCTCGCAGACTAAAAAAATAAGTAGGAGCGAACAACTCGTACGAGGGCAGGGGGAAAAAAAAAACGCGAATTCACGATAGTCCCATAAGGTAGGGGAAAGAGAAAAAATCAGGGCGTGCGGGAGGGACAGTCGCCATAATCGCGATACGTAGTCGAAAAAACAAAAAAAGGCCTGCCGGCGGGGTGTCGCATAGGAACAAACCCCACATCAGAAAGGGGCTCGTCGTGGGAAAACACATAAGGGGGGAAAGGGCGTGGCTTTTTAGTAGGGACATGCAAGGGAGGGTCAGATTAAAAAACTACGTAAAGGGGGGAGAGATAGAAAAAAGGACGGGGGTAATCGGACTTCCGTCGGGCGTTCAGTCGCTCATTACCAGGATCAGAATCCACAACACCAAAAGTGAAAAAGAGAAGGGATGGCCGAAAAAGGACGCCGAAAAGTTCGCGGACAATCACGTCACCCCGAAGCCCCGCTGTCCAAACACTGGAAAAAGGAAAATACAAATTCCCGTCGAGGAAAATATGTGTAGGAAATGGCCTAAGAAGGCCGCAGTGAAAAACGCTCGCCGGATGAAACATTCCAGAAAAGAAGGGATCGACGGGGGTATCGATGCAAACTGAGAGGCATACCAGCCGGAATGCTTTGGGGGGAAGAAAAAAATCTTCACGAGGGTGATTGTCGAAGGGGAGGGGAAAAAAAGCGATCGGCACACCTAGAAAGAAAGGGGGTGAGTCTTTGGGGGAGCGCGAAGAGTTACTCGGTCAACTGCGGAGGGGAAAGACATTTTTCAAAAGCTCGGAAGAAAAGGAGAGGAGCCCGGGGTTGAGCCGTGTGACGTCGGAAGAAAGAAAAAGTCGATCGAAGCGAGAGGGCCCCCAAAACAACGCAAACCTAGGGCCGGGTCTGGGAAAAAAAAGAGGGATGATCAATTGTCGAAATGAGCGGCATGTGCGCGCTGCTGCTGGCGCATAGGGTGCCCAGGTTCAAGGGGGTAAGCGGGGGGGAGCCGTTAAGGCACGGGGTGGAGGGGGGGTCTTGGAACGGTCACAGAGGAAGGCAGGCGTACTTTATGGTCGAGGTCGCATATCACAAATTGAAGTGCTAATAAAGAGGATCAGCCCCAAGCGAAAAAAAGCTGAAGCAAAAGAGGGGAAAGGAAGTACCATCTGGATCGGAAGAAAATTAGTACGCTGGAATGGAGTGAAAGAAGTCTAAAGACACGGACAAGCTCAAGGGGGGGGACGTGTGGATTAAAGGGAAGGTCATCCCTCTCAACACAACGAAAAGAGACGAAGCACGAGAACTAAAACGAAACTAAAGTTGGGCAAATTCCAGAAAAAGAGCAAACCGAGAAAAAAAAATGTGGAAAAAGAGTAAGGAAGACGTCATGACATCACGCGATGAATACTGCACATCCGGTAACGATTAATGGGCCTGGAGTGGGACAAAAGACGGGGAAAAAAAAAGGTACTATCACAGAGGAGCTACGCAAAAGAAAAATTGACGACTTACGAAAAACATGTAGCGGCTGTCTCGTGGACTTGAATCCGAAATCTAGGAGGAGGAGAGGGAGGCTGTGGTGAAGAAAACTGGCTCAAAAGGTTACATTGATGTCGGTCGCATCAGACTCACGGAGGGGAGAGGAGAGTTTGTGTCAAATCAACGCGGGAAGAAAGTCGATAGCCGTATGCGAGAGCCAGCTACATACGTTTATCTCATGCAACAAGAAACACCCAAACCCAAGAAATGGCACACAAAAAAAAAAAGCCCGAGACATCAAGCTCCATATAGACAGAGGGAGGGGACAGACACCAGACTGATTGGTGGGAAAGGAGGAGCACACAACAACACATACAGGGAAATAGGGAAAAAAAAAGGAACCTAGAGAGAGGAGTCCGAGGGGAAAGGGGAAGTCGAGCCGGGGGAAAGATGGGCACTGGCGGCCGGAAGTGGGGAAAGAGCGCGTGATAGCATTGAAAAATGGGGAAGGGGAGCTGAACACAAGGGGGCGGTTGGATTGGTGAGCTAATCTTACGGAGGTGCGGGAGTGGTGAGCAGTAAGGGGAGTGTTTCTTCGTCAAGATGGGAAGGCACGTTTGGTACAGTCCCAAAAACCACAAACCCCCAAAAACGTGTGACTCCAATGGAGGCAAAAGATCGCACGCGTCGGCGGGAGAAGACTGGATCGAGGCAGTATAAAAGGAATTAAGACTCTCCTTGGTTTGAAGGAGCGAGGGAGATCATAGTCAAAAAAAATTTAGGAGAGGAAGTTGGGTGCAATGAGAGCGCCGGGCAGAGGAGAGGAAAGAAAACCCTTGGAGGTAGGGGTCAAGGGAAAAAAGGAATCAGCGTGTTCTTCTACCGGCACTCAGGGGGAAGGAGGGGAAGAATTATTCCAGGCTGTGGAAGGTGGACCTACGACAAGCAGGGGTACGAAAGCTCGGCGATTCGTCGTCGAGGAGGGGAAAATCGCAAAAACGGACGGAGGAGGCGTCGCGAGGGGGGGGGACCGACACAATACAAGACTGAGGGAGGTAAAAAGAGAGCGCGCCGGATGAAAAAGACCAAGAAGGGACGGGGGCATCGTTATGAAAAAGCGAGGAGGAGAAAGATCCCAAAAGCCCAAACAGAGGGAAAATGGGAAACCACCTACCCGCGTCTCAAAGACTGGCAAAAATCGCAATTGGCAGGGAGACGGCTCCTCCCGCTGTATGAGACAAGGGGAAAAGAATTATTACAAAAAAAATATCTAAAAACGGGAGGACTGTGGCTCGACAGTTAACCTAAAGAAATGGTGGGGTCTGAAGACGTGCATTATGTCGTTTGCTTAAAAAAAGTCGCGGGTTCGAGGGAAAGAAAAAGTCCACCAAAAAAAAAAATACGTTGGGAAGAAGAGGGGTAGTTCACCTAAGGCATCGGCTGCGGAAAAAATAAGGAGAGAAATCGTTGGGGAAGTATGCTTATCTGACCAGGTCGGAGATAGGGGAAGGGGGTGTTCTCGAAAGGCGCGATCACAGTCTGCAGGAAAGGGGAGAGAAGGTTGGTCTTGCGCATCTACTAAAAAAAAAAGGGGGGAGGGGGGGAGAGAAGATGCATCGGAAACAAAGCGAAGAGCCAGACAGAGACATTCTAAGTTGGACACAAGAGAAGGAAGGGTCCGATGGGGACCCAAACGCTCAAAGAAGGAGTCTCTCAAAAAGCCGACAGGATTGAAAAAAGAAGAGAAAAGAAGGGAAAAAGTAAGCCGTGGAGGGGAGAACGTCTTATTGCGAAAAGGAGTCGACTGATCCGGAAGGAATAAAAGGAAGAAGCACTGCGGGAAAAGTAAGGGCAGCAAAAAAAAAAGAACCTATTCGGTCACATGTCGTAAATTCCGCGCGCCCAGCTCTTGGGAGCATGAGCAAGAGAAAAGTCGAGGTACACCCAAAAAAAATTAGTCCTGAAAAAAAAAGATAAAAAAACTTCATAAAAAAAAAGGGCGGGGAAGGAGGGGGAGGGGGCTAGTTTCCACGGCTGTGAGAAAAGATTTTTTCGTAGGGCATCTGGGATCTAATAAACTAGAAGAACCAAGTTAATCGGAAAGGGAAGTTGGAGGGAGAGCTAGAATGGAAACAGAGGTCAGGCTGACTGCCCGCGCCACAAAAAAGGAAAAATAGAGAGAGCGCCCGGGCGACAATCGCCGGCGAATAAAAGGAAGACAGACTATCAGTGGAAGAAGGCGCACCAGAAGGGAGGATCTTCGGAAAGGGTAAGAAAAGTGGACAATCAAAGAGGGGACTAAATGTAGAGAATAACACTCAAGAGTAGAAACGCGAAAACCGCCTAAATCGTGATGCAGAGAAAGGCAAGGGAGCTCGGCAAATCAAAGGAGAAGGGGAAACTGATCCGGATGAAAAATCCTCTAAAAGAGAAAGGAACAAATCGATCTAGTCAATCCACGGATCTGGCCGAAGAGAAAAAGACGGGAGACTCTAGCGCGCGTAAGTGCTCTTAAGGACAAAGGGGGGAAAAAAACTGCAAAAAAGAAAAAACCGAGTCGAAGGGAAGAGAAAGAAAAAAAAGGGTAACAATCACCTTTAAGGAAAGGGGGAGCGAATCCACTAACGGCATACAGAAAACGAGTACCGCGGAAGAAAAAATGCAATTCCCGCGGTGTTTCAGCACACGAAGGGGGGGGAGAAAGAAACCTCGCAAAAGCAAAACTGAGGAAAAGGAAAAAGGGAGGGCCGGCCTTCAATCGGCGGCCGCAAAGGGAGAAATCCGTTACACATGGTCGGAAACAGATTGCACCCTCGGCAAGGACTTCCAGAGAAGCACGGAGGAGGGTGTACTCGGGGGGGAGAGACCGAAGAGAAGAGAGGACCAAAGATCGACCGAAAAAAAAGAAAGCAGGGGGGGATGACGAACTTCACCGCCAAAAGCAGGGGCGGACTGAACCAAAAGCAGAACTTATTAAAGAGAAAGGAAAAAGTT
>Ga0179593_1554958_pt1 | contig 21617 bp, 21 predicted proteins | sample CZODoug2_1_08_16_FD_185931 | JGI IMG/M metagenome (GOLD analysis project Ga0179593, IMG submission 185931) | Vadose zone soil fungal communities from Angelo Coast Range Reserve, California, USA - CZODoug2_1_08_16fungal (PacBio error correction) | ecosystem: Environmental > Terrestrial > Soil >...
TTGGAGCGGAAAGGAGGAAGGGACTCAATTAAGCCAGCAAATAGGGGAAATAGGTCGATGCCGAGGCAATCTTAGCTGGAGGGGGTCTGGATGGGGTGGACGACGATAAGGGAAGGAAAAGGGAGGGATCTCGACTTCATTACTTTTCGGGGGTGGGAGGATTCATGAGGTCCAGAAAATACACTGCGAAAAAAACGATGAACCAATGAAATTCCCGAGGAGCAGAAAAGGATCCGCGTTCCGCCTCCAAAAGAGGATAGAATAAGACAAGAGATGCGCCCGGTGGACAGCGCGCTCACACACAACCAAAACGAGGGAAAAGGGAAACATTAGAAGGTGCAGGGGGCCCCCGACGTAAGGGGGGAATACTTATGTTGATTACCAGGGAAAGGGTCCGTTAGGTCCTTGCCCCCCAAGCCCCGATGATTAATTTCGGTGTGGACAAAAGCCCATCCGGCCCGCTCGGAGAAACGAAAGGGGAAGAAGGGGAGAAGCATCCATAAAGGAAGGCAGCGCGTACTTAATAGGGCGTTCTTCGGCCCACAAATTAGTATCCATACCGAACGGCCCAGACCTGGCCGGGCGGGGGGGTCGTGGGGTCCTTGTATGAAGGTTACGGGCGCCGCATTTTGGGTCTAAAAGCTTCTTCAAGTAGGAACGAACTGGCTGAGAGTACAAATAAAGATGCATTACAGCTAAGGGGGTATGGGATTCGGGAAACTTTGTAGGGAGCAAAGTCTCGCTCCTCCAGGCCCTTGAGAAAGATGTTTCTGGAAGAGCATCCTGCTTTCAAGTAACCGCTCTTTACAGACTTGATCGAAACTACAGTGCAGGATTTCTCCAGACTCTCTTTACTTAGTAGGAGATCTCCTTTTTTGCTGCAACGAGACGAGGGAAAAGCGAGGCGAGGGGTCCCGTGAAAAAGCGGGAATGACCTGCAACACTTAGGGAAAGATTTGTTGACCATCTGATCTCGAGGCTCCAAATGTGAAAGAAAAAAAATATGATGTCTTCGGGTTCTTTTTCGGAACAAGAAGTGTTTTTGGGGGTGGGGGATCTTCTTTCCAAGAGATGCTTCGAGATAAGAAGGGGGACAGAGTCTCGGGTCCCCTTGGTGTGGGCGATAGGGGAAAGGGCGACGACGTAATCCCGGAGATTTCCTTCCGCCGAAAGGACTCTGTTTCTCGAGTTCACGTTGAGCTCAGCGCAATACGTTTTCTGTGATTCACTTGGAAACATTATCGAGTTTCAAGTAAAAAAGTAATGATTACTGGGAAGGTGCTGGCGGCCCCCACGGGCAGCCAAATCGGTGGGAGTTGGAGAAAAGCCACGCCGTCAGGGGCTCTCAACAAAGACAAAAGACGACGGTAGATAGACCTGTTGGAATCGGTTGAATGAAAGTAAGCTACAGGGGAAAGCTGGATGAACAAAAAAAGCACGTCCAATAGTTCATAGCTCTTTGATCAGGGGTTAGTTGCTGGGAAACCAATAATTGGGGATAGAAAACTCCTTGATAACCACATGGGGGTCGAGGGGACTCCAATACTGAAAAAAAGGACCAATCCTGAATAGAGGAATAAAAGCCCGTGACACCCCACAAGAACTAGGGATCCGGGCGAAAGGTCGCAACTTATTTAAAAGAATTAGTACTGAATAAAAAAACACTCTTCAGCTAACGGCGAGGAGGTCAAAATCTGAAAAAGACACAATGAGTGAAGGACTAGACCTAATAAGCCTGGCCGTTTATGGGCTCCGCTGGGTAAGCCGGTTATATAACCAAGAAGGGAGGCTGGGCAGACCATCTGGGTGCAAGGGTGAGCTACAGGGGAAGAGTACGGAGAGGCGGCGGGCGAAGGCAGTACTGGCATCGCACTCGGCACGAGGGGGAAAATCCTAGAATCAGCACTCTATTTCCATATCTGGGCGGGTTAGGAGAAGTCAAAAAGGGGGGGTGTACCTCAGACCCTCCTCGGTTTCTCACAAAGCTCCTGTGGGGAACTTTGCAAAAGGACGTCAGAAGGGGGAGAAGGGGCAAAAGTCTGAGATGCGGTTGTATCACCTGGGGGCGAGAAGAAATATTTAGTCAAAGCGTCGAAAATCACCATAATTGAAATGTTTCAGAGGCAGAACTTCATCGGGAGAAAAGGTGGTCTCCACGGTGTGTTCCTACTGAACCCCCTTTGGAAACCCTGTTTAGACGCGGGGGAGAGGTACTTTAGTCCGTTTGCGGAGAATAAACACACCTTTGGGGTAGTGTGGTGTGCCGCGTCTTGGAGTCGGTTCGGCCTTCCTGCCTGCCCTCCGGAAGTAGGACGCCGGCATCATTTCTTCTCTGGGGAGTGAGTTGGCCGGGAGGAATACGGGAAGGGCAGTAGGTTGTCTGAAGGCAACTTCCCTGTACCAAGAGGGAAGATCTAGACCAAACCATCTTAAAAAAAAAAAAACGTATTAGGGGAAAATAGATCGAGCTTAAGGGAAGCCCGGGAACGAGGGGGGAAAGGGGAGATTAGACGATTCCGGGAAGCCGATCCATGAAAAAGGAATAGGGATGTATATCCAAAGGGGGGGAAGCACCATCCTTTTCACTAAGGCCTGGGAGGATTCCAAGGGGAGGCTGTCGGGAAAAAAAATGGTGGAAAAAAAGGGGGTCCGGGGAACAAAGGGGCAGACATCCTCGGATAAGGGCCTGGAACAAGTTACCTATCTTTCTGACGAGGGCGTTGCACGGTACAAGTACTTAAAAAAAAGAAGCATGCCCTGCTTAAAGTTACTGGCATGAGAGAGCCCTGCACCCCACGTCCGGGTGAAGACCTTCATCCAGGGTTGGCGTTTGGACCCCCCGTTGACGACTTCCAGAGCCCATCTGGGAGCGTAAACGAGGGGGGGGAGTGAATTTCCTCGGACTATTGAAAGAGTCGAGGCCAACCGAAACTCCACTTTTCTGGAGGGAACCAGCCGACTGTCCGCTAAAACCCTTGGGAGCTAAGACTAGACCAAGTGGTGAAGAGCGAGCAAAAACGTACCTTTCTTTCTACATCGTAAAAGAGAAATCAAAAATCGGCGCGCGTCTGGAAAGGAAAGGCCGATGCAAAAGGGCGGGATGCGGGCGGGAAATGACAGCCGAGACGCAAGGAGACGAGGCGGCGTGATGACCGTACGGGAGCCCACCAATGGGGGAGAAGGTCGACGCCAGGGGGAGGTTTACCGGGCATGGGAGTGAGGGGAGAATCTCGTGTGTACTCAGACGATTACAGTAGCCCGCGGTTCTGGAGAATCCACGAGGCCCCTTTTTCGAGGCAGGTCGTACTTGCTTTCAACGTCTCTGTAGGAAAGAACTTTTTGCTGTCCTAGGAGGGGAAGAGAATGGGGGGGGGGATTTAAGCGAGTCCACGAACACCATTTAGGGGGTGCCCTTGGGGGGTACGGGGGGGGTCGAGTGGTAGGAGGGTGGGTCTCGAGGTGGGCACTCTGGATGATCCGTAAGGGCTGAAAGATACCTTACAAAAAGAGGGGAGTAGAATCTAACGAAATTTTCAAATGTTCTAGGAAAAGGTGTTCTGGAAGGATCCGCCTCAAAGGAAAAGCTTACTGTAGGGAATAGGGCAGGTAAAATAGCAGAACCCAGGGCAACAACAGGCTGACGAGGTGCAGGTAATTGGTGGAAAATCTCAAAAAGCCACGAGCCGGGTCAGGAATATGCAACTCAACGGGATAGAAATGCCCTAGAACTTCATGGGCAACCTTCTCGAAGAATCGGGTTCAGCCGAAGAGCATCATAAAAATCAAAAAATTGCGAAAACGAAAAAGCGACTCCGTAATTCTGTCGAGGGGCCTACATCCCTGGGAGCACCGAAAGTTACAGACGACTGTTTTCCCGACAAAAAGGTGGCAAACGAACAATTGGGGGGGGCCTTCGAGCAAAGCCAAGGGGGGTGGAAGGAGGAGTTTATTGGGGGGAGCCTGGGGCAGGGAGGCGTGGGGGTGGTGGGGGAAACAAAAAAACCAAAAGGGGGTGCAGAGAGACAAAGGCGGACAGGGAAGAGACCAACACAAAAAAAAAAAAAACTAACCCCATATTATCACGAAAGAATGTGGATTTAAACCAAAAGAGGTTTTTTTTGGGCCCCATGTTTTTTGAAGACAGAAGAAATTTTGGTTGTTCCACACCGCACCGCGAAGGGTTTTTACCCAAAACAAAACTTTGTTCTTTTGAAAACCCCACACACCCCACAAAAACTGTTAAGAAGGAAATGGTTTGTTGCCCCCCGTTGCGGGGAGAGCTATCTCTTATCCCTTTCTTCCGCGAATCTCCTTTCTAAAGAGGAGATCCGAATATTATCTCTATCATTGAGGAAAGGATCCTTTGAAGAAGGATACACGCGGAAGTAGAATGTCCAGTAAAAAAAGGAAAAAAGACGGCTCAGTCTTTATAAGGGGAGGAACTTATTGCTTCCTGGATTCACCGAAAGATAGCTGTTGGTGCAGAAATGTCGGAAAAAGGTACTAGGAGGGAAAGGGGGAACTTAGGTAAGTCTAAAGCCAACATTTCCCGAGAAGAAAAAGAACCGTGCAACGCTAAGAAGAAAGTCCAATTTATTAGGGTGGGTATAATTGGGGGGTGGGAACACTGTTTCTACCTCTCTTTGGCCGACCTCTTGGTATCTGGTCTACGTTCTTGAAAGGGGCCGAGTTTCCACATCAAGGACAGGGATTTTTGGACCACGAAGAACAGAGCGTCTGTGAGGTGGGAACCTGACGATCAAGAGGTCGCTTTGTAGAAGAGACTTCCAAGGGAGATTAAGGCCTGGTGGCAAGCATTTCACCTGGAAGGCGACGGGGGAAGGGGTACTCATGGAAAAAAAAGGGTCTTCAAATCGTTCCTCAACTCGCTCCCGGGAGGAAGAAGGATCGGGGAAGATTGTAGGCCGGAGGGAACATCCGGAACCGGATTTCGCCGAAGTTCAGCATGGTAGAAACGATTAGGAATGACGAAGTGATAGGGTCGTAGTGAAAAAAAATACCACAAACACACACCAAATCTTCATTCAGTCAGAGGATCGGTGGGAGTGGTGGTGGGTTGGGGAAGGACTACTTGATCAGGAGCAGATTGCAGCAGGAAGAAAAAATTATCTCAAACAAAGGATAAGAGAGTTTTCAGAGAAGCAGGACGTCTCCTCAGACGGCCTAGTGTACGAAGGACGTCGTGCGCACCTCGACAAAAGAAAGTCGATGCCGCTTACTGAAGGTGGACGGTGTTGTAGGTAGTGGGGGGTGGTACCGCGCCAAGTCAGTAGAGTTTTGCTGGAGCTGGCTTCTGAATACGGGGGGGAAGGCCGCAGAAATCCGGGAAGGAGTAACGATGAACAATGTCATTTCTCTCAAGGGGAGCGTGGACGTGAACGCATCCCGCAGGATAGACTGGCCAAGAACCGGGTGCCCCGTGATCTCAAAAAGGGAACCTTCAAGTTATAAAGTAGATCCAAACTTCCGGAATCAGAAAAGAAGCGCAGAACGCACGTTGATTACCAGGGAGAAGGGGCTCCCGTTATGGACCGAAAAGAACAAAGTCTTGTCCTAGAAACTTAGGTGTCCCCAAACCCACGAGGAGAGGGTCTTGGGGAAAGCTGAAATTTACCAGTCATTGGGCCGCTCGGGAGGAGGGAGACTGTCGGAACAGATCGTCACTGGAATAAGCATGTAAATTACCGACTTGCAACGCCCTTTCCTTAGTACTGGAGGGGAGCCTGGATGTGAAAAGGTACAGTAGTCACAGGTTTCGGAAAATGTACTTCTCTTAACGGGCGTCATAATTGCTAAGGGAAAGAGCAGCGCCGCGGGGGACTGGGGGGGGGGAGGGACGGGACTAAAGGAAGCGAAAAAAAAAGATCTACCACAGGCACAAGGGGTTTCACAGCTCGTCAGGGGACATCTGGCCATTCGGTCTCCGGAAGGAGGGAGGACCACTTCTCTAGAAACCAACCGTTAAGGAAACTCTACGACTAAAAGAGAAAACAAATTGAGCCACTGCAGACTCTGGTCAGCCTTAGCACCTAGTAGGAACGACGTAAGGTTCGCTGGCAACAGCAACATGGGGGGAAATTCTTTGTGATCGGCAGGTTATCGGGACTCTTGAGGCCAAAATAATGCCGGGAAAAAGAAGGACCGTCGGGGCGGTTCCGACAGAAGGACAAAGAAAGTTGTGGGGAGGGGGGCGTAAGGGTGGCCCGCGAGGTAGAAACGATTCCGGAGGATGGAACAGTTCGACTGAAGTGGGTCTATTCAGAAAAATTGTTTAAATGTATTATTACAACCAACTCTGGCGTTGGTCTATGTTCAGAACTTTTCATGAAAAGAGAAGGGAAGAAAAATGCGTTTGACGTGAGGTGTAAGTGGTTAGTCGGAGTCCCCTAAGGTCGTTTGGAGGATGCGGCAGGGACAGAGAAGAAGCTATAAAAGGAGAAGGGTTCATAAAGCCACTCCGGGAATGGGTGATCTGCCCGAACGGGAGGGGACCTAGAGGTTAACAAGGGAATCATGAATAGTAAAGGAAACAATGCGGGGGGAGCTGAGTCAAACCCATCTACGGAAAAATCGCGTGGAAAAAGAAAGCGCGGGCTGCGCAACGGGGCGTTAGTTTCCAGCACCTTTTTTAGGAGACTTCTCATTTGTCCCCTGGAACACCTAAAAGAGCATAACGCGATCGGCCCAAAACCCTCCTGTTAGAAGGGAAAGGTCTACAGGGAGACTTGGGTGAAGCAATAGGTACGAACACTCGCGTCGGCGGAGTCCGGCATAAAGGGCCTTGAAAAGAGGCGCTCGCAGAGCTAATTAAGGCTTAACGGCCTCCAGAGGTGAATGGAAAGGGCTGTTACTCGATTAAAAAAATGTACGCGGGGTCCATTCATGATGTTTCAACTATTTTGGGAGGGGAGAAAGGGAAGAGGGAGAAGCAATTTCGACGGCGGGGAAGTGACCTTTAAGGAAAGAAGCTCTGGAGGGTATTATTCAATATCGATCTCAGAAGACCTGGGGTCATCAAGAATGGGGGGGGCTATGAGAGGGGGGGGAAGATGTGGTGACGAATACATGAAAAAAGAGGGAAGGAAGTGGGACTCAAAAGCGCTCTGGGTGCAGGGTAAAAGGAGAAGGTGCCTGAAAGGGTCACGTGAAAGTTTCAAAAATCTTCATAGGGGAGGGAGTGAAGTCATGAGGAAAAGGCTCCACCAGAGAGGTTCTGGGACATCTCGGAAACCCTTAACAGTTCGTGTCAATAGAAGCTCAGATCGAGTAGATGGTGCTCCACTGGGGGGAAGCCCACATGCCAAAGTTTAGAAAAAACCGGTGCGTGCCGAAAAAGGGGCTCGTTGCCAAACGTGACAGGAGGAAAAAAGACGAGAAAAGAGAAAAAAAAAAACCCGGCACCGCAAGTTCTCAGGCAGGGGCCGCGAAAGGGGCCGGACCGATGGAACCAAAGGGCTAACAAAAGAGAGAAACCCAATCTATCGCAAAAAAACAGAAGAGAAAGGAGGAGATTTGTTCGAAGTTGTAGAAGACCTCCCGCGAAAAAAGATAAACGTGGAAGGGAAACCAAAAGCGGCGCGGTCCTAGTCTTACGGGGTGAATCCTGAGTGTTCCCGACTTGGGAGGCCGAAGGGAGTCGGTCGCAAATGGGGGTCATGTGGGCGTAGAAAAGTGTAAAATCGGAGAGAACGCAGAGTCTATGAACTAGAAAAAAGTACCGGGTGGGGGAGAGGGGGGACATCGCTGTGGAAGTCAGTGGTAGCACCCATTGGGAAGGACAAAGAAGATGTGGCTTAACATTAAAAGGGAATCGTGACAAGAAGAAAGGGGGGGATGTGCGAACTGAAGATTAGTGTCGGGGGGGGGGGGGGGAAAAACATGTATACTAGTCTATCAGACCAGACTTTAATGACGACGTGTGAGGGCCTCGATAGAATGGAGGAAGAAGGAGGCGCAACTAAAAGAAAGCGGTTGTCTGGACTCAGGGGCAGAAGGCAGTATCTGGGGAGTATGGCTCAACTGCAGGGGGGAGGAAACCGTGCCAACGGTGGAAGGCGCAAAAAAGGGAGCCGCGGTAGGTAAAATAAATCAGCGAGACAGAGGGAAAGCATATTACGAGGGGAGGGAAAAGGAAATAGGATGACGAAGTGGCAGACTCTTGCCACGAAGAACCAGTCAGGCCTAAAACGTTAGACCCTTCGAGAAGTCAGCCACTGCAAGGGAGAGAAAAGGATAGGGGAACGTCAGGGATCGCGTTGCGAGAAGGAGGGTCTGAAAGAGTACGGGGGGGGTCCTAAGACAATTTGGGGACAATCCAAAAAAAGGGAACACACCACTAGCCCGCTGAATGTGCAGAATTGGTAGCTGGTGGGGCCTTCATCAACCCAAAAGACCTTGAGGAGTCCGTATCAAGGGAACCTCTATGCTAGAAGGATACAGGTCGAGAGAGGAAGACCCAGGCTGTAGGGGGAAAACAAAACAAGGCTTTGCGCCTGGGAAAATTTCGGGACAAGGGAAGACTCAAGGATCATTACGGGAACTAAAGCCGGACTCCAAAAGGGGCCTGCGATCCGGAAAGGAATAGCGCAACGAGGGGGGAAAAGGGGGCGGGGCGGAAGGAGAAAAACATACTAAAAGTGTATAAAAAGCGCCGCTACACGTAGCTGGCGTTTGAATAGATCCGTTTTCGAGGTAGGCATCAGATACTCAAAAATTTCATGAACCGAAAAGAGGGCTGAAAATAGGAGAGAAGACTGGTCGAAGGCATAACAGCCGCTTGCGCAAAGCGTTTGAAGGCCCCTACGGGGGCAAGGTACACATGTAATTCCTACGCTTCTAACGGAGGGACAATAAAAATGTCGCACTCGGGGGCACTCTAATTACTATAGAAGGTCAATCGTTCGGGAAAGTTTCAGAGCGTACTTCATACCTAGGAAGGAGAGCGAGGCCATCTTCACCTAGCTGAAAAAAATGAGATCTGAAGGGGTATCGGAATTATTGCGCCGTCCCAATCCCCCTCAAACCCCTAGGGAAAAGGGAGGAGTTACAATTGCGAAAAAAGGGTCTCTGGAAAAGGGAAAAAAGCATGTGAACGGAGAGAGAAGGATACGAGGGGCGGAGAAAGCAAAGAGAAAGGTGTCCCATTATTAGGGGGGTGGGCGAAAGAAAAGAAAGCTGGGAACGACCACGCATTGCCGACGGAGGGTACCCCTCGCTTGGAGGGGGTTGGAACCGGCTGTCCACGAAAAGGAAAAAAAAACGTGGTCTTTGGGTTAACCAGGTAAGAATAGGCTCTCACTTCTGGGTTCGGGGTTCGAACCAATGAGTCTGCTGGGGGGTTTCCATAAAAGGGGCGGTCCGAGGCTGGGCCGAATTGGCCAATCTGACTGGAGAAAAAGGGAAGGCTTAAGGAGAAGGGGCAAGGGGCGCTCTAGGGGTACCAGGTTCTAGATAAGGATGCGGAACTCGAGAAAAAAAAAGGCAACGAGTCATTTTCAGTCATGAGCAAGGGGGATGTTTAGACCGGGGAGGGTAACTTAGGAATTCGCCGGAAAGTTTGAAGCAGGCAGAGGGGACCGCGAAGGAGGGTCGGGGAGGTACAAACACCACCAGACAGTAAACAAAGGAAACTCGTCGGAGCTATTCAATCGATCTGGGGGACAGGGGGCGAATAACTGCGGGAGCAAAAGGGTGATGGCGCGCTCATGAAATCAGAAGTCACAAAAGACGAAACGGAGGGGGTATGGTTCCTAGCGCATAACGAAAGAGAGGAGTACTGTCTCGTCCTTCGATAACGCGAGGCCAATCCCTCGGGGATATGCAGCGGGAAGCGAGGGGAAGGGGGGTGGTATTGTATGGTGGTGTAGAAAGGGGAAAAGAGAATCTAAAAGGGGGGGCTAGCCTCGACCTGCTTCATGACGCGTGGAGGGCTAATGCTAACGGGATTGATACCAAGAATAAGAAAAGAAACGAATTGACCTTCGGAGAAAGGAGCTAGCAAATAAGAAAAAAACTGGATACCTGGTCCTTACAATAGGGACCCAAAGGACCCTCTCGCTAGCCTGAAAAGGAAAGTGGGAAAGCATTGTTCCAGGTGTAAAAGGGGGGACAAAATGAAGGCATACAAGCGCCATCGGAAACGGGTGATGAAAAAAAAGCGAAGGGCTGCCTCCAGGAACAGAACCAAGAAAACCCAGACCAGAGAGGAATCTTAGTCTGTGTAAAAAAACCCCCAGTAAGAGGGAAAGGGGGCCACCTCGACAAAGTGCCCTCCGAGGAGAAATGAGCCCTCATAAAAGTGAGCGGATTACCAAGCGTTCGTAAAGGGCGAGCGCACCGTGGGACTTGGGTGATGGAAGGGAGTCTCCTGTAAGGTCGACAGGGACTATCGGAATGTACTTTTGATTGAAACCGTCTTGAGAGCAAGAGATAGGCGTCAGAATTTCTTTAAGAACCTCTTTGAGAAAAAGTTCTTTATTGGATTTAGGGGGGGCTTGAGCAAATACTAAGTCGGCATTGCTGAAACGGAGACAGGTACGAACAAGAAGTCTGGGAAGGGTACGGAAAACCGACAGAATCGCGACAGTCAGCCTTTACCTGAAAAAAGCGCTAGCATGGGGGGTAATTAGTGCGGAGAGTTAGCAAAAAAGGAGGGCGGTCAGCCAAAAATAAGGTATGTCAATTTAAAGTGGGGCTTTTTAAAAGCTTGCAACACTTAGGGGTTTTTAAAGAATTTGGTGGGTTGGTTCACCACCGGGCGGATGGTTTTCGGGGGGGTCTCTCCAGAGGGTGACATTGTATAGTTCGTCAGGTTTGTATGTAAGAATTTGAATTTTAAGGGGGGAAAAAAATCGAGGACTATGATGAAACGTTTCCGGAGAAATCCGCAGTAAGTGGAAGCTAGTCTAATAGAAGGGGAAAGGATTGGCAAGGGAGGAAAAAAGCCGTAAAAAGCTGGGGGTTGGAAAAAGGAGTCGAAAACACTTTTTTGGAAGAAGGATCGCGGCAAGGGGGGGGAGGCGGGGACGGAAAACTGTCAAAGGGGGATCTTAGGCCCTTAATTTTGATTGATCACGTTCGGTGCTTCCCGAAAGGAGCGGGCTAAACGGGCCGAAAGCGTGGGGGTACGTTCGAAAGTCGTTGTAGAGGGGGTCGAGAGGAAAACTAAACTATGACGAAGGGACGAGAGTTGTTAAGAAGAAGAGATAGGAGTACTCGGTAGGGGGGTGAAAGGTTTTGGTTGAGAGGGCACCAAATCGACAGAGATTTGCAATTAGAATAGGAAATGGGGATGAGAACTGGGAGTGTGGGGGAAGAAGGAGGAACGGGAGCCAGACGTACTCAATTCTAAAAGAAAGAAAGAATAGAAAGGAAGGAGAATGAAATGTCAGGACCGAACTCTTGAAGAGGGTCGAACTGAAGACGTGGGGCGAGAAGAGGGCCTAGAGGGAATTAGAATAAACGACGTCTTAAGGCCAGCCTGGTCAAAAAGGCGAAGTAAGGGCCACGCTAAAAGTAGCATCTGTCAGAGAGCTAGGAAAGCCCGGATAGGGAGACTTAAGCGTTAGTAAGCCGCCGGGGGAAAAGGTTTGCTCAGTCTCACAGCTTGGTTAAAAGAGGTGAAGAAAAGGAGGTTATGGAAAGCACGCGTCCTTCGGTGGTACGACGGTCAAAGGGAGGGGCGGGAAGTATTCGCACGAGGAAGGCAGGAGGAAGCACATTCGATGAGAGGCCATCGGAGGGGCTGCGAGTAAAACGTTCTATAAAAACCCTCCGAAAATGAGGGCGCAAGCCGCTAGGGGCAGGAAACGCGGGTTGGGCACAGGCTCACTTTGGAAGTGAAATTAGACGGCGCTGTAAGAAGGAAAGCACGGAGGGGAATCAGGAGTCACTACGAGTGCAAAACAGAAGACATTCCAGGTATAGGGTGCGTATCGAGTGGCGAAAAGGGACGCCCACATTAAAAAAAAAAGGCTACTAATAATCCGGGTGCCCGAAAATCAGTTAGGGGAGGAGTGCAACTTGATGCATAACGGAAGAAACAGCCCCTGAGACTTCATTGGGGAAAGTAACTGGGTTTCCTATGGAATGCAGCTAAAAGATGACCTTTCTAACCAGCTCTAAAATAACGCCGCCCTAGTCGTACTAAAAAGAGGGGAGTAAATATAGAAAGGAAGAGCTAGAGATTTAAGCAGGCGGCGGCATACAAGGTTGAGAAGGGGAGGAAAACTAGCATCAAGCGAGGGCTGTCCTTCCATGGGTCGAAGGAAGAACGGGGCAGGAAGAGAAAAAGGGGATACGGATTCACGGGGGGACGAAATGGTGTTAAAGTGGGGGCGGATTAGAAAAAAAAGTGACATCTCTCGAGCAAGTAGAAAAGCACTAAACGGGTGAGTGTCACCGGGGGACCAATATCTGGGAAGATTTGACCCGTTACAGCGCAGGAGAAAAGAGGGAATGTGAGAAAAAAAGTGAGAGGAAGTGGGAAGAAAGTTCAGAACGAAGAAAGGGGGGAGGGGAGCCACTTCCTCATGATTTTGGAGGTAGGAAACATGTCGTTCTTCTATCCCAGCCGAAGGAAGGGAAGAAACTAATGGGAGGAAAAGATGACGATCGATAAGGGAAAACTTGCCCTCAGTTGCGTTGTAGGGAACGGAGGGACTCGCCTATGAGGTATCACGCTAAACATAAGGGGTAACTAAAAACTCGTGCACCATAGGGGAGGCGAAAAAAAACGCTTAGCGGAATGCAAGGGGCTCTACCGAGAAAAAGTAGAGAAATCAATAGGAGCGCTCCGAGTCGATGTGCCAGGGCGGGGATTTCGTATCGAAAGATGGACCCCAATACGAGGGGGCGGGGACAGCGCGTGAGATCAGAAAGCCTTATTGAAGGCCACGGGGAGACAAGGGTCGACTTACCACGGATAAAGTGGGGGGTAACTTGAAGTGAAATGATTGCTCTCTCTGGGGGTAAAAAAATATCGTAGTGCAATCGACAATTATTTAAATCATAAAATGACATACGCTCGAAGGCAAAGTCGATGGAGTAAAGTGGGGGGGCAAGGGGGTGAAACCACACCCGGGGCAAAAGGAAAAACGAAAGGTCCTGAGGTGACAAATTAGGGAGAAGTATTCAAAAGAAAAACACCCAGGACGGGAGGGAGAAAGGGGGAAACCGCTGGGCGACTGTGAAAAGAAGGAAGGGGGGGGGTCGGGACGCCGCATCCCTAGGCGAGCGGAATGAGGAACGAACAAAAAAAGGCCAGTGAAAACGATCGTGCGGTCGGGGTAAAAACATACGGTAAGTCAAACCTCGAGGAGGAATCGTCTACTTCCCAAGGGAACTTTACGAAAATCTACACTTCTTCAGGGAGAGGTGATGATAATAAATAGTTTAGACTCGCGGGATCAGATCACTAAAACTCAACTTTCTTAAGATAACGGAGCACTAAAAAAGAAAAAGGGTGAGACATTCGGGAACTCAGAAGAGCGCGTGCGCAAAAAAGACTTTTTCCCCCCCATCCTTGTTGTTGCCAGGAAAAGGATAGGTACTTTCCGTAAGGGCGGCTGACTGACTAGGTCAGGGACATTACGGGGGGGAGGATCTGCTCCGGGAAGTAGTCGGGAATCGGTATAAAAGTAAAAAAAGAAAAAGGGATAGCGAAAGGCGGTGGACAAGAGGGGGGTAGACTCAATTGTACAGCTGCGGCTAAAGAGTACCTGGAAGGAGGTAGAAGTATTCTAATGTGTGACGTACTACCGTCGCAAGAAAAAAAGCAAACGAAGAATTCATTGCAGAGGATTGGAAAATGAATAACTACCTTATTTCGACGAGAGAAGTCCTAAAAGTGTACCGTAGCTATAAGGAAAATGACAAAAACGACTAAAAGAAAGCAACGCCCAATGAAGAGACTTTATGGCATGTAGAGGGGGACATGGTCGAGAATTTTTTACCCTCCGGGGAAGAGAATAGGTTCCTGCCGTCGTCAATGTCCTCGTCTTGAGCTGGAGCCGATTCGGGCAAAGTGTTCAGAGGGAAAACGGAGTAAAGGGGGGGGGCTTTGGAACAAAAAGGGGGGGGTACGAATCGCAGTCTTGTTTCGTGTGAAACCTCAGAAGATTCATTTAGAGGTTGATAAAAGTGAGCAAGTGAAGAGTTGTGAAAGAAGTTTAGTTCATAGGGGGGACCAATCGGAACTTTCGAAATTTGTTACTACTGGGGATCAGGACTGGGGGGCGGACTATTTTCCTTACAGTTGGAGAATAGGTTCTTTTCAGAAATGGAGATAACTGACTGTGCAAATTTAGTGGAAAAAGAAGTTTCTCCTTATTAGGATACCTCTTGAAACCGCGGAATTCGCCCTCGGAGAGGAACGAATCTACCACTGGAAGACCCGATGGAGTGTCGGGCTGAAAAGAAAAAACGGAAATACAAAAAAAATCAAAGAGTCAAGAGGGAGCGTCGGGTGGTTAACGAGTTGCTGAATCTAACTAAAGTGTCGCTTTCTCATCTATGGAAAAACTCGGAGAAGAAAGATTATGAGGGGAAAGATCTGGGAACCGGGGCTGGCAACTATCAGTACCGGGTAACCGGAGCGAAATCTTCAACAGATCCATCGAAGAGAGGAAAGACGGTGTGTGGGGTTTTTCGGGTTGGGGGTTGTTTGGTTTAACTCCTCCATGGCAGGCATTAAAACGGGGTCGAGATCAAGTTCTTCATGATTAAAGGAGGGGGGCTAAGGTCATCATGTTAAGTCTCATCAGAGGCGAAAATGGCAATTTCGGCGAGGAAAGGCGCCGGAAGAGAATCACGAAGACAACCATAGAGGAGAAAGGGAAGAGAAAAAAAAAAAAACTCCTGAAAGGGCATAAAGGCCAGGGGGTCGGACACTTTCTCCCTCACTCGCATCGGCAAGGAGGCTTTTATTACACAGAGACAAAGATAAGGGGAATAAGTTGGAGGTTCCGAACCACTCCAGAGGAGCGATGTCTTCGTGTGGTAAAAAAAGGAAGAATAGCTCTCGGAACTGGGGGCAAAAGAAAAAACTTACTCTTGGGGTTCTCCAGAGAGAACAAGTCTGCCCCATTTCTCTGTAGAAAAGAAATAGAGGAGTCAAAGTTATATCCATCCCTAGAAGGGGGTTATGGGGGGAAGACGGTAACGTCGAGTTGGCTTGAAAGACGGAGCTCACTGAGGGTAAATTGGAACGGCTGGATCTTACGACTACTCGTCAGAATTGCGAAAAAAAACATCCCTCCTGAGATCGAACTGGCGCCAAGGGGGGGTCGGGACTGACATAATTCGCTGCGGGGGTTTATAAGAACTACTGCTCCAGGTGAGGGAACAGAGGAATGGATTGGACAGGGGGGTTCTCGCGACTAGACGGAACGCTCGACATTCCCGAAAAAGATCTCGATCGACGGGCGGCTAGCGCCGGCATGGAGACAACCCTCGTCCTTCCAGAGCCGCGGAGAAAGTACCTTCGTCAAGAGATTTCACAACTGGGGTTCACTTATTGGGTGCCAAGGGCAGGGAGGGGTTATTGGAGCCATAAAATGTCGACAACGAGGGGTTCAGGGGAGAGGAAAAAAAAGTGGGTGGGTTTTGCAGGTTAGAGGGGGAAACGCTAGAAAACTGCTAGATGATTAAAAGAAACGGCCCGAGGAAGGGGGTCTAGGGCTAAGGGAAACTAGCCGTTAAAGATGGTAATTGGAAAATCCCTTCTACGCTGGGAAGAGTCTAAAGGGGCCGACGGGCAACTTGGGCTATTGGGGGAAAAAGGAAGGGACGTGTCAGGCCCCGTATGATGGTAATTTTTGAGGCGATGCGGGAACAAAAAGGTACCTCGTCGAACACAAGGAAAAGCGGGTGGGTTCGAGGAGGGAGAAACCAACTGGGTGGTCAGTCAAGTGATAGCCCGACTAGAAGAAGAGAGGGGGGGAACTAGGAAGATCATGAGTAAGGCCGGTGTTGGGAGAGGGACCAAAGGGATAGGAGAGAGGGACAATAAAAACTAAGATGAAGTCTCAACTGGGGGCGGGATTGGACCGCATTGTCTAAAGACGAGGGCTCATTGTACGCAAAAAAGAAAATAAAGAGCGCGGTCAGGAAAGCCATCGAGAATCGTGGTCGCCTAAAAAAGGGGCGCAACGGTATGGGAAGAAGGGAGGGAAAAAGATCATCAAAAAGCTCTTACGGCGGAGCACCTGCTAGATAGGGCGGGCAAGAGCTGGACAAAAAAGAAGCCATGGGAATCGGAGAAGGCCGTTGGAAAATAAAGGATGGTTTACGCGGGGAAACGGCTGATTGTAACTAGCGTTGGGCGCAGAGTCAAGAAATCGGTGAACGAGTTTCTAAAAGGGGGTAGGACGGATACAAAGCTGCTACGGGAATGGACGACGTACCAAGAAACTAACTGGAGCGGCGCCTCTATAGGGAGATCGTCCAGCCAAGGACAAATTCTAGGAACAGACTTGGAAAAAGGGTCGATCAATGACAGTTTGGGAGAAAATAAAAGAAACTAATTGAGGGAAAAGGAAAACGACTTTTTCATGAAAAACGTCATAGGAAGAGGTAAGCACCGGGGAAGGAAATTCAAAGGAGGCAGGCGGAATTCATGGTAGCAAAAAAATGCACAGCTATCTAGAAGGGAAAACAGAGAAGTATCCGGAGAGGGGGATCTATAGCAGTCGGAAATAATTTGTCGACAAAAGGGGGTACTATTCAAAAGAAGAAGGTGAAGAGAAGCCGGTGCAAGAAGAAACGGGCTTCTCTTACCCGTGACAAGGACACAATGGTCACAGCCTCGGCAAAAGAATTCTCGCGTTACATTGGAAGGGGGCGTCTAATGTATGCCCGGACGAGGGGGACTACCAATTAAATACTCCGACCAGGCTACGAGACAAACAAAAGAAATGAGGATTAGGAAAAGGATATGGGGGGCGCGTAAAGGGGCCCGGACTCGGAACGAAAGGCACTTAAGACTATAAGAAGCTGGAGCGGAGGAGGGGGGGATCCGGCCATGGGGTGTCGACGAGAAGGGCTACTGCTACTGGGGGGCAATAATCTTAGTCGCAATGGGGGTGGTCAGGAATTAAAAGGGTAAACCGAGAAAAACCTCGACTCTGGAACAGGATGGGGGCCGTTAGGAAGGCCTCGTAGGACGAAAGGAAAGCAGGTGGATCCAAGAGTACAGCTCAATAGGTGGAAAGTCACTTAATGGGCAGGGGGCAAACAATAGCTTGCAATGCACAGGGGGGGATCGTTCCTCAATATTTTGGGGAGGAGGTATACAACAGGGAGACGCGCTAGCTCCATAAATGATGAAGGAGGTCCCTCGGTATAGATAGTCTAAGGCGGCAGACTGAAAGGCAGGGGCGGGCTGGAAGCGGCATGACAGCCGTAGCAAAGAGGATTGTAGACTCGCAGGACCTTCCAATGTTTATCTAAACTCGTGGGGCCAAGAGGGGAGAGCAACTCTTACGAGGGGGATGAAAAAACTCGTATTAAAAAAATCCAATCGCCGGCTTAAAGGGAGGGGACATCAGGAGTTTTGAAAAGAAGGGGATGAGTAGATAAGCCTAGAGCAAGAAGGCCGATCAAAGGGGGAGTGATCGGAGAAGTATCGGATGTAAGTGTGAGAAACTGTCAGTCGACCACGATAAAGGAAAGGCCTTTTAAGAGAAAGCGAGATCTTGTGTCGGCGGGGGGAAGAAGTATAGAAAAGGCAATTTCTTCGCAACGACCCCGTGAGACAGAGAAGAGCTTTAAGGGCCAAAGTCTATGTCAAGGAGGGGGGGGGACGTTCCGAAAAAAAAACGTTCAACGTGGAAGAGTCCAGGTCTACGAGGCCATAGGGCTAAAAAACGGAGTCGGGCGAGAACCAAAAGGAGAAAAGAAGAAAGGAGGGAAGAATCGAAAAAGGAAAACACTTGTCGTTTTCTCGATGGGGGTTCGGTACGACGCATCCGCCTCAAGTAAAGACGGGGGAAGGCAGAGAAAGGGAAATAGGAAAACCAGCCAAGTGGCCGCTCGAGGAGGAAAGTGGAAACTCGGCCAGCAGAGGAACGCCGACTGAAAATATGTCAACTGGAGGGAACGGACCCTCGACCAGGAGGAGAAAAAAGTGATACTTAATCAGGGTTTCGCCTAATCATAAGAGAAAAGAAACAAACGTTCTGGAGGAGAAAAACGCTCTCCGTTTCAAAAGAGAGGGGGGGCAATCTGGAACTATCCACCTTGAGCACACAATCCGGGTTAAAAAACTGGGTTAAAACTAGGAACACCGGAGGGGAGGGGGGGGGAAACTACTCGGCGTTCGAAGGCTTGATGACAAGTATATCGAAGGGGAACGCAGGCGCTAGAGGGTGGCGATTATAGGGTGTGGGAGAAAGGATAACCTGGGGTCGGGGCAGGAGGAAGACTTATTAAGAGACGAGGGCACTAAGATAGGAACGCCAACGGTCTCATTTTTTAGACAGAGGGGGACGCGAAGTGGGTTAGGACCGACCGGAACCCAAAAACAGAAAGCAGCTTATTCTTCAGCCGTGAAGATGGTATGTACTAACAGTAGTTAGAATCTCGAAAGGAAGAACAAGTCCCGGGAGGAATCATAAAAAAAGCAACGGCGACTCCCCTAAAAAAAAGGAATTGATTTCTAACTTTTGGGGGAGCATACGATCGGTGTCCGACCGCTAGGGCAAAGGAGGGGGGGAGTCAGCCCGCGAAGATCTGGTTTTCCGCGGGATACGGGGAAGGGCTTTGTGTGGGACACCTGGGGTTAGGAACGCAGCGAGGGCACTGGTTGAAACCTCACTTAGTCATCTCTCTGAAAAAAGCAAAGGTCTACGGAGGGGGTGTTGGGGAAGGAAGTTGGCCAAGGGCAAGAAAAGGGGACGGTGTATCGACTGGCCCGGGGGTGCCCTCGAGGATCTTTAGGATAAAGACGAGCCGTGGAGACTATTGAGTTTCGGTTCAGTTTCTCCTTAAGGGGGGGGGGGACCCATTAAAGATTAATTCGCCCGCAACTTCAGGAATAATCTACCCGTTATCGCAGATATGGGCGCGGTCACAAAAGACAAAAATAAAAACATCGTCGTCCGTCGAGAAGGGGAACGAGAAAGGGACGTTCGCCAGTCCGAGAAGAAATGCGATCTTAGAGGAAAATCGAGAGAAAAAAGATTCGACAGCATATTTGTAAACCAGTAAGACCAGCGAGCTGAGGGAAAAGGAAAATGGGCCTCGAAACCTGCTTATCCGTACTCTTAGAAAGGGGAAGTTTTGTTGTCGTATTGTGGTGGGGGGGTGGAACGCCGCATATCAAGGATTGTCTATCTCGGACAAGATTCATGAAATGGGCGGGGCGTCGGGTCGCAAGAGAACCTCCTTCTAAAGAAGGAAAAAAGAATTGGAGAGCAGAGAAATAAATTCGGGTTCCGACGAAAAGAATGGCCTACCGGGAAAAGAAAATAGAAGAAATGAAAAGGCAAAAACGCGTAAGGGGCCGGGAATGTGTCAGGCTGGTAAAAAGAAGGAAAGCAGGAAATAACGTAGCGCACTTTGATGAAAAAAATCCCGGGGGCTGCCTCCGTGGTGCCCGACCACAAACCCTCGCTGCTTCAAAATCTTCTTCGGTGGTAAAAAACAAGCTCCCTCGTGGAGGAAAAAAAAAAAGACCAAGTGGGACCTGAAGTCTCATGGCTCCGTCAGAACCGCGCTGTCGGAAGAAGAGAAGTAAAAGCCAACATTTATAAACGAAAAGACTGTAAGAAAAAGTGGTTTCGGGGGGGCAGTCAGCCTTTGAGGTGATCTTTAAACTAAAGGACATGTGAGAAACGGGGGAGCCGCGGACCGCGGTCGGAAAAGGGGATCAAGACATACCCTAGGAGACTGAGCGGCCGCCGCGGGGTATGAGTTTCTTGACAGGTTTAGGACAAGATCTCAACTGAGGAAAACTAAAGGCCCAGGGAGGGAGATGGGGAGGTAATTCAGAGCCATGAGTAGACGAACTACGAGGTCCAGAAGACAGGATAAAAACCAGAGAAGGGTTCGAACGTTCTCGAGGCAGATACGGATTCTGCTGCAAAGTCGCACATCTAGAGCAGACCTCTATACATATATGTAGGAACTTAATGGTATCTGGTCCACACTTAGGGGGGAAAGGAGGGGGGGCACGCCGGCTGTTATCGGGGAAAAAACAAGAGAGTCGACAGAGGGAAGAGGAGGGTTTTTGTTGTTACACAATAAAATTTTGGAAAGTGTCTTAAAAGAACTGATTCCAAGAGAAAATGAACTTAGAGAAAAAGGCCCTCAGAAGGGGGAGATGAAGCGGTCTAAACGGGGGGTGAAAGGATTGCATGGGAGAAGCACTCTAATCGCGGTTGAAAGAGATTCTAATGGGAAGGAACGGCGTTAAAAAGGGGGGGATCTGGTTACGCCTTTATCTTGTCGGGACAGTAAATTACTTTTAAAGCCGGGCGGCAGGTCAAACGAACAAAAGGCAGAGAAACCGACAAGCGGTTTACTTGAATGGGGCTCACACAGCCCGCGGCCTGTTGGTAGGGGTGGAAACTACATCGGGAAAGGACTGGCGGAAGGGTACCGGGGATCATGAAGAGACATCGTAACTAAACAGGAAGACCTTAAAGGCACCACAAAATGGAAAAAAATCGGGGGAGGGGAACAAATGGAGAAAATTAGGATCAACGGGGTCGTGGTGGAAGAATGTGATATTAAGCAAGAATATCAGTGAGCTAGGGGGGGAAAACAGGATCGAGTACTCTATGAAAAAAGTGACCCCTCCTAGGGGCTGGGGGTCGACGTCGGAAAACAGTTCGTCAAACGTAGCACGCGATAGGGAAGCGCGCATCAAAGATTCTGAAGAGGAAGGGGGGCTAGGGTGTCGTCAAAGTTTGTGAAAAAAGAGAGAAGGCATAATCCCTTTCTAGGGGGGGTCAGAACGACGGAAGACGGCAGAGTTGATGGCGCCCGGGTAAAGGTCGAGCCGCGCCGCCGGGGGGCTACGCCTAAACAAAGATGACGCGTTGTCGAGAAAAGGTGTCGGCGGATACAAGCAGAGAAGTTGATCTACGGGGCCGACAAGAAGGGAGAAGGGATCTGAGGAATCTCTGAGACTAGAAGAAGACCCTGACAGGAGGGAAATCGGACTAGGTATTGTCTAAAGTCGACTTTGGGTACGACAAGGACTAAGGTGGGAGGAATTCGGAAAGGCAGATGTGTTCATTGAAACGTGGGAAAGGAAAAAGGAACACCTTTGAAAAAAAAGGTAAAAAGCTTCTCGACTGCTGGGGGGAATGGGGTAAACGCTTCTGTAAACAACCAAGTTCAAGAAGATTGTCTACCAACATGAAAGGCGCGGGGAGAATAAGAGGATCGAGAGATGTTCTAAAAGGGGGACGCACAGGGAACCTTTGTCAGAAAAGAAGACTGTGCCGGAAAACATTTAAAAAAGGATTCTCATTCCAGGTTTGAATAGGACGGACGAGACAGCCACAAGGCAGGGGGGGATGGTCGTCAGGAGGTGGTCAGGGGGGGGAGGAAACTTGGGTGAAGGGACCACTAGTAAGTGAACCCCTCCT
>Ga0179593_1368225_pt1 | contig 21615 bp, 24 predicted proteins | sample CZODoug2_1_08_16_FD_185931 | JGI IMG/M metagenome (GOLD analysis project Ga0179593, IMG submission 185931) | Vadose zone soil fungal communities from Angelo Coast Range Reserve, California, USA - CZODoug2_1_08_16fungal (PacBio error correction) | ecosystem: Environmental > Terrestrial > Soil >...
TAAGGGACTTCAGGATGTCTGAGGTCCAAACCAAACTGAAGAAGGTTCACGGGGATCGAAACCATTGGAATACGAGGTTGTCATCGAGGGATTGGGACTTCAGGAGAGAGAGAGTTGGGGGGGGGGGGGGGGCAGAGTCCCTTTAGAGGAAGCATGCCCACTCTTAGTATCGTGGAAAAGGGGGAAAGTTCTAGCAGGAGGGTGACACCCGCCGACTGAAAAACTGAAGAGGGATAAGGTATAGAGAGAAGATAGTTCAGAAAAGGAAATGACGTCACCTCGAAACGAGAGAACCCGGAGGGGGAGAAGGGGGGGGGTGTTGCTGATGGCCGGCGCCCGGAAGGGGAAAAAGGCGCCAGAGGATAGAGGGAATGATCTAAGGTCTCTTTGCGGTCAACCGGAAAATCACGAAATTAGCCGTAGCCAGAGGAACCTAGAGGTTGATTGAGGGGAAGTAATAAAAGAAGAAAAGAAGGGGGGTACGTTAGCTTCCTATGTTGGGGCTAGTAGGGAACTGGGGTGGCAATTTTGCCTATCTTCAAAGGAAAAAGAAAGAGATATTGGAGTGGAGAGAATACTCGATACAAGCTGGCGAGGAAAAGGATAGATCGCGAGTACTCACTTTCTTTCACAACACCGTTCAGAAAGAATGAGATCGGAAGAGAGGGAATAAGTAAGAGCGTTTAAGAACGGGGACCATAATCGGGGGGAAGGATCTGGGGACAGGGGGGATGGGTCCCACCGCTCTCCAAATACGGTCTAACGACAGCTTGGGTGATGCGAGGGCGAAAAAAAACAAGGAAAAAAGAACCCGCAGAAAAGTCACAGTCTGGGGCCCATCTCCACTGCGCAAAACGCATGGAAAAGCTGGGGAAGAAACCTACGAAACCCGGGGAAGGTCCTTACCCATGAATAGAAAGGCCGATGCCAAATAGCGAATACGAGAAAAGTCATCAATCGAAGAGCATGGGTGAAGGACTTAGCCAACCAGCTTCTTATATCGCATGGGTGCTACCACTATCTAGGAGACAATGATGTAATCGTCGTGGCAAAGGACTCCTCTCCCGGATCTCTCTCCGATACTAGGCTTAGCTCCATGAAAGTGACTGGGCTTTAGAAATAACAACTTGTCACCCTCTAAGTCTCCAGAAGTAAAAATCTCCGGTGATAATCGAAAGTCGAAGACGAGTCAAACGAGAATTGCCGGAAAGAGCGATCACAGAATCAAAGACTTTACCGACGTCTAGAAAAGGAGAAGCTGGCTGAAAGAATACAGTAATCAATGAGCTACATAGGGCAAGTCAGTAGAAAAACTGACAGAACTGATCGTACCAGGAAGGAAGAAGAAAAAAGGAAAAGTGATATGATCGCGGATTCTATCATGCTAAAGCAGTTGCTCGAACGGAAGGGGCGTCTTTAATATTAATTGTCGAAGAAGAAGCATTTCTTCCGTTGCACGAAGAGAATTGACAGGGGGGAGTACTGCTACGTCATAAAGGTCGAGTATCTTTTGTCTAGGACTGATAGAGTGCAGAAGAGGGGAAGGGATGATATAGGTGTCCGGCTATCGGGTCCTTGGAAGCGTTGTAGCCTTTCAAGACTTGGCGCGGCCTGATCTCGTCAGCACGCTAGGCTGTGGGGAGAAAGTACTGGGGGGGGGGGGGGGGGGGGGGGGGGGGGGGGGGGGGGGGGGGGGGGGGGGGGGGGGGGGGGGGGGGGGGGGGGGGGGGGGGGGGGGGGGGGGGGGGGGGGGGGGGGGGGGGGGGGGGGGGGGGGGGGGGGGGGGGGGGGGGGGGGGGGGGGGGGGGGGGGGGGTGTGGTGGGGGGGGGGGGGGGGGGGGTGGGGGGGGGGTGGGGGGGGGGGGGGGGGGGTGGAACGGGGCGTGGGAGGGGTTTTTGTTTGAGTTTTACGGGTCGTTCCCCGGATCGGCCGTAACTTTCTCTTACTTTCTCGGGCGCCTGGAAGATTTCTCCTCCACTTAGGTTCTCCCCCCCTCCGGCGGGGGTCTTTTTTCGTAGCCATCGTTGCAGGATTGGCGGAACTGCTTTTTCCTCTTTCCGAGGCCTTTGTTCTAGGAAGACATACAAAGACTATTCCACGTGCAGGTTGATACGAGGGGAGGACCTAAAAACTGCACCACGGAAGACCTGAGCGGCGGGAGGATTCGAATGCGGAGACAGACAAAAAGTCCAGAACAAAAGAGTCGAATCAGCCCCTTGGGACATATATCTCTAAAGAAATGGGGAAAAGGAAGTCTCGAACATAAACTCAGAAGAGAGGAGGTCGGATTGAGAAAAGCAGGTAAGGTAGAAACTAGGGTTCGTAAACTCTATCTAAATTCTTTTAAAAAAAACTCGTAAAGAGTTGAACAACCTAAACCAACTCCACAAGGGGAGTGGATGACTACGGAAGACAGCCGATGACCAGCTGCGGCGATTCCGAAGGAAGGTAGGGGTGAAGCCATAGATATAAAACAATAACTGCAGCAGGAGGAAAAAAAGTGAATGCAACAACTATTAATCGGGTGTAGCAGGGAGAGAAAAGAAGAAAGGTACCCAGGGAAGGAAGTCCCGGTTTAATCTAACCTTCCGTCCCTAATGGGGGAGAAAAAAGTTTGAGGCCCTAAAGGAACGAAAAGAGAACTATAATTGTCAGAGGAGAAGGGGTCGAGAGAGAAGACCCTAAGGGGGACTTAATCTGTCTTGTAAAGGAGAGCCAAAGGAAGAGACGGGGAAGAATCGGGAGAGTCGAGCGGCCTGTAGCACGGTAGGAAAGGAGAAAAAGGGACGAGAGGAAGGCTTATTTCAGCCATTTACATTTTTTTGGGTCTCATCCGTTTCACAGGGACTACGACGATTACATCCGGCCGTCGGGGTGGGAAATCGATTCTGTAAATAGGACCCTAAAGGAGAGTTAAAAAAAAAAGAAGGGTTTTCTCAAAAGTTGTCAGTATCAAGAGGGGCTCTTGGAAACGGAAGGAAGCGAGATGGGGGGGGTGGGGTGGGTGTGCTCTCGAGAAAGGAGGGGGGGGGCTCTGTAATCTTACCCTGGACGGGAATGAAAGAGAAGTAATAAAGCCAGATATCCATCAAAAAAAAAAAACACGCTGAAAGAGAGGGAAGAGAAGCTCATGGGGAAGTTTTTAGACGGAGAATGAAAAAAGCCGCACCTTGTCGACGCTAAGACAAAGAAGGGGAAACACGAAAAGGGAAAAAAAAAAAAAAAAAAAAAACTCGAGAGGATAAACCTAGCTTACACAGTAAGAACCGACGGTAAAATATGTCGACATCGTTCAAGCTAAATGCTAGAGGGGGGGGGGTGTTGAAAAAAACGTATCAGTTAAAAAGCTCCGACAACAGGAAATGAGGGCGTGTAAAGGCTCCCTCAGGATTACTCGTGCACGGAAGAAATTTCTGTTTGGGAAAGAAGTGCCAGGAGCAGGTGAGGATTGATTGCGATGGGAGTACGGAAGGGGGAAAGGTAATTGGGATTGAAGCGATGAAGGGAGAAAGGGAAGAATGCGCAAGGAAGAAGGGGGTCTTAAAAAGGAAAAAGTCCTGGAGGTCAAAAGGAGCTGCTTAAAGATCTTTATAGGACTGTGGGGGGGGTAAGTGGACGAAAAGGAAACTACCCAGTCTGGCTTTTCCTTTCTGAAGAGATGAGTTGGTCGGTCGAAGTAAGCTTGGAGATCCTCCGAAATCCTGAATGGGTCCGGACGCAACTAGAGGAAGATAAGCAGACGGAAAACGTTGGAGAAATCGTAATCAGGAAGAGGAAGGTCGGCTACTTGAGAAAGAGAAAGAGAGAGGTCTAACGGAAGACAGCTGAATGAGAGGAGAGGTAACGTGGTGACGCAGGGTCTGGTAGGAGAAAAGGGGTAAATCCGCGAAGAAGGGGGCAGATGGAGCGGCGAGAAAAACGGAAAAGCGGTAACCAACTATCTATTTTAAACAGGGTGGAAAAAAACGGGCATGTTGACCGTTTTGGCCAGTAGAGTAAAAAGGAAGAGGAAAAAGGGATCCGTATTCCATCGGGGAAAAGCAACGAGAAGGGTGTCATGCGGGGATGAACAAGAAAAAAGAGACCAAGGGAAAGCAGGAATTTTTCGGGGTTTGTTCGGTGGGGATCAAGTAGGAGGGTATAGGGGGGTTACTGTGGGCTATTCCTGAGAAGACCGGGAACTCAAGGAAAAGATTATAGCGTAAGGAAGGACCAGGGTTCCGTCGCTTAACCCCAAAACCAATACAGGGCGGTACTTAAAAAGAGAGACAGGGGATTGGAGGAACAAGAAGGAGAAGTTCATTTTTACCCTACCATGCCGGGGGGAAGAAACGGCAAACGAGGGAATTCACTTTCAGTTACTGGCGGAAAGTAAGACAGGCTTCATTTTGAAAGCATTCAGTTCTTGAATGCTTCACAAGACTAAATGAGGGTGGGAATTCTCACCGAAAAGCGAGGAATGAACGCCTCTTGGGCGGCTGGTTGTAAAGGAAAAGGAGAGAGTAAAAGTGTGGGGGGCGGAGTCTCTTAAACAATGGGATTAACCACCTGAAAACCCTCTTCTACCCTTTTTCGGGGGGGTACATCAGGGGTCTGGGGAGGAATGAAAACTCATTAAAACTCGAGGTTTCGAAAAAAGGGGGGACATTCTGGAGAATCTGCGCATAAAGAGGAGCAGGGGTTTACACTTTTGTGTGACCATTCAGTCTGAGGATGAGCACAAATGAAAGGGTAAAACCTCTTTCACCCGATTTGGGTGTAGGGTTTGTATCCTACAAGATCCATCACCTTCTGGAAGCAGAGAGACGCCAACCTAAGGGGGATTGTTGATCCCAGGTTTTCTCATCTTTTGGGAGTGGGGGGTTCGGGGGAAACAATCGAAGGGCCATCCAAGGCCTGCCGGCCCGTACACGTCGAAAGACGCCAAGAAAAAAAATTACCCGCCGATTCTCATACACCGCATCCATAATAGGGTCCCTGGGACATCTGGCAAACCTAAGTTTTCTATTCATGGGGAATCCAGAAGATCCAAATGGTCAGATGATCGAGTCCCGGGAACTCATAGAAGTCCATACAATATCACAAGAACCGCCGAGGGGGGCCAGTATTCCGAGCCGAACGTAGAGAGCGCGGCAAAAGGGACAGTAGGAAGGGACGAGAGAACGAAAAACAGCGGGGTCCTTTGCCGTGGGGGAACGTCTCGCATATCAGATCAAAAAAACAACTTAGGGAGGAAAAATATGCTTTAACTACAGTTTTCAGAGGGGAGAGGATTCAAGGGCACCGTGTCCGTCCCTAGGTTTTTCTCGGGCATCTCGTAAAGAAAAAAAAACGAGGGACGGGCTGGAAGTCAAAAGGAGGAATTGGGAAAAAAAAAGGAGAATAGGGACTGGGACCCGACTAAGAAGAGTCTTCCCATATTCTCTCTTACTGTAAATGAAAAAGAAGACCGGGAAAGGAAGGGTTGCATGGTACGATGGAGGTTTTCGGAATATCTTGTAAAAGGGGGCTTGGTGATTCAAAGTTTCGAAGTGGGGAACAAAAACTGGCTATGAAGTACTTCCCGTTCAACCACCTGGTCAAGTCTAGTTTGTGGACATCAAAGAAACAACGAAACTTGCAAAACGCAGGATGCGCACTAATAACGAAAAGGGGATGGGGCGCTAGTGCGGTCCAGAATTGTTTGGGTTTTAATATCTTTACTTTCGGAGAAAAACAATACCAAAATTCGGGGTTGTCCCGGAAGTGGGTGTACAAATTGAGGAAATGGTTTCGTAATAAAAGAAGATTGCACCCACGTTAAAAAGGAAGAGAGTGAATCGCCAGCTACCGAAAGGCCTCGTTCCCATGTGGAGACATGCCCAAAGGGGGTAATGGGGTTTCATTACGAAAAAGATAAAATGGGGTATACCTTGAAGTTAAACCCAGTACTATTGGGGGGAAGGGAGCAGAATTGGGTGGTGCCGAGACCAAAAACGCTCTAACCTTCCAGCTTTCAGAGCAAAATCACTAGGCGTAAGAAGGGAGCGGGATTCGGTGGGAGAATACATCGTTACCACAGGTATTAAATGGCCCAGGGGAGGGGGACCAAAAAGGAAGCCAGTAGGAAGGGGGATTCTCAGGCCCAAGCCTCTAGAGCGGAGCCGGTGAGCACCCCAAGCATGGAGGTCAAAGGGCAAGGGGAGAGGCTTGGGAAAAATTAAATCTTTTTAGCTATTTTGGGGGGAGGAGGGGTACGGAAAAAGAAGGGGAGGACCTGAATACAACGAAGGTAAGTTGCAAGGACTACAGGGTGAGAAAAAAAAGCCGAAACAACCGGGGTATCTAGACCCTAAGTTATCAATAAAACCCCGGAGTGAACGGAGAAGTGGGCGCAGGGCAGTATCAAATCGGAACACCGCACAAGAAAACCGCTCTGTTTCTTCCAAACTAGTTGGAGAACTAAACTGAACAGGATTTGCTCGGCGGACTCATAAAGGTGAAAAAGGGGGAACCCAATGATAGTGTTTGCAAAAAATTTTCCAAAGAGATCCTCTTGCAAGGAGGGAAGGGTTTCCAGCCTCGAAGCGGGGCAAAAATTCAATCTTCGAGTTCAACAAAGGATCACGCCCTGAAACAACTGCCCCGTAAAAGGTCAACAGCGAACAGAAAAAAAGACGGAGTCCTTTGTGTGAAAGAAAAGAAGACGTAGAGAGAAGTATGTGGAACACCTGAGGAGAAGTAGAGGGAAAAACTGGTCTTAGTCTTCTGACCCTTCTTAGTATTTAGGAAAGGTAGGAAAATGGCCTTGGGGCGTGGCTACGCGAGCATCACGCGATTTCCCGTAACGTAAACATAGGAAAACACCTTTGGGAGGGGTTGAGTAAGGAAGCCACACCGGAATTTCTAGGCGCTAGAAGTTTTTTATAGGGGTAGGCTCAAAAAAGGGTCCCCCTAAAAAAGGGGGGGCTATTGGTAGGACGTGATATGGTAGCCCTGAAGTTTGCAAACGCAGAACAAAAGAACATAGTTTCTGATAGAATTCCACCCGAAAGTCGAGAAGACGACGGTTCCAAAAAAAAAAAAAAAAATTAAAACTTCCCACAGCAAGTTCAAATGCGGCGCAGGACCGCATGAAAACTCTGTGCCCAGGAGTGGAGCCACGAAAAGCCGTTTTTGTTTATTTCCAACACAAGGCCGCCGGCAAGAAAAATACGTCTCGAGATCGGGAAGGAGTTATGTCCGCAGTGGTTGGGGACCTCAAAGTGGCTTCCATCTCTCTCTGGACCTTGGGTCGGAGGGCGCGCGGAGCGGAAAAAGAAAAAACCGCCCATGGACAAAAGGATCCTACCGGTCAAAAAATAAGGCATCGGTGGTTGTCCTGGCTGCAGCGCTCAGGAGGAAGAGAATTCAGTGAAGGAGAAGAAGTGTCCCGCCCCCGGAGACACATTGCGCGGGACCATCCAAAATATTCGATCGAACTTTTTGAAAGAAGACAGTCTACTTTCGCAAATGCCTGTTGGAAAAAAATGCACGAGGAAGGGGATAACTCGATTGACGGATGTTTGTGAGCGACTGCGGGTGAGGGACGGGTCGGCATGGGAACGGATTACGAAAACGTAACGATCTTTAGCTTACTCAAGAACGAAGGAGTCGGGATCCGGTCCTACCTGAAGGTGCAAATGTCAGATGCGTAGACTGCACGTCTCGGGTCCCGTTTGGAGATACCTTTCCTAACTATTCCGATAGGGTCAGAAAAAAACACCGGGGGGCTAGCGAGCCTAGAAGTCGCAATGATAAATTTTGAACAATACTGCGTCCAGTGCCTCCTCCATGAAAATCGGGAGCTTAGTACGCCAGGGCGTCCTGGACGGGCTTGGAAGTCTACTCGCCTGGGAGACCCCACACGGACGGGGAATATTGTGGGACTCAATTCGACTCTTGGCTCTTCATGGACACTTTTGCAAGCGAGGCCAGCAGATCACACGGGGATCCAAGCAGAGAAGGATAGGCTGTCAGGGTTACCGGAAATCACTACTTATGTGGGTGGCGGCAACGCACACTCATACTGTTGCGTTTCCCGATTTCATGCACGGGCTATTCGTCCCTGCATAGGAGTCTAACTCGCCTTCGGGTCAAAGCGCAAGCCGCTAAGGTCCTGGCGCCTCCGTCGCGCAAAACTTCGCAAAAACATCTTTTCTGAGAGTTCAAGTAGGGCGAGGTGACAGAAGCCGAGAGGGTATCTTGAATTGCGCATGTGGAGCGCGCGCAGCAGTCGCAAGCAAGCACTCTAGATTTTGGAAGGGAGTCATGTCGTAGAAGAGGGTAGACAAACGAAAGAAGCCGGCAAAACGAGTCAAAAACCGCGTTGCTATCCAAAGGCAGATAAGAACGCGACATTCGCGCGGGGTCCAGGCTACTCACGGCCAGAGGGCATACCAGCCAATATAGGGTCGTTCGGGGTCGGGGTTTACCGCCGTTTATTGATATTCCGCTCTCGATCCGTCCTCCGGCTTCCGAGACTATCAAGAAAAGTCCCTCTAAAAAATCTCATCGCATAGCCGGCGATCAGTAACCTATGATAACGCCAAACTCAGGGGGCAAAGGCCCCGCTGAAACCTCCTTCCGATTCCATACGAAGAGAGCACCTCACGCTCAGGGCCGCGAGACAGGGAGTCCAAAACGCACAGCGCGACTCAACCTAGGAACACCTCATCGGTCCTGCTCGTCAGAGAGGTCGGTACATTGTGTCGCAACGCCCTTTGCTACTTATTGAAGCCTGAGCTGGCATAAGGCCACCGGTCCGTCTCTCGAAAGCACCTGGAAAAATCTCAGGGACGAGGTCTGGTGGTCGCAAGGCTGCGATCTACGTCGAAAGTCGTCAGAGTCCTCCTCTCGGGTTATGCTAGCCTAGGGGATAAAAAGCCGGCGAGGCCCTGTGGGAGACTCTTTGACTACTTGCTATTCTGTCTCGGACCCGTATGTCGAATAGAAACGGTGCTAGGTTCGCCTTAGTCGCAATCGCCGATTGCCATCGAAAATTTTGCTCCATCGTAACAAAAATTCCAGGGTCTGCGAAAGAAGGAGCAACCGTTCGGCGTCCTAGATCCTCCTCCCAGCATCTTAGGGCGAGCGGAGGCGTGTAAAGACCTGGCTCGGCGGGCTCGGTGCTGTTCATCGGTGCTCACATCGCTGAATAGAAACTCGGGGCGCATAACTCACCTTCTTCGATTGACGGCGTGACTGCGTACGCGAGAGCTTGGCGAGAGACGGTCATCGGAAAACTGTCAGACAAAAAAGCGGTCGGATTTGATTTTCGGAATATCGTGGATCTCAGAAGGCTGGGTCTGCGCGACGCTCGTTATGCGGTAGCCCCTTCTGCATTATGGAAAAATGCGCTGCTATAACCTCTACCCGGGTCGGGACTATTTACATCTGACTCCATCACGGAGCTGCGCGAAGCGAGAGCCATCGTAAGAGAGGCAATGTATAAGGAGCGGCAAATGCGGGTCGAACGGGGTGCGACAGTGCCGACCTCGAAGAGCTCAACTCGTGCTCGCCCTTGTTTTAAATTATTTGTCTAAAGGGACTCTTTCGTCCCTCTTGGAACAGGTTATCCAGAGAACATCCGTTGACAAAAGGGAGTAGGTTGTGCAGCGTCCTCCAGTTCGGGCTCGTCAGCCTTCACGGTATCTTCATCCATAGGCTTGCTTGGTTTGAACGAAACGCAACGAGCGAGAGATCGCATCGAGAATCGGTCTGTTGAAACGAAAGTGCGAGGCATCAGGCTGCGAAACGTGACACCCCTCTGAGTTCTTCTCGGAACTCGAAGGCCGGAGCCCCGAGCATACGTGCTGAGCAGAACGATCGAAAGATCAGTATTCGCGCGGAGGAGCAACACCCTCTCGTACGACCACAAGGTCCTCTTTTAAAGCCTGGGGTCGATCGGAAAGGGGGATAATGCGCGCACCCAAACCTCTAAAAGAAAAAAAAAAAAAAAAAAACCACCACGGCCTCTCCTCCTAATCAAGATCCCCGAGGGGAGGAGGTCCTGAGGTCGAGACAGCACGGATGGGATTTCTGGAGGGTAAAAGGGAGGTGGAACTCCTAACGATGAGAAAGCATCCCGTTATAGTCCAGAAGATGAAAGTTTGCACACGCGCCAGGCTTAAACTTCGCTCACGATGTTCAAGTGTTTCTAAAAAGCGTTCTCCAGATCCGGCAGGTGTGAGTGATATTCGTGGATCCATCACGACCGGGCTCCTCAAGAACCAGAGCTCCTGAGCGACAGGAAGAATCTCTAACAAAAACAACGAGGAGAAGGAGATGCAGGCCGTGTTTCAAAGTTCGAAAAAGTCAGGATGCTACACTATCACTTCGCTGCAGGAAGGGCGCGGACGGACCTTTACTCACAAAAGGGACGTTGCACCATCCAGCAGTCGGAACTAAGGGGCGTCTGCCCCGTGACTCCTCTAGTAGAAGAGGCTTTCTGCGCTACTACGGTTCCACACAACGCTCTAGGGACCGAAAATTCCTCCAGGGGTCGAAAATATGGACCGCGAGGTGGACTTCAAGCGCAGGCATCGTGCGCTTCGCGAAGGGGAAGTTTGGCGCGCATAGGAAATCGACCATCAGCCCGGCGGTAGCAGGTGGGAGGCATTCAAAAGAGCAGGTTTGCGGAAACCAAAGCCGACTACAATGATTCTTGAAGAAGAGCTGCGAAGCTTTCGAAAGAACGTAAAGGTTCTAGACCTGTTCCCGAGAAGCAACCCTGAGTGCTCAAGGCGTTGAGGTTTGCGCAAAAAAAAGTCGCGCGGTACGGGAACAACAGTACCCGATCTATGCGATCGAGCGCACTTTTCCTTCTTCACCACCGCAATTAGAGGATGCCGACCAGCTGAGCGCGCGACGACTGAGGGGTCGAGTCCTCCTAATCCCTCAAACTGCAAAGGAAACCGCAGGGAGATAATGAACCGGTGCCAAGTAGTCCTATCTTCAAGGTGTCTATCCTCTCCGAACAGGGCGCGCACGAGAGCTCGGCGATACGCTGTCGGTAAAAAGGCGAGAACAATCAACGATAAAAAACCGATCTATCCATCCAGCTACGATGCGCCCGCGGAACAGTCTTCATGCAATCGCTCGTCAACCCTCGAGGACAGGGGCGACTGGAGAAAAGCAGCAGCTTGCGGAAAAAACCGCCGCAAGAAGGGCGAACCCAACTCACCTTCAGCTTCACGAGCCCTCGACCGACACGCATGGACATTCCACGAAACTACATACGAATCCCTGCTGCTCGAAAACCCGCAGGCCTATTATCTAAATGCGCCAAGCTCGTCGCAGACGCGCAACGCCATCACGAAAAAAAGGTTCTTTGCCTGCGACCCACAGCAGTGGGGGGAGATGCGCAGACTTGAGCTACCCATCGACCAAAGACAAGTACCACCTGCTGCAGTTCCACAAAGAAAACCTCCCCGAGCTAGGCGTGGGAGAGCCTCGAGGATGCTCTCACGACGAGGGGGGGGATCTCTTGGCAAACTGGGCACCCGTTCACGAGGCGCAAATGAGCAAGTAAAAAGAAGCTCCCGGAAGAGGCACGAGCCACCGAAAAACTTAAGCAAAAAGCGGCCCAGCCCGATCACGTCGACCGTATAGAAGGCAATGCCAACGGCCGGACATTCCCGCAAGCCGGGCTGCATAATCCATATGCGGAGGCCCCGCAAGGGTACCGCTAGATCAGACAGCCAGGCCCGACAAAAACATAAGAAAGATATGCGGTCCTGACTGCTTCAGGTGCGCTCGACAGGGGCGATGGCAATTATGCAGCAGGATAAGTCTTACTAATCAAGAAGGGGGGGCTGGGAAAAAGCACGACCGCTCGACTAAACCTGGTGCTGGGGGCGCCAAAACTGCCTATTTGTATCTTCGGGTGCTCGGGCCCGGTCTCTGTAACATCAGAGTTTGCCGGGGAAAAAGGGATCTTTGACGGCGAAGGGGACAGACTGGGTCATGATTCAACATGCCGTGCTGCTTGGGCACGAAAGGGAATCTTCTCCCAAGTGCTTGGGGGGAAATTGACCCCTGTTTGAGTACTGGCTGCTGCCGTATCGTCTTTTTTAATAAAGGAACGCGCGCAGGCTGGAATCATCCCGCGAAACACTCCCACCAAAACTACCCTACGGCTGGGGAGCCGGACGGAAATGGCTGTGAAATGCGGCACTTAATTCTGTTTCAGGCCTTGGGGCTCTCAGAATCTCGGCGTCACCGGCTTGAGGCGTTGGCTACCGAGTCGAAAAAGGAAAACGACTAACCTGCAACCACTCCCAGGAACGCCCGCGCGGTTGCGCCATTCTATGGGCGATCCTAACCCTGCGCAGCAAAGCTACACGGCGGCTTGGAGGAAAATCATCGCGCCCTACGGAAATAGAGGAGAATCCACGAGGTGCCCGGCGTAATAGCGCAAAAGGGTGCTCAAGCGAGGCAACACCCCGGGGCCCCTTGTTTTCGTATTGCTCAAAGGGCGGCGCGTCAAGACTGAGGGGTCGACTCGCCGAAGACCGAAAAGTCAGCATGCGGGACAAGCAAAATCTAAGGAAGGGCAGCACAAGCCACCAACATCACGTTTCGTGATACACAACCTGACAGCCGAGAAAAAAGGCCTGCTCTGCCGAGGGAGGCTGTTTGCCCTGCGCCAGATTAACACGCGCTAGAACGTCCCTTTTCCGGGAGACAGCCGACCTTCCAACGTCACCGTGGTGGGCGAAAGCGAGAAAGCCGCAAAGTACCTGTCCGGTACGAACCCGGTGGATCGACGGAAGGATCATTGGGCATCTTGGGGGAAGGTACCATACGGCAGAAGCGCCAGAAACCGATATCAGTGGCCTAGAGGGGCGTTCCAAGGAGAGCGTCGACGACCCCATCCAGGTGGTGCGCAATTATAAATACTCTTTCTTGGGGCAAACGGATTAAACGGAACGTGCCGATCGAAATCGGCAATAGGGACAAATGAAACCGGTCGCTACGTCCCGCTACTACTATAGTTCGTTCATTCAGGTTCTTGTGGTATTCATCCGTTCCGCCTGCGACGGAGTCAGCAGCCAAAGTGTTGCACAACCGATCTTAAATCAGGTTGGAGCCTCCACTCATTCAACAGGAGGTGGTTTTCATAAAAGAGCGGCTTGTACAAACGTGAATGATCAGGGAAGATTTTGTGGATGCGGTTGACGCGACAAAGCGTGGGGCGCCGGGGGAATCGACCTTACGTGCTTGGGACTTAAGCCGGGCAGAGAGCCTCAGATAGCGAAGCTTCAGCCCGAGAACCACGACCCTCCCTCATTGAAAAAAAGGCGGGTCAGGAGTCTAATGTTTGCATGAGTGAGGGGGCGGGAAACTTTCACAAAAAAAGACGAGCAGGAAGGAAAACCATAGATGTCAAACGCGAAAAGCTGAATCCCTGAAAGGGGAAGGAACAAAAAAAGTGCGAACTCACAGCGCCGAAGAATATCGGGAGTAGACTTCAGGACGGAGGGGGCGAAGGGAGAGAGGGGGGTGTGGAAAAGGAAAAAAAGGAGAGTGGGGGAAAAGAACCTCATGGAAGTCAAAAACCCCGACTTGCGTTATCAAGGAATTCGTTGGGACTGGCGGAAGAAATGGCCTGTTTGAGAATGCCACACCAGGGGAGAGTGGAGTCGAATTTCGGGCAGGGGGGAGATGGGCTCTCAGCCGCAGTCTTGGTCCATCAAAAGGAAAGTGGTCAAGGCGAAACAGAATACTGCAAACGGAAGAAGATCGGGACCGAAAAACCGTGCTTATGATTTAAAGTAGCAGACTCTATGAAAAAGGAGCAACTTGGATAAAACGTGAACGTTTTGGGAGTCCGGACTCGAAACGCACCAAAGGCGTTGACGAGTTCCGTCGGGAAAGAAACAGAGGAGGCTGTGCGAGTCAGCTGGGCGAAGAAAGAATGGTCCTTACCTGCCCGAAGAGAATTCAAAACAGAAAGGGGACAAACGTTTAAGACAGATGGCAAGAATATCAGCCGGGGGGGGGTTCAGAGTCGGATTTGGTCGCGTACGACTGCGGAAGGAGCCTAGGAGTCAAAAAGCGACTATGGGTGGGAAAATGCAGGGTTATTGATCGGGAGAGGGAGGGTTCAGAAAAGACCTAGTATGAGGTTGGCAGAGCCGACGGAAACTTAAACCGACCCCCGGGCCAACAGAGAGATCAGGATAGAGTTTGCCCGGGGGGGGGAAAAATGGGGGGGTTACACAGGGGGGTGGGGGCACAGGGGGTAAAACTATGTTAAAACTATATTTGACTCCTCCAACGAATGGGAAGAAAAAGAGGGTTGGGGAACGGGGAGATGGAAACGCCGGGAACCCCCTAGACCCAAAAGTTAATCAAGGGGGAAGGGGGTGTTAATGTGCTGGGTTGTGATGGTATAAGGGGAAAATGAGATACAGGTGGACGCTGGGGGGATGATTCACCTGAGCATACTTAAAGGCAAAAGCGGTGAGAAAAGGCCTCCCGGTCCTACATGTGTGCAGGTACATGAATCCCAAAACAAAATAGGTAAACCGAGATTCTCGGTAGGGAGAAAAAAAGAAAAAGAAGGGGGGGGGGTCTGGGACCTACATGCCGGGGGGAGAGAACGCAAAGCTCCCGAAGGAAGAGATAGAGAGGGAAGGGGAGGACGGGCAGGAAAAAAAAAGAAAAAGGGACTGATTTGGAAAAGCCTCAGGCGGGAAGGGCTACAACACTACTTCCGGGTTGTCTAAGAGACACCGCACAAGCCTCGGCCTGACGACCTAAGGGGGACGGATGGGGGGGAATCGGGAAAAAAAGGGACGGGAGGAGGGGGGGAAAGGAGTGGAATACCGTTTTGATAGAAACAATGTATTAGAATACGCCTCAAGGAAAAAAGGGGGAGGGGGTTGTACAATTCTCAAGTGAGAACACATCTGGTCACCTAACTAATTAAAAAAAAAACCGCTTTGGGGAAGGTCAGCAAGGGGAGGAAAGAGGGGCCGGTAGTAGGCGAACTTCACTGGCATTAAATTTGGGGGGGGGGGGGGGGGGGGGCAGAAAACAACAGGGGAAACGGGGGGGGGCTGGGGGGGAAAGGACACAACTGAGAAGGGTGAAAAAATCATGAAAAACCCGATTTTTGTGTAGGTGGGGGGGGAATAGGAAAAACATCCAAACAGGTTGACATCTGGAACCAAAGAGCGAAAAAACCGAAAAAGTGCGGGAGGTCCAAGTGAGAAGTCGGCGGTTTGGGTAGGGTAAATTGTGTGTGGAGTGGGGGTTTCGAGGGAAACAAACCGACAAGGGGGGGAACGGGGGGTTGGGCAGGGGGGGGGGGGGGGGGTGGTGGAAAGGCAAGAAGATAAATGGAAAAAGTATCGTAACTCCAAAGAAAAGCAAAATTTACCCTCTCTATATCGAGAAAGTAAAAAAAACCGAACAGCCCTATAATGAGGATGCAGCTTAAGACCTGTCTTTCTCAAAAGGGAATGGGGGACCGTATACGACTCAGAAGACACGCCGCGCTCGGCGCAGGGGGTTGAACCTGAAGAGGATGAAAGAATAATTCAATCGGGGGAATCGACCCGAGAGTGTTGAAAGTTTAGAAAAAGCGATCCACGGACTGAAAAAGACAATCGGGGGAAGAAAAACTGTCCCAATGCGGTCGTCTCAACAAAAAGATGGGTCCGTTCTTAGTGGGAACTAAGCTCTCTCACAAACACAATTAAACTTATGAGGAAAAAAAAAAAGAAGAAAGGAGTTCACACGAAGAAGAACTTTTCTTTCGACTACCTTATGGGCAAAGTTAATTCAAAGGAGGGGTCTCTAAGTTTCAGCTCAGGACTGTGAAAAATGGACCAAAAAGACGCTTTGAGTTGAGACGGGCAGATTGGACTGCCATCTCTTCGGGGAAGAACCGCTATCTCGCAAATGTAGGGGGACTGGGGAGGGGGGAGAGGTACCATCCCAATGAATAAGACCGGTGGCCAACTGTAGAGGATGAAAGAGACAGGGAAGTTGGGGGGTCAAAGGGGGAGTAAATTCGCGGGTAAAAATTTGGGGCTTGGTTATGGTCCTTTTTCGCTTAAAAGGTTAGAAAAGGGCAGAATTTCCAACACCGGGAATTCGAGGTGTGTTCCTCCGAAAATAAAAAAAAGAGAACGCAAACGCCAAGAGCACGGAAAATCATCGACTTGTTTTGGCAAGTTCCCGAAGGTGAATGTTGTGGAGGGGGGGGGGGAGTGTACGGATACAAAAACACTACAAAAAACTCGTGTTGGACCAAGAAGGGGGACAAAGGAGAATGGGTGCTTAAAAATCAACGGTTTGCCAACCAAAAAGGTAAACCGGCAAAGAAGTTACATGAAGGAGAAGGGAGGGCACAAGAAAAAGGGGGACAGGTGGACTCAGGGGGGAAAAATCCCAAGAATGGGTGTAATGATTTTTTCCTAAAACAGAGGAGACAGTAAAGGTGGAAAAAAAAAGAAAAAACTGGAGCGTATTGGCATGAGTATCCTGGGTGGGGCATAATGGGAACTAAAAAAACGGGAGAAGCATAAGTCGCTTCCTGGGCAAAAGGAACAAAGCAAGAAAAGGGGGTAGTTAAGAGCTTGATGCGTTTACTCTCCCTTACAATAAAAGAATTGATGGCAATTGGAGCCCTTCCAAAGCAGAGGAGTTTCCAAAAAATTAGCCAGCGGGAGGAGAATGAAGAGAGGAGTAACTAAGAAGAGAGAGAGGGGAAATCTCGGGAAGCTTGCCGTTATCGGGACGTCATTGTATTGTCCCAGAACTTTATCTGGATGGGGTGAAAGGGAAAAAGGGGAAGCTCTGTTTGAAAGGAAAAATTTCTTTTTTGGGGTTGGGATTCATGTAAAGGAAAAATGTACGGAAGTAACTCTGAAGACTAAGAGGGGAAAATTGGGGGGGGGTCACGTCATTGGAGGTTTCTCAGTTTACATAAAATCCTTAAGCACCCTTTATCTACAGCAAGAAATGGGGATCAACCAAGAACAAACAAGAAAAGAGAATGGGAAAAATACTTGTTGAGCAGGGGGGGATAGGTTGCAAATCTCCGGGCAAAAAACCGATCAAAATTTATTCCAACTGGGGGGTACTGGGAAAAACGTAGGCAATAGTTTGCAGAGGCCCTTACGCTAAGGGGGAAAAACTTGTGTGAAAAAGATCGGTTGGGGGCCAACTGTGAAACATACCGATCGTTCCTGCGGTTCGTTGGAAAAGCGACTAGAGAAGGGGGAAATCATGCAAACTTCATAGGCGAGGGAAGGGTCTTTGACACCTTCGCAAGGGGAAAGGACGAAGTCAAGGACGGACACCACAACACGTACACGAGACCCAATGCTCAAATTAGCTAGGGGGGACGTACGTCGACCCCGAAATCCGTGATGCGCAAAGTATGAACAAAAGGAAGACGAAGGGGGAAAAGTCATCGTAAAGGGTCATAAATCTGCTGAACACGTCGGAATTCTTCCTGCTCGGAAACAGGGTAAATGGTGAGAGCTGACATGGGGGAGGGAAGAAGGAAGCCATAGGATTCCGATGACTCGTGCCAAATTGGGGTAAGTTTTCGAGTAACGGAAGCCAAATCAAGTGGAGGGGATAGCAAAGGGCGATCCTTGGGGCAGACGGGGAGTCAAGATCAGTAATCCGAAGACAGGTTCTTTTACGATTCGTAGACTGGGAAAAAAAAAGGAATGGGTCAAAAGTGGAAATAGATAGGTCATAAAAAAAGACAGTAGTGCTGCACGGGAAAGGGGGGCCAATAGAAATCAAGGGGGAAATTCTAACGCACTTTCGCAACATAAGTGAAGGGAAGACCCCCCTCCAGGAAAAGGCGGCCAGAAAGAATGAACGGAAGGAAGTGTAAATTCATACAGAAGAACGAAGCCTTTGTTGGGTGTAAAAACCAAAGAGAGCCTTTCCGGGCCGGGAAGAAGTCTCTATATCGTCCGGTGGTTAAAATTGGGGTGGGGGCTCACCAAGGATTCAAACAAGGGGGCTAAGCGATGAGATAGTGGAACCTCAAGGGGTCGGGAGGCGCGGAAAAGGGGCGGGAGGGGGGAAAAGTTCGTCACCAGATAAAATAGCTGAAACAAAATGAGATCTTATCGGCGCAGTCTCGTTGCAGCGGGGTTGGGGGAAAAAGGAGGGACCAGGGCGCTCAGAGGAAGGATCTTCTGAGCTTCAAGGCCAGTCCTGGAAAAAGGGTGGCGAAGGAAAGAAGGAAAACCCGAGTCTTGTCGAGGGAACGGCATCCACCAATTCCGATCCTCACTGTGGTCCAATCCGCCAGAGGGAGGGATGTTCTTGCAAAAATTCTAAACAGCCATGGGGGAACTGCTAGCGGGGGGCGACCAAGAAGGTGAACAAGAAATCAGGGGGGTGAAACCAGGACGCGGGAGTTCGTATTAAGAGGTCCATTGGACGGGGGGGACAAGAACCTCTCGGTACTGGGCGGGATCGAAAAAATAAATCGTCCCGGCGTCCTGGGGGAATATTAAGGGAGGAAAGGGGGGTTTGCGGGAAGAGTCCTATTCGTCGAAGGCACGTCTCTGGGCCTCGTTAAGCTCAAAACTGGGCCCAAAAAAAGAAGGGGGTCACTATACTTCACGCAACCAAAAACGGAGTTGGGCGTACTCAGCTAAAGTAAACTTGAAACCGAGGAAGGAAATGAATATCGTGGACCTGGGGCGCTTCGTTCATGGGCCAGCCCCAGCAAAAAAAAAACTCCGAGAGCGACAACAGGGAGGTCCTTGTCAGTTGAAGGGGAGTCGTGAGAGACAAGGATCCCACACGGTGGAAGTAAGTGTTCGAGGGGCCTCAAATGGATAAAGGTCTGGGGAAAGGGTGGATTGCTAAGTTGTGAAGAGTTTCTTCAAGGCGTCAACCGGGAATGAAGAGAGGGCAAGGAAATAAAAGCAGGACCAGGGGAGATTTCAAGGGTCCGGTCCACGACCCTTTTTATTGTGGTTTGGGGCTTCCACTGGCAGTAAAGTCCTTTAAGAAAAGGTTGAATTGGCCCGATGTCAGACTGTGGCGGTCGTGGACTAGGAAAAAGGTTCCGAAGGAAGCGACTCGGAGGAAAAGCCTCAAGACGCTAATGGGAATCCGGTTCTAGGAGAGTCTAAGACACACCACCAAAGGAGGTCCGAAAGAGGGGAGGGTAAAAGGAAGAGCTCAGGAAGTAGCTCCTGATGGCATAAGAGGGGGGCGTCCAGGGAAGGGGGGGGGGGGGGGGAAAGTGTCTCTCATTCCTCAGAGCACGCGCGGGCGTGAAGGGGGGGGGGGGTTAGTATGGGGAAGGGATTAAGTAAAAAAAGTGAAACACGAAGGAATAAAGGACTAGAGTAACTTCGTAGTATGAGAAAGGGGCCAGAAGAAAAGGGGGAAAAGGGACGGCCAGCAGAGGAAAAGCTAAGCCTTCATGCATCACACCTATGTTCAGGGGGAGGGGGTTTTTGTGTCGCCGTGGGGAAAAATTGGAAAGGAGGAGGAACCATACCTGACAGGATCGAAAATGAAAGAAGATAATGTAAAGAAATGAAAAGCAAAAAAGCTGAAAAAGAACATATACAGAATCCATTTGTCTCATAGAAAAAGCGTGGTTTAAGTCTAAACGCAAAAATAAAAGGACTAGTCGAAGGGGGGGGGAAAAAAAAAGATTCAAAAATTAATCCCTTGGGAACTTACCTTTCTTCTATGGCACTCACTCTGAAGGGTCGGAAAAGACTCAGAACTAGGGGTCCGTCTCTTCAGGGAGCGTTCCGGGGATGGGGTCAAACAAAGGGTCTTTAAGACGCTCCTCTGGGGAAATATAATACGAGGTGACAGGATAGAGAGACAGGAAAGGAACGAGGAGCATTAGAGTCAGGAGAAGAGGTAGATCTGTTTCGGGCAAAATGCCGCTGGTGCTCCGATTCAGGCCTCCTCGGCTCTTCGCCGGAAGGATCAGGGGGTGGATTAAAGGGGCAAGGGGAGGCGGGCGAATTGCGACCGTGCTCTGCAAGTGGGGAGGGGAAAGAAGAGGTCGACGAACTGTCTCCTGCGGGGCTGCACGTCCTGAGCGAGGGAATGTTTGGGACGTTCTCTCCTGAGAGACTCGCGGCGCTTGAACGGAGATCAAGTTCTTTCTCCTCTTGAAGAGTTGGGGAAAGCGTGTGGAAGGAGGAAAGGCAAGCACAGAGGCGAGAAAGAATCTGATATTCCTCCAATCAAAGACTTTAGAGAAGGGGGAGAGGCAAACAAAAGGGGGGAGGTAAAACGTCTTTAGAGGGAGATATCTGTATCAAAGCGTCTAACTCCCCACTCGCAAGGGGACTAAGGGAAATCACAAATGGCTGAGTCGATTGGGGGTCGTGCTAGTCGCGGAAGATAGTGGCTCTGATCTCTGATTCAGGGGGGAATAACATAAGGGGTACAATGTAGGGGGGGGTATGATGGTGGAGGTTGCGATTAGGAGGTGAGGGGGCGGAAGCAGGGGGGGGATGGGAGGCGGGGCGAACTCTGAATGTGCGGGTGCGACCTCGCTTATTCAAAAGGCTGCTCTTAGAGCCATGAGTCCCAAGTATCTCGAGGGGAAGAGAGCGGGTACTTCGAAGGGCGGCGACGCCGACTCTTCTCCGGATCTCCATCAGAGAGAAGGGTCAGAGAGGAGGAAAAGACCAAGGGAGTAGGAAAGTTGAAAAAAAAAAAAAAAACCAACAAAAAAACCGGGTGCAGGGGGAGGGGACTAGGAGTCCTCTGTCGACGTTTTGATCTGAACGACAAGCCCTCAGAAGAGGTTGTCTTCAGTGGAAAAAATTTTCATGGACCGAGAACATCGCTTGGACAGAGCCAGGAAAGTCTTTAGTGATGGGGAGGGGCCTCGACAGAAGACAAGGTAGGGGTAGGCAGCTATCTGTATCGTCATCATCGGGCGGGAAGGTTTCTTTGTGAGAAGAAAGAAGCGCCTAGGAAACGGAAGGAGATATAAAGAGGGGCGTACTGGGGACCACGTGAGGGGGGGCATCAGCTGCAAAAAAACAGGAACAACGCGGCTAAAAAACGGTGGAGCTCTGAGTACTCTAAGGCTGAGAACAAGGAGCCAAGGAATGGGAGATAAGCTCTTCTGCTATAACTCAGAAAAGATAAGGGAGGCTCGTTCTACGGAGAAAAAAAAAGAGAAGGTCAGAGAACGGCTCCACGACGAGGGGAGAAAGAAGCTTTTCCTGGGATGTGCTAAGGGAAGGGGGGAGTCACCCCAAATCTCTAGAAGCCAAAAGAGAAAGGACCTAAAGAGTGAAAAGTCCCACCTCTGGGTCCAAGGGAGGGAGGAACATCACTTGTGAGAGTCTGCGGGGTAGAGGGGGGGGAATACGACTTGAGGGTTCGAGATAATACCGAATCTCGCGGAAGGCGCGTGGGGGCTGCCATTAAGTCCGAACGGGGGAAAAACGGGATGAAAGGTCTATGCGCCGGCCGAGAACGGCTCAAAATATCCTGCAGAGGGGGGATTGGTGGAGATGACAAGAAGAAGGAGACCTCATTCGAAGAGGGGGGAAAGATCCAGGTACGTCCTATCAGAGAAAACACACTTGATAGGGAAAGGGGAA
>Ga0179593_1570337_pt1 | contig 21612 bp, 16 predicted proteins | sample CZODoug2_1_08_16_FD_185931 | JGI IMG/M metagenome (GOLD analysis project Ga0179593, IMG submission 185931) | Vadose zone soil fungal communities from Angelo Coast Range Reserve, California, USA - CZODoug2_1_08_16fungal (PacBio error correction) | ecosystem: Environmental > Terrestrial > Soil >...
GGTGAGAGCATGAAGCGAAGGATCCCTGACCGCGAGATGCGTAAAGTGGGGGGGTAAGGAGGGGAAGAGAAAAGGAAGAGGGTTCATACTGAAGTTAGTGAGACGCATGACGCAAGTTGGACCGGCGGAGTGTCCGTGAAAAGGTCGACGCGTGGAAAACAGGAGTCAAATTGAAAAGAAAAAACGAAATGGGCGGGGGGCCGTACCACAAGGGGGGGAGTGCTTACACTAATGAGAGAAGAGAGTCACGGGGAAGGAACCGATCTCAACACGACCCGCTGATCCCCGCTTGCAAAAAACAGCAGAGTAAGTAAAAGCTGTTTCGCGGACTGCTTGGAATCGCCTTGACCGTTCGCTCGGTCACCAGCCACACAGAGAGATAGAGGGAGAACTCCGAAACAAGCTTTAAGAGGCCGAAGTACACACTAATAGCAAGTCTTCGCATGTGCCTCCGGTGCAGGAAGGGAACGGCAAATGAGACGTGACCAAGTTTTAGAACTGGGGGTCGGGGAAGGGGGGGAGGCCAGCTGGACTGAACGGGTAGAAAAGTCCGTTAAAAAACACTCCTGCAGTGCGACATTATATGTGATTGCTCACGTGAACGAAGAAAGTGGGAGATAAACGGCGACCCTGAGGGGATGTGTTTTTTTGGAAGAGCAGCAGGGGGCAGCACCCCTTCAGTTCTAGAGGGAGGCGCAGACATTAAGAACTTTTGCTGAAGGAAGGGTTTGAGGAACGTTCGCAAAACGTCTGAACCCAAGGCAACAACAAAAAAAGAAAAACAAAAGGCTGATTTGGCCGACTGACGACCACTATTGGGAAGAGAGGGTCAGTACAGTTTGGTTCCAGAACAAGAACCGTGAGGTCTGGCATTAGGGGGGGGGTGGAGGATAAATGCATCAAAAGGAGGAGAAATGAAGGTAAGAGGATTCTGACAAAAGGGCCGGAAACATCATTGAGAACCGGCGGCCGAAGACGTGAGAATAGAAAGGAGAGCTCTGCTTTTAGACGAACCAGGTTGGGCAAGTAAACTGAGGTAACAAAAGGTGGGTTAATGTGACGGATTTTGTGGTGTGGAAGTAACGCCGGCGAGAAAGTCCATTCGACAAAGCAAAGGGGCGCAAAAGGGAAAGAAAGGGGAGACACTGGGGTGCGCCTGCGCGCCAACAAACACCACGAAACGGTATGGAAGTCGCTCTCACCAGGCAAGATGCCCTGAAGCAACATAATTTACGTCACGAATTAAATAAACATAGAAACCCGGAGGAGGACCGAGCCGCTGAATCAAAGGGGACAGAAAATACTGGAAAGGGAGACGGGCCTAAGTGGGAAGGTTCAATAGATGCCCGGGAAACTGCGACCGAGTCGGGTGTCAGGCGCAATGTCTAGGCCGGGTCGGTATGCAAGACTCGGAAATATGGGGTCAGGGGACCGCACATGACTGCGGTCACGAGGCCAAGAAGAAAAGAGAACTGTGAGGGGCAGCGGAAAAGTAATAGGCGCAGTGAGAGGTGAGCGGGGCTTGTTGTCAAAGGGCACTGCTATTATCATGAGCCAGGTAGGAGACTGGACACGCAAAATGCACGGTCCGGCGGCGGAACCTTCTCTGGGGGTTGGACAGGCCAAGTCTACTCACTGTGAAAAAAATACCATCGCACAAAAAGAAGAGTGCGGACCGTTGGGGTTTTTTTTCCGCCACGCGATGCTGGAGAAGGGAAGAAAATGAATGCCGTGTACTGGACAATCTGCCCTGGGGTCGAACCTGAAGAAAAAAAAAAATCCCAATGGGGGGAAACAGCTCGGGTACTGGATAAAGTCCCAGAATAATGGGGGGAGCAATTGTCCAGGTAACGCGCTAACTAGAAAAAGAGGGAGTGCCGCATGGAGGACGTTGATAGAAATGATGACGGTATGCAATTAGGCCACCAAAAAATTTAGGGGCAGGAGGGCAATCGGCCGGCTGGGTCTGAAAAAAGAGAAATGAAAGAAAGGACCTATCGTCGAACTAGGGAGTGTTCGACCGCCCAAGCTACTGGACGAGGCTGCTTCTGAGACGAAAGGGAACAGCGGTTGGTGTAGGGACTAAACGTATAACGAAGGGTGACGGGGGATTAACAAGGGGCGCAGGGGGAGGGGGAAAGCGAGAGGAAAATTGTAGCGACAATCATCTTAAATACAAACTCTATTCCCAAAAATCCTCCTTGGGTGGGGGGGTGGATGAGGAATTGAAAGAAAGGAGTAACATGCGAAAATTGTCTTGTTTCCGGAAGAGCAACCATCCGAGAAGGACGTATGTAAGAGCAAACACTTTCAGGAATCTTGGAATTCGCAGATCGGCCGGATAGATTACGGGCAGAAGATTTGGGGGGGGCGGCAATTCTCAAACAACACAGGAGGGGAAAAGAGTACTTATAGCCCACTACGTCCCTGGACTCGAAAGCCGATCATCGGAGCACAGAGGAAGGCGAGTCATCAACAAGGGAAGGGGAACGGCTCGGCCGCTACAATACATATCTAAAATTCTTAGCGTGAAGGGGCGACAGCGTCGAATCGCGGGAGAGACAAAATAGAGAGAAGGAGGGGGGACAGCAGAGGCTATCTACTCAGAAAACCCTCGCAGGGGATGGGGTCGGACGGGTCCCGGTCGGAAGTAGGGGATCGAAGGCACAGAAGGTTCGCTGTCGCGCGTCTAACGGCACTGCACACTCCTACCAAAAATGAAAAAATCGATCGGAAACACTGGGGTCGGGTGTGTCTCCGATAGGGGGTCAGGCTAGCGGAAGAAACAAAGACCAGACGGGCTATCGGGCGGTCCGGGCCGGAGACTCTTGATAGGAACAATACAAAAGAGGGACCTCCAGATCACAGAAGGAAGGAAGACGCCGCACTGGAATTACCAAGGTCCGGCGCCTCTTGGGCATTCTGCAGAAGCTAGCGGTAAAGACCAAGCTCCCGAGGGCAAGACCAAGGGTACGAGCCTAAACTGAAAAAAAAGAAGAGGGGGATCAAACTTGGGACATTCGCGACTGTCGAAAGAAAAGGAGTAAAAAAAAATAGCGGGGGCGAACCATTGTGATTCCGGAAACCAAAGAGAGGTACGTACTGTGTGGTTAACGTGGGCTCACCGGAACCGGTGGAAGCTAGATTTCGTGGCGCTGGAGAGAATTATGGGGAAAGGAGAGCTACAACCAAACTACGAGTGGGGGCCGACGACTATTAAATCGGGAACGGGAACCTACTACTACTAATGCTCCTAAGGACAGAAAGGGAGGAAACTTTATTGAAGACGGGAGGGTCCACGCGAGTTAAAATAAGAAAAATGGGGGGGACAAGCGCTGGACTCCCCAGTTTAGTCGCTTAAAGGCCTCGCACAAGGGAGAGGGAACCCGCTTACCAACGCTCAGAGGCTTCGCCGCCGGAAAAGGAGGCACAAAGGAAGGGTGACAGCACCCTATCAGATCGGGACAAGTTTTCCCGGGGATACTGGGAAAACTAAAAAAAGACGATGGCGAAAAGCAAAGAAAGGCACTTGGTCGGGACCTGGAGCTAGGGAAGAATGCTGGGGGCCTGATGCGAACTAGAACGGCAGGGAGGAATATAATGAACACTAGGCGCTGCCTGAGCGACCGGGGGTGGAAAACAAGAAAATTTGAACTGGTTGGGTTTTGCAATTTGTAATTCAGGGTGTGAAATACAAACTTTTGGGAGCTGGGCTGCGGGGAACATTTCTTCGCCGCGCAAGGCTGAAAAACATCCTGTAAACACCAGGGGGGGAGGCTTGGACCGCCTGAAACTGACCATGACTTGTGCTTGGAGGAACAGAGATGAATCAGTGCGCAAGGTCCGTACTATCCCGCCGCCGGGGGAGGGAGCAATATGGGTTTGAACCAGACGAGTACATCAACAACGGTGGAGGGGGGGTTTGGGGCTGCCCGACAAGGGGACAGAATTTCTCAAACGGCGGGGGCCGATCGAGGTTTCAAGAAGAGGGTCTTGGAAGCGGAACAGCGTCAGGGTGGTCATCGGCATTGGTGTTGTAGGGTGGGGTTTTGTGCAAGAAAGGGGGGTTCAGTACTCGCAGGGAAAGAATAAGTGGTTCCATTCCAAACAGCAGGCGGCATTTCGGATCTCCGCGAGGATTGACTGACAAGAGGCGTAGGCAACAAAAGCGCTCAAACTAAAAACCTGTGGAAAAAAAAATAGCCGACTGCCAGGTCGCTCTGGGAAAAGGGGACTAGTGTGAGAGTCGGGCAACAGACCGTCGGTGGTGCAGAAAGCTCAATAAAAAAGAGAGATACATTGACGAATTGGGTCCAAGGTTATCTGAAGTAAAGCCAGGAGACAAAAAGTATGGGACGTGTGTCACAGACATCGAAAAAATTGAAGGGGGTGCGTCGAAGCTATCTCGGCATTATCGGTGGTCAATGTAAGGGGAGGTCAGTGTTTGGCAAGGCCCCATATCGAAAAGAAACCCGCCTAGGAAAGGAAAAACAATGTAAGTGGTCAACCCGGGAAACGGAGGGAGACGCCGTGAAAAAGTTGACGCATGCATGCGCGGAGGGAGAGGGAATTTTCAGCGAAAAAGCAAGGATGTTAACCGCTGCCTAGGTAGTGTGGGGGGTAGATACACGAACAAGGAAGCTATCGTAAAAAGTAGAGCCACGAAAAAACTGGCGGAAGCGATTCTTATGGACAACGAAGTAACAAGTAATCCCCCAGTAAACCACCCTGGACGAAGGAAAGGGTCAACAATGGTGACATTCTCCGACAGGAATTAGAAGAAAGGGAATGAACCATGGAACTAAATTTGTTGAGCGGTGGCCAAACAGCAAAGGGCGGAGGCCCAGCCGCGGGTCGCGCGCTGCGCCGTTACGAGGATACTTCGGGAATGGCTAAAAATTGGGGAAAGGAGCGCGCAAGGCCCGGTGGAATGAGGGGGTCAAACCTTTGGCGGCGTCGAGAGGAAAGAGTCGGGGTCGGCCCTCGATAGGAAGCATACAGCGACGCTTGGGACCAGAGGGAAAAAAACCATGCCACTCGGCGGGGGTTGGTGTGAATGTAAGGGAGACTGGCGGCCGTAGACGGGTCCGGGGGCACGGGGGGTAAAAGAAGGGCGCGTGGTCGGTATCTCGAAAAAGGGTGGGTAGAAAAAAGGTTCAACCAAGCGGCGAAGGTGGTCCCAGTCCCAAGAGAGAGAAATGAGGCTCGCCGAAATAGTGCACAAAACTATTGTCTTGTGACAGGGGGAACCATCACGGACGATCGGCCAATAAGAAAGAAAGACGTGTAGGGGGGGGGGTGAGAAAGCGTCTTATAGAGGAGGGTGTCTAGAGCCGCCTGGCATTTAGGTCCTCGGGGAGTGGGCGGAGAGCTCAGCGCAAAAAACTGTGTCTAAAGAAAGAAGAACAGCACAGCCGTTCCCGAGACAGAAGCAAGGACGCAGAGAGAAAACCGGGACTTGCGCACGTGAGGGGCGTCGTTCTTGAACCGCTGTCGGGTGGCACAAGAAAAACGAAAAAATCTTCTTCAGGCAAGAAAGAAGTGCACCTATGGCAAGGGATGACGCAGCAGCCAAAAAGTGGACAGGACGGTTCATCCGTCGAAGTAGTGGGACCTGGAGCCGAAGGGGCGGGCTGCGAGTCGCGTACGCACCAGGGGACCACCCTGCAAAAGCCGAATGGCAGGAGCAGGAAGCAGAAAAACAAGACTGGTCGAGTCAGGGGGGAGGGGAAGGTGTCCAACGAGGCGAGGGGGGGAACTAGCCGGACGGGCCGAACACTCTGCCCTCGGAATTTGTCGTGAGAAGAGGTAAGACGCGGAGGCAGATGTCATCAGATGCCGGCCAAGCAGACGCAAATCTGGGGAATCTGGAGGCCCCCCCGAAACGGATAGAAAACCGCGCGGGCATGTGAGCCGAAAAACTCGGGGAGGAAAGAATTCGTTAGAAAGCACCAACTCAAAGTGTCGTGGGGCCCAAAAGTGGACATGAGAACGACTGGGGCGATAATGGACTGGGCTTCATTGTTGAGTATGGAATCAGCAGAGTAAAACAGGTTTTCGGGGTACAGGAAGGGATTTTACTTAGAAAGGAAGCCTCGAAAAGGCCGGTTCGGTACCGTCCGTGGGGGATTTGAAAAAGTCAGAAAGGGAAAATCGGCATGAGGGGGGGGCGATGGCTACATTAGAAGGCGCCAGCCGGAGTCGCGGGGAGGAAACCATACGCTAAGAGAAGGGTGACTTTAGAGTGCGGCCACACAACACGACCGATGAGCACATGCAAAACAAAGGGGGTTGACAGCAATTACGCGACTGCTCGCAGGTCGACGGGTCGTTCGATGCGAGGGGGGAATACCGAGAGGTCAACCCGCATACACTAAATGCCGAGATAGAGGTAAAACCACGAACAAATATCATCATTGAAGGGGACAAACGGAACCTATCAAACTCGGGAGGCAGCAGTACTCATGAACGGGACAGACTAGTGTGCAGAAATTAGTAAAGTTGAAGGATTGTAGGCCTTTGATTCTCCGTTGCAGCGATGAAGGGATTGATTGCAAACACTAGAGTCGTAATATATGTTGATTGAATAAAGCCTGACCCTGGTGTCCCTATACCCGCAGGCGAGAGGGGAGGAAGGCAGCAGTCGAAAAAAAACACAATGAAGGAAAACGTCGAAAAAAAAATGATACTGCTGTCCTGCTGCTGGTGGGAAAGTACGCTGGAAAGGAATCCCTTAACCCACAGAAAAAAGACGTACCAGGCAACACCAATGTATGGGGATGGACCACAGAATGGTTAACTCAAGAGATGTAGGGGACGCACCGGAATAGGCAGGGGGCAGTAGTTCTGGGGACAATTATGGTTGGGGCTGTGACCCATCTTCCCACAACAACCAAAGAGGATGAAGCTATATGTGCTTGCCCTACACCTGGACCAGTGAAAAGCGGCGGGACCGAGGACGGATGAGCCTTGCGACGCGATTCAATGCAGGGAAGAAAATGGTTGGGCATAAGTCCAAAAACAAGTTGTCAGGGGAAAAGGCGGGGTGATGAAGTGTACGCCGGCGACTACATTAGTGGAAATCGAACAGCAGGCAAAGTTAGAAAGCGACCGCAGCGCTAGGAAGGGCAGAAAGTCGGAGGTCCACGCACCATCAACTGGAGCCGCTAAGGTCATCAGGAGCGAAAAGATCAGAAATGTCCAGTGTAGTCGGCCCTCGAAGAGCCAGTTATAGAACTGAATCAGCCGCGACCATGCCCGGAGAGTGGACGCAGGCTCAGTCAGAAAAGGAACACTGGGAAGGGCCCGGAACTGAGGTGATAGTTGTACGGTGCCGATACTCAAAGTGGCGGGCTATCTCGGCAAGGAGCGTTGGTTCGGGTTACCAGATAGCGGCGGAAACCCAAAACGAGCGAAAAGCGAACTGAGTCAGTCGGAAATAGGGGGGTCGTCAAACGGAGGCGCGAGAGATCAGCCGAAAAGTCAATAAAGTGGAGAAAAGGCGCAAGTCGGAGGTAATGGGTCCATCAAGAGCTGGACCTAAGTGTAAGAGAGGGGGGGTGTAGACGCACGTCAAAATCGATGCCAAGTGGAGAACCAGCTAACAACGCAATTTCGACGGCCAGATCTTCGCGAAAAGGAAAAACCTCAAACTGGAACGGACGGGCGCAAAGACTTCTGGGGTCGAACTGTATGGCACAGAAGGAGCGCAAAAGGTACTCACGGAACTAACGGGCAGGGAACTCAAGCCGAGTTGTGAGCAGGGTGTACTGGGAACGGAGGCCGCGGGTAGTCAGAAAGATGGGGAGCCGAAGGGGAGGGCAGAAGGTAAACGCACGCCGGCTGTGGGTCGAGGCCGCATGCGGCCCGCTTGGGAGGAAAAAGAAGACTGTGGATGGGCACTGAGAAGAGATCGCCAGTCGAGGGAGTGTCGAGAGTGAAGACGCACCGCGGCTGCTGACAAACGCAAAATCACGCGACCATCATTTTGGGAAACGAGCTGGGGGACAACAAACCGGTACGAGCAAAGTGTGTTACGCAGGGTCGAGGTACCCAATAGGAAAGAAGGGGGGAGAAACGCAAGCGGCCGACTGAACACTGCCCATGAAAAAGCCTGCTGCAAAAAGCTTGCCACTGACGAATACGATGTCTTGTTGAAGGGGGAAAAAGAGTCGAAAAGGGAGGCTCGTGAGATCGTTCGATGTGAGAAACCATCGCAGGGAAGATCGGGGGAAGCAGGAAACGGAGCGTCCGGCGTCAGGTAAGAGGGAAGAGTGGTCTGGGCCGCAACAATCTATATAGGAAAAAACACGAGACTGCTAAAAGCCTACGTCACCGATGTACCCCGCCTGGAAACCTTCGGAGCAGTAAACCGCACGAATTCTCGGACGACTCTCAGAACTCGGTATTTATGGGCAAGCTTTCGGAAAAAAGAGAGAGGGGACACGGCAACCCGACATCGTCTTTCGTCCTAAAGGGACACCGAGAAGGCGATGACGCCACCGACCAAGATCGGTTGACCAGTCAAAAGGATCCGTGGCTCGACCTGTTCCAAAAAATTATCTACAAGGGCGAGGGGAAGAGATAACGCCAAAGGCCTTTACTACCCATGCAAGAAAGTCATTCCGTCTCCGAGCAGCGGTCGATCCGTGTAGGTCAAAGGAGGAGGTCTCCGGAAGCAGCAGCCGCGCAGAGTCGCTGCGTCTATAGTGGGACGAAAGTATGGGCGGAAAGCCAAAGAGTGTCGAATCAATGGCCCCCAGATCACATTAAGAAAACGCCGGTCTGGAGGGCTGCAACACGACGTGCGACCAAACTCCGACAACAAAAAACTCAAAGAGGGGACTAACGCGCCGGCTTTACCAAGCACCAACGACATCGGTATCGCGTGAAGTACTACCATGGCTCAACCAGGTTTAGTCGGAGAGAAGGAATGGAAAGGGGGTGACTACTGGTGGTGTGGAAATCTTTGCAATCGAAGTAGAATCACCAGGAAGGGCTATGGGAAGTCTGGCGAGTCAAAGGGCGGCATCGAAGTTTGATGTGACGTGGTACAGACAGAAATAGCTGTGACAAAAAGAACACAGAACTTTCGGAGTCGGTAAAAAAGATCAGTAGGAAGGGCAGCGAACTTGTCACCGGAGGGATCAAAAAAAGGCCAAAAAAAGGAAAAAGTGTGTTGAAGCCTTCTCTATTGGGCTACGAAAAAGCTCTTAGGCCTCGCTAAAAGATGTACGAGGTCCAAAACAAAACCACCATGAGAGAAGACAGCAGTCGTACCTGAGTATCAAAGGAGGACGAGTAAAACTCAAGAAAGAGTCTCCGTTACCCGGTCATCAACTTCAGAGTGAATTCCAGAAAGGGGCTACCAGGATAAAAGTTTGGGTCCTTTGAGCGGCTCTGCACGAGGAGGGGCCTTTGCACACTCTTTATGCATATTGATAACACGAGTGGATCTGCCTGAGCAAGGCACATAACAGATGAACCAGGTTTGAAGAAAGGGTGGTGGGTAGCGGAAAAAAAGCGCAAAAAGGGGTCTAGCATGCGGCGAATTTGAAGAATGCCTGGTTGGAAGGAAAGAAAATCGCACGGCGACTACAGGACACCGGTGCCCCGTACAACAGGACAACAAACCGGGGGGGGTACAGCCTGGACAACAGGAGTGTCTTTCAAGAAAAAGGAGTGGGAGGGGCAATTCTCTGATCGGCGCCTTGCGAAAAAAGTTTTGCAGTGGCACGGGAGACATCTCATCAGAAAACAAAAAAGAGAGATTGACAAGAAGGTAAACATCATGACAAGAACCGGAAGAAAGAGGACTGGATTACCTTTCATGATGCTTGAAAGAAAGAGGAACACGAAACAGGAGAAAATCCAGCCAGGTGTTGGGTTTTTGTAAATTTGGAGGTTGCAAGGTAAAACAGAAGTAAGCTAGAACAAAAGTAAAGGCTCCAACACAGCCGGCAGCAGTTCAGTCAATCTGCTTAAAGCTAAGGACTAAGGGCGCCTATGAGTTCCAACAAATCCAAAAAGGCGGGGATGAGACGCTAAGCATCCATCGTCCGCAAACCAAGAGAACTCAGAGTGAGAGTGGATCCAGAGAACAGCCGCTGCCATAAAGGACGACTCAGGAAAGAAACGGGGGGGACGCTCCGGAATTGTAAGTTCCATGCCAGTCGTTACAGGGAAGGAGGAGAGATAGGTACGTGGTCCTAGGATGATACTAATGTAAGCTTGGGCGATCTCAGAAAAAAAATCGGTCCATGCGTGTGGGCAGGAAGCTCAAAATTCGGGGAGCCGAGACAACCCGTCGACAGATGGGTAGGTAGGCTGTGACAACAAAATGTGCGAGGAAATAGGGGGTGGGAAAGAAACTTTGTCAATCAAGTTAGCAGTTCCTGCGGAATCGGGGGGGTGTACTGTGGAAGCCGAGGAGGATACACGCGGTCAAGGAGGCGCCGGGGTGGGGGTATACGTAAGCCAGTCCGATGACTAAAGTGGAAAGAAAGCTCAGAAAATCGGGCCTGAAAGAAGAGGATGCGTTAGGCGGAGAGAGAAATCAAGACCGCCCGGAGAAAAAAAAGTCTTAAGGGTCAAACTGATGTACGGACTCATCAGATTTGAGGGAAATAAGGGAGTAGACCAGTCCGCTATCACCTGTTGACTCAATACTGAATGGTGCAGAAAGAAAAAGGGGACGAGGAACGCAGCCCATTCCGCGGTCGCGGGCTGGGGTAAAAGGAAGAATGAAAGGCCGCTACCGCTGGGGGCCAGATTCGGCACCAAGTATGGGAGGAAAAGAAGGCTCAGCAAAGGGGTCAGCGTCAGAAGCTGGGGGGTACCAGGGAGGGAGGACCAGTAACAACGAAAAAGCTACTCTTGAACGAAGCGTCTAAGAAAAAGCCAACGACCAAGTCTTGTTGGTGAAAGAGCGAGCATTCTAGGGACTGGGAAAGACATATGATGGGTAGCGTTCTAGAAAGTCGAAAGGGAAGCAGGGCTAATCAATAAGGGAGCCAAATCAAGGGAAATCCAGATCGGATACGGGCGGTGAGAGGGCGGTCAAGAGACCATGGGGGAAAAAGACAGGGTGCCGTTCAGCAGCAAATAGTAAGAAACCTCTCGGACAGAACGACGCTTTCGGGGTAGAGGCAAAAAGAAAAGAAAAAGATAAAAGGGCAGTGATCGATGCGGGAGACTCCTGCTCGAATCTTTCTGTCAGGGAAAGTGGCGGGAGGATCGAACAAAACAGATTAGAAAGAGATGCGACCGTGACACTAACGAGACCTAAAAATAAGAAGGGAGCAGCGCAGGGAATAACAGAAAACGGATACCCGACTTCGCCTCTTCAATAGAAACAGAGGAGAGGAACGCTCTGTCGCGGACTCGGCTGCTGCACGGGGTCAACAAGAATCGTCTTCGACAAGTGAGAAATCCAAGCCCGAGCGATCTTGGGTAAATCGTCGGGGAGTAGGAAGAGTGTGTTCAGGGAGCTATCCTTTCTAGAGGGATTCGGGGAAACAGGCAGACCAGAGGTCACAGAACTGGGAAAAAATACCCGAAAAGAAAGTCTGGATTGGTTGGAGACGAGCATCCGAGGTCTATCGCCTGGGGGTGAATGGAAGAAAAAACGACGGGACGAGCGAAAAACGAACCTCTGGATCAAAAATCTTATGAAAATATCACAGCCGACGAGGCCTCTCTGGACCCACGGGACGGAAACTCTGGGAGAGGAGGAGGCAGAGGGGGCCGCGACCCAGACTAGGCAAACCTAAGGAGGCGTACGTGTAATGCACGTGCGCGACAAAAGAGCAAAGTGAAGTGAACTCCAACCAAGTACAGGGTAAATGCGCGAGTCTGGGCGGCACAGTTTTTATACGGAGGAGCACAAACCGGGTCGTAACTAAGGGGGGTCTTCTCCGCATATCGCAACGCGCAGTTCTGAACCTGCCAGTCTGGAGTTCAACGGCATGCCTCTAAGGGGGGGCCTTGACTTGGTCTACAACAACAAAAACACCCGCGGTGTCCAAGAAATTAACAGCTATACCGCAGGCCAGAACATGCGGTGAACGTACCGGATGGTCAACAAATCTTAGCAAAAAGAAAATGCTCATGTTGGTTGAACAAAGGACATATCCTAAGGTACCCAAAGGGGAATTTCGCTGGATGCTAATAACAGCAATAGGCTCTGTAACACAGAAAGGGAAAAGCCGAGGCCGCCTCCGAACGGGTACGGTATTCATCGCACCGGGCTGAATGCCCAATAAAGCTCGGATAGAGGGTTCAGGAGGCTGCGCCAGGGGAACAAATGCAGTTCTCATCAAAGGACTGCAATGGAGGTCCGGACTTCGTCTAAGGAATGCTAGGAAGGGATGCCTTCAACTAGCACTAGGGAAGTCAGAGACGAGTCAGGGGATAAAAAAACATGGATGATCGACGTGTCCTCCCGCGCTGAAAATGGAGTTGGGGGGACGCGAATCCATGACTGCGAGAAAAATTAGAAAAAAGATGAAGAATTTTCTCTGCTGGTGTCTGTAAGCGTCCTTTTCGTACATCGGAATTCATCACAGGGCTGCACAAAGAATAAATCAACACCACAACCTGTTAAGCTGACGACAAAAGGAAAGAGCCTTTGAGTAATCGAGGGTCGGGCTCATCCACGGACCGCCGCCGGTTTCTGGCGAAAGAGGGTTTCCAGCTTAAAAGAAAAAAACCAACAGGGAGAGGAAAAATAAAGATAAGAATGTCTGGGCCACAGAAAAAAAGAACATAGCAAGAACAGGAGGCGGCCAAAAGAGCCCTTGCGCACGCGATAAGGACTTGATCGCAGATGGGGACCAGCGTCCCATCAGCCATGTGGGTAAGTTTATGGGGTGCTCGAGGGTGAAAAGAAGGCCGGTTCCGTTCGCCAAAAAAGCAAACTGGGGTCTGTGAAAGCATCGCTATAACAGGGGGATTCAAAACAATCCCCTCGGCGCCAAGCGGTAAAGGAAAACAGCTAAGAGCCAATGTGCATCAAATAATGAAAATGAAAGAGAGTCTCAGCTCCGGAAAAAAGAACCATTCTAGGCAAAGAGCGTAGGGAACTACCATAGATCACCTTTGACTATTGTAGAAGAAGATTGGGGCTGGCGAAGGAGACCAATGAGTGATATGGTGACTGGGTCCCATAAAATAAGAATTTCGCGGCGAAGCACTAGCTCCCAATGATCGGGATGGGCACCATCGTAAGGGCGGGTCCAGTAAAACGAGGAAGGGCAGCGGGAAACCAGGCGACGGAGTGTAAACAAGGGGGGAGTCCACCTTTGGCTATCGAAGGAGTTCAGGAAGAGTTAAACGGTGAACTCAAATAAAGTTGGAGTGGAAAAACGCAACAGGTAAGTAGTACTGGTTTCCAAGCGCGACAGGTGGCCGTACGTGCGGAAAACTGTCGTGAAAGTGGGTGGGTGGATACCCCGGGATTTCGGAAAAAGTGAACGCGTCGACCGAACGGAAAACTCGAAAAGAGGGTGCAGGAGAGGAGGGCGAAACATGTAAAGTGACCACCCTCTTCCTGGGGGAACAAATGACCAAATTGAAAAAACTCGACAGGTTGCTCGGACCAGTCGAGAAAGGTGACCACGGGTTATTGATCAAGGGGTGGTGAAGGAAAATGCAGAACACTTCGTCTGTGCCCATGCAGGTTAAATCTGGGGAGAAAAAAACCGGCTGCTAGCTCGGGGCAGAATGCCCATATTCACTTTGGGGGCGCAGGGGTGATCTTGAGACCTAGACTTTGCAAATAGGACCTTGTCGGAGTCGAAGATAGCACGGTAGGAAAAAGTCGAAGCCTTAACAACTTTGGACGCAGCTGCGACAATAAGACGCGACCAAATCTGTGAACGGAACAGAAAACGGGGAACAGCGGAAAAAAATGAGGAAGGAGTGTTACTCTTGAGGACGTACGCGAATAAATAGAAGCGGTTAAAGGGAATAAGGATAAAAGGGTCGCACGTCCCCCGATTACCAATATCGCGACGAGGGTGGCTGCTAGGAAAAAACTCACGGAAGAAGGGAGCGAAAGTCTTGTTTCCGTCAGAAAGCGATCTTCGGAAAAAAGAACCTACAGAGGGAGCCTCGGAATGCGGCCGAGGGGCGTTCGGTCGTGGAGGGGGAAATAGCATGCGCAAAGGAAAGAACACTATAGAGGGAAATGATCGGGGCGGGAGAATCTACTCAAAAACACAACGGAGTATATTAAGAACGCCCACATAGTGACAGCCTCCATAGCAGTGACGGCATCGCAAGATCACGGGAGACTACGACGTGCGCCCGATCAGGCCGCTAAAGCTTCTTTCTGAATCGGAAGTGTCGAGATCAAGACAATCGTCCTTACTCCTGATGTTCACGGGGTAGAAAAAAACTGACTCAGGAATAAACGAGGAGAGCGGACCGTCTGTTGGACATCACCTTCTCAACTGGCTCAGGAGAAAAAATACAATTACAGGGCTAATTCGCTTACAACACATCTCAATTCCCCTGAATGAAACCGGCATCATTCCGAGAACGAGAAGAACATCACAAAAAGAATAGTCGGCATTGGGGAAGACTCCAGTAAGCGGTATGTGATGTAAGGCTACGGACTGGTCCGAACCCTCACGACATAGTCTGCTACGAAAGGGGGTACAGGTCTGGGACATAAGAAAAAAATCGGCAAATTCAGAATATTCCCGCTCTCCTGTACCCAACCCCGATGCAAAAGAAAAGGGAAGAACCCCGAAGTAGCAATTGACAATCGACAGGGAAAGAGGGTAGCGCTGCTGTACACGCTCATCCAAGAAGGACCGTGGAGGTCAAAGTGCTAGGAAATCCAAGTAACCTTCTAGGCTGGGCAAACCGAATCTGAAGGGATCAGGTCCAGGGATGGGGGTCAGACGGGGGGTAAAGACGTTTAAAGGATGGGGACAAAACTTACCGGTTCGGACCCAACGCGTATTGGAGGGATTCGACAACGAAGCCGGCAAAGCTTGTTCTTGAAGGGGTCTACAAAACACTAAAGGAACGGCGAACCTGGAAGGTGAACAGCTGGCTGTAACTTACAATCGGAGGCAGGGAAATCGGTCAAACCGGACTGTTCTGAAAGACCCGAAAAGAGCGAAGAACCAATGGGTGGAACAGCCGGACCATTCACAAGTGCTACTGGCCTAGGTGGGGTTAAGAAAGATGGCTCTTTCCCGCAAGAAACAAAAAGGGAGTATATGCGCAACAGCCGAACAAGCGAAGAAGATCATAAAAACTGCCTAAAAGGTCCATTTCCATAACGATCGGGGGGACTGGGTAAATGTGGATGCATAAAATGTAGAAATCCGTCAAAGGGAACGGGCTGAGCGGGACTCAATAGGCAGCAGGCGCTTAATTGTATTCACGACTCGCACAAAAAAAAGAGCGGAGGGAGGACCTCTGCCTGAGCGACCTCCTAGAAAAAAACATTTGAGAGTGTGGAGAACGGCACCCCCTGCGAGGAGAAGCTGAAAAAGTAATGATGTGGGGCGAATAGGAGCCGCTAAAATGACATGGCGGCAACAAAATCCGTGACACCAAAAAATTGTGTGTGGGGGGGAAAACATGAAGAGCTCTTTCTTCGCGTTCGCAAAGCATCAAATCACGGGGGGTCGGCGTCATGTGATGTTTTGAAGGTTGGGAGTAAGCCCCATCTGATACCAAAAAAGAGGAGGAGGAGAGAGCATGGAATGACCACGACACAGAATAAAATCACAACAGAACAACTGGGCGAAAAATTTCACAAAAAGAAAGATTAAGTTGATAATCGGAACACGTCCAGTGGGGCGACCAATCCGGGTGGGTGGGGGGGGGGGGGGGGGGGGGGGGGGGGGGGGGTTTGGGGGGGGGGGGTTGGGGGGTGGTGGGGTGTTGTCCGGGGTACGGTTTTCCAGAGGCTTCAGTCGACGAAGCAGTTCTTTGAAAAAAAAAGCTCCAAAAAGTCTGGAGGTGCAGCCAGATACGGCAGTAGCCTGCGCGCCCGTTCAACCACATCCAGTCAGGAATTAGAGTGACACCATGTCGCAGAAATCTAAAGAGGATGAAAGGCTGAGAGTCTTGAACAGAGAAAAAAAACAAGCTGCCATAGATCCGAAAGGAAGGGAAAATGAAACTTGACGGAGCACATAGTCCTCGGAGCCGAATTAGATGACAAGGAAACGGCTACGGATGAATGGAGGGGGTGTAATAAAATCCGGTCCGGGCGTAAGGAAGATAGGTCTCGGTCATAACATCGTTGGGTTTGGTATCCGATCTAAGCAAACCCTCTGTAGGGGAAAAATTGCAAAATTTGATCATCGAGGAGTGCTCAGAGGTTCTGTTTATACAAAGTGCGCCCTAAAGTGGGGCCCGCACATGGATTGGAAAATCAGAAGCTGTCACAGGGACGTCGTTAAAAGAAAGGGACTCGGAAGGGGGCCGCAAAAGGCTTCCTGACTCTCCTGACACATCTCACAAAAACTCCTCTAAAAAAAGGCGCGGCGAGAGAAACAGTACATGGCCCCCAATGACACCCGGGGGTGGGAAGTGGACAGCACAATCAACAAGACAGCTCGTGCGCATGTACTGCTTCTCGAACGGGAAAAAGGGTGGCAAATGAAAAAAGTTGGGGAGAGTGTGGCGGAACTTAACAGAACCTGCGTAGTGAACGCGAAGGGTTAAAGCTTAGAAAGCGGGGCATAATGCCAAGCCCCCCTACAGCGCGGGAGGAGTGGCTGGGAAGAAATGCATAGGGCGTATTCAAATAACCTTTTAAGGTTCGACGGAGCAGTGGGAGGGGCCGTCCAGCGATATCAGTACAAAAGCTTCTTTTTCGGAGACACGAAATGCAAGAAGACAGTCTTGGGCTTCTGAAAAAGAAAGGGGGGAGTCACATAGAGTGTGAGCGGGTCGCGTTAAGGTTTCTTACGCGTGTGCGAAAAAAAGGTAGATGACGGAAACGCTGTGGCAGTAACGATTTCCCAGATCGCGCGGCGGTGCGGTGAAATTAATACCCTGAACGAGTTGGAAAACCCCACAAACCCAACGCCAGCACGAGAGTCGCGAGCCGAAAGAACGACGCTTCGAGGTAGCGGAAGATCGAAAAGTCGGGGCGAAATAACTGCTCGATGATCGGTCAGCGAGTGTCAAAGAAGTCTTCTGCAGAAGGAGAGGAGACAAGGAGGGAAAGAGAAAAACACGAGGAGCTCGACGCCTTGTCCCGAAAAAAGGGATTAGACACGATACCGACGACTTGGCCGGGATAAAAAGCTCGAACCGGGAAATGGTCGGCGGGATCGATACTTGCGGCATCTGCCTGATAATGTGCACCTAGGGGGAGACGATGACGAAACAAAGAAAAAAGAGAAAAAGAGGGGGTCCCTGTCCGCCTGCTCACAGGAGGAAAAGTACTAATTGCGCTGTCATCGCGTACAAAACGGACAAAATAAATTCTTCGTCTACGTGTCACAACAAGACTGTGAGCGGCTTGGCAAGGGAGACGGGGAAGAAAAGTCAGAGATGGTACGGAATAATCACTGGAGCCTAACACACAACGGAGGATGGGCAGAAGGGAAACGGTTGGAATAACGATCCAGTATGAGGGGACCTCCAGAAAAAAACCGAGGCGAAGAGGGAACCTAGCAGGTCGGGCGAGTTGAAGGAACCTAGCCGGAAATACCGAAACCGCTCGGACTCCGTCGTTACGAGCGACGGAACACCAACAAATAAAGAACTTGGGAACATTCGATTTTCAAGAAGAAGCACGGAATTGTTGGAAAAAAAAGACCGATATCGAGGGGGGAGGGTGGTCGTACTGGTGTAAGTAACGGTTTAAAAGGATCTCGCCTAATATAACGCCTACCCCTTTGGTCAAAAATCGGAGAAAAAAAAAGCTAGGGGCAGATCACGACGGGTTGGCTGCAAAGACAAAAAGTGGTCAGACAACAATGCTGTGGGGACGGAAAGTGTAAGTCGAGGGGGACGCGGGCTGTGGGCAAAATAAATACTGGGGGGGGGGGGGATCCTAACTGCAGACACGTGTGGTGGTGTGTCTGCCGTGGGGCACCACAAAAAAACTACCCAAAATGGTGTTTACACTCAACTGAAAGTGGCTAAATCTGGCCTAGGCCTTGAAAGCAATAAAAAAAAAAAGCAAAGGAAGATAGGCTTTAAGACGCCTAACAAATCGGAAGTGTAGCATCGCCGAGCCGGAAAACAGCGAGATTGTCCCCCTAGAGGGGTGCGGGACAGTAAATTCAATTCGGGAATGAGCTTTTCATGTCGGGAGTTGTGCAGGAGAGCATAGGGGGGAAGATCTTTCAATTCAGGATGGAGCCAGAAGAAGAATTTCATATTATTAGGTGAAATAGCACATATGGACTCTTGCCTGAGAGAATGGTGTCCTGGACCAAAGAAGGTAGGGTTGGGGAGAAAAAACAACACGGCGATAGCGCTGCTGGGAGAAAGAATGAGAGGGGGAAAACTGGGAGGGTTGGGAGATGAAACATTTTACTTGCAAAAGATCAATTCAAACCACAACAACAACACCGACCCCCACAAACCTACCTGATGGAAGAAAATACAAAACCAGGGATTTTGGGGACATTCTTAAAATCAGATACTCGCAAGGGACAAGCTCCCGTCAAAAGACAAGGGGAAGGACAAGATGGGTTCCTGGGGTGCGATCTCGAACGGAGGATGAAAAGAGGAGATGGGTGAATTGTCACAAAGGGGCCAGGAAAAAGCACCTCCGAAAGGATGATCCTTGCACGATCAAAAGCTGAAGTCAGTACAAGGGAGGGACCCCAACAGGGTTGTGGTTGTGTTGTGTGCGCCCTGGGGGTCATGAAAGTCGTCGAAAAAGGGGAGAGTCAGACCAAAGTTTCTTCATCTGGTACTGCGCCTCATCACTCGAACTGCAGGGCTTACATAATACCCCACGTCGCCGCGGTATGCACCAGGGAAACATAAGGCGCAAGAGGTGCGCAAGAAAAAAAGAAGGAATATTAAATTCATTCGGGAAGAGAAGGCTGAAAGGGCCTGAACAAACCGCGAACAGAAAGAAGGAAAGGAAGCAAAATGACCCGGAGAATGGGGGGAAGAGTTGGCCGGGCACGACAGTGATTGACCAAAGTTGCTGCGAAATGGAGGGGACAGGACCATATATGAGGCAGATTTCGTGCTGCGAAGCCTATAGAGTCAATGGAGGGGGGGCAAGGGGTTAGAGCCAGCGTAAGTTGTGTTTGCCGGAGCAGCGAAACAGGAGTGAATGATCACACTTTCAGTGTGGCTCATCGCGTTGAAACGCGCGGAGGGGGGGGGAACGAAACGAAGAATTTCGAGGAGCTCAATAGAGAGGTATGACTGTTTTTGGAATCATCTGTCAAATTCCGCGAAACTAGGTAGGGGTAGACCACGTCAAGACACACGACTGAAAAGAACGCGAAAACTAGGACGGGGAAGAAACCGTAGAGTATTCTGGGGTCAAAAAAAGAACCTAACCAGTACTTACAGATAGGGGGGTGAACTTGAGTGGGAGAGATCAAAAAGGGGACCCCATCTCAAGGGTACGGGGGGAAGGAAAAAGCGAGAAGTAAGCGTCAGAAAGGGTTGGTGCTCTTTAACCTCGCATCTTGGAAGGGACTGCGCACTCCCCGCTTGGGGGGGATGTTCTCCGGCAAGCTGACTAGCTCTTGCAGAATGCACGTCGCCAAAGGGCCAGAGGAAAGGCGCCCAGTTTTGCGAGGTAGAGGTCGGGACGGAAAAAAAGCCTTGGAGACCGGAGAGTTGAGGAACGGATGCGATTATCCTTACAGCGAAGCTTGAAGCGGCTTTAACTTGAACTCGAAAGGTGGAGCAAAATTGATAGGGTGAAGAAATGTAAGTCGGCCAGGGTAACATATGGTTACTCTGGTAACGGAAATAGAATACTCTGTGAAAGCAAATCCGAGAGCCAGCGGGACGGGCCCGGAGAAGAGGGGCTGAAAGCGCCGGAATAGGGTGCACCTATCAGAGAAGACGATTGGAGTTTCATGAAGCAGCAACGCGAAAGCCGACAGAGAGGGTAGCGCAACGAAAACGGTAATCGTTGCGGATCTGAATCCTGGAAGAAACCAACCCAACCCCCCCAACCAAAACCGGAGTCTAGGTGACTGGAGTGGCGTTCGCATCTCTCTCAACAAAAATTAGGTGAAAATAGGGAAGGAAAAAGAACGGGACCTTGCCGCCGAAGCATAGAGGACATACTGCTCGAAATCTATCAACGCCACGATACAAGTCTCGAATCCTTTGGACGCTCTGTCGGCTGCAGAGAACGCTTGCGAGCTTAAGCGGGGAGAATAAGGTGAAAACTAATGGCGAGCTATACGGAGCACCAAAAAAAAGAAAGTCGGGGTCAGGGTCACCGTCGCCGCTTGGCTCGACGGATTGTAAAAAAAGGTACAAATTAAGGGGAAAAGAGAAAATCAAAACCTCGGGAGAAAAAGATCCTGCACATCTAAGCAAACAAGTCTCGGGGGGGTCCCCTTTCCGAAGCGCCGCTGGAAAGCGGACGGGGGGGAGTCAAGTGAAAACCAGGTGGTCTCTTACCGAATCCTACATGTCTCGGTTGCTAGAACACATCCGGTCAATGGCAACCTGGACCCACCGCCAGGGAAAGAGGGTAGAAAGAAAAAAGGGGGAAGGCGAAAGAATCACTCGACCTCGGCAGACGAAGGAACCCTTGGGAGGAGAAGGAGGAATCCACCTTGCCGGATACTTGTCGGATAGAAGATAAAAAGTAAGGACAAGAGGCTCAAAGTTCTAAGTGAAAGAAGGCGAAAACATTAAGGAGGTCCATTAGACATGACTGGAAGGTTGATGTAGATACCATAAAGGGCTGTACCGGTTTCGACCCGCAGAGAGGGGGAAAAAGGGAACCGTCAAGAGGTGTCATGGGTTTACGGGGGGGCCCAAAACAAAAGACCGAGAATGGCGCGGCCGGAGGGACGTGTGCGGCTTTCAACATGGACCTAAACTCGATCACAACGCGCAACTTTATTGTCACCGAGGGGACAACCCGTACAAAATGGGGCAAGTTGCTTAATCCGGTTTTCTCGGAGGATCGCCTCACACTCAAGAAGAGACGAAAAAAAAAATCTCCTTTCAGATCGCTTGAGAACGCCGACCATACCTGAGACAAGAAGCCAGAAACACGCACTAGCAAAGCTCTGAGAGCCGACTCCAGTGGTAACTGCCAATAGAGAAAGGGAAAGAATCAACTTCAAAAGTACACTGTGAGGGGATACGGAAGACGACTGTGAGAGTTCCTGGGGGGAACTCAGAAAAAGAGTCCAAGGGGGAAATGCTGCAAAGTATTATCTGCCTAGATACCTGGAATACGCGGCACCATGAGGTGGTTGTCGAAAGGCTCCACACACCAGGAAATGCGAGTTTGGATGCATGCTGAGGGGAGAATTTAGCAGGTTAGTATTTCAAAGGGGCAACAACACGTACTACAAAAGGGAGCCTGACACACCAGAAGGAGCTTCTGACTGCAGCTATCAGTTTCGCAAGGCAGAAGCATAAGTCAGCGCAGGGAACTGTGTTCCGGCAAGGAAG
>Ga0179593_1602079_pt1 | contig 21609 bp, 25 predicted proteins | sample CZODoug2_1_08_16_FD_185931 | JGI IMG/M metagenome (GOLD analysis project Ga0179593, IMG submission 185931) | Vadose zone soil fungal communities from Angelo Coast Range Reserve, California, USA - CZODoug2_1_08_16fungal (PacBio error correction) | ecosystem: Environmental > Terrestrial > Soil >...
TTTTTTTTTTTTTCCCCCCAAAAACAAAAAGGACCCGCCCCTGGCCACAACCCGGCGGGGCTGCCCCCGGGGACGCCGGGGCAAAATTTACGAGGTGGGGGGGGCCCGGATCGACCCAAACCCGCCCACAAAAAAGAAACCGAAAGTTCAAAATTTTTTTTTTGGGAGCGGGCAAATCCCGTTACAGATGGTTTTTTTTTTTTTGTCCTGAATGTTTTTTGCCCCCTTTTGGGGGGGGGTTTTTGGGCCCCCGGTTTTTTTTTTTTTTTAGAGACTGTTAAGAAGTCAAACTGCCGGGGATTTTTTTTTTTTTGTTTTGTCGGATTTTTTGAGTCGGATCGGAAAAAAAAATGGGGGGGGGAAAAAGTTTTTGGGCCCCCGTTCGGGTTTTTTTTTGGGTTTTTTTTTTTTTTTGTTGGGGGGTTTTTTTTTTTGGTTTTTTTTTGGGGTTTTGCGGAGGTTGTTTGTTTCTTGTATTTTTTTTATGAAGGGGCGGGACAAGGTTTGGGTTTTTGTTTTTTTTTTGTGTGTTTTGTGTTGTTTTGGAAAGCCCACAAGGGATGTGCCCAAGGGGGAAATTTGGTTTTTTGGGGGTTTTTTTGTTTTTTTTTTGGGGGTTTTTTTTGTTTTTTGGTAAATGGGGCCGGAATTAACCCCGGGGGGGCTTTCCCGGGGCACCGGCGGTCCCGCCAAACGACCCCGCCCGAAGACACAAGGGCCAAAAAAAAAGAGAGAACCCGGGGGGGGCAATTTTTTTTTTTTTTTGGTTTTTTTTCCCCCCCGGTAAACTGTTTTTTTGAGAAAAAGAGTTGCCCTTGTTTGGTGAGGGGCGGGAAAAAGCTTTTTGGGGGGCGGCCGGGGCGGGATGTTTTTTTTTTGGGGGCCCCCCTTGGTTGCGGATCGAGTACCGGGTTTTCCCATGCGGAGGGCCCCCCCCCCTCTTAAAAAAAGTGAAAACCCTTTAATGGGTTGTTTAAAAAAAAAAAATCCCTTTTAAACGGTTTTTTTTTTTTCCGAAAAACGGCAAAACGTCAACGAGAACTTTTGGGGGGGTCCCGGTTTTTTTTTTGGTCCTTTCCCCCCCCCCCCCCCCGATGGGTTGCCCCGGAAAACCCCCGAAAACAAGCCCCGAAACCGTTTTTGGAAAAATGGGTTGTTGGGAAATTTTGCTGGGGGGGCGGCTGGTCGGTGGGGGGGGTGGGGGGGTGGGGTGGGGCGGAGGGGGCGCTTTTTGGGGTTTTTTAACATCTTGTTTAAAAGCGCCGTTTTTTGTTGCCAAAAAACGTGTGCCCCAAAAAAAAATCCCCGGCCCCCCGGTTCAAGAAGGTTGTTGTTTTTTGTTTTGACGGGGGGGCCGGAAGGGAGGGTTTTTTTTTGGAGTTTTAATTTTTTTAAAGGTTCCCCCCCCGGCCCCCCCCCTTTTTCGGTTTTACACCTGGGCCCCACCCCGTTTGGGGGTTCATGTCCCCCCCTTTTTTTTTTGTTTCTCAGCCCCCAATGGTAAAAAAAAACAACAAGTGTCTTTGTCCCCCCCCCCCCCCCCCCCCTCCGACCGGAATGAAATTCCCCCCCCTGCCGGGGAAGACGCCCTCCACCCGGCCCTGGCTTTTTTGAAAACCGGTTTTTTTTGAACGGCGGGAAAAATTTTGCCTTTTGGAGTTTTTTTTATTCCGGGGATTTTATAATTGGCCCCGAGGGGAAAGTCCTTCGATTTGATCGCCCGGCCCCCCCCAGCCTTCGATGGGGAACCCTTGCCAGCCCCCACATCCCGGCCCGGGGGGACCCCGCCCCCTTTCCCCGGAAAAACCTGCCGGGTTTTGTTTAAAATTTTTTAACGGGCCGGGAGGGGGGCCTTTTTTTTGCCCAACTTGACACAAATTGGGTGAAATTTTTTTTTTTTGCCCCCCAAAGCGGCGGTGAAAAAATTGGCAAAAAAACGGAAAAAACCCCGGACCATAAATCCCGGTTTTTTTTTGGTCCCCCCGCAGTTCCCCTGAAAATTGGAACGGAAAAAAAGAGATTTCCCCGGACGCGGGTTTTTTTTCACTTAAAAAGGGTTGTTTTTTGTTTTCCCCCGCCAAATTTTTTGGGCGCGCTCAACTTGTCCAATTTTCGGCCGCAAAAACCTGGGGGCGGGGATTCCTTGGTGGGGTCCGGAAGCCCAACCGGCGGAAAACACCGAACGTTTCCCCCCCCCACAAATTTTTCCTCGGTTCATGCCCCAAGGTGAATTTCGTGCCCCCAAGAAAAAAATGGATTTGGCAAATCCGCAGCGTTTTTTGTGCGGGAATAACTTTGGGGGGGGTTCCGCCCCCCCCTCAACCTTCCCGGTGCCCCCCCCCGATTTTCCTACAAACGACATTTTTTTTTTCCGTTCCCCCCCCCCCCGGCTGATCCGGCGGCTGCTTTTTTGCCCCCCCCCCCGGGGCGAAACAATCGCCGGGAACAGGGTTTTTTCCTGGGTTGCCCTCCCGACCCCCCCCGGAAACGGCGGGGGCCGACCTAAGCCCCCCACACCCCCCTGCAGTTGTGGGAAAAAAAAAAAAACTTGCCCCCGGGTCCCGCGGGGTCCAGCTGGTTATTTTTTTTTGCCCCCCCCCCGTTGTTTTTGGAAATTTTTTTTTTTGGCCTTGGTCCCCGGGAGCGCCGTGCCCCCGGCCCCGTGAAACAATTTTGTCCCCCGGGTTGTTTATTCCCACGGCCCCCCCTTTCGGCCCCGGTTGTTGAGGGTGCCGGCTTTTTGTTTTTTTTCGATTAATCCCCCCGCATCAAAGTAAAAAAACCGGGGGATCCAAGGTTTTTTTTTTTTTTGTTTTGTTTGTTCCCCCGAACCCTTCCGCGGAGGGGGAAATTTTTTTTCAACCTGGGAAAAGGCCCGGGGGGGGGTTTTTTTCGAAAATTTGAGTTTCCCCCCCCCCGTTTTAATTGGGCGTTGGTGGGCCCCCCCGGCAAAAAGCGTTCCCAACTCCCCGTAATGGGGGTTTCCCCCCCCGCCCGTTGGTTTTGTTTGTTTTCAAGAGCCTGGGGAAGGACCAATTTCCACCCGTTTCCGCGCCGGAAAAAAAAGCCCCCGTTTCCCGGAACCGAGTTCCAGTCGTGGGGCCCGGAATTCCCCTTGAACTCCCCGGCGTAAAAACCCCCGTCCGCTTTTGGGGTTGACCTTTTTGGGAAAACAAAAATTTCCCGTTGGGTGGTTTCCCCTTTCTTGAGAACCTTCACTAAATTCCCGAACTGTTCCGAAATCACAAGCGTCCCCCCGGCCCCCCCGGGGCAATGGGTGATGACCCGTTTGGGGGCCCCTTTTTCCATCCCAAGTTTGTGTGGGGGGGGGGGGTTTTCCCGCGTGGGCCCCCCCTCAAAAGTGGCCCGTTCCGCCTTTCGAAGCCCGGGGCGCCAAGAAAAAAAACTCATTCAAACCCATTTGACGGAACCAGACTCCCCCCCATCGCCTTTTCGGGACCGGCGGGGCGGGCGTTCCCCGGCCCCGGGGGGGTGGGGAATTGTGCGCAATTATCGAACTCGCCGGAAAAAAGAAAAAAACGCCCCCCCCCCCCCGCCCCGCGAATTTTGCGCCCCCGGGGGCTTTTTAAACAAAAAAATGACCTTTTCTCCAGGATAAACCTGGCAGGTTCTTTTTTTTTTTTGTCCCGCCAACCAAGACAACCCCCGCCCGCGAAAAAGGTTTTTTAGCCCCCGGGAAAGGCAATGAAAAAAAAAAACCCCATTTTTTTAAAACACCCCCGTCCCCCCCCCCGAATGAAATTTTGGCAAAATCCCCGCCACCTGGGCATCCCCTCCAGATGAAATTGGAAATTTTTTTTTCCCGAATCTTTCCCCCAGGTTTTCCCTTTTTCGCGCCTTTCCCAGCCCCATAGTTTGGGGGGGGGGCCGGGGTTTTTGAAAAGGTTTACGGGGCCTCCGGGGCCCCGCCCCCCCCCGTTCCCCCCCCCGCCCCCAAAGCGGGGTAGGTGGTTTCCCCCCCCTCCCCGGGTTGTTCCCAACGGACAAAAAAAGTTTTGGTTTTGGCCGTTTTTTTTGTTTTTTTTTCCCCCCTGGTCCAACGGGTTTTTTCCCAAATGGGTTAACCCCACTCCCAAGGCAACCGGTCCCCCGTCCCCCCCCCCGCCACTCCCACGGTTTTTTTTTTATTTTTTTAGTTTTCAAGCCAATCTTTTGCCGGTTGATTTTTCAAATTTCTTTCCCTTGCCGGAAACGAAAACGCCCCCCTCCGGCCCACCCCCAGGAAAAGTGCCGGCCGGGGCTTCCCCTATTTTCCGAAACGCGGGGCCCCAGGCTAAAATGGGCGGAAAACCGTTTTGTTTTCCGACGGGGAATACCCCGAAAAAAGGAAGGCGTAAATCTTAGATTTTTTCCGAATCCGTGGGGGGGGGAAATAAAAGAACCCGAAATTTTGTCCGACCGCGGAGTTGGGCCCCCCCTCCTCGGGGGCCCCCGGAACGCGGGGTTTTTTTTTTCCCCCCCTTTGGGCCGGAAAGTTCCCCCTAAGCTTTTCCGCCCAGGCAATGGGGCCCCGCCCGCTTTTTTAACCCTCGTTTTTGAAAAAAACTGTGAAAAAAAGGACTTTTTTTTTTTTTTTTTCTCCAAACACCCAATTGGGCCCCCATCCCTTGTTTTCATGCGTTCCTGGAACCTTGGCCGACCCGAGGTTCCGTTGTTGTTTTTGGTCGGGCCCATCCTTTGGGGCCGAAATGGCGGGTACACAAAAAACTTTTGGGGCCCCCCTGGAACGCTTTTTTAAGGCTGTTGTCCGCCCCCGCGTATGTGTTTTGAAAAAGGATTTTCATTGGTTTTTTGTTTTTCCGCCCGACGAGCTTGGGAAAGTTTTTTTTTTTTTGCCCATACAAAAAAAATGCCGCCGTTGGACCACGAGGCCAAGAAAAAAAAAAACAAAAAAACCGTTGTTTGGCCCCTGGAACGATTAATTTTTTTTCCCGGAGGTCAGAGGGAAGAAAAGGGGAAACATTGAATTTTTCAAAGGGAAATTGTTTTCGGGTAAATGGACAAGGGGGCCAAAACCTGCCCCGGGTGCCCAAAACCCCGTCCTAACTGCCGGGGGGGTTTTTTTTTTTTTTTTTTGGTTGGTTTTTTTGGGCGGGCCGATTTGGGGGAATTCGCCCGAAACGAACCCCCCGCCCAAACGAAAATTTCGAACCTTTTTTGGTGGGTTGGGGCCCGGGTTTTTGGGCGCTTAAAATTTGTCCCCCGAAATGGGGGTCAGGTTTTTTTTGGCCCTTTGGCAAAGCAAAACCCCCCTTTGACAACCTAAAACGTTCCCCTGGGGCGGGATTTTTTTTTGGCGATCCTACCTCCCCCCACCGGTTTTGTTTTTTTTTTTAACGCCCTGGTTCTTTTTTGGGCCGAGGTTTTTTTTTGGGTTTGGGCAGGGGGGCCTGTTTGGTTTTCCCCCCCCCTACGTTTCTTTGGCCAACACGCCTCCCGCGGAGCCCAAACCGTCACGCCCCGTTGGGGTAAAGGCCCGGGGGAGGGGAAGTTTTTTTTTTTTTTTTGTTTTTAAAAGCGGGGGCAAAAAAAAACCTTAACCCCCCAACCAAGCGGTTGTTTGGCAGGCCCCCCCTTCGAATGGGCCCCCCGTCCCCCCCCCGGGGGAACACCCGTTAAAAATTTTTACGTGGGGTTTTTTTTTTTTTGTTTTTGGCTTTGTAAGCCTTTTTTGGGGGAAAGTCCTGGGTTTTTTTTTGGGGGGGGTCCCCACGCCCCCCCCCCCCCCCCCCCCCCCCTTTCGGGGGCGGAACGCCGGAATTTGCTTAGTGGCCGCCCCCCTTACTTTTTTGGCCCCCAACCCCTTCCTTCCCCCTTTTTTTTTGGGCCCTTTATTGGAAAAGAAAACCCTTTTTGGTCCCCGTAACACTGGGAACACCCCGCCCCCTTTTTGGGTGGGGGGGGGGCCCCGGGGGATGAAAGACCTAACGGGGCCAAAAAAAAAATGCCTTTTTCCCGTTTTTTGATGCGGCCCCCCGGAAAAATGGGCCCGTTTGTGGAGCTTTTCAATCCCTTTCGGCCCCGGGCCCCCCGGGGGCCCCAAAAATGCCTTCGTCCGGTTTTGGATTGTTTAAGCCCTGAAAATTTTTTCCCCCCTTTTGAGCCCCTTTTTGGAAGCGTCCCGCCCCTTCCGAAGCTCATGGGGGTACAAAAATGGGGTAAGCCCGGCCGGCCCCCCCCCGAGGAAAGAAACCAAATTTTTTTTTTCGCTAATCGCCAAAAGAAAAACCTTGGGCCGGCCAGAATTTTCCGTCCCTTGAAAACCTGCCTGCCCCTTTTTTTATTTTTGCAACCTTGGGGGAACCGGCCCACCCCCCCTCCCCCCCCATCCCTGGTTTTTTTTTTTTTTCCGGGTGAGTGTGCGCCCAAAGAGGGCCCCCCCCCCGTCCCCCCCGATTTCAAATCCTCCGTTTGAGGGCAACCTGGGCACCCCCGCCCCTGCTTCATGAAGTCCCCCGGCCCGGCCGTCCCAAGGGAAAGAGGGAGAGCATGGTTCGGAAGGAAAAAAAAAACGAACACCCGCCCAACTTGGGGGGCCAGGTGGGAAAAAGGCCCCCTTTTTGGGGGTGGGCTGGCCGGGACGCCCCGACCCCTTCGGGGGGCCCCCCTCCCGGGTGGGTTGAGGGTACGATTTTGCCCCCCGCCCCGTCCCCCCCCGTGGTTTTTTTTTTTTTTTTTTCCGCGGCCTAATTTGGGTTGGGCCCTCCGAAAAAACCAGCGACAACGAAACCCCGTGTTTTTTTTTTTTGAAACGAAAAACGCCCCAGGCCCATTTTTGGCGCCTTTTTTTTTCTTGGCCTTTTTTCCCGCGGGAAGGGGGGCCCCCGGGGCCCGGGGGAGGGGTGGGTCGGCCCCCCGTTTCTCGCCGGAACTGGCCCCGGGAGGGCGGACCCCTAGAAAACCCGGTGGGGGGGCCTCTTCGTGAACTAGTTCGGGAAAAATGTGTCTCCCATATAAGCGAAATTTTCCGGCTGGGCGTAGGTTTGCCCCCACCGGTTTGCCCCCCCCAAACCCTTTGGGGGCGGGTTGTTTTCCCGTTCCCCCTCAGGAGTTCCCATCCCCTCTCTTCAAACACACCCCGAAAAAAGAAGGAAGGAACAACAGAAAAAGAAAGAATGACTAACCTGGAAAATTGGGGGAAAGTAACCAATAACGCCAAGGTTCCCCCCCCCAGTCCACGAATTGCAAAACTTAAAAACCCGGGCCAACGAAATTTTTTTTCCGCTTAGAAAAAATGCCCGAGTCTCGTAAAAAAAAGGAAAAGACACCGTATTCTTTTCCGTCCCGCCCCCCCAAAATCCCAAAGCCAATTTCCCCCCCCGGCGGGGGAGACCTGCCCCCCCGACACCCCTCCGCCCCGCCCTCCCCGCAAAAAATCCAAGGGAAAGGCGCAAACTTGGCCCTGGGCCCTTTCCCCCGGGGCAAAACGTTCGTCCCCCCCCCCCCCCGGGCAAAAATCCCAACCCAAATCGCCCCGCCCCCCGAACAACCGACCCGGCGGCCCCCCCCCATCTCCCCTCCCACGCCCCGGCCCCCCCCCCCCGAAGAAATGTCGGCCCCCCGTTACCGCCCCAGCCCCAACCAAAGCCCTTCCCAAAACCCCTTGCCCCCCCCCATGGGGGCCGTTTTCGTCCCTCAAAACCATGCCCATCCCCCCTTTTTTTTTTTCCCCTCTTTTTCCCTGGGGCGTGGGCCCCCCCGGCCGCCCTACCTTCCATGCAGCCCAGCCCCCAGTTTTGGGGGTGGCCAAAAAACGACGGATGGGAATTCGGCCCCCCCCCCCTCCTGGCGCCCCCCAATTTCCCCCCCCACGAACCAAAATTTGAAGGGCCCGCGAGGGTACCCCCCCTCCACCAAAAAAAAAAGCCCCAGCTGTTTCCCCCAAGAGAAACCAAAAAAAAAAACAAAAAAAAAAAAAAAATTTTTTCGCCCCGCCAAAGTTTTGTCCCCTGCCCTTTTTGGGGCCCCCCCCGAAAAATCGCCGGAAAAAATTTGCCCTTCTTTCCCCCCCTCCGGCCCTGGGGCCCCCCGACCCACTACACCCCCCCATGCGCCCCCTCGAAGGCCCCCGCCCCGCCCCTTCAAGTCTGTCAAAAGGAAAAAATCAAAAGCTTACAAAAATCCCCCCCGCCGCGGCAATTTGGGCCCCCCCCCCCCCCGCCCCCCCTAAGGGAATATGAAAAGCACGGCCCCCCGCCCCCACGCCCCCTTCAGAATCAAAAAAACTAAGGCCATGGGCCCTTCAAAATTCCCCCCCCCTTCCCAACTCGCCCCCCCCCACAAAAGGCCGGGTTCCCCCTCCCCCCCCAAGTAACACCCGAAAAACCAAGGGGGTTTTTCATCAAAGCCCAACCCCTCTGAAAGAGGTGCCCGGGGCCCCCCCCCCAAGGCGCGGCCCCCCCCCCCCGCCCACCATCCATCCGCTCCCCGCCGTTCCACCCCCCCACCCCCCCCGCCCAACACCATAAAAGGCCCAACCAAACCCCAAACAAAAAATTTCCAAACCCGCTACAAGCCAAAACCCAACCTATTTTCTCACCGTCCCCCCCCACCGACCCCCAATCGAAAAAGGGCCCCCCCCCCTGCAAAACCCCGGCTTGTTTTTTTTGTTGAAAAAAGGCGGTATAAAAATAAAAAAACAGTTCCCCCCCCCCTCGTTTAACAACGCCCCTTTCCCGAGGGCCCCGAAACCACCCCTTTTGGGCGGTTTTTTTTGGTGGCCGTGGGCCGGAAGGCCCCCCCGCTTGTTTTTTGCCCCAAACAAAAAACGTAAAAAAGAAAAAACAAAGCCCCCCCCGGCAAAAAAAAAAACCCTCCCCCAAACAAAACCAAGCGTCAAAACCTGGGTTGGACGAGCAAATCGCCAACAATTCCCCGCCGAACCCCCTTTTTTTTTAAAATTGGTTTTGTTGTGGTCCCCCCAAAAGGTTTTTTTTTGCCCCTTTCCAACAAAACCCCCGAAATCCCCCCCATTCGAAAACGCCGCCCCAACCCGCCCCCCCAAAAAGGTCGAATTTGCGGGGTGTCCGTCCACCGCGCCTTTTTCCCCCCCCCAAATTCCGCCCCCGCCCCCCAAAAACCCCACCCAAAAAACCCCCCCCCGCCGTTAAAAAAGCCGGGTGGCCAAAAAAAAACCTCAAGGTTGGCCCCCCCCCCCTTTTTTTTTGTGTTTCATTTTAAACGAAAAAAGCCCCTTGAAAAAAATCAAAAAAAAGCCCCTTTTTCTCCCCCTCCTGAACCCCCCTTTTTCTCCGAACTAATCCCTTGTGTTTTTTTGTTGTTTTTTTTTTTGTTTTTTTTTTCCAAGAAAAAAACCGGGTTTTTGTTTTTGTTTGTTTTTTTGGTTTTGGTGTTGTGTTCTGTTCTTTGTGTTTTTCTGGCCCTCGTGGGGTTCCCAAAAGCGTCAAAATTTTTGTTGTATGGGAAAAAAAAACCCTCAAGGCCCCTCCGCTTTTCCGCTAACAAACAGCTTAAAAAAACATCCCTCCCAAAAAACCCGCCGGCCCGGGAACCAAAAAGCCCCTTTAAAGCGGGGGTTTTTTCCCGGCCAAATTCTCCCCCCCCGATTCCCCGGCCAGAAAAAAAAAAAAATTGTGGAAGGAAACGGGACCCCCCAAAATCGTCCGCCCCCCACGGTCCAAGAAGGATTTTGAAGGCTGGCCAATGTTTTTTTTTTTTTTTGTGAAAGGGAAATTTCCCCCCCGCCCTTTCAAAGTTTTTTTTTTGTTTGTTTCTCAACAAAACGCAGGTTTTTTTTTTTTTTTTAAAGACCCCCCGCCAAATCCCCTGGGGCGAAAGCCTAAAAGGATTTTTTTCCCCGTCCCCCCAAGGGAAAAACCCGCCGTTTCGCCCCCCCCCGAACAGGGAGGCCCAAAAAACTCTCCCGGTCTGGGAAAAATCAAGTCTTTTTTTTCCCACGATCGGACAACAGAATTTAAACTTCGCCTTTCTTTCGCTATTTTCCGCCTCGACCCCTAACGTTTCCCCCCCGGCCAATCCCCCCCCGCCCCCCTTGGGCCCCGCCCCCCGGCGAACATCGAAATTGTTTCCGCCAGCACAATCCCCTGGTGTTGGGGGCCCGCCGGGGCCGGTCCCCCCCCCCCCCCCCCGTCCCCGGGGCCGAAAAGAGTTTTCAAAAAAAAAAATCACGATACAAATGCCCCCTTTTTGAAAACCCGGTTTTGGGTAAACGGGAAAGAACCGAAACCCCCCCGGTTTTTGTGCCCCCCCCCCTGAAGGGGTGGTGGGTTAAAAACCCATTGAACCCCGTTTTTTTTTTTTTTTTTTTTTGTTTTTTTTTTTCAAAAGAACGCCCCAATCTTCTTGCCCCCCCGCGAACCCCAAAACCTAAAAAAACCCCCGCCCCCTTTTTTTTGGGGGCCGACCGGGGGGCCCCCCGGCCCCCCGTTTTGAACTTTTTTTTTTTTTTCTGCCAACCGGCCCCCCCCCAAAACTGCATGGGGCCTGGAAAAAAAAAAGCGCGAAAATGGAAACCTGGGGAAAATAAAAAATCACGGAAAACCCCCCCCTTTTTCCCCCCCCTCCCCCCCCCTCCCTCCTGGATTTTTTCAGGGGCGTGAAAATTTTTTCGAAATCCTCGAACGGGGTGGGTTTTTAATGTTCCATGTCCCTCCCAGCCCTTTTTTTACTTTTACAACTTTCCGTTTTACTTTTTTCCGCGCCCGGGGGGGGGAAAAAATGGGTTTTTTTTTTTTTTGTGGTTCCCCCCCGACAACCCCACCAAAACTGGAAGGTTTTTGTTGTTTTTTTAAAAATCCTCGAAAAGAAAAAAAATCCATTTTAAAGGCCCCCCGGGACCCCAAAATCGGACGGCGCCGGTTGTGTTTTTGTTTTTTTTGGTTTTTTTGGGTTCCCCCCTTCCCCCTCCCCCCGGCCCGAAAAGGGTTCGGAAAAATTATTGCGGAAATTCACGCCCCCGAACCCCCGGCCCCCCGCCGTTTTTCCCCGAAAAAAAAAGCCCTAAATGGGGAAAAAAAAGGTTGGGTCCCCCCCCCCCCCCCCCCGTCCATAGGTTGGGGGAAAGCAAAAAAAAAAAAAATTTTCCCCCGTTGGCCCCCCCCTGCTTCGAAGCCCGGGCACCTTTTTGGGGCTGCCCGCGGGGAAACACTTTTTTGGAAAAATTTGGAAGCCAAAACACTCCCTTCACCCCCCTTTCGCCCCCCCCCCGCCCCCCCGGGAACCCGCCCTTTGTTGGTGGGGCTCGATGCGTTTAAAGGTGAAGGTTTTCCACAACGAGAACCCCACGAAAATCAAAGTTTTTCCCCCAAAAAAAGCGGAACCCCGGTTGGGTAACGGCCCCCGAAAAATTGTTTTTTTTTTTCAAGATCCCCGCAAAAACCTACTTGGCTCGTCCCCCCCCCCCCCCCAACTGGCCTTTTTTTTTTTCCCCCCGGGCGCCCCGGGAAAACGTGGGAAAAATTGGGTTCCTTTCGGCCCTGGGGAAAACGCGAACGGCCGAAAAACAAACCCCTAAACCGAATTTTTTTTTTGGGAAAAAAAACGCCCTTGGCCTCCCGGTCAACGCCCATACCGGAACAATTACCAAAAAATCGAACCCCCCCCCCACCCCCCCCGCCCTTTTTCCCCCCCCCCCCCAGGTTTTTTTTTTTTGAAAAAAAATTCCCCCCCCCCTTCGGCAAAAAAGTTCCCCCCCCCCCCCCCCCTGGGAAAAACCCTGACATTCCCCCCCGTTTTGTAACTAAACTGGATTGCCCGGGGATTTAATCGAAAAGCCGCCCCAACCAACCCCAAATCCCCTAAGGCCGGGAAAAAAAAAATTTAACCCGAAAAATTGTAAAATGGTTTTTTTTGCCAGCCCGGCCCCCCCCCCCCCCCCCGGCCCGCGGGGCCCCCCGGACCAGCAAAAATTCCCCAAAACGGCAAAACACAAAAAAAAAAAACAACAAACCCGGCTTTTTTTACCCAAAAAACCCCCGCGACAACAACCCCCCCCCCCCCCGGGGGGAACCGCACCAAAAAGCCCCCCCACTGCCCAAAAAAGCGGGGGTGGGCCCCCCCTTTTCAAGTCCCCCCGGGGGCGGCGGCGCCCCCCGCCCCCCCCCGGTTTTTTTTTTTCGCCGGGGGTTCCCCCCGAGTAAAAAACCCCCAAACCCCTTTTTTTTTTTCCCCCCCCCCCCCCTGCCGACATTTTTCCCCTCGCGGGGGGGGGGGCAAGCTCCCCCCCGCTAATCCCGGAAAAAAAAAAAGGAAAATCTTGTTTTCCCCCCCCCCCCCCCCCCCGAAACGGACCCCCCCGATTTTGGGGATGGGCCCCCCCGGGACCAAGTTTTTTTTTCCAAAAACGGCGAAACCGCTTCATTGTTTTTGGCGAATCCATTTTTTTTCCCCTGCCCGTAATTTTCCCCCTTGGGGCCACATAAACCGATGAATTGACCCCGGTTCCGTCCCCGGCCCGCCCCCGGTGGCCCCCCTCCGCAAAAAACCAAAAAAAACAATTCGGCCAAAAGTTTGTTTGGTGTTTTTTTTTTCTTTTGTTCTTTGTTGGCGCGGCCCCCCGAATTAATGTGGGAAGCGCCCCCGCAAAAAAAAAAAATTTTTGTCGCGGGAAAAAAAACAACCCCTTTTTTAAAAAGTTTGGGAAAACCCGACGTCACCCAAAATCTTTCCGTCTTCCCCAAAAATTTCCCCCAGACTGGCCCCCCGGGGAAAAAACCCCCAACAAAACCGGTTTTAGTTTTTTCCCCGTTCCGCAAAATCAACCGCCTCCCCCCGCGATTTGTTTTCGGTCCCCATTCACCAATCATTTTTTTTTTTGTTTTTTTTGTTGTTTGGCCCCAAGCCCCCGGGGCCCCCCCCGGTTTAATACAAAACCCGCAAGAAAAAAAAAAATCCCCGGGAAAAAGGGGCCCCGGGGTCCCCCCCCCCCCCCTTCCCCCCCACTTTCCCCCCCTGTCTTTTTCCCGGCCCCCCCGGAATGGGGCTGGGCCCCCATTTTTGGTGTCCCCATCGAAATGGCCTTGCCGGGGCCGTGTTCCAAGTTTACCGAAAACTTCCCCCGCCCCCCATTTTTTTCTTAAAATTCCCCCCCCCCACTTTCCCAAGCCCCCAAAATTCCCCGGCGGTTTCCAACCCAAAAACCCGGTTTTTCCAAGCCCCCCGGCGTCCCCCCCCGTAACAAAAAACAGCCGTCCCCCCCCCCCCCCCCCCCCCCCCCACCCCCCCTTCCCGGCCCCCGGAAAAATCCAATCCGGTTTCCCCCCCCCCCCCGGACCGGATTCCCTTGGCCTTAAGAATACTTTTACAAAAACCGGTGCCCAATAAAAAACCGAACAAGCCCCCGCAAACCCCCCCAAACCACCCCCTCGCCCCTCGCGGCCCCCTTCCAAAAAAAAACAACTTCCCCCTGAAAACTTTCCTGACCCCGTACAAAAAACGGGCCAAAAAAACCCGGCGTCCTGTTTTTTTTTTTACAGAATACCAAAATCCCCCTCGGGCCCACCACGCCTCCCCGCCCCACCAACAAAGTCCCCACCCAACCCCCCCCAATCAAAAATCCCCTCTTTGGGCCCCGGGTTTTTTTTTTTGTGTTTTTCCGCCAAAAAAAACCACACCCAACCAGAACCCCGGAACCCCACCTTTTTTTGTGTGTCCTTTGTTTTTTTTTCCTTGTTCTTTTTTTCCCCCCCCTTTTTCCCCCCCCCCCCCCTTCCCCCCCGTTTGACTTCTTTCCCTGTTTTTTTTTTCGGAAAACCTTGTTTTTTTTAAGAAATTTTAAACCTTAAGGCCAATAAAAAGGGGGGGGGCCTCCGACCCAATGAAACCTCCCCCCCCCCTCGGGAATCTTCCCCCCCGCACCAGCCCAACCAAATCCCACCCCAAAAAAAACACGTTACCCCCGCCCCTGCGGCCGCCCCCCAAGCGTTTCCCCCCCCCCCCCTTCAAACCAACAAGGTGCACAAACTTTTTGCCCCCCTTTTCCCCCCCTAAATTTTTTTCCCGGAAAAAACCTTCCTGGGGCCCCCCCCCCGTTCCCCCCCCCCCCACGCCCCCCCCCTTTTCCCCCCCCCTTTTCCCTTTTTTTTTGCCGCCTTCGTTCGCCCCGGGGTCCCTTTTTGCCCCGGGCCCGCGGTTCCCCGGCCCAAAGCCCCCCCCCCGTTTTTTAAAAAATCCGCCCCCCCATTTGGTAAAACCAACAAACCCAACCCATTCCCCCCCCCTGCCATCCCCCCTGGGCCCCTTTTTTTTTCAAAAAACCCCCCAACTCTTCCCCCCCCTCATTACAAAAAAACCCTTACCCGCCAAACAAAAAAAACAAAACCCCAAACCCAAAAACCGACGCCCCCCCCCAACGGGCCCCCCTTTCCCCCCCATCCCCCCCCCGATCCGCACCCCCTACAAAACCCCACAAAAACCAAAAAATCGGTCCCCGTTTCGTTTTTGTTTTGTGGTGCCTTTTCCTTTCCCATGCCCTTTTTAAAAAAAAAAAAAAACGCCCAAAAAAAACCCCCAAAAGCCCCCAAAGCAGAAAAAACCACATCCGTTTTCAATCTTCCACCCAACCTATTTACCCCCGCCTCCAACAAAAACTGAAAAAGTTCCCGTGTCCCCCCCCTGGGTCCGGTTTTTTTTTTTGACAAAAATCCCGGATCGGCCCCCCCAAATAAACCCTGGTAAACTTTCCCCCCCCCCCGCCCCCCCCCCCTCCAAGCCCGCCCCGGTTGTCCAAAGGCCCCCCGGTCCCTGTTTTTGGCCCGGGGGGACAATCTTTTCTCTCAAACCACCAAACAACGGGAAAAAAGGGAGGGAAAAAAAGGGAAAAGAGAATAAGAGAATTTCCCCGCACAAGGACGCCTCTCCTGGGGCCCCCCCCAACGGGCCGTGGACTTGGGGACCGGGGGGCAACATTTACCAAGGTCTCCGATTCCGGAAACTCAACCCGCAAGACGAAAGGTTTTTTTTGTTTTTGTGTCAGTTTTTTTTTGTTTTGTTTTTTTTTTGAACGCCGCGGGAATTCAGTTGTTTTTTTTTTTAAATGTTTTTTTCTGATGGCTTTTGGGGGTTTTTTTTGGCCCCCCCCCCTTGGTTAAGAAAATTGAAAAAAGGGCCAAAAAACGACCGGAAAAAAAATGTTTTTGTTTTTTGTTCGGAATTTTTTTCTTTCTGACATTCCGGGGGAAATGGGGGGGGAAAAGTGGGGGGGGGGGGTCCCGTCGGTTTTTTTTGTTTTTTTGGGTTTTTTTGGGTTTTTTTTTTTTGTTTTTTTTTTTTGTTTTGGGGCGGGGGGAAACGTTTTTGGTAAATAAGGGGCGGATTTTGGGGGGTTTTTTGTTTTTGTATTTTTTGAGCCCGGAAAAAATGCCGGGGGTACTGGGTTTTTTTTTTGGGGTTTTTTTGTGGTTTTTTTTTTTGGTTAAAAAGGCCCTAATTAAAACGGGGGTGGCCCCCCCCCCCCCCCCCTTTTTGGCGGCCCGCGGCCCGCAAAAAGAACGCCCGACGCAAAAAACGGCAACAAAGGAAGGAGACAACGGGGGCCCAAGTTGTTTTCCCGGGGAACTTTTTAGAAAGAGTTGCCCCCGTTTTGGTTGTGGAGGGCGCCAAAGCCCTTTTTTGGGGCGGCGGGCGAAATTGGGGTTTTTGCTTGGCCCGTGGAAAAAATCGAGAAACCGGGTCCCCCCCCCCCAAATTGCGAGGCCCCCCTCGTTTAATTGAACGTAGGGTCAAAACAGAATCCTAAAAAACGGGTTTTGTTCCCGAACCGGGGACACAGTGTCCCCCCACGAGGGAAAAAAGTGGGGTCCCCCGGTTTTTGGGGTCTGTTTTTCCCCGAAAAAAGGGGGGTGGGGCCGGGGGAAAACCCGACAAAAGGCGAACCCCTGTTTTGAAAAAAAAATGGGGTTTTTTTTTTTTTTTTTTTTGTTTGGAATGCTTGTGCCCGGGCCGGGCCGGGGTTTGTTTGGCGAGGCCCCCTTTGTTTGGTTTAAAATCCTGTTTAAAAACCCCGCCGTTGTTGCCAACCGGTTGGCCCAAAATCGGCCCCCCCCCCCCGGTTCCAGAGAAATTCTTTGGGTTTTTTTTTTTTGACGGGGCCCGGCGAAATGGGGGGAAAAAAGGGTGTTTTTTGGGGTAAGTTTTTTTTTTTTGTTTTTTTTTTTTAGTCCGGCCCTTTTTCCGGGTAATGGGGGCCACCCGTTTTGGGTGTTTAAAAAATGTTTTTTCCCCCTTTTTTTTCCCCGCCAGCCCCCATAAATTTTTCCCCTTTCCCCCCCCCCCCCCTCCCACCGGGGATGACAAATGTCCCGGGCCCGGAAAGAACGCCCTACCGGGCCGGGGGGTGCCCCCCCCCTTTTTTTTTTTTTTTGTAAAAAACCCCGGGTTTTTTTTTTTGTGTTTTGCAAACCAGGGCAATTTTTTGCCCCCTTTGGAAAAAGGTTGGCGGGGGATTTTTAGAAAAATGGCGGGGAGTCCTTTTTCCGTTGGGGAATTTCAAACGCCCCCCGGCCCAGCCGCATTTTTTTTTTCGAAATGGGGAACTTCAAAGCCCCCAAATCGTGGCCCCCGGGGGCAAACGCCCCCCCTTCCCCGTGAAATCTTGGCCCCTGTTTTTTTTTTTTGGGGGTATGTCGGGGGGCCCCTGTGGGCCCCCCCCTTTTCAAACTTGGATTGTGGGGTTTTGGCCCGAAAGCGGGCCCCGGGTCAAAAAAAAATGGAACGGACGACCAATATTCGTTGGGGTCCGCAGTTTCCCCCTAATGAAAACGACCCGCAAAGAAAATTTTGTTTTCGACGCCGTTTTTTTTTTTCAAAAAAACCTTAAAGGTTTGTTTTTTCCCGCCTCAAAAAAAAAATTGGGGGTGCCCCCCCGGCCGCCTTCCACTTTTTCAAAAAGTCAGCGCGAACCTTTTGGGGGCCCCCCCGAAACATCCCCCCCCTTTTCGGAAGCAAAACGCGGGTCCCGGGGGACGACCGTCCCCCCCCCTTCCAAAGATCGGTTTTTTTTTCCAAATGCAAAGTGGAAAAAAAAATCCGGGGGCCCAGAAAATTGAATTGCAAAAAAAAATCGCAAAAGCCCGGTTTGTGTGGGCGCCGGATTTTGAAACTTTTTATTGGTTTTTTTGTTCCGGCCCCCCTTTCCCCCAACTCGTCCCCCCCCCCCCCCCCTCCGTTTCGAAAACCCCACGGAGTTTTCCCCCGTTCCTCCCGCCGGAAAATCCCCCGCCGGCCCGGGTGGCCCCCCCTTTTTGCCCCCCCCCCGGCGAAAAAAAAATCGCCCGAAACTTTGTCCCCCCCCGCCCCCCCCCCCCTGTTTTTTTTTTTTTTTTTTTTTCTTTCGGAACCCGCCCCCCCCCGACGGCCGGGGGCCCCCCCCCCCCCCCCCCCGAAACACCCCCCTAGCCAAACCCCCCGCTTTTGCCACACAGTGGGGGGGTGAAAAAAAAAAACCCCCCTGTGGCGTTTCCCCCCCCCCGCGGGGGTAAGCGTTTTTTTTTTTTGGCCCCCCCGTTTTTTTTTTTTGGGCCAATGCCTAAGGTTTTCCCCCGGGCCGGGGCCGGCCCCGGGCCCAGGGCGGAAAACAACAAATTTTTCCCGTTTTTTTTTGATTTTTTTTTTTTTTTTAATCCCCCGCCTTGCTGCCGGGTGGTTGGTTTGGGGCCCCCGCCCCTTCCGATTTTAATCCCCCGCATCCAATAAAAAGAACCCGGGGGATCAAGGTTTTTCCCCCAACTTTTTTTCCCCCCGGGAGGGGGGGGGATTTTTTTTTTTCAAAAAACCCCGGGGTCTGGGGAGGCCCCGAGGGGGTTTTTTTTTTTTTTGTCCGAAAAAAATGGGATGTTCCCCGGTAACACACTGGCCGTGGGGGGCCGGCAAAAAAGCGGTCCCCCCCCCCCCCCCCCCCCCCCCCCCCCCACCCCCCCCCCCCCCCCAAAAATTTCCGTCAGTGGTTCCCCGCCCCCCGTTTTTTTTTTTTTGTCAAGGCCGGAAAACAATTTTCCCCAAAAAACGTATTCGGGCGCCGAAAGCCGTCGACGAAAACTCCTTAAGTTTGGCGGGGATCCCTTTGTAAAAAGAAAACTCCGGGCCCGTTAAAAACCACAACCGTCCCCCCCCGCTTGTACTTAAATCGTGGTAGGGCCTCGGGGTGGGGGGGGGGGGGGGGGTAAAAACCTTCCACTAATGTCGATTTTCCGAAATCAAAACAACACGTTTCCCCCGGCCCCCCCCCCCGGGGAAGGGTGTGGGAGGAAAACCCGTTCTTTCCCAATCCCAAAATTTTGTTTCCCCCCCTCGCCGGGGCCTCAAATTTGGCCCCCCCCCGCCGCCTTTTTTTCAAGCGGGGGGCAACAAAAGCTTTTTTTTTTTCTTTTCCCACCCTTTGACGAAACCCGTCCCCCAAATCGCTTTTTTTCCTGGGACCAACCGCGCGCCCGTGGTCGGGCGGTTGGGGGAATTCCGCAAATAATTTCCTACCTTTTCGCCCCGGGAGGAAAAACCGCCCCCCCCGGGCCCGGCGAAAATTTTTTTTTTTGGCCGGGCGTTTTTTTTTTTTTTAAATGAAACCTTTCTTCAGGGAAAATAAAAAACCTTCAGGTTTCTTTTTTTTTTTTGTCCCCCCCCCCCGTAACAAACCCGCCCCGGGCCCCCGCGGAAAAGTTTAAAGCCCCCCTTTTTGAAGGCAAAAGACATTTTTCAAAAAGCAACCCCGTTCCCCCCCCCCGAAAATTTTTTGAAAAAAAATTTCGAATTCGCCCCCCACTGCAAAATCCCCATTAAGGAAATGGAAAAATTTTCCCCCGGAAGTCTTTTTCCCCCCCCCCCCCCCAAGGGGTGCCCCCCCTTCCCCCGCGCTGCCAGCCCATAAATTTTGCCCGGTTTGAAGTTAACGGGTGCTTTTTCGGCCCCCCCGTTCGGCCCCCCCAAAACGGTTAAAATGGTGGTGGTCTCCCCGCCCGGGGGGGTCCCCCAGAAGGTTTTGGTGGGCGTTTGTTTTTTTTTCTTGCCAAACGGTCCGCCCCCATGGGGTTAACAAACCCACTTTTCAAGCCAAACGTTTCCCCCCCCGTCCGTACCCCCCCGCCCCCCCCCTCACCCGTTTTTTTGTCCCCCAAAGCAAAAGAATCCGTTTGGGATTTTTCCAATTCATTTCTGCGACCCCGAAAAAACCGCCCCCGCGGGGGTGCCCCCCCCATGTGGAACACTTTTTGCGGTGGCCCGGAAAAAAAAAAATCCGATTCGAACCGCCGGGCCAGGGTCCCCCCCACCCGAAAAATGCGACCAAGTAAAAAAAAAGTTTTCCCCCCCCCCCCCCCCCCCCCCCCCCCCCCCCGAAAAGGGGAAAAAATACGAAACTAGCGGGGTAAATTTCTGGTGTTTTTCCGAAATCGTGGGGGAAAAAATTAAAAAAGACCGCATTTTGTTTTTGAAATCGGACCGGCCGGATTTGTGGGCCTTTTTTTTCCCCCTCGGGGCGCAACCGCCGGTTTTTCCCTGGGCCGAAATCCCTAGCTTCCGCCCAAAAGGAAAAATGGCCGGCCTTTGAAACCTCGGGTTTTTTTTTTGTTGAAACTTTGATAGCTTTTCCCTCAACCATCAACTTGTGCCATCCCCCCGTTTTCCCTTGACTGTTGGGCCGGGACGGAATTGTCCCCCGTTTTTCTTTTTCCATAATTTGGCGAAAAAACAAATTCGGGCGGTAAGTGGCCCCGGGGACCCCCCCTTAAAAACCGTTTGGGCCGCCGCGGTTTTTTTTTTGAAAAAAAGAAATTGTAATTTTTTTCCCGCGGGAGCCGGGATGGGCTTGCGAGTTTTTTTATTTTTTTTTTTTTTTCAAATAAAAATGCCCCCGCCTGAAACCCACGAAGCCATAAACCCGTTTTCCTGAAGCGAAATTTAAATTTTTCCCGGACTGTCCCAATGGAGAAAGTGTGAAAAAGTAATTTGTTTTTCAAGAAAAGTTTTTTTGTTCGGTTTTTTTTTTTTATGAAAAAAGGCCCAAAACCTGGCCCGGGTGGGGTGGCCAACCCCGCCCCCCTTTACGCCGGGGGGGGTTTTTTTGTTTGTTTTTTTTTGGGGTGGGTTTTTTTTTTGGCGGCGAAAACACAATTTTTGGGGAAGGGCCCGGGAACGGAACCCGCCACGAAAAAAGTTCGACTTTTTTTTGGGGGGGTGAGGGCTGGGGGTCGTGTTTTTGGCGCGAATCATCCGCTTGGGGGAACAATTTCAAAGGGGGTTTTTTTTTTCCCCCTTTTTGAAAGCCAACCCTGGACCCCCCCCACTTAAAAAGTCCCTGCCCTCCGGGGGATTGGCCGGGAAAAAATTCTTACCCTTTCCAACCCGTTTTTTTTTTTTTTACGCCTTTTTGTTTTTTTTTTTTTTTTTTTTTTGCGGGGGGTTTTTTTTGTTTTTTTTGTTGGCCGGGGGCTTTTTGGTTCCCCCCCCCCCCCCCCTAAAAAACGGTTTTGTTTGTTTTTTTGTTCAAGCCCTCCGGGGGGCGGCCCCCCCCCGCACGGGGTTTAAAAACAGGCCCCGGATAGGGAGTTTTTTTTTGTTTTTTTGGGTTTATCCGGGGGAAACAACTCAAACGGCCCCGTCAAAACAAAAAAGCGGTTGTTTTTTTTTTTTTGCCCCAGCCTGTCCCCGAAATGCCCGTCCGGGGGGGGAAACGGTAAAAAACATTTTTTTTACGTGGGGTTTGTTTTTTTGGCCCTTTGTTACGCCCCCGAGAAATTTTTTTTTTGGGAAAAAAAGCTTGGGGGGGTGCCCCCCCCCCCCCCCCGCCCCCGTCTGGGGCGGGACCGGGCCGATGCAAAAAAGGGGTTTTTGGCCGCCCCCCCCCCTCTTTTTTTTTTTTTCCGCAAACCTTCTCCGAATTTTTTGTTTTCTTTTTGTTTGGGACATTGACTTGTGTCCCCCGTTAAAAAAGCTGGGACCCCCCCCTTGTGGGGGTGGCCGGGAAACTTAAGACCCTAACGGCCCCCCCCCCCCCCCCCAAAAACTGCTCCCCCCCCCTTCCCCCCGTTGGGATAAAAAAGGGGGGCGGGACAAATTGGGGCCCCCCGTTGGGCCCTTTTTTGTTTTCAATCCCCCCTTTCCGGCCCGGCCCCGGGCCCACGATTGCCCCCTTCCCCCGGCCCCCGTTGGTATTGGTAGCCTGAAAAATTTTTCCCCTTGACCTTTTTTGGAAGGCGCGCCCCCCTTCCCCCGAGGGGCGGAAAATTGGGGGTTAAGTGGTAAAGCCCCGCCCCGGGGCCCGAGGAAGAGCCATTTTTCCGCCCGGAATTCGCAAAAAACTTTTTTGCCCCCCCCGGGCCCGGGTAATTTGCTTTTCCCCTGACCTGCCCCTTTGCCCCCTTGTTTTGGCTGGAAGGAAATACCCGCGGGGCCCCCCCCCCTCCATCCTGGTTCCCGGGGATTTGCGGCCAAGAAAGGCCCCCCCCCCCCGTTTCCCCGAATCAAATCCCTCCGTTGTCACTGGGCCCCCCTGGGGGCTTTTTTCCCCCAGGAAAGTTTCCGCCCCGGCGGCCCCCCAAGGAAAGAAAGGAGAGCAAAATTGGGGAAGGGACGACCGGCCCCACTTGGCCCAACAAGGTTGAGGTTTTTTTTTTTTTGAGG